>Ga0315904_10004128_pt1 | contig 20939 bp, 14 predicted proteins | sample LakEriMetagenome_6_FD_203529 | JGI IMG/M metagenome (GOLD analysis project Ga0315904, IMG submission 203529) | Freshwater fungal communities from buoy surface, Lake Erie, Ohio, United States - Buoy 12 MA120 | ecosystem: Environmental > Aquatic > Freshwater > Lake | place: USA: Lake Erie, Ohio...
GCCCTTTGTGATCGGCTGATGCAGCCGCCCGACCGGGTCTGAGGTGGTCGGACTACGGAGGCGGATCCGCCGCAGGCGCCTTGCTTCTTGCGGGCCCTGCTGGGTGCCGAAACGGCTGCCGCTGCGGTCGGCATGAAAACGCCCACCGGGCGGCGTCGGCGCCGCCGTTCGCAGAGCGAAGGCTGGAAACGAAAAAGCCCCGCGGAAACCGCGGGGCGAAAACGACCGGGAGGATCCCGGGAAAAAGGAATGGGCCGGGCTGCGCTTAGCTGGCCTTCGGGCGCGAGTGCTTCGCGATATTGCTCTTGGCGCGGGAGGCGGCGTTGCGGTGCACGACGCCGGACTTGGTGGCCTTGTCCATCGCGGAGGCGAAGACGCTGCCCGCTGCCTTGATCGCAGCGACATCGCCGGCGGCCACCGCCTGCTCAAATTTCTTGTGCAGGGTCTTCAGGCGCGTCTGCGTGGCCCGGTTGCGGGTGGTAAGGCGGGCGGCTTTGCGGGCGGCCTTGATGGCGGATTTGGTGTTGGCCATGGCGTAAGATAATCTTGGGAGCCGGACAAAAACCCAGACTGGAGCCGGGGAGTCAAGGGGAAAGTCCCGGGAGCTCCCGCGCCCCTCGCTGGGCGGAAGGACTTGGTTTTGGGGCCGATAAGCCGGATTCCGTTCCACGCCGAAGCGTTTCGATTGTCATTTCTCTCGCTGACTTGCGTCACCGTCCCGCGAACGCGGGATGCGGCATACCCGCGACTATCGGGCGGGCCGCCCAGTCGCCTATTTTGCCTTGCACCCGAGGGGGTTTTTCGTGCCGCCGTCCTCACGGACGACGCGGTGGGCTCTTACCCCACCTTTTCACCCTTACCGGAGCCTGCGGACGATTGCTCGCCCGCCGGTCCCGGTGGTTTGTTTTCTGTGACACTGTCCGTCGCCGCGCCTTGACGCGCGACGCCCGCACTTGGGGTTAACCTCGTGCGGCCCCGTGCCCTATGGTGTCCGGACTTTCCTCTCCAAGGAGGAACGCCGCCACCGGCTCGCGCCGGTCGCGGGATTCAAAGAACCTGGAGCGACAATCTGGCCCCAAAACCAAGTCCGCCACCACCCGAGAGCGGGAGCGGAGGATGAGAATCTCAGTGAAAGCCGGCGGACGCAAGCCGGGCCGCAAGGGTCAGGTCGCCGACTCCCACCATACGATCCGGCCGCATTGGTCACAGGTCGGCAGCGGCTGGGTGGGGTCAAAACGGCCGCGGGAAGCGGACTCGACCTCGGAGGACACCTTAAGGTGGCACCCGCCGCACTTGCTTCCGCGGAGCGGTGCGCAGACCGGCTGGTGGCGTGCGGCGATGCGGTCGTACACCCGGATGACGGGCTCATCGAGCGGCTTCCGGGCCTCGGCCACCTCGGTCCGGGCGGCCTGCAACTCGGCGGTCAGCACGGCCTCGCGGTCGCGCAGCGTGCGCAGCCGGGCTTCGTGGGTGGAGATATTGGCCTTCAGCTCGGCCTCGGCGGCGGCAAACTTTTGTTTAGCACCCTCGATGGAGTACATCACCCCGAGCTCCTCCTCCTCGAGTCGGCTGATCTCGGCCTCCGCCAGCTCGATCTCGTGCCCCAACGCCCGGTACTCGTCGTTCTTGCGCACCTCCAGCTGCTGCGTCTTGTAGCGGGCGCACTTCTGCTGGATGCTACCGATCTCGGTCTCGAGGAGCTTCTTGCGTGATTCCAGCTGCTGCCATTCCGCCTTTGCACCCTCGATCGCCGCCCGCTCGGCAGCGATCTTGCGGTCGACGATTGCGACGTCGGCCGGGACGCCGCGCAACTGCGCCTCAAGATCGAGTCGGCGTCGGTCCCGTCCTTGAAGAATAAGAAGTTTTTCGAGGACGGGTGGGAGCATGGAAAGGAACGTCGGGCGGCGTCAGATGTAGTACATCTCCTCGCCGGCCTTTGAGGCAATCTTATCGAGGGTCCACTTACGGGAAACCCCCTCGAACTCCCGCCGCACCTCGCCCCAGACGTGGGCGACGCGGCGGCCCGACTGCCCCTCGCCGGCCATGTTGGTCTCCAGCAGGTCGCCCTCGATGACCCGGACGATGTCGTACAAGGAGATTTCCTCGGGTGGGCGGGCCAGTGCGTAGCCCCCCTGCTTGCCGCGCCGGCTGACGATGAGACCGCCATTGCGCAGCTCGGTCAGGATCTGCACCAAATAGTTCGAAGGAACGGCCTCGATCCGGGCCAGTTCCTCGATGTGCGCCAGCACATCGGTCCCGTACATCCGCGCCATCCGCGCCAGCACCCGACACGAGTAGTCGACCTTGACCGAAAGCTTCACGCAGCCGCAGGGTGAAGGATAATCTTAGGTCGGCAACCTAAATTAACGCCAAGGCTTTGGATGGAGCGCCATTTACGGGGCGCGGAGCGGCGCAGTTTGGACCCGTTTTTCAGCCGAGTTTTCCGTTGTGGCTACGCCCGTTTTCGGATGCACTTTTTCTCTTCCGAAATCCCCGATTTTTCCGCCCACATGTCCGACCTTCCTGACCCGCAAGATCTGCCGAAAACCAAGCCTGGAGCCGACGACTACGATGCGTCCAAAATCCAGAAGCTCGAGGGGTTGGAGGGAGTGCGAAAGCGCCCCGACATGTACATCGGCGATACCAACGAGCGCGGGCTGCATCACTGCGTTTTCGAGGTCGTCGACAACTCGATCGACGAGGCGCTGGCGGGCTTCGCGAGCCTCGTGCGGGTGAGTGTGCACCTTGACGGTTCCTGCTCGGTCGAGGACGACGGTCGCGGCATTCCGGTCGACATTCACCCGACGTACAAGATCCCGGCGCTTGAGTTGGTGCTCACGAACCTCCACGCGGGCGGCAAGTTCGGCAAAGGCGCGTATCAGGTTTCCGGCGGTCTTCACGGCGTCGGCGCCAAGTGCGTCAACGCGGTCTCCGAATGGTTCGAGGCTGAAGTTCGCCGCGGCGGGAAGGTTTACCAGATGCGCTTCGCGCAAGGTAACACCACGCAAAAGATGCAGGTGATTGGAGACACGAAGAAGACGGGGACGAAGATTAGCTTCAAACCCGATCCGGAGATCTTCAAGACCACGCGGGAGTTTCAATACGAGATCCTAGCGAAGCGGCTGCGCGAGCTGGCGTTCCTGAATCCCGGCATTCGCATCGAGCTCCACGACGAGCGGTCGCAGAAGACGGATCACTTCTTTTTCAAGGACGGCATCACCGAGTTCGTGCGCTTCCTGAACACGAACAAGAACGTGGTCCATGAAAAGCCGATCACGTTCAGCGACAGCGTGGCGAACGAGACGAACCCGAGCCTGCCGAACATCGTCGTCGATGTGTCGATGCAGTACAACGACAGCTACAACGACCAAGTCTTCGCGTACGCCAATTCGATCTTCAACATCGAGGGCGGCACGCACCTGAGCGGCTTCCGCACGGCGCTGACGCGCGTGGTCAACACCTACGCCCGCGCCAACAACCTGATCAAGGAGAAGGATCCCTCCATCACCGGCGATGACGTGCGTGAGGGCCTCACCGCCGTGATCAGCGTGAAGGTACCCGAGCCACGCTTCGAGGGCCAGACGAAGACCAAGCTCTCCAACGGCGAGGTCGACGGCATCGTGCAGCGCATCGTGGGCGAAAAGCTCAAGTTCTTCCTCGAATCCAACCCGGCGATCGCCAAGCGGGTGATCGACAAGACGTTGAACGCCGCACGCGCCCGCGAGGCCGCCCGCAAGGCCCGCGAGACGGTGCGCAAGGGCGCGCTCTCCGGCGGCGGCCTGCCCGGCAAGCTCGCCGACTGTTCCGAGCGCGATCCCGCGCTGACCGAGCTCTACATCGTCGAGGGCGACTCCGCCGGCGGCTCCGCCAAGCAGGGCCGCGACCGTCGCTTCCAGGCCATCCTTCCGCTCCGCGGCAAGCTCATCAATACCGAGAAGGCCCGCATCGACAAGGTGCTCGCTAACGAGGAAATCCGCACGCTCATCACCGCCTGCGGCACCGGCATCGGCGAGGGCGACGAGGCCGTCGGCGGCTTCAACGCCGACCGCGCCCGCTATCACAAGATCATCATCATGACGGACGCGGACGTGGACGGTTCCCACATCCGTACGCTGCTACTGACGTTCCTCTACCGCCAGATGCGCGGGCTGATCGAGCGCGGGTACATCTACATCGCCCAGCCACCTCTCTACAAAATCAAGCGCAAGAAGCGCGAGCAGTACGTCGATAACGACGAGCAGCTCAACCGCATCCTTCTCGAGCTGGGTTCCGAGGATGTCACGATCACCCGTCTGCGCGACCACCACGTCTTCGCGCCGGCGCAGATCGACCGTCTGGTCGAATCCCTCGCCGCCCTTGAGAAGCTCGGTGCCGGCGTTTCCCGCTACGGGGCCAACCTCGGCGCTTACCTCGACTGCCGCGACGCACAGACCCACGCGCTGCCGCGGTACATCGCCCGCATCCGCGAGGGCAACCGCGAGTCGCACGAGTTCCTTCTCGACGAGTCCGCCCGCGCCGCCTTCGTGCAACGCCATGGGCTCGACGCCGACTTGTTCGAGCAGCCCGAGGCCGCGCCCGATCGCAAGGCCGCCGTGCCCGCCCGCCGCATCACGCTGCACGAGATTTTCGAGTCCAGCGAAATGTCCAAACTCCTCCAGGCTCTCGCCGCCGCCGGCTTCGAAGGGGAACGGTTTTCCGCCTCCGAGGAAGCCCGCTTCGTCATCACTGAGAACCCCGGCCAAAAGAACGAGAACCGCATCGAGCTCCACTCCCCGCTCGAAGTCATCGCCCAGATCCGCGCCAACGGACGCAAGGGTCTCTCCATCCAGCGGTACAAGGGCCTCGGCGAAATGAACCCGAAGCAGCTGTTCGAAACCACCATGGATCCGGAGAACCGCCGCTTGCTCAAGGTCTCCATCAGCGATGCCGCCAAGGCCGACGCCCTCTTCACGTTGCTCATGGGCGATGAGGTTCCTCCGCGCCGCCAGTTCATCGAGGACAACGCCCTGAACGTCCAGTACCTCGACGTCTAAGCCCCGGCCGCCCCACCCGCCCGCCCCACCGCCACCGCTCCTGCCACCATGTACACGGCCAACGAGAAACTTTTCACGGCGAACATCACCGACATCATGCAGACGGCCTACATCGATTACTCGATGTCGGTCATCGTCGCCCGCGCCCTCCCGGACGCCCGCGACGGTCTCAAGCCCGTCCAGCGCCGCATCCTCTACGCGATGCTCCGCCTCGGCCTGCTGCACAACCGCGCCTTCAATAAGTGCGCCAAGGTCGTCGGTGAAGTGCTCGGCAACTACCACCCACACGGCGACGCCTCCGTGTACGACACGCTCGTCCGCCTCGCCCAGACGTGGGTCGTCCGCTACCCGCTGATCGATCCCCAGGGCAACTTCGGCTCGGTCGACGGCGACATGCCCGCCGCCTACCGCTACACGGAGTCCCGCCTCGCCGCCATCGCCGAGGAACTGCTCCGCGATATCGACGAGGACACCGTCGACTTCGTCCCGAACTACAACGAGGAAACCACCGAGCCCGCCGTTCTTCCCGCGGCCCTGCCGAACCTGCTGCTCAACGGCTCCACCGGCATCGCCGTCGGCATGGCGACCAATATCCCGCCCCACAACCTGGGCGAGATCATCGACGCCACCTGCGCCATCATCGAACGGCCGTCCATCTCCATGGACGAACTGGTCACCATCGTCCGCGGGCCCGATTTTCCCACCGGCGGCGTCATCGCCGGCCGCGACGGCATCGACTCCTACCTCCGCACCGGCCGCGGCATCGTCCGCATCCGGGGACGCGCCCACACCGAGGAGCTCAAGGGCGGCATGGAGCAGATCGTCATCACGGAGATCCCTTACAACGTCAACCGGTCCAACCTCGTCTCCCGCATCGCCGAACTCGTCGGCGAAAAGCAGCTCGAGGGCATCCGCGACCTGCGCGACGAATCCGACGAGAATACGCGCATCGTCATCGAGCTGAAGCGCGGCGAGCAATCCCGCGTCGTCATCAACCAGCTCTTCCAGAAGACCGCCCTCGAGTCCTCCTTCGGCGTCAACCTGCTCGCCCTCGACAAGAAGCGGCCGAAGCAGATGAACATCCGCGAGCTGATCGATTGCTACATCGAACATCGCCGCGATGTCATCACCCGCCGGACGCGCTTCCGGCTGCGCGAGGCCGAGGACCGCGCCCACATCCTCGAGGGCTACAAGATCGCCCTCGATAACCTCGACGACTTCGTCCGGATCATCCGTTCATCCTCCAGCCGCGAAGAGGCCAAGGAGCGCCTGATGGCGAAGTACCCGCTGTCCGAGCGCCAGACGCTCGCGATCCTCGAGCTGCGCCTTTACCAGCTGACCGGCCTCGAGCGCGACAAGATCGAGGCGGAGTACCTCGAGCTCCTCAAGCTGATCGAGGAATTGCGCGGGATTCTCGATTCCTCCGAGAAGCTCAACGCCCTCGTGAAGTCCGAGCTCCTCGAGCTGCGCGCCAAGTACCTATCGCCGCGCCGCACCGAGATCATCGGCGCCCTCGGAGACTTCCGCATGGAGGACGTCATCCCGAACGAGGGTTGCGTCATCACCGTTTCCCACCTCGGCTTCATCAAGCGCACGCCCGTCGTCGAATACCGCTCCCAGAAACGCGGCGGCAAGGGCGTGATCGGCACCGAGACCTACGAGGACGACTTCGTCGAGCGGCTCTTCACCGCGAGTACGCACGACTACATCCTCTTCTTCACGTCGCACGGCCAATGCCTCGCGAACAAGGTCTACGACATCCCCGAGGGCAACCGCACGTCGAAGGGCAAGTCCGTCTCGTCCTTCCTGCGCCTCTCCGAGGGCGAAAAGATCGCGTCCATGCTCTGCGTACAGGACTTCTCAGCCGACCGCTACCTCGTGACCGCCACCAAGAGCGGCATGATCAAGAAGACGGTCCTCTCGGAATTCACCAACGCGACCCGCGAATCCGGCGTCATCGGCATCAATCTCGCCGAGGGCGACACCGTGGTCGGCACCGTTCTCACGTCCGGCAGCGATGAGCTCATCCTCGTCTCTCACCAGGGTCTCGCCGTTCGCTTCCGCGAACGCGATCCGGAGTCGGGCGAGGACCTGCTGCGTCCCACCGGCCGCGCCACCGGCGGCGTCACCGGGATGCGCTTCAAGCTCGAAAGCGACTACCTGCAGTGCCTCGAAGTGGTCGACCACGAGGCCAAGTTCCTGGTCGCCAGCGAGGCCGGCCTCGGCGTCCGCACCCGTTTCGAGGACTACCGCCTGATCAACCGCGGCGGCAGCGGGGTCTGGGCCATCGACCTGCCGGAGGATGGCTCGATCAAGCTGGTGGGCGCGCTCAGCGTCCGCGACCACGACGAGATCATGCTCCTGACCGCCCGCGGCCAAAGCGTCCGCTGTCCCGTGAAGGATATCCGGGAGACCAACCGCGGCGCCAAGGGCGTGAAACTCCTCTCCCTCGCCGAGGGGGACCGACTGCTCAGCATCGCACGCATCGTCGAGACCGACGAGGAGCTCGCCGAGGGCACCTCCGCCGGCGAGCCACCGGCGGCGACCTGAGTGTAGTGCCTTTGTCAGGACACAATCGAATCGACTCCAACCCCACGCTCCATCAATCCTCCCCCTATGAAAATCGCCTTCAAGTACGGTGCGGTTCTCGCCGTCATCGGAATCGTCGTCAGCATGGTCAGCTACCTCCTCGGCCTGCACAACGACGCCGAGAAACTCAAGACCGCCAACACCGCCACTCAGGTCATAATGTTTCTCGTTTCCGTCGCCGGTACGTTGCTCGCCATGCGGGCGGTCCGCGCCGCATCGGCCGATGGCAGCCTCTCCTACGGCCGCGCGGTCGGCATCGGCACGCTGGTCTGGACGTTTTCCGGTCTCATCTCCGCGCCCTACGTGATGATCTACGGTCTCGTGATCAACCCCGAGTATCACGAACTGATCTACCAGCAGACGATCGCCGAGATGACGCAGGCCCAAGCTGATGCAGCGGGCGACATGATGCGTTTCTTCACCGGTCCGATCTGGACGGGAGGCATGACCCTCGTCATGGCGCCCGTCATGGGCGCGCTGCTCTCGCTGATCCTCGCCCTGTTTGTGCGTCGCGCTCCGCCGGCCGCGACGGCCGCTCCCGCCGCCTAGGCGGTCGTACGGGTCGGCTCGCCCGCGCTCTCGGTCCCGGGGCGAAGCTCCGGGGCCGCCACCGCGGTCGCTTCCCGCAAGAGTGCCCCAACCGGCTCCGGGAGGGGCAGCGCCAAGGCCGCCGCCGTCGCGGCTGGACTCATCTTGCGCGACGTTTTCCGGAGAATCTCCACCAGCTTCTCGCGCGGGTAGTCCGCGTGGCGCTGCACGAAGCCGAGAATTTCGTGCTCGAGGAAAACCAGGCACGCGGCGTCCTCGAGCGCTTGGGTTCCTGGGTTGGTCTTCAATCCGGTCTTCGAAACCCAAACCGCTACTGCCTCGGCCTCCGCCGCGGCGACCCCGGCGGAGACGAGCAGGGCACGCGCGCGCTCGGACTGCTTCGTGTAGAGCAGGCGCCGCCAGGCATGATAGCCCGGCTTATCGAGGGGAAACGAGCCCCGCGGTACGCTCCAGCGCTCCAGATGCTGACAACGCGCCGCCAACCGCAACAGCGGCGTCGCGTCTGGATTCAGCCGGACCAGCCACGCTTCCATCCGGTCGGCATACACCGTTTCAGCCGCCCGGCCGTCCTCCGTGCGCTCGGGATCGGCATCGTGCGCCGCATCAATCCCTTGGCGCGCTCTCTGATAGGCATCCATCGCGAGACCCGTCTCCACGGTCCGACTCATGCCAGCAGCTGCGCTTTCTCGCGCGAGATCCGCCACCTCAGTGGTTCGCCCCGCGACCAGCGCTCATATTCCTCCAGCATACACCGTCCCATCCGGCGGCATTCGTTGCCCTGCGAGCCGGCGATGTGCGGGGTGAGGATGACGTTAGGAAGCGAATACAGCGGTGAACCCGCCACCGGTGGCTCGGGCCACGTCACATCCAGTACCGCCGTGAGATCCGGTCGTTCGGTCAGCGCCGCGATCAGGCCCGGCTCGTCGACGATCGCCCCGCGGGCGGTGTTGATGAAGGTCGTGCCCGGACGCATGAGGCGGAGGTGCTCCCCGCGGATCATCCCTTCCGTTTCCTTCAGCCACGGGGTGTGCAGGCTGACCACGTCGCTGCGGCGGAAGAGGTCCTCCAGCGTGACCTTTTCCACGCCGAGGCTCTCCGCTTCGGCGGCGGAGAGGAACGGGTCGTAGGCGATGACACGGAGGTCGAAGGGCCGGAGCCGTTCCCGCACCAGCCGCCCGATCATGCCGAGGGAAATAAGCCCGACCGTGCTGCCGTAGCCGCCCGCCATCGGCGGGCGAGGCGGAAACGCGCCGAGACGCTTGGTCTCGAGGACATGGTACCAGCCGCGCTTGAGCGAGAAGAACGCCATCGCCAGCGTGTACTCGGCGACCGGGATGGCATTCATCCCGTAGGCACTGAAGATCGGGATGTTCCGGTCCCAGAAGGCATCGGTCGCAATGCTACGGATCGTGCCCGCTCCGTAGAAAAAGGCTTTCAGTCGGGACGCGTGCGTAAGGAAAGCGGCGTCGAGCTGTGGCCCACCCCAACCCGAGAAGATCACGTCGGCCTCACGCAAGAGATCGGGGCGCTTGATGGCCTCTTCGCGGGTCAGCGGGCCAGCAAGCCAGCGGACCTGGCGACCGATCTCCTCGCGCAGCGCGTCGCCGTAGATCAGGCCAGTCGAGCGTTCATCGAGAATCATCAGTGCGGCATGCATGGCGGAGTTCCCAGCGTGCGTTTTCCGCGGCTCCGCGCGACCCTCTTTTTTGCTTCCGTCTGGCGTTCCCCAGCCAAAGCTGGGGGCCGACCGATCACCTCCCGACGGCGACGCCCTCTCCAGTCGCATCGCGTCGACTCAGCGTCCTCGCTTGCTTACTCGTTTCTCCCTCATCTCTTCCTCCTCCCATGCCTAAGAAAACCGTCTTCAAGCCCCGCAAGCAGCACTTCCCCGGCATCGACCGGATTGCCTACGAAGGCACTGACTCGGACCGCGCCCTGGCCTTCCGCCACTACGACCCGGCGGAAGTGATCGACGGCAAGACCATGAAGGAGCACATGCGGTTCTCGATCGCCTACTGGCACGCGTTCCGCGGCACCGGCAGCGATCCCTTCGGGCCCGGCACCATCCAGCGCGCGTGGGAAAGCGGCAAAGACCCGGTCAGCGTCGCCAAGGTGCGCATGGATGCTGCGTTCGAGTTTTTCCAGAAGATCGAGTCGCCGTTCTGGTGCTTCCACGACCGCGACATCGCGCCGGAGGGTGCCTCGCTCGCGGAGAGCAACCGGATCCTCGATCAAATCGTCGCCCACGCGAAGCAGCTCCAGAAGGCCACCGGCGTACGCCTGCTTTGGGGCACCGCCAACCTCTTCTCAAACCCTCGCTACATGGCGGGCGCGGCGACGAATCCCGACGCTCATGTTTTCGCCTACGCCGCGGCCCAGGTGAAGAAGGCCCTCGAGGTCACTCAGGAACTCGGCGGTGAAAACTACGTCTTCTGGGGCGGTCGCGAAGGTTACGAGACCCTGCTCAATACCAACCTCAAGCGAGAGCAGGATCACCTCGCCCGCTTCCTCCACCTCGCCGTCGCCCACGCCAAGTCGATCGGCTTCAAGGGCCAGTTCCTCATCGAGCCGAAGCCGAAGGAACCGACCAAGCACCAGTACGACTTCGACGTCGCGAGCGGCATCGCGTTTCTCCGCACCTACGGCCTCGAGAAACACTTCAAGTTCAACATCGAGACCAATCACGCGACCCTCGCGGGGCATACCTTCCAGCACGAGATCGAGGTCGCCGCAGCCGCTGGCATGCTCGGCTCGATCGACGCCAACGCCGGCGATCTGCTCCTCGGTTGGGATACCGACCAGTTCAACACCGACGTGCGCGAACTGACGCTGGCCATGCTCTCGATCCTGCGCGCCGGCGGCCTAGGCTCGGGCGGCTTCAACTTCGATGCCAAGCTGCGGCGCCAGAGCATTGATCCCGCGGACCTGTTCCACGCCCACATCGGCGGCATGGACGCGTACGCGCTGGCGTTCAAGATCGCCCGCCGCATCCTCGCCGACGGCACCTTCGAGGCCTTCGTCGCCGACCGCTACCGCTCCTTCGATTCCGGCTTCGGTCGCGAAATCGAACGCGGCAAGACGTCCTTCGCCGCCCTCGAGAAACTCGTCCTCACCCGCCTCGGCGAGCCCTCGCCCCGCTCGGGCCAGCAGGAATACCTCGAGAACCTGCTCACCCGCTACCTGCACGGCTAAGCAACCGCGGGCGCTCCCGCCGCCGCCGCCGTCTGACCGCCGACCTCGCCCTCCGTGGGGCGAGGCTCGAGCCGGCCTCCGGCGCGGCGGCGCGGCGAGGGAGAAAGCGTCACGACTCCCGGTGACGAAAGACGACGAGATGCTGCCAGGGTAGCGTCCGAACCGTCTCCACGTGCTCCAAGGGATGCACGGCCATCTCCCGTCGGATCTGCGCCTCCGTCATCTTGTGGAGGGGCCGAATGGGAACGCGCGGATCCTCGCCTCGGAATTCCACGAGGACGAGCCGTCCACCCGGCTTAAGTCGGCGGCAGATCGCCGCGATCATCTCCGCCGGGTGGCTACATTCGTGGTAAACGTCGATCAGGATCGCGACGTCCACCGGCTCCGGCAGTCGCGGATCCTCGGGCGTCCCAAGGACGCCTTGAGCTTGGCTGATCCCGCGCCGCTTCATCTCTCCCTCAAACAGGGCGAGCATCTCCGGCTGAATCTCCACGCCATAGACGCGACCAGTCGGCCCGACGGCCGCCGCGAAGCGCCGGGCATGATACCCGGTCCCGCAACCGATGTCCGCCACGACGTCTCCCGGGCGCAGAGCGAGGGCTTCCAACAACTGGTCCGGCCGCTCTTCCCTCTCCCGCTCCGGGCGCTCCAGCCACGGGGCTCCGAGGTGTGACATAAAGGACGCGATCTCGCGCCCGAAGTAATAGCGTCCCGTACCTCCCGGCGTCGCCTCACCGGTCGCGTAGCCGGCCAGCGCCGCCGCGGGAACGCCCGCTGCACTCGACTCCGCGAGCGACACCGCTTTCTCCGGAGTCGCCGCAGCCCTCCACGGGGCAACCCACATCGCACTCACGGAAAGCGCGAAGGGAAGAAACGTGCGACTCAATCCCCAGAACGTGCCGTTGCCCCGCATGCCCTACGGTCGTCGCGATCCTTGCCGATGACAAGGCCAACCCCGGATCACGCAGGGACCACCGGGAGCCCCTTCCGGCTGAGCCCTGCCGCCGCCAGACCGATCCCCATCACGGCGAGCAGTACAACAAATCCGGCCTGGGCGCCCCAGACATCGACGACCACCATCGAGGACACCAGCAACGTCCGGAGTATCCGATCGAGCACACTGAAAAACACCGTGACGCGCCCCATCACCGCGTTCGGGACGACGTGGAGCATGAGCGCCGAGCGCCCGACCCGGCTGCCCGCGTTCCCGAAGCCGAGAAGCACCATCGCTCCGACGAACACCGCGGTGAACGGCAGGGTCGCCTGCAGGATCAAGCCGACGAGGAACACCACCATGATCAGCGGCAGCAGCGTGCCGACCGTCTGCCGTGCCAAGAGACGAGGCAGCAGGAACCCCGCCCCCATGGCCCCCACCGCGAACGCCACCTCGCTCAGGGCAAAGGTCCCAGGGCCGGCGCTCAGCGTCTCGGAGACGTACACCGGCACGAGGTAGTTGCTCGCCATCACCACGACGAAAGGCAGGAGCGAGGCGGTCAGAAAAACTGCCAACGCCGGGCGCTCCGCCAGCCAGCGCCAGCCCTCCGCCACACCCTCCAGCACGCCCCGACGGTCTGGCCCGGCTCCCGTAGACTCACCCGGCACCGCGGCCTTCAAATGCGTGGCCTCATAGGGGATCCCTCGCTCGATGAAGAACGCCGCGAGGTACGTCCCGCAGTCGATCAACAGAATCACCCACAAAGGAAGATACGACACCGCGATGCCCCCGAGGGCACCGGCGAGGAGCATCGCCGCTTGGCCCTGCACCTCCATGAGCCCGGTGAGCGACTGGTACTGCGAACGATCGAAGATCTGCTGCACCATCGCCCACTTTGCCGGGTAGTGCAGTGTGTAGTACAGCATACCGAAAAGGTAGATCGCCATCAGCTGTGCGGTGCCGAAGCCGCCCAGCGCCAAGCCCAAGAGAGCCATCGATAGCGTCGCCGAGGCTCCAAACAGTTCGCTGAACAGCACCATCGAGCGCCGCGACGAGCGGTCGATCTTCGCGCCGTACCACGGCATGATCAGGAACAGCACGAGGGTAGTCGCGATCGTGATGTGCCGATAGGCCTCCGACCCGCCCGGCTGGTTGACCAGCAACCAAGGCACCGAAAAAATCGTGATGCCGGAGCCGATCGACCCGAGGCTATTGGCCACGAGTAGCCGGACGACGCGGGAATCGCGGAGCAGTTCCTTCACGTTGTGAGGAACTCAGGGGGACAAAAGGCGGCCCGGTCCCACGCGCCGCTACCATCGAGGAAGGCGGCGGCGTTCACTGGTAGGACGGATGGGTAAACCCCGCCCACGTCTCCCGGACGAAGGCGAAATCCGCCTGCCAGAAGGCCCCGTCGTGCGGCCGGTACAAGGGGTCGAAGAAATCGACGCAGCGGAAACCCTGCCGACCCAGCAGCGCGATCAGTTCGGGAAAGAGCAGGTTGCCGTAGCCCATCCGGTGATTGTACGCCTCGATCACCAGAACCTCGGTCTGGGCCAGCAACACGGGTGCGCCCGCCAGGATCTGCTCCTCAAAGCCATGGGTATCGAGCTTGAGCAGGAACGGACCGCTCAAGCCGTGGGTGGCGACCAACTCATCGAGCGTGCGGGCCCGGACCACGAGGTTGTGTTCGGAGAACGGCGTATGCGCGGCGAGGCCACCGAACAGGTCGCCCCCGTGGAAGTGTACCTCGCCCGGCCGATCGGCCGCCGCGCACAGCTCATAGCGCACCTGCGGGTGCGCCGCGACGAGGTCCTTCAGGCCGGACTCGTGCTCGGGGCGGGCTTCGACGAGGAAGTACTGCCGGTCCGGAAAACGCGCGATCACGTCGCGGGTCCACAACCCGTTCGACGCACCGACGTCGATGACCGTGCGGAACGGGATGTTCCAGCGACTGAGACGTTCGAGAAATCCCGCGAGGGTGGGCTGTTGCCACGCTTCCATGGCTGGCAAGGCGGAGCGAGACGGCGGTGGGTGCAAGCGAAAAGGGGGCGACCGCATTCGCGGTCGCCCCCCTTTTTCAACGCCCACGATCCAGTCGGATCGCGGCGGACTCACGCGGACTCAGCGACGCTTGCCGCCACTCGCAAGCGTGTAGGTGAAGTACACCGAGCGTCGCTCGCTCAGGAGGCGGTTGGCGCGCAGGTAATCCTCGTCGGTCAGGTTGTTCAGATTGATTGCCAGCGTGTGGCTGACCTTCGGCTGCACGATCGTGTAACGCAGGCCGAGGTTCAGCAGCGTCGCGGCGGGGACCGTCAGGCTCCACTGATTGGTCGAACGCGACAGCACGCGCACGCCACCGGGACCCGTCGTATAGGTGTCTCCGGCATTCGGCTGCTCGGTCGGCGTCTCCGCCACGTGAGTCACGCCGAGGTTAGCCGAGAAGTTCTTGAGCGCGCCGCGAGCCGGGCTCCACTTGAGGTACACGCTGCCGTTGCGCGGCGAGATACCGGCGACCGGGCGGCCGACGGCCAGTGGGAACGCCGTGCCGAAGTCCGTGTAGATCGAATTCACGTTACCGTAGCTGAGGCCCGTGAAGAACTCTTCCGTGAGCTTCCAATTCGCATCCACTTCCCAGCCCCGCACGAGCTGATCGCCATCGCGGCGCTGCACCTGCACATAATTGCCAGAGCCGACCGGGGTCTCCTCGATGTCGGTGACCGTGACGTTATTGCGGACCGCGTAGAAGCCGCTGACCGTGAAGGTCAGGCGGTCATCCAGGAACGAACCCTTGAAGCCGTAGTCGTAGCCCGCCGCGGTCTCCGGCTCGAAATCCTTCTCCGCAATCGTCGCGGGAGCATCGGCCTGGCCGACGAAGTAGCTTTCGCTGTAGTTCGCGAAGACGCGCAGACTCGGGGTGAGTTTGTAGTTCACGCCGACATTCGGTTTGAAGGACGTGATCGTGCGCTTGATCAGGTCGCCCTTGTTATAGCCCGGGATCGTGGTGATCCAGTCGCGGTCACGATAGCGGACCGAGTCGTATCGGCCACCCGCGAAGGCGAGGAGGCGACCGTTCATGAACGCGGACTGTTGGCGGATCAGGCCACCGAGGACGGTGGCGCGGATCTTACGGATGCGGGTCGAGATTTCCTGGCCGGCCTGGAACCAGCGCGGGAAGTAAGCGATGTCGCCGATCGGGCGGAAGTCGGAGTCGAGCCGCACGGTGCGGACCGCGTTCCACGCAACGATGTCAGGGTTGGTCGGGCCCGCGAAGCTGCGGGTCGGGTCCCAGCGGTGATAGTCGTTGTAGTCGATCGTCGCGAGCGTGCGGTGCTCCACCGAGCGGTTACCGGTCCAGTAGTGAGCCAGCAGATCGCCCTGGAAGCCGCCACCATCCTCGACGATCAGCGTCTTCGAAGGCGTCGCGCCGCGAGCGCTGGTGATCGGAGTCGTGGCGACGGGCGGGTTGATGTTGATGCTGCCCCAACCGGTGTTCTGATTGTAGTCCCAGCGGCGGGCACCGTAGTAGTTCGCCGAGGCCCGGACGCTCCACACGTCATTGAGACGCTTGTCGTAATTGGTCGTGAGGCCGCTGTAGCCGCGGTTCAGCTCGCTGTTCGGCCCAAACGGATTGTAGCCAGCGAGATTCTTGGCGTAGCCGACCGCGACATCGTCCGTGTTGGAAGCCGTGCCCTTCTGATCGATGACAAGCGGTGCCGCATTGTTCGGCGCGTGGCGCATCTGCAGGAAGTACTCGCCCGACAGGAAGAGGGTCGAGCCGTCCGGAAACTGATGGGAGAAGGCGAGGTAGTACTCCTGATTGCGGTTGCGCGCGTACTCCTGGTCGAACTCGCGCTGAAAATGGCTCGCCGTCATGATGTATGACGTCTTGCCCAGAGAACCCGAGTACAGCGGGCCCGTCCGTTCGAGCGTGCCGCGCTGCGTACCGTAGGAGCCGTAATTCAGGGAAAGCTTTTGGCTCGGGCGGCTCTTCGGCTGCTTCGAGATCATGTTCACCATGCCGCCGGGGGACGTGCGGCCGTAGATCGCGGCGTTGGAGCCCTTGATGATCTCCATGCGATCGATGTTGCTGGAACCGTAGCGACCGAGGCGGAAGAACCCGTCGCGCAGCTGGTAGGTCGAACCGAAGCCGCGGAGATTGAAGTTACCGCCGATATCCAGGCCGGTGAAGCTGCCGACATGGACGATGTTGTCCATGAATTCGAATACGCCGAAGTCCTCGAAGAATTCGCTGGTGAGCACGTTCACCGTGTACGGCAGATCGATGATCTTCGTCGCCACGCGCGATCCGGTCATCGTCTCGGACGGGACATAGCCGCGATCGTCGGAAGCCGTGACGGCGAATTCCGAGAGCCGCACGGCGTCTTCGGGCGGCGGAGCTTCGGGCTTGGGGGCTGGAGCAGTCTGGGCCCACATCAGTGAGCTGACGGAGGCCGCGGCGACACACAAAGCCAGCTGTCGCAGGCCGTGATAACGAGGGGTCTTCATGGTGAGGTCGGATCGAATCGAGGTTAGAACGAGGAACGCAGACAGCGCGCAGGCAGGATGGGCTTCCGCCACGTCCTCCCCACACAGGGTAGAACCGTTCAGTAAGGCCATCTCACCTCACAGGAACACCTCAGCAATGATTATATCGTTAACTTTGTTGGAAATGCCCCTTTTTTAGGGACATCGGTGAGTTACGCCGGGGTAACTGTGGCAACCGGGGGGTTTGCCGTTGCCTCAGACTCCTCCCCCAGACTCAACTCTCCGCCGTGCCTCCGCGGGCCGCTCCCGGTCTCGGATTGCCCGTACCCCTCATCATGTTCGGCATCCACCCCCTCGATCTGACCGTCATCGCCCTTTACCTGTTACTGGTCCTGTACCTCGGCCAGCGGGCCTCGCGTGGCGCCGGCTCGGGCCAAGAGAGCTACTTCCTCGCCGGGCGGAAACTGGGGAAGCTCTACCAGTTCTTCCTGAATTTCGGAAACTCCACCGATGCCAATGGCGCCGTCAGCGCCGCCAGTGTGGTGTACCAGCAGGGCGTCTCCGGCATTTGGCTAGGATTCCAGATGATCTTCCTGAACCCGTATTACTGGTTCATGAACATGTGGTTCCGTAGGGTGAGGCTCGTCACCACCGCCGATCTTTTCGAGGACCGACTGGGCAGCCGGAAGCTGGCCTCTTTCTACGCGGTGTTTCAGATGGTTGCGGCGACGTTCGTGGTCATCGGCTTCGGTAATCTGGTCACGTACAAGATCTGTGCCGCTCTGGCGGTGAAGCCGGAGGCGGCCTGGACCGTGCAGGAGCGTGCCTCCATCGAGGGTCACCGGGAATGGCGCGCCTTGGAGCATGCAGCAAAAACGCAAGCTGCAGGCAGTTTCGACGAAGCTCGGCTGAAGGAACTGCGCGAGCGTCAGGCTCGCGGGGAGCTGAAGAGCTACATCACCGCGATCGATCCGCTGCCGTTCTACCTCGTGTACACGGTGGTCGTGGGGGCCTACGTGATCCTTGGTGGCCTCGCCGCGACTGCGGTCAACGAGGTACTGCAGAGCCTGATCATCGTGGCCTTCTCCATCCTGCTGATTCCCGCGGGTTTCGCAGCAATTGGTGGATTCGACGCGCTGCAGGAGCGCGTTCCGGCAATCATGTTTGAACTGATTGGCGACGAAGGCGCGGGCCAACGCATCACCGCGTGGGCGCTGTTCGCCATCTTCCTCGCCGCGCTGGTCCAGATCAACGGCATCATCGCCAACATGGGGGTCAGCGGTTCGGCCAAGAACGAATTCGCCGCCCGTTTCGGCGCGGTCAGCGGCACGTTCGCCAAGCGGATCATGTTCATTCTTTGGGCCTTTGCCGGACTGATCGCGGTCGCCCTCTACCAAGGTGTCGATGCGCTCTCCGATCCGGATCTGGCGTGGGGAACGCTCTCCCGCCAGTTGCTGGGGCCCGGGCTGCTGGGCTTGATGCTGACCGGCGTGCTGGCTGCCAACATGTCGACGGTTGCGGCTCAGACCGTCTCCATCGCCGCGCTTTTCGTTCGTAACGTCTTCCGGCCGCTCCGCCCGAATCTGTCCGAGTCGGGCGCCGTGCGCGCCGGACGGGTATCGATGTTCGTCGCACTCGCCGTCGGCATCATCGCCGCCCTCGCGATGGACGATGTCATCTCGGCGCTTCTGCTGGTCCAAACCGCGAGCATCCCATTTGGCGCGGCGATTCTGCTCATGTTCTTCTGGCGCCGCCTGACGGTTGTCGGCACGTGGGTGGGGCTCATCGTCGGCATCTTCCTCAATGTCGTGGGCCCGTTCGCACTGGCGCCGCTGCCTGCCCTGCGCTCCCACCCCACCCTTGTGCAGCGTGCCACCGGACCGAACGGTCAGCCCGAGGCCGTTTACTTCGATTCCGTGGTGCGGGTTGACCCCGCGAATCCCGAGAGTGCTCTGCAGGGTCGCGGACGTCTCCACTTGGAGCTCGTTTCGCTACGCCTCGCGGGCATGAAGATTGAGACCCTCAGCCCTGGCGACCGGTTCGCGGCGCGCTTCCTGTTCAACGCCCTCTCACCTTTCGTCCTGCTAATCCTCGTCAGCCTGCTCACCCGCCCGCCGGAGAAGTCCCGCATCGATCAGTTCTACGGTCGCATGAAGACCCCGGTCGGCGCCACCCCGGAGGAGGAGGAGACCGCCATGGAGGCCACCCGGCGCGACCCCAACCGCTTCCAGCACACCAAGCTGTTCCCGAACTCCAATTGGGAGTTCGCCCGCTGGGACAAGGTCGACACCATCGGCTTCCTCATCTGCTGTGCCGTCTCCGGCAGCATCATCGCCCTGTTTGTCGGACTGCTGAAGTGGGCGGGGCCGGGCTAAGGGCTTCTCTACCCCTCGGGGCCTAGGTTAATCCCACAATCTATTTGCGCTGAGCGGGTAGGCAATTCCCCTCCGGGCGGGGCGTTTCTGGGGCGGAGCTTGCGCGGTTTCCACTTTTCCACTTCCTTGACCGATCCCCGAAAGGGACCGCCCTCTCGACTTCCAGCGCCGATCACCGGTGACCGCAACGATCGCACGAAGCGTTCGTCCCGGAATCGTTGCTTTTTCCAACCAAGCCAACCGCAGATCCAAACCCGACCACCGCCATGACCCAACCCACTCGAGATCACGTTCTCGCCCGAATCCGCCGTGGCGGACTCGGCCTCGTCCTGTGTCTCACTTCGATCGGCTCCGCCCAACTCGCCCCGACCGCGCCCAACCCCGCGGCGTCCGCGAACAACGAAGAGGAGCCCGTGCAACTGCAGGCCCTCACCGTCACCGGCTCCAATCTGCGCCGCCTCGATTTTGAGAAAACGCTGCCAGTCACGCTCCTCGGCCGCGATGAGATCGAGCTGCGCGATGCCCCGCAGGCCGCCGACCTCCTCGCTTCCCTGCCCCAGGTCACTGGCCTTCCCGGCAACGAGACCGCGACCCTCGGCGCCACCGCCCGCGGCGACAACTCTTCCGTCTCCCTCCGCGGCATTCCGTCCGCCAACACGCTCGTGCTCCTGAACGGTCGCCGGCTCCCGCCGCATCCGATCAGCCAGAGCGAGGCCGGCGTCCCGAACCTCTCCACCAACGTCAATATTCTGCCGAACCGCGGGCTCGAGCGCGTCGACATCCTGCGCGACGGTGCTTCGTCCATCTACGGCACTGACGCTGTCGCCGGGGTGATGAACACGATTATGCGCCGCGACTTCAACGGCACCGAGCTCGCGCTGCGCTTCGGCGAGACGAGCTACGGCGACGGCCGCGAGATGCGCGCCACGCTCACCCACGGCTTCAAGCTCGGCTCCCGCGGCCGCGGCCTGGTCGTTCTCGATGTCTACGACCGCGACGTGATCTCGGCCGCCGACCGTCCGTTCTCCGCCGAGGCCGACCACTCCAACCTGGCCCCGGCGCCGTGGAACGTATCGACCAGCACGACGTTCAATGCCCGCTCCGCCACCAGCGAGTTCGGCAACTACGCGACCGGCACCGTGTCTCCCACCGGCGCGTTCACCGCCAGCCGCCCGACCGGAATCCCCTCCACCCTCGTCGCCACCTCCGGCACGTTCTTCCTCGTACCCACCGCCACCGGCGTCGGTTTCCAGACTACGACTCCCGCTCGTAGCGGAATCACCAATACGTACTATTGGAACAACAATCCCTACCGCGTCATTCAGCCGCAGTCGACCCGCGGGAACATTTTCGCCGGCGGCGAGTACGACCTGACGTCCCGCGTCACCGCCTTCGCTGAGTTTGTCGCCTACGAGGCCCGTTCCGACACGCTGCGCGAGTCCGACGGCATCACCGCCTCCACCGATGGTGACATCATCGTGCCGGCGACCAACCCGTTCAATCCGTTCGGCACGCGGTTCTTCAGCCCGACCGGCGCCCCGAACACCGATGGCACGCCGCGCCTCACCGGCACGCCGGCCGCCGTGCGCATCAGCAACAAGCGCCTGACCGATCTGGCCAACCGTAACGCCATCATCGAAAACTCCGTCTACCGTGGGGTCTTCGGCTTCCGCGGCCGCTTCGGCGAGACGTGGAACTGGGAGGCCGCAGGTCTGCTGGCCGACGCGCGCGTCACCGACCGCGAGGTCGGCCCGAGCCGCAAGAGTCTCCTGATCAATGCGA
>Ga0315904_10004130_pt1 | contig 20929 bp, 23 predicted proteins | sample LakEriMetagenome_6_FD_203529 | JGI IMG/M metagenome (GOLD analysis project Ga0315904, IMG submission 203529) | Freshwater fungal communities from buoy surface, Lake Erie, Ohio, United States - Buoy 12 MA120 | ecosystem: Environmental > Aquatic > Freshwater > Lake | place: USA: Lake Erie, Ohio...
GAGACCCGCCGCGGCACCCGGCTGATGGCTTGGGCGCATCGGTTTGTGGGCGGGTACAACCCCGAGGACCGGGTGTACCCCTACGGCACCATCGCCGGGGCCGGGGTGTTCAACGACCCGCTGTCCGCCGAGTCCTGGCTGATCCTCGCCACCAGCAACGGCGTGTACCGCTCCCGCCCGGGCACCATGGGCCTGCCGGTGGACCTTCCGGCCGGGCAGACCATCCCGGCCCGGGTGCAGCTCATCCAAACCTACAGCGGCATGGTGATGCTGCGCGGGGCCGGGGCGGACCCGCTTTACATGACCGATCTCGACCAGGGGTTTCAGACCATCCCCGAGGCCTCGGGCATCAGCTCGGTCAAGATGCCGCGCAGCTCCAACGGGATCTACTTCCAGAACCGCCTGTTCCTCGTGGACGCCCGCACCACCCAGCCCTACGTGGATTCGGTCTGGGTGTCGGACTTCGGCACCACCACCGACGTGCTGGAAGGCTCCAGCGCCTACAACTCGTTCAAGATCAACCAGGGGTCGGCGGACCGTCTGGTCGGCCTGTACCGGTTCAACGACACCACCGTGTTGGCCCTAAAGGAGGACTCGGTGTACGTCATCTCCCAGGTGTTCGGCGACAACACCGAGCTGGCGCAGCAGGCCCGGCTGGACGCGGTGACCACGGAGTACGGCTGCCGGGCCCCGCGGTCGGTGGTGCAGGTGGGGGCAGACGTGTGGTTTTTGGCCCATTACCGGGGCGTGGTGTCGGTGCGGCAGACGGAGCAGAACAAGCTTCAGGGGGTGGACCAGCCGGTGTCCATGGACATCGACCCGCTGATCAAGCGCATCCACTGGTCGATGGCGGGCGACGCTGTGGCCGCCTTCCACGACAACAAGTACTACCTCGCCGTGCCGCTGGACGGGGCCAGTCACAACAACGCGGTGCTGGTGTACGACACGCTGACCCGGCAGTGGGCCGGGCTGGACCAGGGCGACAGCATCAAGGTTCGGGACTGGGTCAAGTTCAGCTACGGCGGCTCCATCCGCCTCGGCTTCGTCAGCACCGACGGGTTCGTTTACCTGTACGAGGACGGGTTCCTCGACCAGGTCGGCGGTGCCGACGGGGTGAAGACCTACGCCGGCATCCAGGATCGCCTGTTGACCCGGGGCTACCACGGGGCCGTCCCCGGGCAGAAGCGCATCGCCACGGTCAAGGCGTCGGTCCGGACGTGGTGGCCCAGCCTCACCGTTCGCGGGCACCTCGACGGCGTAGCCGAGCGGGTGACGGTGGCCAGCAACCAGACCGCCAGCCGGACCCAGTTTGTCCGGCCCCACGGCACGCCGGACTACGACACGAGCAACGCCGACGACAACCAGCGGCAGCCGTGGCGTGGGGACTACTCCATCGACCCGGCCACGCCCATGGTGACCGGCAGCGGGGTGGAGCCCGACCTGCACCAGGAGGCCGAGTACGTGTGGCGCCTGCGGTCCCGGGGCCGTTACCTGCAGGTGGAGATTTCAAATGCCCAAGGCCGATGCGAGGTCGCCGAGGTGGTGGTGGAAGCCACCCGGGGATCCGTGCGGCTGGGAGCGACCCAATGACCCTGTTCTCAAGACTGGCCCGGTGGTTTGAAGCCCCGGCCGTGGTGGAGATGACCGCCACGCCCATCGAGTGGCCCAAGGCGCCGGCGCCGGCCCTGTTTCCCGTTACGCCCGACCTCACCGCCCGGGCCGTTGCCGAGCGCACTGCGCCCCTGCGGCGGCCGAAGTTCCAGCCGGGCAACAAGCTGGTGGTGGCTATCCCCTACTGCGCCGGTGACCTCGGGCAGGTGTGCAACCTGCTGCGCTGGATGTCGGAGATCGGCGGCGCCAAGGGTTACACCGTGCTCCTCTGTGCCCCGGCCGGGCTGGAGGATGCCGAGGCCGACCACGTCCACGCCTTGGCTGAGGACGTGTTCTCGTCGGTGCAGACCATTCGCACGTCGTTCGACTTACCCAAGGAAGGATGGCCCATCGGAACGTGTTGGTCCTTCCTGCACATCGCCCGGCATTGCAATGCGGCCCAGTGGGATTTCCTGATCGTGGAGCCGGACTGCGTGCCGCTGCGCTCCGGGTGGATGCGGGAGATCGAGGAGGAGTATCGGGACTGCGGTCTGCCCTACATGGGCAAGATCGAGCCGGCCGCCCAAGGCTACCCCGCCCACGTGGCGGGAAACGCGGTGTACCACTGGGGCGTATTCGATCAATTCCCGGTCGGTCACCTCGACCAAGCCTGGGACATCGGGCTGGCGTCGCACATGGTGCCGCTGGCGCATCACACCGACCTGATCGCCCAGGAGTGGGGCAAGCCCGGCCAGCCGCCGGTGTTCACCTCGGTGCAGGACCTGGAGCGCATCCCCAAGCAGGCGGTGCTGTTCCACCGGTCCAAGGACGGAAAGGTCATCGAGCTGCTGCGGAAGCGGATGCAATGGGAGGAAGGCCGTGAAAGTCCTGACCTACTTTGAACCGCTGAAGGGCGATGGTTTCGCCCAGGAGATCGACCTGCTCCGGGTCATGGTGGACTCGTGGCGGGCTGCCGGGTTTGACGTGCTGGTGATCGGGGAGCGGGACTACCGCCGCCACGAGCTGGCCGACAACCTCACGTGGATGCCCACCTGCAACCCGGAGGACTACGAGATGGCCTGCTGGCGTCGATGGCTGGCGGCCGCGGCGGTCACCGGCTTCGGCGAGGAGCGGGTCTTGTGCCTCGACCTGGACGTCATCAACTGCGGGCTGCGGCCAGATGACCTCAAGGACACCGCGTTCCGCGGCCGGCTGACGGCGTTGCACCCGGCCCTGACCCCGGCGGTCATCGCCAGCAAGGGGCAGCTCGACCGCTGGGCCAAGCTGTGCGTGGGCCCGTGCAAGCCGGCCTACTACGACGGGGTGGAGCATCACTCGGACATGATCCTCGCCCAGCAGCACCCGGAGATCTGGGATCGGCTGGACGTGGTCCGCGACTTCGCCGGCTGGGGTGACGTGGCTCCGGCCGTGCACTTGTCCCACTACTCCACCCGGGGTTCAAATCGGCTTGCCTTGGCCAAGGACGTGGCCAAGCTGGGTTTGTCGCGCTTGGAATCCGCGACGTCGAGGGGAAGCACGGCGGCATCCGTTGGATGCCGCTGACGATAACCATCACCCGCGGGTACACCTTCACCGATGGGGTCCCGTACAGCACCGACGACCTCAACGCGGCGGCGCTCCCGAACATTGCCATTGCCGGCACCGTGGGGGCGGCCGAGCTGGAGGACGGCGGTGTCACCGTGGCCAAGGTCAAGCCGGGCGCCTACTTCTACGCGACGGCCACCGGCGGCCCCGTGGCGTACCTGGCCACCATCAGCCCGGCACCTGACGCCCTAGGGGCTGGATTGACCTGTCGGATCCGGTTCACCACCACCAACACCACCGCGGCGCCCACCCTCGCCTTGAACGGGCTGGCGGCGACGGAGATCCGGAAGCTCGACCGGCAGGCGCTGACCCCTGGCGACCTGTCGGCCAACGCCATTCACGAGCTGGTGTACGACGGCACGTACTGGCTCATGCAGACCGAGGCCGGGACCCCGCGACGGTTCTGGCCGACCAGCACGGGCACCGGCACGGCCTACGCCGTGACCTTCCCGGGGCTCAACATCGCCGACGTGGCCGACGTGCTGGGCCTGCCGCTGGTGTGGAAGGCGCACACGTCCAGCACCGGGGCTGCCACCCTGGCGATCAACGGCGAGGCCGCTGTGACCCTGGCCCGCCACGACGGAACGGCTATTCAGGCCGGCGACATCGCCCTCGACGCCCCGGTGGTGGCACTGTTCGACGGCTCCAAGTTCCGCTGCCTCAACGTGGTCAACGTGGGGACGCCGCCGTCCGCCGCCGTCCAAGCGGTGGTCAACTCTGCCAACGGCACCGCCACCGCCCTGGGCACCGGCACCACCGTGGCCTCGACCACCGCCACGCTGCCCGCCGGCAAGACCTGGAAGCTGGTCCGGGTGACGTTCTCCACCTGGATGGACGACCAATCGGGCATCGAGAACTTCGTGTTGCAGAACGGCGGAAGCCCGGTAACCACCGCGAACACGTCCCGCGGTTCCTACATCACCAACAACTCCGACGACGCCCAGCAGGTGACGGTGACGTGGGAGTGGGTTCCCAGCGGCGGCGCCGAGTCCGCCAACCTCACCCTCGACGTGCTGGCGGACAAGCCCGGTGGCTCGACCAACGGCGACAACGCCGGGTCCCGCAAGGTCGTCGTCTCCGCCCTGGCCCAATGAGCGTGACCGTGGACATGGACGAGGTGGTGCGGCTGTGCCGGCAACGGGCGCCCAAGGGCATTGGCTCGTGGCCCGAGGACATTCTGCGCCGCTACCTGACCACCCGGCACGACCGGGGCGAGCTGGCCCTGGTGGCCAACGGCCCGTTTGTGGTGGCCATGGGCGTGGCCGAGGAGGTCGCCCAGGACTGCATCCACATCGTCGCCGTCATCGGCAAGCGTCGCTTCCTGCCCCTGCTCTGGCGCCAGCTCCGCACCCGCTGGCCCGAGTGGTGGTCCATGCGCATCACCGCGATCCGCCGGGGCATCCCGGTGGAGTACCAACCCGCCCGGCTCCATCGCCATCTTGCCGACCATGAACGTTGACGCCCCCGACCCGCGGAACTACGGGCAGGAGACCCGCGACACCCTGCAGGCCCAGATTGACCTGATGCCGCAGCGGTACGCCGCCGAGTCTCAGTACGGCCCGCAGTTCGCCCAGCTTCAAAGCCAGATCCTGCGCACCGCCTTGCTGGGTGACCAAGGCCTGTTGTCCACCCTGGAGGAGGTCCAGCCCCGGTTCGCCGCCATGAACCGCGACGCCCAAGCTGCCCAACGGGAGGCTGACCTGGCCGACGTGGCCCGGCTGGGGCCCCAGGCGGTCGCCGCCCTGCGCTCGGCGGATCCCCAGCAGAAGGCGCTGGTGGACGCACTCAACGCTCAAGCCCAGGAGGAGCTAGCCGCCGGATCCGGCCTGACGCCGGGGCTGGAGCAGCAGGTGACCCAGCAGGTGCGGGCCTCCCAGGCATCCCGCGGGCTCGGCTTCGGCTTGCCCGATGCCGTCACCGAGGCTTTCACCCTCGGCGACCGTGGCATTGCCCTGCAGCGCCAGCGCCAGGCCTTTGCCGGGGACGTGGCCCGATTGAACCAGTCCACGGTGGGCGACCCGTTCCTCGCCATCCTCGGCCGCCCCAGCAACGCCGGGGCCGCCGCCCAAGGATTCCTTGGGCAGGGCCAGCAGAACGTGGGCATGAGCGGGCCCCGGCTGTTCAACCCGGAGAGCCAGTACGCCATGGACCTCAACAACACGAATTTCAACGCCAACGCTGCGGCCGACATCGCCTCGGCCAACGCCACGTCCGGCATCATTGGGGCCGGACTCTCCGCCCTGTGATCCATCGTCACCGTCAACTTTGGGGCCTGACCGTCTGGCGCACCCTGCGCAGCCGGTGGGTGCTGTGGCTGTGCCCGGCCGGGGAGTGCATCCCCACGCATCACCACGCCCTGATGCAGGCCACCGTGCAGATGCTTCACGGGCTGATGACGTGGTGGAAGATCGAGGGCCACGCCAAGCGTTGCCGACGGGTGGACGGGCATCATCGCCCCGTGGCCATCCCTGCCGGGGTGCTGCACGGCGCCCAGGCCCACGAGCATTCCGTCTTCCTCGTGCGGGAGGACTGGCTGGGCCCGATGCGCCGGTCCGTGACCCATGACTTGATCGAGGCATGACCGCCACCGACGCCATCTACGCCGACGCCACGGCCGGACACCCGGACGCCCTCGACTGGCTGATCCGGTGGAATCGGTACTGCCACGCCATCGACGACCTGATCGACGCCGACGGCCGACCGCCAGCCGCCGAGGTCATCAGCACCTTCGTGGACGCCGCCACCCTCTACGCCCACCCCTTCTTTGCCCGGCACGCGATGCAGTTGCTGCCTGTGGTCATGCTGGTGAGCGCCGAGTACGACCTGTCCGTCCGCTGGGAGCGGTCCGACGCCGACTGGCAACGCCGGTGGGCCGACACCCTGCGGTTCGCCGGCAACCAGATGGTGGTGGTGGTGGCCGCCCTGTGCGGCGGGTATCCCCGCGCCGCCCTGGTCACCGAACGCCTCGCCCGCGTGTCGTGGGAGGAACATCACCAGCACGAAGGAACCCCCGTATGATGCCGCAGTCCCAACCGGACAACCCGTTGGCCACCCTGATCGCCGCCGCCCTGCGCAAGCGCCAGGCCGGCCAACCGCTCAACGCCATGGAGGAATCCGCCCTCGGCTCCCTGCGCCAGCCCGGCAGCCTGGAACGGGCGGCCAGCATGGGTCTCGGTGGCGCCGGCTTCCAACGGGGCATGGCCCTGTACGGCGCCGTGAAGGACGGCATGGCAGCCAGCAAGGCCGCCGGCGGATCCGGCAGCGTGTGGCAGGGACTCAAGAGTCTGTGACCATGGAGCTGACCGTCACCTACACCAACCGCGAAGGCCAGACGTGGACCCTGCGCGACCTGGCCAACACCATCCTGCCCGGCTTCTTTGAGGCCACGCGGGATGACGGCCAGCGCGTGGTGGTGCACCGCGACCGGATGAAGATCACCAAGGAGAACCCCCATGCCCTACGCCCCGGGAACTGACTACCGCGTCGGCGAGAACCTCGCCGCCGGCATTGCCCAGTTTGGCCGCAACCTCGAGCGGTACACCGAGCGCCGTCGATCCGAGGCGCAGGAGTCGGCCGCGTTGCGCAAGCTGCTCTCGATCTATGCGCCCGACCAGAAGGACAGCTTTGCCACCATGGGTCTCGGCGACCTCCGCGGGGCCGCCCAAGGGATCGCCGTGCAGCAGACCCAGCAGCGTCAGCAGATGCAGCAGCAGGTCGCCCAGGCGCAGATTGCCAACCTGAACGCAGACAACCAGCGGGCCGCCGACGCCGCCCAAGAGCGGATGGACATGGTTGAGCGGCTCAAGCAGTTCTCGACCCGATTCGCCAACGTCACCGACCAGGTCGGCCCCACGCCGTCGGGCCAGACTATGGACGACGTGCAGCCCATGGACGTCATGCGCATGGCGGCCCAGTCCGGCGTGCTGGGCAGCCCCCAAGTGAACGAGTTGCTGGGCGGGCTGTTGCGGTACGGCGCCGGGCAGCAGACGGGGCAGACGTTCCAGCCCCGGGTGGTCACCCTCGACAAGGATGCGGCCGGCAACCCGATCAAGCCGGTGCGGGTGGTGCAGACGGGTCCAAACCAGTCGGCCATGATGCAGGAGGCGGCAGACACGCTGACCCCGGCACAGCAGGCCACGGTGCTGCGTGGACTGCGAAGTCAGCGAGCCCAAATTGCTTTGGCCTTGGCTAATCCGGTGAACCAATCGGACGACACCAAAGCCATGCTGGAGGGTGAGCTGGATACACTGGACGAGGAGATCAAAGCCTTGGGCGGCAAGGTTCCCACTCGTGGATCGAAGCCCGCTGCACCCGATGCCTCGTCCGCCCCCGCCGACAGCGTCGTTATGACCGGGCCCAACGGTGGCCGGTTCCGTGTTCCCAAGGACCAAGTCGAGAAGGCCAAGGCCGCCGGCTACAAATGATCGCCAACCCACTCGGATTTGAGGCCGTCGGCGAGGACGCCCAGCCGGAGAATCCGCTGGGCTTCGAGGCGGCGCAGGATCCGGCGCCGGTCGCCAACCCGTTGGGGTTTGCCGCCGCCGAGGAACCCGACGAGCTGGGCATTGGCCAGGAGGTCCGCGGCACCGGCCGGGCTCTGGTGCGCGGGGTCATCCGTGCCGACCAGTCCCTGACCGCGCTCGGGGCTGACCGCAACATCGACGCGCTGGCCAAGATCACCGGGGAGTTGAAGCTAGCCAAGGACGGCCTGGCTGAATTTGACCGGCAGGCCGAGGCCAACCCGAGGTTTGGCGCCTCGGGTGCCGGGTGGCGTCAGACGCAGGTGGGCCGGATCGCCGGCATGGAACAGGAAATCGCCCGGCGTCAAGAGCAGGTGACCCGGGCTTTCCCGCGGATCGCCCGCCGGGAATCCCAAGCCGCCGCCCTCCCGCCATCGCCCGACCTCGCCAACCTGCGGGAGGATTTCTGGCGCACGCTGGCCACCAACCCGGTGGAGACCATCGCGGCCGTGGTGGCGGAGTCGTTCCCGCAGGCGGCCGTAGGGTCGGCGGCCGGGGCGTTGGCAGGCGGCCCGGTCGGTGCCGCAGTTGGCGCCGGCGCCAACTCGCTGGGCGTCGAGTACGCCAACACCCTGCTGGACCAAGCCCGCTCCGCCGGGGTGAAGGTGGACGATCCACAGGCGTTGGCGGAATGGTTTCAGAACCCGCAGAACGTGGCGCAAGCCCGGGAGAAAGCCTTGAGGCGTGGCATTTCAGTCGCCGCCTTTGATGCCGCCACCGCCGGTATGGCCGGGCGGTTCATGCGGGCCGCCGTGGGCCGCGGGATTCAGCCGGTGGCCGTGGCCTCGGCCAAGGAGCTGGGCGTGCAGATGGCCGGAGGCATGGCGGGCGAGACGGCCGGGCAGTTGGTGTCGGAGGGCCGGGTCACCAGCGTTCCCGACATCGTGCTGGAAGGCATCGCCGAGCTGGGCACCGCACCCGGCGAGGTGCTGGGCAACGTCCGCGGCGAGTGGAGGCCCAAGACCGGGCCGGTCGAGCTGCCGGTGGGCCAGTTCACCCCGCCCGACCGTGGCGACGACGAGTTGCCCGGCGACTTCATTACCCCGCCCGAGGTGCCCCCTGCCACGCCAGTGGTCACCGCAGTGCCAACTGTCCAGGTGGCGGAGGAGCCAGCTATCGCCGAGGCGCCGCTTGGTCTGGATGCGGTCCCGGTGCAGGAGGTTACCGAACCGGCACCTGTGCTGACCAGTGAGGCGGCAGCGGAGCCAGTTGCGCAGGCTCAACAGACACCTGTAGCGCCTGCGGCATTGACTGCTAATTCAGCGACTGCGACTTTACCGGAGCGACCTGCTGGCCCTGCGGGCAGTGCGGAAACTATCACCGGCTCCAATGAGCGAACAGGCTCTGAAATGCCGGCGGAGCGTGAGGAACGCCCAACACGCGCACGGGCCAGCAAGTTGCGTCCTGAGGAGGAGACGCTGGTCGATGTCATTCGTGAGTACGGCAAGGTCAATCTCCGACTGTTCCGTGAAGCCGATCCACGCTGGCAACCGCCTGCTTCACTGAGAAAGTATTTCTCTGCCACCGATGGGACAGCAGCCGACGTCGTCATGGCCGACGCCCAGGAGCGCGGCATTCTGGACCGTGACGTGACGGCCATTGATCAGTTCGGGGACGAGATCTCAAGGTCGTGGGAAATCTACAAAGGCCGCGACGCCCAGGTCAGGCAACAAGCGAAGGATGCTGAGATTCTGGGTCGCCAGTACCAAGCATTTGAACAGCGCGTGGTGCAGGGGAAAAGGCCAAAGGGGCAGCGACGCAACGCTGAGAAGCTGGCCACCGGCGACCTGTACCCTGGCGATCAATTTCAGGCGCAAGGGCAGAAGTTTACTGTCACCAACGTGGTGACCGATGGGGACGGAACGCCTCTACAGGCCCAGCTCAAGGACGGACCCAAGTTCGGTGAGCAGATCGTCAACGTCGATGAGGTTCCAAGCCTGACCATCGACAAGGGGACCTTGAAACGACAGGACGTATCGTTTCTGGAAAGTGATGAGCCAGGGTTTGTGGAACGCGTCCTGAGCAAGCTCGACGAGATCGACCAAAGCCTTTCCAGCAACGTCTTCAGCGATCCGCTGATGTTGACTCCTCTGGCCAAGTTGGCGGTCAAGATCGCCAAGCTGTTGGTCCGTGGTGGAATGGCGCTCCACGACGCCATTGCCGAGTCCATCCGCCAAGCCAAGAGACAAATGCCGGAGGCGCAGGATGACGCCGACGCCCTGGCCAACGCCATGGCGCAGGCGTTGGAGGTCCGTCAGTTCAGCGAGAAAGTGGACGAGTCGCCGGACGTGCCGGACCCGGTGAAGCAGGCCTACGAGAATCGCCTGTACGTTCGCAAGCCCAACGAGGACACGGCGTCCTTCGCCGGCCGGATCCTCGATGGCGTTGGCGGTCCTGCGGCCGCGGTACCGGTGTTCGCCGACCAGACCAACGGCTTGGGTGGCGCCGAGCGCAGTATGCTGGGCATGTTGATCCTCAAGCGGCTGGCCGCGGCCGGCGACCACGAGGGCGCGGCCCGGTTCATGGACGAGTACCTAGCCGGGTACTCCACGGACGCCGGCCAGGCGTTGCAGGCGTTCGCGGCGTTCTCCCTGCTGACCCCCGAGGGCGCGATCTTCTACGGCAAGCGCCAGCTCGACAAGGCGTCGGCCGGCATCCGGTCGAAGCTCCAGCCGGTGGTGGATGCCGTGGTCGGCGCCCTGAACGGGATCAACCAGGCCGGAATCAACAACGCCGTGGCGGCGCCCGACGTGCAGCAGGCCGCCGCCGCGGCCATCGAGCAGTCGGTGGTGGACCAGGCAGGCACGCTCGGCCCGGTGCACGATGCCCTGATGATCGAGGCGACCAACAGCCTCGACCAGTTGCAGGGCGCCCGCGAGGCACGGCAGAGGGCTGCCACCGCTTGGCTGCGGCAGGTGGGCCAGAACACCTACTGGGGCGCCATCACCAAGCAGGCGGCCAACTCGCTGGTGGCCACGCTCGCCCGCACCACAGGGGCCCGGGCGGACACCGTTGCCCAGCTCGCCTCGGACATGGCCAAGGCGATGCTCGACCAGCTCAACGCCGCCCTGGGCGCACCGGCCCGGCAGAAGCCCACGGCCACCGCCTGGGCGGCCCGGCTCGCCAGCGTGTTGTCCAACCGGGAGCGGGCCCAAGAGCTTTGGGTCGCTGCCCGGCAGAAGCTGGCCGAGAAGTACGCCGACAATCCCAAGGTGCTGGCGGCCATCGAGGCCGACTTCCAAGTGTACGGCGACAGCCTGTTGCGGGCCGTGTTGACCGAACAGCTCAAGGGGTTGGACGTGCAGTTGTCTGAAATCGTCCGCTACCACTACCGGCTGGCTGGCGACGGCACGGCGCTGGCGGACAAGCTGGTGCAGCGGCTGGGTCTGGAGGGTCCGCAGGCGCAGGCGGTGGCCAAGGACTACGAGGCCCTGATCCGGCAGGAGTTTGCCAAGCTGCAGGCCAAGCTGTCGGCCCGGGTAGCCGCGGTGAAGCGGGACGACCGGTTCAAGCGGATGATGCGGTCCGGCGTGGTGTCGGCGGACATGCTGCCGGACAACGAGCTGGACCGGGTGCTGGCCATCGAGCTGCGGTCGCGCCGGCTGGCCATGGGAAAGCTGATCCGGGAGCACTTCACCCGCCAGCAGCAGGCCGGTGCCTCGTTGGCGGGCACGATTTCCGGGGCCCTCGGGGTGGAAGAATCCATTGCCGGCCGCGTGGCGTCGGCCATCGAGCGGCGGTTTGCCGAGAACGTGAAAGAGGCCAAGGCCAAGGCCATCGAGCGCATCGCAGCAGCCCAGCCCGTGGTGACCCGCAGCCAGCGGCTGGCGTGGCAACGGCTGGTGGAGCTGTCCAACCTAGGCGCCCTGGAATCGCAACGGGCGTGGGAGGCACTGGCCGAGCGGTTGAAGTTGCCGCGGTGGACGCAGGAGATTTCCAAGCAGGTCACCAAGCTGGCCGACGATATCCAGCGGGCGCCCGAGGGGTTGCCCCGCCAGCAGAAGGTCATCGAGCTGCACAACTACCTCGCCCGGCAGTCCGGGGTGTCGCCGGTGGATCTGGGGATGGCCTTTTGGTATGCCAACATGCTGTCCGGCCCGGTGACCCAGTTCCTGAACATCTGGGCCAACACGCTGAACATCCTGACCAACGCCACGCTGGCCGCCCGGCATCCGCGGGACCTGTGGCCGCAGGTGGTGGCCGCCCTGCGCGGGGCCCGGCGGGGTGCCCGAGACGCCGCCGCGGTATTGCGCACGGGCATCACCACGCGCACGGGCGACGTGAAGCTGGAAGCGTCCCGGACCTTGGAGCTGGTTCGCCTGCCCGGCAACGCCGATTTCCTGCTGACGCCGTTCCGGTTGGTCGGCCGCGGATTGGCGGCGGGGGATGCCATCTTCTTTCGGTCGGCGCAGGAGATGCGGGCGGTCCTGCTGGCCCGGCAGTTGGCCCGGTCGGAAGGTCTGCGCGGGCCCGAGCTGAAACGCCGCGTCCGCCAAGTGCTGGCCGAGGACAGCGGGCAACGGGCTGCCGCCATGCAGCAGGCCACCGACGAGGGCGCCACGGGCAACGTCTGGGCCCGTCGAGTGGACGACATCCTTACCCGTCAACGGCCCGAGGAATTGCAGGGCAACGCCCGGGCCTACGGCCTGCGGCTGACGTTCAACAACAAGCCGTATGGATTCCTCGGGGCGCTGGCCGAGGGCATCAACACCATCGGTCGCCAACGGTACGGCTGGCCGCTGCGGCTGGTGGTGCCCTTCACCAACGTCATCGCCAACGTGGTGAACGAGTCGCTCAACTACACGCCCGTCGGCCTCGGTCGGGCCGTGCACGGGCACTGGTCTGGTGAGCTGGAAGGAAAGCCCATCGCCGACCGCAACGCCTTGGGCGACCAGTACGCGAAGGCCGCCGCGGGCACCCTGTTGCTCGGGCTGGTGGCCATGATGAAAGACGCCAGCGACGACGATGATGAGCCGTGGTTCGACCTGTCCGGGTCGGGCCCAGCCACTGCCGCCCAGCGCAACCAGCTCCGCGCCTCGGGCTGGATCCCCTACGCGCTCCGCCTCAACGGCCGGTGGGTGTCCTACGCCAACAGTCCCATGGCCATCCCGCTGGCCATGCTGGGCAACTTCTACGACGCCCGGAAGTACCGGAAGCTCGACGAGCGCACCGCCTGGGATCGGCTGGCCTGGTCCCTGTTCAACTTCGGCAAGGTCATCACCGACCAGTCGTTCCTCGACGGGTTGGCCGGCCTGTTCTCCTCGTTCGACCGAGAATCCACCCGGGGCGGCGAGCAGTTCATGCGGCAATGGGGTCGCACCGCCACCACGGCGGTCATCCCCAACGCTCTGCGCCAGATTGACCGGATGTTCGACCCCACGGTGTACGATGCCCCCGGCGCCACGGGTGCGCTGGTCGCCTCGGTGCCGTTTGCCCGGCGCACCGGCCGCCAGACGCTCAACGTCTGGGGCCAGCCCGTGGCCAACCCGGTCACCAAACGCTTCACCTCGCCCGCTGGAGACCCGCTGGCTGGCGAGCTGGCCCGGCTCAACCTGTGGGTATCCGCCCCCAGGCCCGAGGACGTGAAGCTCCGCGGCCAACCCCTGACCGACGCCCAGTTCTACGAGTTTATCCGCGTCCGCGGGCAACGCCTTCGCGCCAAACTAGAGGAACGCGGGGTCATGCCCAGCCTCCGCAAGCTCCAGCCCGCCGTCCGTGCCCGGGTCTGGGCCAGCTACCAGGAAGCTGCCCGGGCGCAGGCGCTGGCTGCTGCAGGACGGGTGCGAGAGTAGGAATCCGAAAGTTGTAGCCTACGCGGTAGCCAGACCTCGTAAACGGTTGGAGAATCTGCGGAAGTTGTTGAAAGAGTGGTGCCCCGGCTAGGACTTGAACCTAGAACCAACTGATTAAGAGGCTGTTGCCGCGTTTGCGCGTTGTGCGTTTATGTTGTTGCGCTGCAATAGGCTTTATCGTTCTTCCTGGGCGTTCTGACTGGGTGTCTCAATTGACGCTCGGAGGTTGGGTGCGGTTCAATGCGGGTTGTGGAGTGATTTCACGGTAGCCTAAACGGTAGCCGGGAACGGAGTCAGACGGCGCGGTGATGATGTGGCGCACGTCGCTGGTCTGGGTGAGTTGGGCGGCCACGATGGCCGTGGCAAATCCGCAGGGGACGGCGTTGCCGATTTGCCGGACTTGGTCGGACTTGGTGCCGGTAAATCGGTAGTCGGCCGGGAATCCTTGGGCGGCGGCCAGCTCGTGGGGCTGGAGCATGCGGAACCCGATCTGGTTGCCGCTGGCCTCGACGAGGCCGAACCGGTCGTTGCAGGTGACGGTGGGCAGCGGTTCGGTGACGGGTCGGGCCTGGCCGGTGCCGTAGTACTCCAGAACCAGGTAGGCGACGCCCATGGCGCCGCCGCGGGCGGTGGTGACGGTCGGCAACGGGGCGCTGGCGGGCACGGTGCGGCCCCCGTGTTCCATGGCGATGATGAAGGGGTTTCCGGCGTACCGGCGCAGTCCTTCCCGGATTCGGGCCATGGTCTTGGGGGCCAGTGGGCGCTTCCGTTCGGTCAGCGTGGGCGTGGGGATGGTCCAGTCGATGATGTCGGCGGCGGGGCGCCATCGAGGTCGGCCCCACAGGTCGGAGTGGGCGGAGTGCGTGGCGTCGGGCCAGACGATGCGGCGCCGGCCGCGGACGGCCTGCACGAACAACCGGGTGCGGGTGGTTGGGACGCCGTAGTCGGCAGCGCACAGGCGGCGGTGATCGACGACGTAGCCCAGCGAGTTGAGGGTGGTCAGCCAGGCGCGGAACGTCTCGCCTTTGCGGGTCTGCAACGGCTTGCCGGCGGCTGACAGTGGGCCCCATTCCTCGAATTCGGGGACGTTCTCGACCACGATGCAGTCGGGCCGCAGGGCATCCGCCCAGCGAGTGACGCACCAGGCGGTGGCCCGGGACTGGTCCTGCATGGGGCGCCCGCCCCGGGCGCGGCTGTGGTGGGTACACTCGGGGCTGGCCAGCAGAATGTTCAACCGGCCGTCCGGGTACAAGTGCCGGGGGTTGAGCGAGTCCACCGCCGCGCAGTAGTGGCGTGCGCCCGGATGGTTCGCAGAGTGCGTTTCGACGGCGATGGGCCAGTGATTCACGGCCGTGAGTTCGACGCTGTACCCAAGCCGTTCGGCGGCCTGGATGGCGCCGGTGGATGTGCCCCCTGCCCCGCAGAACAGGTCGGCGATGCGGAGGGTAGTCATGCGCGTGCCTCCAGTTCGGCGATGCGGGCTTTCATCTCCCGGATCTTCGTCAGCGCGGCCTCTGGGTCTTCTCCTCCAAGTTCGTCGGCGATGTCTCGGCGCAGTTTCCACCGCTGCTCGGCTTGCATGCGAGCGGTGTCACGCTCGGAAATCAAGTTGCGGATGCGGGCCCTCATCTGGTCGCGCTCGACCTGCTGGCACTGCCAGGACTGAGTTCGCCTGTTGTCCAAGTCGGGTCGGTGAAACGTGTGGCATCGGAATAGGCGTACGTCACCGCTTCTCGTTAACTCGGCCTCACCACAGAATGGGCAGTTCATGCGAGCTGGCTGTTGTGGAGTTCGGCCACCAATGCGTCGCGCCGAGCTTTCAGCCGTTCAATGCTGGCTTCGATTCGTGTCAGGCTCCGCTTGATTGCAAACACCCTGCCAAGAGTGGGTGAGGTCAGCTTCCTGACTCGGTACACCGTGTTGACGCTGAATCCGTAGGTGGCTGCCAACTCGGAAGCCGCAGCCGTCCAATCAACGCCACGAGTGGGCATGCTTCGGCGCATGGTTTCCGGGGCCAACTTGCGTCGATGGGCGCTGACCGTGCACGGCGCCACCCCCAGTTCATTTGCCAAGCGATAGGTGCCCTTCGACCAATCGACAGTGCTCCAGTCGATGTTCATGCGCTGGCCTCCGTGGCGCTGTGTAGCTCTGTCAATGCATTCTTGGTCTGTTCCGCGTGTTCCGCCGCTTGGCTGGCGTTGATAGCGTCGAGCATTCGATGGGCTGCCGCTACGGTGTTCTCGACGTTGTTAAGCTTCATCATCTCCTGCAGCAATGCGACGCCGGCACGTCTCAGTTGAATCTCGGTGGTCGTCATGCGCTGGCCTCCTTGGCGGTGGTGGTGGTCTCGGGGTTGGCCCAGACGGTGGCCCAGCAGGGCAGACGGCCGGCAGGAAGCCAGGTGTACCGGCCGTCGCCGCGGATGCCGTCGGGGCGGCCGTAGGTGGCGACTACCAGGCTGGCGCCGGTGCGTTCGCCCAGCTCGCTCCCAATGGTGGCGTCATCGACGTCCATGGAACGGCGGACGCGCACGTAGTAGGCTCGCATGGCGTGCGGGCGGCGCCGGGGCATGTCAAGGGCGTCGCAGGCGCGGTGCAGGAGTTTGCCGAGTTGGCTGTCGGCGGTCCCGGAGTAGGCGACGAAGGGCCGGCTAGGGTCGCCGGGGTGCGGGAACAGCCACGGGGTCCCCGGGTAGGTGGCGTCGAGGTACGTGGTCCAAGCGGCCAGCAGGCGGCGCAGGTCGGGATGAAGGCGGATGGCGGGGTTGATGCCGGATTTCTGCCGGGCCACGGCCATCAGGGTCATGGGGACGTCGTCGCGCTTCACGTCGTAGAGGAACCCGGGCTGGCCTTCGGCGGCGTGGTGGTGCAGGGCGCCGGGTTCGCCGGGGCGCAGGCCGGTCATGGCCTGGAACAGCAACTGGGCGGCGGCGACGTGCCCGGCCGGGCCGGCGTGCTCGATGAGCCAGCCGGCGATGCGGTCCAGCTCGTCGGCGCCCGCGGGCATGTCGCGGTGGCAATGGCGGACGTCGGCGGTGTCGCGGAACTTGGGCCGGCGCAGGAAGGGGTTGGCCTTGAGGTCGTGCGACCGGGCCCAGTCGCACAGCAGGGACAGGGAGTTCAATTCCAGGTCAATCGAGCGGTCTCCGGTCCAGCCGGGGCGCTTGCCGGCGACCTGGCGGCGGCGAACGGCGGCGTAGGCGCGGATGTCGTCGAGGGTGACGTGGTGCGGGTTGCGCGGGCCCCACCATTCGAGGGCCACGTCGAGGAACCAGGCGACGCGCTCGGCGGCCTTGGCGTCGCGGGGCCGGTCGGCGGCGTCGGGGTAGCCGGCGGCCTGCCAGCGTTCGGCTAAATCTGCAAACGTGGTGTTCTGTCGGAGCATGGTGGCGTTGCGGTAGGCCTCGAACTTGTCCGTGCCAGCCCGTGCCAAGGCGTCCTTGGCCCGGCGCTGGGCCTCGGCGCGGTTCTGGGTCTGCAAGTTGATCCAGCGGTCCCGGCCGCCTTGGCGGATCCGGCAGTAGTATTCCTCGGACTCGACGGCCGTGCCGTCGGGGAGCTTGCGGGTGCGCTTGAAGACGTTCATTGGCCATCCTTGAGGTTCGAGGCGTAGGAGACGCTGATGTTGAGACTGCGGGCGATGCTGGTGAGAGTCTCGCCGTCGGCCCAGCGGCGGCGGATCTCGGAGCGCAGGGCTTCGGTGCGGCTGGCCCGCGGGTTGAGGGCGAATCCGCCCGTGCCCCGGATCTCGGGCTGGTAGGTGGGCTCGGGATCGCATCCGGCCGAGGCGAGGCCGCGGTGGATGACGTCGCGCATTGCGGCAGACATGGACACCAGCTCGCCGCGCTTCATGTGGCCCAGGATGGCGGCGTACCAAGTCCTGGGGATCATCACTTGGGCCCGCTCGCTGAACGGCTCGACCACGGGCGTAGCCGCCGGGCGCCGGGCGTAGGCCGCGATGGTGGCGGCGCTGGGGAGGTCGCGCTTCATCGGGCACCTCCCTGTTCGTCTTGGTAGTGCTGGTTGTCGCGCTCGACGAGCGCGGGGTCGTGGGTGATGGATGCGCCGATCACCAACAGCCAGACGAAGGCCACCAAGGCGGCCACGCCGATTCCTAGGGCGATCATCGGACACCTCCGTTGCGGTCGTCGCGCTTGACCGGTGCGACGAGTGCCGGATTCTGACGGGTAGCCATGACTACGGTCCTTTCGTGGTTTTGGTTAGATCCGCTGGTCGGCTGGTATCCGGTCAGCGGATCGTTCATTGCTGGTGCATTATGTACCGTTCGTGCAATTTGTCAAGCGGGTGAAAGCGTTGGGCGTTTTGGTGGCATGCCTATTTACTGGCTGAAGCCGCCAAAGTTGGAGCGATACTCTTTCCGTCTGCTGGCTTGTCCAAACGTTGACGTGCTGGAGAAACCGGCCGGATTTTGGTGGCCAGACGGGCTTTGGTGGCCAGACGGGCTTTGGTGGCCAGACGGGCTTTGGTGGCCAGACGGGCTTTGGTGGCCAGACGGGCTTTGGTGGCCAGACGGGCTTTGGTGGCCAGACGGGCTTTGGTGGCTCAGTCTAAGCCTTTTAGGCGGGTTGGGCTCGTCGCTTTGGCTTGCCTTTATTGCCATCGGGTCGGTGGTCTTCCTGCCTATCTCGCCGCCGAGTACGCGGGCAATGTCGATGATCATTTCCCTGACGTCGTTGTTGGTTTTGGACAACGTGGTGAGGTGATCAAGCGCTTGCTGTAACATGGAACGAACGATTGGCCTGCCGCTCTCGTTCATTCGGTCCCAACTCACGCGAACCTCGACCAACTCAGAGCCTGGTCCCACGCGCTTGTCGTTGAGCCTGGCGCACAGCAGGTCTGCCTGCTGCAGCGGATCGGTGGTGATGGCTTTCACCACAGCCACGTAGGACTCGTCCGACAGCTCGGTGTGGCCGCGGAGAGCGCGGTTGAATCCGGAAATGTTGATGCCGGCCCGTTCGGCCACGTCGCTTTGGGAAAGGTTCCGGTCCGACATGGCGCGGACCAAGGCTTCGGTTAGATTGCTCATCCATTAGACGGTCGGTGCAATTTTGCTAGCCGGTCAACTTTTATCTTGCGCTTTGCTTTGTCGGTCGTTAACTCACCGCCAATGCACAACGAGGTAGATCTGATCCGCGCATGTTTGCGGCTGGCCCGCAGTGCCCGTCAGGTCGGGCCACCTACGGTGGCCGGCGCTGCGGCGCAGTGGGAGATGCGGTTTGAGGAGAGGCTGGTCCAGTTGGGCGCGGAGCCGCCCAAGCCCCGTTTCCGCGGCCGTCCGAAGCGCGGGCCTGTTTCCGCACCGCTTGCCGGTCTTCCGGCCCCGGATTTTGGGGTCGCCAAGACATCCGTTCCCGCGGAGGTCGCATGATTTTGACCGGGCCACACGAGGTTCAGGGTTGTCCGATGCCGCCTGTTTGCGGCCGTGGTGAGCGTGGCCCGGTCTCCCCTTTTACCCGGCTGGCGGCGCACCTCCTTGGTGCCCGCGTTGTCGCGTTGACCACAGCGACACAGCCACAGGCGCGGGCCCTTATTCAGCCGCCCTACCCCACGGCCGCAACGGCCATGCCAGCCGGGTTCCCCTTCTTCGCATGAGTGTCACCGATGCCATGCAGGTGTTGTCGCGGGCCGGTTTTGCGGTCCACGTGGTCTCGCCCGAGGTCCCCCGCCTTTTGGCGGTGAAGGACGTGGCGCGGGCTCTCGGCATGTCCACCCGCTGGGTGCGGGATCATCTCGGGGAGTTCCCCGGCCGGACCCGCCTGCCCGGTGGCGACGTGCGCATCCCGGTGCAGGACGTGGTGGAGCTGGTCGAACGCGGGAGGATGGCATGAGCCGCGCCGTTTTGCGTCAGGATGACGGCCAGCCGGCCTTGTTCGACTTGAGGGCCTGGGAACAGGAGGTCCTGCACGTGCGGGACCAGGAGCGGTTCAGCGGGCGCGACACGGAGCGGGACCAGCGGTTGGTGTCCGCGGTGCTGTCCGCGGTGTCGGCCGGCGTCCCCCGGCAGCACATCTGCGACCTCGCCCGCATCTCCAGCCACACAGTCCAAGGGATCGTGGAGCGAGCGGAGAAGGACGGCCGGATAGCACCTTTCAAAGCAAGGATCAGCGCGGCCCTGCGGCGTGGAGCCGAGACCATCGCCACCTCGCTGATCGAGGACGTGGAGAAAGGAGAGCTGCCGCCGTCGTCCAAACCGGTTGCGCTCGGGATCCTGTTGGACAAAACGCTTCTGCTCGACGGCGAGGCCACGGCCCGCCTCGAGGTCCGGCACGTCGATGCCGACGGGGTCTGGGAGCGGATCCAGCGGGTGCGGCAGAGCCTGGAGGTGCCGGCCATGGTGCCGGTGTCTGAGTCTGAATCAGACGGAGAGTGCGGAAATGCGGGCGATTCATGCGAGGCTGGTGCCACGGCTACCGCGCAGGCTACCGCGGAGGTCGCCCAGGGCGGCGAGCTGGGCACGGTCGAGGCCGGCCTGATCGAGGCGACCGAGGCCTGCGCCGAGGGAGGGGGGGGGGTCGGGCCCGCGGCCGGGGGCGAGAAAGACGTTTGGGTTCCCGAAATCCGCCACAACACAAAGGACGCATGAGCGAGTGTGCGCACCAGCCTTCGGAGCCCATCGCTGCCTTCTGGCACACGTGCCGGTTGTGCGGTCAGCCCATTGAGCCGGTGGCGTGCTCGAAGTGCGACGGTGAGGGGACCATTGCCACGGTCTCCAAAAAGCTCTGGGAGTGCAGCGCGTGCCGGGGAACCGGCGTGGCTTCGTGGACCAAGGAGAACGCATAATGGACTACCCCCACAGCGAGACGGAGCTGCGCGAGCGGCTGGGTTGCCCGCGGTCGGCGCTGCGGGAGTTGCGCAAAAACGCGGCGTTCCCCCAGGGGCAGTTCTGGGAGGTGGTCGGGCATGAGGTGCGCTGGAGCGTCCTTGGGGCCGCCAAGGCGTTGGAGACGCTGGGGGGTGTCACGGGTGCGGACGCCGCAAAAAACGCGCCCAGCGAGGCGCCTGCGCACGCGGCGGGGCCGTTGTTGGAGAGGTTGGCGGTCGTGCGGGCCAACTTCCCCAATCCCCGGGTGGTGTTGGCCCGGCGGGAAAACGGCGCCGAGGTGTACGTCCGGGTGCCGGACAACAGGAATTTTGTCCCGCGCATGCGGGATGGGTCACCGATGACGTTCCAGGCGCAGGAGTCCGCCGGCCAGTGGGTGCTGGTCGGCCGGGCTCCGCGCTGGCCGGGACGGTGGTGAGGGAGGACACATGAACACGGTACAGGTCGGAGATTGGCCCGAGGCCCCGAGCGTGGGGCTGGCCAACGAGGTGGGCCGGAAGGCGGGCAAGTGGCTCGAGGATCGCGCCAGCGGCCGGACGCAGGCCCGCAGCGGCAGCACGGTGAAGTTCACGCCCCACACGC
>Ga0315904_10004131_pt1 | contig 20927 bp, 20 predicted proteins | sample LakEriMetagenome_6_FD_203529 | JGI IMG/M metagenome (GOLD analysis project Ga0315904, IMG submission 203529) | Freshwater fungal communities from buoy surface, Lake Erie, Ohio, United States - Buoy 12 MA120 | ecosystem: Environmental > Aquatic > Freshwater > Lake | place: USA: Lake Erie, Ohio...
GTGATGACGGAGAGCCACTGTAAGGGCAAGCTCAAGATCGAGGACTCGGTGGGGCTGGGGAGCTACAACATGGACTCGCACAACTGCAACCGCGTGGTCGTGGACGGCTTTGTGAAAAACGAGGGCGATGTGCAAGTCAGCACCCCGCCGTACGCCATCTCCTACCGCTCCCTTGTCCCCCGCCAGCGCGAGTGTAAAAACCTCTTCGTGCCCGTCTGCCTCGCGTCGAGCCACATCGCCTACGGCTCGATTCGCATGGAGCCGGTCTTCATGATCCTGGGGCAGTCATCGGCGCTTGCGGCTTGGCTCTTTATCGAGAACGCCTACCCCTCGGTGCAAGAGATCCCCTATTCCGAGCTCGAAATCCTTCTACGCAAAGCCCGGCAAGTGCTGGCCTGGAAGCCGCGCTAGCTCCTACTGGGTCGCGAAGAGCTGGCCATTAATATCGGCAAAAGCCTTGAACTCCAGCGCGTTGCCGGTCGGGTCCATCAGGAACATCGTCGCCTGCTCCCCGACCTCGCCTTGAAAGCGAAGGTAGGGCTCGATCACAAACACCACGCCGCGCTCTTTCAGCCGCGCCGCCAGCGCCTCCCAGACGGGCAGCTCTAAGACTACGCCGTAGTGTGGCACCGGCACGCCGTGACCATCCACGCCGTTGTAGTGCGCCGTGAGCTGGCCGTCCTTGCCCAGATTCGGGTTTAAGTGACAGACAAACTGGTGCCCAAAGAGGTTAAAGTCTACCCAGTGCTCCGCACTGCGCCCCTCTGAGCACCCTAAAGTGCCTCCATAAAACTCCCGTGCCTCGGCGATATCGCGCACGGGAACCGCAATATGAAACGGTGTTAGCGTTGTTTTCATGGAGGCAAGTGTACCCGCTCTTACCCCATGATCTGCCACTCCGCGATCACATCACGAACACCCGCCCGCTGGCGCAGTCCTTTAAGAAGGGCATCTCGCTCTGCGGAAAATGTCTCCTCATGGCCACGCATCGGTCGAACACGCCCGTAGAGATGAACCACGCCGTGCAGGCACTGAACCTGCACCTCACCACAGTCCACGCTATGCCGCGCCATCTCGGTGCGGACATGGCGGTTGTTCTCTTTCGCCTCTGTTTTTTTGTTACCCAAGGGGTACCTCTTTGTCTGCACCTTATAAAAACAAAAAGCGCACCGGCTTCCAGAGCCAGTACGCAAAGATGCACCCTCACAGTACCACAGTTTTGTGCTTGGGGAAGCAAGGTGATATAAGCAGTCTATGGAACAAGTAAGACTCGTATTGAAGCTGGCGCACTTTATCTCCTGGGCTGCGCTTTTTGGGGGCGTGTTGACGCTCTCCGGAGCCACCGAGAAGAAGCTCGCTGCCAGCGCCGTCTGGGGCGCACGCCTCGCGTTTGTGACGGGCCTGTTGCTCATCGGGATCAAAGAGATGCTGGCCAAGAGCCCCGGTGCCGACCCTGTCAACCACATGAAGGTCGGCATTAAGCTACTACTTGGTCTCGCCGTGGTAGGGATGATCGAAGCGAGCCGTAAAAAAGGTCTCAGTGGCGGAATGCACCTAGGCGTTATTGCGGTCAGTGTGCTGGCGATTGCCGTGGCGGTGTTCTGGAAGTAGGTTGCATCCCGGTCTCGCACTACTCGACCACCCTTCGGCAGGAAATGCTCTGCTCAGCCGCGAACCTTGCTCTATGTTTAACGGACTTGGAATGAACCTCGGGAACCTCTCCCGGCTCTCGATGGCAAAGACGCGCTCGATCTCCCCGGAGAACTTCACGGGCGAAAAGGGCAAGGGTGGGATGTCGGAAGACGGCCCCGCCAAGGAGTGTGCTCGCGATCTCGGTATCGGCTGGAAGCTCAGCCCGTATGTCAAGATCGCCGCGGGAACGACGTTTACACTCGCCGAAATAGACGGCCCCGGTGCGATCCAGCAGATCTGGATGACCCCGACCGGCAACTGGCGCTACTCCATTTTAAGATTCTACTGGGACGACGAAGAGACGCCGTCGGTGGAGTGCCCCGTCGGGGACTTCTTTGCCAACGGCTGGTGCCAGTACGCCCACGTCAACTCGCTGCCGGTTTGCGTCAATCCTGGCTCGGCGTTTAACTGCTACTGGGAGATGCCCTTTCGCAAAAAATGCCGTATCACGCTGGAGAACATCGGCTACGACGAGATGGTGCTCTACTACCAGATCAACTACACCCTCACCGAGATTCCCGACGACGCGGCCTACTTCCACGCGCAGTTTCGCCGCACCAACCCGCTCCCGTACAAAGATGTCTACACGATTGTGGAGGGCATTCAGGGCCACGGGCAGTTTGTCGGGTGCTACATGGCCTGGGGCGTGAATAACACCGGCTGGTGGGGCGAGGGCGAGATCAAGTTCTTCCTCGACGGTGACGGTGAGTTCCCCACGATCTGCGGCACCGGCACCGAGGACTACTTCTGCGGCTCGTACAACTTCGATAGAAACGGCCAGTACACCGAGTTCTCGACTCCGTACGCGGGCCTGCCGCAAGTGATCCGCGGCGACGGTGCGTATAAATGCCAGCAGCGCTTCGGGCTCTATCGCTGGCACATCATGGACCCCGTGCGCTTCGAGTCCGATCTGAAAGTCACGATCCAAGCCCTCGGCTGGCGCAGTAAGCACCGCTACCTACCCCTCCAAGACGACATCGCCTCGGTCGCCTTCTGGTACCAAGCCGAACCCCACGCCCCTTTCCCCACGCTCCCCGATCGGGACTATCTAGAGGTGATCTGAAACGCCGTCGATGGATGCCAGGGAGCTTTCTCTGGCGTCCCAGGCCCGCCACGAATCTCAAAAATATATTCAAGAGCATCGAAGAAATTCAGGAAATAGGCTTCCCCGACCTCATATGTATCAACTTGAAATATGCCCGTTCCAGAGACAAATAGTGCGCTTCGCAAATCGTAATCATCCCCACCAAGACCACACAGGCAGTAACCATCAATAGTTCCTTCTCCATAAGAATCGAAACTAGGCCAGCTAAGCAAAGTAATATCTGAAGTGAAGTACATTATGCGTTCACCCAGTTCTGAGTGTCGATTTCTATGTGTATAATAGACTTTAATGTCTCCGAAATTTGACAGGAAGTCAATCGCAGTCGCGTTGATGGTAAAGCCGAGTTGCTCTAGCTTTTTCAGGTGAGGAGTGGGATCGGTGCGGTAGTCGGGTGACCAGCCGTGCTGAGTGAGGATTTCAAGTGCGGGGCGCATGATCCGAATTATAGCACCAGGCTTAGAGCGCCATCCGATCCCGGCGGGGGAGTTTTTGGTTGAGGAGGGCGAGGGGCCAGAGGAGCCAGAGTGGGAACTTTGGCATCTCGCCCGAGGGCTTGATGCGGGCGCAGAGCATTCCCAGAAGTGCGGCGGCTCCGGCGTCTTTGGAGCGCCCGCCGACAAACGACGCCAGCCAGAGTCCTTGCCGGAGCCAGGCGCGCTCATACTGTTGTTTTTGTTCGGGCGAGCCGTGGCGCAGGGCGACCGTGCGGGAGTTGCGGAACGTGTAGAACAGCGAGCGCGGGGACTCACTGCCGCCCGTGGACGCGCTGCCCTTGTGCCAGGCAAGCGCCTCGGGGAGGACGGCACATTTGCCTTTATCCGCAAGCTTTAGACACAGATCAATGTCTTCGTAGTAGGCAAAGAGGGCTTCATCGAAGCCCCCGACACGCTCAAAATCGGCGGCGCGGACGAGTAGGGCGCAGCCGGAGCAGAAATCTGTCTGGTCAGGACCGGGGCCTTCGATGTGGCGGGCGATGACGAACTCATCTAATGTGATCGCGCCACGCTCAAACCAGATCGCCCCTCCTTCCTCCCACCCGAAGGGCTTGTTATTGGGAGGAAGGGGGCCGGGGGGTAGGAGGGCCAAGATGCGGGGTGAGACGGCGACGACATTATCGGTGAGGGCGGCTTGGAGCTTCTCTAGCGTATCGGGCGCGAGGGTTGCGTCGTTGTTGAGGAAGAAAAGCTGGGTGGCACCGTCGGCGAGGGCTTGTTTTGCGCCCGCGTTGCAGCCGCCTGCAAAGCCGAGATTGCGCCCGTTGCGGATCACCACATCGGCGGTGAGCGCTTCGAGGGAGCCGTCGGTGGAGCCATTGTCCACGAGATAGACCCGGTGCGGGAGCGTGGAGGCGGCGACACTCTCCAGGCAGCGCTGGGTATCGTCGCCGCCGTTCCAGTTAAGGACGATCACCGCTAACATACGGTTGCTCCAGGCTGGGCTAGTTCAGGAAGAGCCAGGGTCAGCCTCACGTTGCTGCGCCCAGCTCTTATCTTGAGCCGAAGCACTATCCGGATTTCGAGCACGCCAGAGCGTGACAAGGGCAAACTTGGCGTTCTCGCGAGTCAATAGCAAGCGTGGTTGGTTTTTCAAAATATAGCCCAGCTTGCGAAGGCAAGTGCGCAAGTCGCCGGATGCACGGTCGTGGCGTGCCTGATCGAGGAGATAGGCGGGGGTGCTCTGAGCGAAGAGCTGACGCCAGTGCGTCAGAAGCGCCTTGCGCGGCAGGTCGGTGGCATGACGCACTGCATGCTTGTCATAGAGAGCGAGGGCGGCCTGTCGCATCTTCAGGGTGTCTTGCGAGGCATTTCTTGGGTGAAAGCGGTAGTGAAGCGCGATCTGGGGATCAAAGTGAAACGCGAAAGACTCCGCAAGGCGCAGGAATAGATCCCAGTCATCGCAGCCTTTGATGGTAGGGTCGGGGTCAAAAGCCGTCTCGCCGAGGGCATCCAGCGCGGCCTTACGGATCAGCGACTGACCAGGGGTGACCAGCCAGTTGCGGGTGACTAGCTCAGCCCAGAGGTTACCACTGGGGCATTCCCAGGGCCAAGGAAGCAGCTGGCCGTACCAGTCGCGTGGCTCAATCGGTTGGTTCTGCATGTCAATGGGCTGTGCGGGGCCGTAGACCACGGCGACCTCCGGATGGGCCTCCATAAGCGCGACATGACGCGTTAGTTTTTCGGGCGGGAAGTGATCGTCGTCATCTAAAAGTGCGATAAACTCGCCCCGTGCTAGTGCAATTCCTTGATTGCGTGCGGCCCCTTGTCCGGCATTTTTCTGGCGGATGTAGCGGATTGTACCAGCCGCTATCAGCGGCTCCAGAATGGCCTCGGTATCATCGGGTGAGCCATCGTTGACCACAATAATCTCAATCTGATTCTGCGGGAATGACTGTGCCTGCACCGAGTCAATGGCCTGAAGGATATAGTCGCGGTGGGCATAGGCAGGGATCACCACGCTCACCCGAGGGGCATCTTCGGGATGCTGCATTTTAGCAAGTGGGCGTGGCAACAAGGGAACATCACGAGGCGGCGGCGGCGTGGGCAGTATCTTGGTCAGGGGGTAAAGCAAGAGATGACGGAGGCGCAGTGGTGTCTCGGTTCGTGGCCCCACCAGCTTCCAGACATCGGCATCGTAGGTCACCGCTTCTCTGAGTAGCGCCATGGTTGTGGGAAAGTCACTGGCTTCCCAGGCACACCGGGCATCTTGGCAGAGGAGGTGCGCGGTTCCTTGGGCACAGATCTGACGGATTTCCTGCACCACAGCACGGCGCTTAGGATCGCGCTTCCAGTGGGCTTCTTGATCCTTCAAAACCGCATAGGCACTTCGGTGCATCTTGAGGTGGTTTTGGGACATTCCTGAGCTATGCACACGGTAGAGAAAGAGGGGCTCGGTAACACGTGCGAAGGGGCCATGCTCCGCCAGGCGCAGCCAGAGATCCCAGTCTTCATGGCCTCCTTTTGCCTTTTGCGTTGTCCATGGGCCTATTTTCTCCCAGGCGCTTTTGCGCAGCAGAACGCACCCCGGCGAGCGGATGCAGTTCGAGCGAATCAGGCGCTCCCAGATCCAGCCCTCCGCATCGGACTCGTCCCAGCATGCCATCGTGAGCGCATCGTTTTCGTCAATCAGCGCCGAGCGACAGTAGGCAGCCAGTGCCTCGGGGTTTTCTTGGAGTTTTTGCTCCAAAGCAGCCAGAGCGGTTGGGGCGAGGAGATCATCGGAGTCTAGGAAGAGCAGGGCATCGCCATCCGCCACGACTGCTCCCGCATTGCGTGCCGCTCCCAGCCCTGCGTTGACTTGGGAAATTAAGTGAACTTCGGGGAAGCTACGGGCGACCTCAGCGGTGCTATCCGTCGAGCCATCATCGACGACTATTAGCTGTGCAGGGGGGTGGGTTTGTGCCAGCACACTCTGAAGTGTCCGTGGCAAGAGATCTGCCCGATTGTACGCGGGAATAATCACAGAGACTCTCACTGCCAGAGATCCTTTTCTTTTTGGTACGATGCGAAGCGCTTGGCCCAGGCAAATGTCCGGCTTTCTCGGAGTGCTTTCAGTGTCTGGGAGTCAGCCCACCAAGCTCGGGCCTGTGCCTCCAGTGTCAGAAAGCGCTGCTCCAGTGTGTCACGTGCTTCGGCAAGCTGCTGGAACTCTTGCTCTCGCGCTTGGAGCTGCGATTCCTGTTCCTGGTAGGCTGCTTCCCGACTCAAGTAGTGTTTCTCCAGAGCGAGATAGCTCTGCTCCCGACTCAAGTAGTGTTTCTCCAAAGCCAAGTAGCTCTGCTCTAGAGTCAGATAGCTCTGCTCCAACGTGCGGAGCGGATCGTCCTGAAGACAGTACACACTCTCAGGAAGGAGCTCCATGGGGAGCGGCTCGTGGGAACAGAGTGCCAGAAGATACTCCCAAGCCGGGGGAGCGCTTTCCCAGTGGAGCGGCGTTGTTGCCTGCTCCCGAGCGATGAGGGAGACTGTCTGGGCACGCTGTCCCCAGAGCTGTACCGAGGGAAAGAAGCCTCCAAGTAACGTCAGGAGCTCCGCGCGATCTAGCTCTTTGACATGGAAGGGATTCTGGTGTCCCTCTTTTTCGCTATAGACCGCGCGATCGGGCGACGAGAGGAGTAGACACCCCTCAGGGCGTAACACACGACGGAACTCAAGGAGCATGGCTTCATGCTGGTCGTGGTGTTCAATGGTCTCAAATGAGACAATCACATCCATGCAGGCATCGGGAAGTGGGAGCTGGGTGCAGTCACCGGTCTGGAAACGCAGATTAGGGGCGGCGTAGCGTGCCTGCGCGGCGGTGATTGTCTCCTCATCAATATCTATCCCGATGACGGAGCTTGCGGTCTGTGCCAGAAAAGCGCTCCCGTAGCCCTCGCCACAGGCAATATCTAAAACCGCTTTGTTGCTCACCAGCCGCGTAGCCAGCTGGTAGCGGTGCCAGTGCTCAAGCGCGATCTTTCCCCCCACTTCGGGAAGAAAACGCTCCCCCGTCGGCTGCTTCTCAGACATGGGAAGGAGTCTCCCAGACCACAGGGAGATAGACAATCCCATGTCCAAATCGCCCTGCCTCGACATCAAGCCACAAGGCTTCCGGGAGGTGGTCTACTTGAGCACTTTCCCAGTCACTCTCACGCCAGTCGCTAAAGAGCCTTACCTGCACCCGATAGCGGCCCGCGTTCAAGGAGAGAAACGGGACATTAAAGCAAACACTGCCCTGCAAGGGAAGCCCTCCCAGAGAAATCTGGTGATCGTAGTTACTCGTAGTAAAGGCATGGATACCGTCTTCTCGGAAGACCTCGACACAGAATGCGGGGCAGGTAAGTTGTTTCGCGAAGTGATAGTGGATCTCAAACTTGAGCGCCTCGCCCACGTGGGCGTGTGTCGTTGGGCTTCCCTGCGCATTGCGAAGAGTTAGCCCCGTTAAGTAATCGTGTGTTACTAACTGATGCGCTGCCTGCTCTGCTTCAAGACGAAGTCGCTCTGCATTTTCGGCTTCAAGTCGGAGCTGCTCTGCCTGCTCTGCTTCGAGCCGAAGTCGCTCCGCAGTTTCGGCTTCGAGTCGGAGTCGCTCTGCCTGCTCTGCTTCGCGTTTTTCTGCTTCCTCAAGTGCGCGCTTTTCGGCTTGTTGCGCCTCCCACTCCACGGGGTAGAGTCGCGCGAACTCGGCATCTTCACGCTCCCCGATCACCGAGTAGTACTGCTCAATCGCCTCGGCAGTGGGGCCAAAGAACCGGGCTTTTCCATGATCCAGCCAGAGACACTGCTCACAGAGAAGCTCGATCTGCCCGACCGCATGGCTCACAAAGACCACGGTGCCGCCTTTCTTGACAAAGTCTTTCAGAAAGCGCAAGCATTTATTTTGGAAAAAAGCATCGCCCACCGCGAGTACTTCGTCTATGAGCAGCACTTCCGGGTCTAGGTGCGCGACAATGGCAAAGCCGAGGCGCATGTACATCCCCGATGAGTAGCGCTTGACGGGGGTCTCCATAAAGTCGGCGATCCCGGCAAAATCCACGATCTGGTCGTAGCGCTCGCGCACTTGCTGGCGGCTGAGCCCTAGAATCGAGCCCGCTAGAAAGACATTCTCGCGCCCCGACAGATCTGGGTGAAATCCTGCCCCGACTTCGATCAGCGCCCCGATGCGCCCGTTCACTGTGAGACTGCCGCTAGTGGGCTTTAAAATACCGGTGAGTAGCTTGAGGAGCGTAGACTTCCCCGAGCCATTGTGCCCGATAATGCCGACAGGTTGGCCAGGCTGCACGGTAAACGACACATCGTCGAGTGCCAGAAATGCGCCTTTGGTCTGCTTTTCTTCACGCCCCCGCCGGGCGAAGCGCTCCCGCAGATCGCCTCCCCGTCCTGTCGTTCGCTGGAAGCTCTTGGCAACATTCTCGACAATAATAGAGGGGGTGCTCAAAGCTTGAAGATGCTGCGCAGGAAGAAGAGTCCCTGCACCCCTCCCACAATTTGGTTGATGACTGTGTTGGGATCGGCATGGCGCACCGAGGGGACGTAGACCAGGTCCTGCGGCTTGATCTCCGGGTTGCGCTCCGGCTTGAAGTCCTTGAGGTACTTGCCCCAGTCAAACTCGCCCAGCATTTTGTACTTGCCATCGGGGCCAAGACGTGCGATTTTAATTGCCCCGATACGCGCCTGGCCCGTGGTGATACTGGCATTTGCCATGATGTCCTGGAGATAGGTCTTGCGGTCTTGTGGCAAGGGATACTTACGCGAGCCTCCCAGCTCTCCCCAGACATAGACAAATTCAAGTGAGAGGGGAATCTCCAGCGTGTCTAGGTCTTGCAGGGGGATCTCCGGAATTGTCTCATCGGTGAGGAGGGCATAGAGATCTATTTTCTGCGTCGTCTCGGGAGAGTTGATCTCGCCGGGGATGGTCTTACGCTTGAGAACCACGTGGTGCAGATCACCCGATGCATTGATGACCGAGTAGCCAAACTGGGCGAGTACCGCACGCAGCCCAAAGCGCTCATCTATCTCATGTAGGCCACGGGGGCCTTCTCCCTTGATAAAGAGCCGCTTACGAAGTGGCTGGTCCATGGTCAGCGTGTCGCCCTCTAGGAGAAAGACATTCTGCGGGTGGTCGGGATTCTTGAGAATCCCCGTGACATCAAGTGTCAGCGGCGCGGGCCTGGCCGGATTGAGGAGGCGCACCGTGATCCGATCGGGCTGAGGAATGCCTCCCAGAATCGTGAGCAGCTCGGTGACACGCCAGCCGTTTCGTAGGTCGAGATCGCGGCCAAAGGTCGCATTGCCTCGCACATAGATCCGCCGCATCCGAATCCCTGCCAGTGCTACCTGAACTTGCCCCTTGCGCAGGCGTAGCTTTCCCTCTTTTTCAAGCGCTTCCGTGAGCTTCTCTGCCACATCAGCGCAGGTAAGGCCACGCACCGGAATGGGAGTGAGAAGGCGCGGCAGGCGAAGCGCACCATCCACGGGAATCCGTACCGCCCGGTTGAGATAGGTGTGGCGATCTACCTCGATCTGAAGCACATCGTCTGTATCCAGCTTATAGTCCGTGGGCACATTGAGAGGAGCGGTGGTTGTGGGGCCACTCACGGGAACGGGCGGCGGGAGCTCCTGCCCTTGTGGCGAGAGCAAGAGATAGGCAGCAAGAAAGGGGGTCATGGTTTTGCCTCCATTTTTAGATCCATCGCAGGGAGAGCGGGAAGCTCTTCCGCAGCAACCACACCGTGGAAGCGTGGGGTGTAGCCATTGGTCAGAAGCCGTCGGGCGCGGGTAACACTCTCTTCCACGGGAGTGTCTGGTGAGGCGATGAGCACGAGGCCACCCGCAATTTTCTCCAGAGGTCCCACCGTGCGCACGTTCCAGACCGCAGGGCCTGAGAGGAGAATGAGGTCATTGCCCGCCGCCGCAAGACTTGCCAGAAGCGCGGGTAGTGTCCCAATGGACTGACTATCCACCTCCTCAACGGCCACGCGCACTCCGTCTTGGCCGAGGACACCGGCAAGCTGCGCGGCCAGAGTGGCAGCCCGATCATCGGAGCGGACACCGAGGAGCAGCCGCACTGGCACGGGCTCTCCCGACTCGCGGTGTGCCAGCCAGTAGCCAATCTCCCGCAGGCGATCTTCATCGCGCGCACTGAGATGATCCGAGCTGCCTACGGGAGCCGTCCCCAAGAGAGGAACTCCTCCGACCATCGGGAGCGCAGGCAGAGGCTCCTCAAAACGAAAGACCTCCGGCTGCGGCTTATGGGAGAAATACTCCGCCAAAAGTGCTAGCCCAATTCCCAGAAAGAGCCCCAGAAACACGGAGAGGATCGTGTTGAGGAGCGGCTTGGGGGAGAGGGGGGAGTCAGGTTTGCGCCCCCAGTCCAGCACACGGACATAGGGCTGGCCCGTCGCCTCTTTGATCGTCGTGGCGATTAGCCCACTCTGGGCCGTTTTGTAGGCTTCGGCGGCAGCTTCAAACGCAGTACGCAACGTCAGGTACTGAAACTGCTTGTCTGCGAGCCCCTTCTGCTCTTTCTCAAGTTCTGTTAGTAGCTTACTGGTCTCTGCGATCGTCCGACGGAGTGTACTGAGACTGGTACGCGCATGGAGCAGCTCCATCTGTAGATTAACAAAGTCTGAGTTTCGGGCAACATTTTTGTTTCCCAAGGAAAAAGGCGACTTACCCGCTTCCTCGATAGCTTTCTCTTTTGCTGCTATTTCGGTATCAAGTGTATGAATTTCAGGGCTATCTTCTTGGTAGTCGAGGGACTTGATCTTGCGCTGGGCTTTGAGGCCGACAATATCGGCGCGATAGGTCTCTAGGATCGAGTTGCGCATGAGCGCATAGCCCTGGGTAACTTCTCGTGGGACACTCTTGATCTCCTGCTCCAGACTCTGGATCTGGGCCAGAAGACCCGCCTCTTGTTTACGTGCTTCTTCTAGCTGCTGACGAACCACAATCGTGCGTTCCGCACGTCCTCGAAAGTAAGCCGTTGGCTCTGAGGCGGCCATGCCTTTATTGAAGCGCTCCAGAGCAAGCTCGGCACGTTTTTTCTCTTGGCGGGCAAGAGCTGCCGCTGCCTGGAGCCGATCACGGTCGATCAGGATGCGTTTTTTTGCATCGGTGCGGGCCAGCTCGATATAGAGAACCGCTGCCGTGTTCGCGATTCGCTGTGCCTGCGCGGATGTGGTGCCACGGCCATTGAAGATCAGTACCTGTCCCCCGCGTCCTCCGGAGAGCTGCAAGCGAAACTGAATCTCATCAAGGCCCATATCGCCCAGACCCGCTTGGACCCGGAGCTTTTTATAGAACTCCTGGGTCTCGATCTTCTCCATCTCGGTATCGAGCGAGGCATTTCCGCTACTATTTCCTCCGGCAACGAGTCCTAAAAGGCTTCCGAGTCCTCCCGCAGTCCCGCTTCCACTACCCGACTCCAGCAGCACCCGTGAGCGACTCTCGTAGATTGGCGTGATGCGCTTGGTGAGCAAGTAGGTCGCCGTAACTGTCAGCAAGAACACCGAAAGGGCCAGGAGCCAGCGCCGGGCAACAAGGCGCACCAGCTCGCGCAGGGTGATAGGGGGCGGAAGTACTCTCTCGTCCATAGTTCTTGATTCAATCTATCGGGTAGTAAGCGGCAGCTTGACCGGGAGTCTCCCAGACCTCAATTTTATGCACGTGCGCCCCGCTCAGGTCGCACTTTCCGAGCTCCTCGGCGATCCAGCAGGCGACATTCTCTGTGGTCGGAGCCTGTGTCGCGAAGGCAGGCAGCGCATTGAGAGAGTGGTGATCCAGCTCCTCTAAGATTCCCAGGAGCGCTTTCTTGAGTACCCCAAAGTCTACCAGCATTCCACTTGCCTCTAGCCGCTCGCCACGGACATAGGCCCGGACAATAAAGTTATGCCCATGCAACCGGGAGCAAGGCCCCGGATAGTTTGGCAGAAAATGTGCGGCAGAAAAATGCCTCTCAACAACCAGCTCATACATGGCAACCCATTATTATATCCTGCCTGTGGCCACCTTTCCGGATTTGGTTTGTTTTTGGTAGTAGGCTGCCATGCAAACACAAATTCAAGAACACCCCGCCTTTGTTACTTGGCTCCCTGGCTCTGATCAGCAGCGCGGCGCTGGCCCTGAGTTTGAGCGCTACGATGAAAAATTCGATCTCCCCGAAAAGCCCCTGACGTTCTGGCTGCCGATTCATGCAGGAACCTAGAGTCCCTGTCGCGAAATAGTCCGGCATGAAGCGACGAACATTACTTTCTCTGGTGCCGCTGGCGGCACTGGCACTGATGACCGGCTGTAAGCCCGACGAGTCTAAGCCGACAGATGCCGGAGCACCCGCTCCGGCAGGGGCACCTAAACCTGCGGGCGGTGATGGGAAGAAGATCAAGGTGGTCTTTATTCCCAAGAACGTGGGAAACCCGTACTTCGATGCGATTGCCAAAGGGATGAAAGAGGTCTGTGAGAAAGAGGGCGCGGAGTTCTCGATGACCGGCCCTGCCCAAGCGGAGGCGACGAATCAGATCAGCTACATCAAGGACGAAGTTCAGCGTGGGGCCAATGTGATCTGTATCGCGGCCAACTCGGTAGATGCGCTCAATGGGACTCTGGATGAGGTGCGGGCTAAGGGCGTGAAAGTAGTAACCGTGGATGCTGATCTTACGGGCAACGAGACACACCGCGATGTGGGAATCTTCGCCACGGACTTCTCCAAGTTCGGTGGGACGATCTTAGAGACAATGGGCAAGGGGATCAACTACGAAGGCGAGGTGGCGATTCTCTCTGCGACCAGCGACTCGCCCAACCAGAAGCTCTGGGTGGAGCAGATGAACGCGGCATGGAAAGATCCCAAGTACGCCAAGATGCCGCTGGTCGCCACGGTCTTCGGTGACGATAAGCCCGAGAAGAGCGCCACGGAGATGGAGGGCTTGCTCACCAAGTACCCTAATCTCAAAGGCGTGATCGCTCCCACCACAGTCGGTGTCTCGGCAGCGGCGAAAGTAGCCCAGCAGCGCGGTGTCTATCCCGGTGGTGCCAATGCGAAAAATGGCGGCGTGCGGGTCTTTGGCCTAGGACTCCCCAACCAGATGCGTAGCTTTATCAAAGACGGTGTCACGCCCGAGATCATGCTCTGGAGCCCTGTGGACATGGGAAGCGTCTCCGCTTACGTGTGCTTGGCGCTTGCAAAAGGCGAGGCAAAAGCCGAAAAAGGCACCAAGATCAAAGTGGGCGCGATGGGTGAGCGTGAGATCGGCGACCTCAATAAAATCATGGTAGCTGATCCCACGATCTTCACCAAAGAAAACGTCGACAAGTTCGACTTCTAGCCCCCCAACCCCCAAAATTGGGGGAGATAAGAGGAATTTCCTAGTATTTCCCCCGCTTGCGGGGGTCAGGGGGCCGTTTTAGCGTGCCAGGCGGCCAGCACGGCGGATTCTTTTTCCGGCGTGAGGGTCGCCTTCCAGGCGTTCTCCTGGGGGCGCTGGCTGTCCCAGACAAGCGTGTCGCGGACGGTCTCCAGTGCCGTGCGGTACTTCAAGCCCGCCAGATGGGCGCGCTGGGTGCGAGTCGCGCCGCTCTCTTTAAGATCCAGCATGCCGGGAATCCAGAGAGGAAGCTCTAGCCACGGCTGAACCTCCTGCGCCTGGAGAAACGCTTCGCTCGCGTAGGTCACTTGGGCGTTGGAGCCACTGGCCAAGACACAGGTAGCAAGAAGCTGCCCCAGTCCTACCACGGGCCCATCCGCATTAAAGACCCCTGTGCGCTTCCCCTCCAGCATCTGAATCGTCCACTCCGCCAGATCGCGGACATCAATCCACTGTGTGGGAAGCTCTGGGCTGACGGGGGCGAGCACCTCGCCTCCTTGAGCAATTCGGTGAGGCCAGTAGGTAAACCGATCCGACGGATCGTGCGGCCCGACGATAAGTCCGGGGCGGATAATCAGTGCCTGCCCAGGGAACGCCGCCAGCACTTCCTGCTCACAGAGTGCTTTCAGGCCCCCGTAGGTCGCCCCCGTCAGCTCTTCTGTCGTGGGATCCTCCAAGATCGCAACGGGCGAGTCTTCGTCGGTTCCGGCTCCTGGCCAGTGAGCGTAGACTGAGACGGTGGAGATAAAGCAGTAGCAGCCTGCACGGCCTGAGAGCTTCTGCGCACTCTTCTGAACGACTTTAGGAAGATAGCCACAGGTATCAATCACCGCATCAAATGTGTGCCCTTCAAGCTGTGCTAGAGCGTCATCGTCTTTTCGGTCGCCAAAGACATGGACAACATCGGGGAAGAGCTCCGGGTTGGTTTTACCGCGATGAAAGAGCGTCAGTGAGTGCCCCCGTTTCTGTGCCGCATCGACCAAGTGCCGTCCCAGAAAGAGTGTCCCGCCAAGAATCAGTATATTCATGATTTACCCAAAAACAAAAACCCCGGCGCTCTGTAGCTATCAGACTACGAAGCGCCGGGGCTGAGAGAGAGACTACTTCTTGCTGGTAATCAACAGCTTGCCGGTAGCGGGATCGAAGTCCACGTTCACGTCAAGCGCCTTGCCCACGAAGCTCAGCGGCACGATGGTGCGGCCCCGGTCAATAAACGAGGAGCGATCCATCTTCACGCTCTCACCATTGACGGTCGCGGTGGGAGCGCCCACCTTGATGACCACTTCACGATCGGCGTTTACGGCGCGAACCGTGTGGGCTTCGGGTGCCCAGGTGACTTGACCACCGGTGTGCTCGAAGATCTGACGGAATGGTGCGAGCGGGATGCCTGCCTCAATGCGGGGCTCAACGTCAAAGTTGATCGCGGCGCCATCAAAGGCCACCATGAGCTTCTTGCTGAACTCATTGGACATTGCGCTGGACAGAACCGGCTTCATTGTCCGTGCGGGACGGGGAGCAGGCTTGGCGCTATTGTGAGGCAGCATCAGCGTGGTGGTTCGGACAGCTTGCGCGGCCACAGAGCTTGCCTTGCGGGCAGCGGCACCGGGCGCAACCGCCGTTGGTCGTCCTAAGACGACTTCCGTGGCAACCATCTGCGGTGCATGAAGCCCTTGTGCAATCGGCATTGCCAGCTTCGTTTCCGTAGCCGCAGGTGTCTTGGAGACGCGGCTTGAGGTAGTGGCAATCGAAGCCTTCATACCAGGCTCAACGGAGCGTGTACTGGACGTGATACCAGGCAGTGTCAACTGGATCGGCTTCACTCCCGATGCAGCACGTACGCCTGCCGCAAGCGCACCGGGGATGGCGGAGAGCTGTGGAGCATTGCGCTCTGCCGAAGTCTTAGTGACCGAAGTTGCAGAAACGGCAGGTGCCTTGCTTCCCAGGTCCTTAATATCGGTGCTGCGGTCCGTGTTACCACCAGGGTTGTTGACAAAGACTTCCATGCGCTGCGTGGTAGCGGCATTGGAAGACTCCAAGTAGCCTGTCGCCTCAATCACGTGCTTGCCATTGGTGACTGTGGTTGTGTCAAAGAGGAAGGAGTATGGCGGGTAGTTCTTGAGGATCTTGAACTGCTTGTCTACGTAGAACGAGACATAGGGGTTCTGGTTCGCGGGAGCGCTGACATCCATCTTGACTTCTACTGTGCCCATCAGCTGCTTGGAAGGCATGGCGCGGAACGCCATCTGAGGAGCACCCGCGGGGCCAACACTCGCAGGAGCAACATTTTCGCTGCCTAGGGTGCCCGCTTTACCTTGGGCAACCACCTGGACATCGGCGGTCGAAACCGCCCCGACCCGGTTGAGAACGCGAACCTGGAAGGTGTGCGTCCCTTCCGCGAGAGTAGAGCCATCTACCTCAAAGGTCAGGACGTTACCAAGGCTAGGCACATCGAGCGTGCGCCCTGCCCACTGCGTCCCATCCACGTAGAGCTCCACGCGGGTGATGGGAGCTGCAGAGCGGCTCTTGAACGAAAAGTCTAGCTTGAAAGAGCCTGCGCCGATAATCTCACCGTTGAGCGGAGTCAGGACACGCAGGTCTGCTGCGGTGCCACGGGACACAGGGGTCTGTGCCTGAGCTTGATTCTGAGCCACCATCAAAAGTGAAAGGGCTGTGGGAACGCCGAGCGCTGCCACGCCGCCGAGCCGTCGGATTGCCATAGGTTTTTCCTCGTATATCTCGTCCCCCGTTTGAGAGGGACAGCAAAACTGTTGGCAGGATAACACAAGGGCTATCCTGCTGTCAAGCCCCTCTTTTTCGGGCTAGACCTTGCCCTTGAAGTACGCAATGGTTGCCCGCAGACCATCTTCCAGGCTGACTTTGGGCTCCCATCCAAGAATCTCACGCGCCTTCGTATTATCCGGACGGCGCTGCTTGGGATCGTCGGCGGTTTTTAGCTCTTCATAGACAATCTCACTTGCCGATTCGGTGAGGCGCTTGATCTCCTGGGCGAACTCTAACATCGTTCTTTCTGTTGGATTACCAAGATTGATTGGCCCAGAGACTTCTTTCGGTGCCTGAGAGAGCTTGTAGATACCATCCACTAGGTCTGCGACATAACAGAAGCTGCGGGTCTGTGTACCCGTGCCGTAGACAGTAATATTGTCGCCACGCAAGGCCTGGCCGATAAAGTTTGGCACCACTCGGCCATCATCGAGCCGCATCCGTGGCCCATAGGTATTAAAAATGCGGAAAATCTTGGTATCGACATCCTTAAAGCGCCGATAGGCCATGATCAAAGCCTCGGAGAAGCGCTTAGACTCATCGTAAACACCACGAATTCCGATGGGGTTAACATTGCCCCAGTACTCTTCGGGCTGGGGATGGACTAAAGGATCGCCGTAAACCTCGCTGGTGGAGGCCATTAAAAAGACCGCCTTTTTTGCCAGAGCGAGCTTCAGCGACTGGTGGGTACCTTCCGAATTTACCATCATGATCTCAATGGCCTTTGTGGTAAAGTCCACAGGTGAGGCGGGCGAGGCCATGTGAAAGACAAAGTCCACATCACCGTCGATCTCATAGGACTGACAGACATCTTGCTCGATCAGCGAAAACTTGGGATTGTCTTTTAGGTGGGCGACATTGTCGGGCGAGCCGGTGAGAAAGCTATCGAGAGCGATGACCTCGTGGCCCTCGGCCAGCAGACGGTCACACAGGTGCGAGGGCAGGAATCCTGCGCCTCCGGTAACAATAGATCGGGGCATGGTGCTATTATACCAAGCGATGCTCTCTCTTCCGCTCTACCCCGACTCTCCCACTGAGCGCACCCGCTGGATTCTGGCGCGACGTGGCCCTAAAAACAACCATCCCCCCCGACAACCTTACGGCAGCTTTGTCGAAGACGAGCCCGGCCCCGATGGTACGCTCTGGCGCTGTCACACGTTGCTGCTCACCAACCGGGAGTGCGCCTTCCGCTGCCTGATGTGCGACCTCTGGCAAGACACGCTCGACACGACCACCGAGAGCGGCGCGATTGCGGCACAAGTGAGTACCCTCCTCCCCAGCCCTCCTCCCAACCCTGGGAGGAGGGCTGGGGGAGGGAGTCAGGAAAGCTCACTTTCTCCTCTTCCTCTCTTCCCCTCCTCCCAGGGTTGGCACCCAGAGGGTACCCGGGGGGCAGGGGGGAGGAGGGTCGCACTCAAACTCTACAACGCGGGGAGTTTTTTCGATCCGGGACAAGTTCCCGTCGAGGACTACGCAGCCATCGCCGACAAAGCGCGACACTTTGATCGGGTGATTGTGGAGAGCCACACGGCCTTTCTCAAAGGCAAGCATGCGGAGCGGGTGCTAGCGTTTCGGGATGCCATCGCACCCGCAGCGCTCGAAGTGGCGATTGGGCTGGAGACCGTTCAGGAAGTGGCTCTCGAAAAACTCAACAAGCGCATGACGGTAGACGATTTCCGCCACGCCGCTGCCTTTCTTGCCCAGAATCAGATCGCGCTCCGGGTGTTTCTACTCGTCCGCCCCCCGTTTCTCACCGAGGAAGAGGGCGTGGAATGGGGCTGTCGCTCGCTGGACGTGGCCCATGCGTGCGGCGCGACATTTGCAGCGCTTCTTCCCACGCGCGCGGGCAATGGCGCACTCGAAGCCCTCGCCGAGCAGGGCCACTACGCTCCTCCAAAGCTTCAGAGTTTAGAGGCGTGCCTGCGCTACGGCCAGAGCCTAGAGGGCACGATGCGCGTCACCGCAGATCTGTGGGATATCGAGCCCTTTGTCAAAAACGACGACGACAGGGCCTGCGTGGCCCGAATTACGGAGCTAAACCACAACCGAGGACGAACCTAAAGCACGCGGAGCATGATGATGTCATTGATATTGGTGCGAACCACTGTGAAGCCCAGACGCATGTAGAGCTGCTGGGCAGGATTCCCTGGGGTGACGCTGAGGCTAATCGCAGGGAAATGCCCACGAGCCTGCTCTAGGGTGATCTCTAGGAGCTTTGTCCCAATGCCACAGTCGCGCCACTCGGGATGCACGGAGATCGAAAGCTCGGGGGTGTGCTCATCCACAAAGCCATAGCCAGGAGCCTCTCTAGGGAAGAGCCGGAGCCAGGCCACGCCCATTGGGTACCTATTTTTCAGGAGGGCCACACTTCCCATATCGCCCCGTCGCTCTCCCCACCGCTCGGTATAGCGGGCAAGCTCAGGCAGCGAGAGCAGGTCACGGGAGAGAGGAGTCTCCTGCGGGGAAACATAGAGCGACTGATAAAAAGCCTCGGGCAGGAGTCCTTTATCCGCTCTCGTGAGAGGACGGACAAGAAGATCATGGAGTGATTCAAACATTCAGAAAAAACAATACATGCAAGCCTCGTGCCAGACCGTAACCAAAAGCCCGTATTTTACGTTGGTGTCTTAATGGCGAAACAAAAATTTGAAGGCTGTTTGCTGGGAATGATCGTTGGAGATGCCATCGGCTTGCCTGCGGAAGGGCTACATCCGAAGCGCCAGATGCAGCTTTTTGGGGAGATCAAAAAACACCGGCTTTTTTTCGGGCGAGGCTTTGTCAGCGATGATACCGCCCATGCGATCATGACGGCCCAAGCGCTGGTTGCGTCGGGCGGCGATCCCGATAAATTTGCCAAAGAGCTCGCGTCGCGCCTGCGTGGGTGGTTTCTGAGCCTGCCGCCAGGAGTCGGGAAAGCCACCGCGCAAGCCTGCATGAAGCTACTAGTGGGTGTCTCCCCAGAGCACTCCGGCGTTTTCTCCGCAGGCAATGGCCCGGCAATGCGCGCCCCGATCATCGGCCTCTTCTGCCTCCACGACAAAACCGCTGCTCGACTCAATGCTCTCATTCGCGTCTCCACCCGAATCACCCACACCGATCCCCAAGCCGAAGAGGGCGCACGGGCAATCGCAAAAGCGACGCAAGATTCCCTCTCCGCGAGGCCGGAGGGAGGTAGGGGGAGAATGCCCACCGGCCCCATCTCTGGCTACATTGTGCATACCGTGGAGGCCGCGCTCGCCATAGCCACACAGCACCCCGATGACGTGCGAGCCGCCGTGATCGCAACCGTCGCGTTGGGCGGTGATACCGACACCGTGGCGGCGATTGTGGGTGGGATTCTGGGAGCGCGACTCGGGGCCGAGGCGGTGCCACAAGACTGGCTCGCAGGCATCATCGAGACTTGGTGGAGCCAGGAGCGCCTTGCAAAACTCGCCACGCAGCTCGCCGAAGTCGCGCAGACGGGCACTCCCCAGCGCCCCGACAACAACTTCTGGCTCCCCACGCACGCCCTGCTCCTGCCGATTGTTTTGTTTCATGGCTTCCGACGGCTCCTCCCGCCTTACTGACCGATCATTTGGGAGTACATCTGGATGAGAGTCCCAGCTTCTCGAAACGCTTGATGTAAAAGTACAGCCGCCTCCCTAGCCCCCGCCGGTCGGGGGCTAGGGAGGCGGCGGCACGCGATAGAATGAGGCCGGAGGATTTTTTATACCGTGCCTTTGAACTCGCGTAGTCGCATTATCACTGAGGGGGTGCAGCGCGCCCCGAACCGCTCCATGCTCCGTGCCGTTGGCTTTGGCGATGGGGATTTCCAGAAGCCCATTGTCGGGATCGCCAGCGCCCACTCGACCATCACGCCCTGTAACATGGGGATTCGTCCGCTCGCCGAACGTGCTGAGGCGGCGATTCGTGAGGCTGGGGGAATGCCGCAGACCTTTGGGACGATCACGGTTTCCGACGGCATCTCGATGGGGACGGAGGGCATGAAGTACAGCCTCGTCAGCCGCGAGGTGATCGCCGATAGCATCGAGACCGCCGTGATGGCGCAAAGTATGGACGCCGTGCTGACCATTGGCGGCTGCGACAAGAACATGCCCGGCGCGATGATCGGGATTGCGCGGATGAATATCCCAGCGATCTTTGTCTACGGCGGGACGATCAAGGCGGGGAAGTACCGTGGCCGCGATCTGAATATTGTCAGCGTCTTCGAGGCCGTGGGTGCGCACTCTGCCGACAAGATGGACGACGATGAGCTGCGGGGGATTGAGTGCAACGCCATCCCTGGCGCGGGCTCGTGCGGGGGGATGTACACCGCCAACACCATGAGTAGCGCGATTGAGGCGATGGGCATGAGCCTGCCGCACAGCTCCACGATGGCCGCGATAGACCCTGAGAAGGCCGACAGCGCCGCTGAGAGTGGCCGCGTGCTGGTGGAAGCCATTAAAAAACAGCTTCTCCCGCGCCAGATCATGACCCGCAAGGCATTTGAGAACGCGATTGCGGTGGTGATGGCCA
>Ga0315904_10004134_pt1 | contig 20920 bp, 37 predicted proteins | sample LakEriMetagenome_6_FD_203529 | JGI IMG/M metagenome (GOLD analysis project Ga0315904, IMG submission 203529) | Freshwater fungal communities from buoy surface, Lake Erie, Ohio, United States - Buoy 12 MA120 | ecosystem: Environmental > Aquatic > Freshwater > Lake | place: USA: Lake Erie, Ohio...
CCTATAGTGTATCGACAGAAAGAAAGAAAGAATTCCGTACCGATCCGGGTTTTCTTAGACCGATCAATGTTTTCTTAGAATATTTATATATTATATTAAGTATTTATTATATAATATATATAGGGGTGTGTTCATGATAGTGTATCTTTTACACCTTACTAGACACACCCCCTGCTGCTACCCTACCCCGGCGAAAATTCCAGATTTCTTTCTTTCTTTCTTTCGGTTGGCTATAGGAAATCGACAGAAAGAAAGAAATGCCTGAGGTGATTTCTCTCATCTAGCGCAGTTTGCAACGATGCTTGCCGCAAAAAAAATGATAGCCAAAAGCACAGAAATCCTGACGCTGTCATCACTCACGTTTGATCGCGGGATGTAGTCAGGGCTTCTTTTAGATGTGGTTGCTTGCTTCATGCCTCAAGTGGGTGAATCATGTTCTTGACGCTCCTAGCGTCAATCCGAATTGACTTTACACCAATTCGAACAGCAGTCAATGTTCCGTCAACACAGTAACGAAGCACTGTTTTTCTTGATATACCCAGGGCTTCAGCAACTTCGCCTACGGACACCCAAGGTGTTTTCAGCATATCCAGCCTGTCTTTTTTCATGCACATGATTTGCCTTTCTCCATGTTTCATAGAATATCTCCAGAGTATCGCTTTGTCAATAGTTGATATGTACTCGCTCTTAGAGCAGCATCCACTAGATCGGAGTCATGAACTCATTAACCGCTTTATTTCTTTCTTTCTTTCGATTGACATAGGGTTTCCGACAGAAAGAAAGAAATGGTTTCGTCAGTTATCTATCAACAACAATCAATGACCCTTAGTGTTAGCGCAATACCACGCAGCGCAGGACAGCACTCCGATACATTCATAGTCGGCAGGTTGGGTTCAACTCCCATAGGGTCAATCAAACAATCAATAAGGAAAAAAAATGGAATTAACATCTTTTGACAAAGAAATTGTCGCTGTAATGCTTTCTATGTTTGGTGGTTGCAAGATCGCTGTAGAGGTTCCAGCAGCATGGCAATCACCATACGTTCAATTATCTAACTCGAAGTGGGTCGTTCAGTATGTTCCTAATCACCAAAGAATCTATGTTCGTAACAGTGTTACCGGAAACGAGTGGTCTAGTGACGGGAGGCTGGATCGGGTCAATGATGCAGTCGAGTTTTTGCAATACGCACAGAAAGAGGTGTACGGTGAATAGTTTTTTCGTGTGGTTTTTGCTGGCCGGTGGCGGTCTTGTTGCCACAGTTGCAATTCTTGAGTTTCGACATACGGTGCGTGAGCATCGTCGAAGATGGAAGTGGTAGTTGTCAATCAGAGACAGCAATTCGGCTAGATTCTTTCTTTCTTTCTGTCGCTAGCCTATAGGAAATCGAAAGAAAGAAAGAAATGGAAAGGAAAATATGAAAGCAAAAACTATCAAGCCAACAAAGGCGCAACTACAGCGAAAGATACTTGAGCTAGAGTCTCAGCTAGCGTTTGGATACCGATCAGCCTGCACAGACATTGACAAGGCTTCTGACAAGCATATGATGGCAAGCGGAGTTCTTCTTCAGTTGACTGCACTTGGCGGCAGAGAAATCATTCGCCCTGTCGTGATCAGAGACGGACTAAGCAGTGAAACGATTGAGGCAATAAAAAAGGACTTGGTTAGGTCTTATGATCTGACTGTTATGTTCAAGCCAGTAATTAAATAGGATTTGCGTCATGGCTCACCGGGGAGCAGAAAGCTCAAACTTTCGGCACTGGTTCGACACCAGTTTGACGCAATCAACCCCGGCGCAACGGAGTGCCGGGGATATATTTTGAAAGGAAAGATAATGATTAAGAAGTACTACAACGCACAGCATGAAGTTGCTGTGATCTACAGTCCTGGGTATGGGGCTGGATTCACGACGTGGATGCATGACGATGACATGTCAGATCGTGCAGTGTTCGACTACGATCTTGTCATGGCTATTCTGAACAAGGACAAGAAAGCAATAATCGAGATTGCTGACTCTAAGAACTACCCCCACAACTTGGACACAAACGATCTGGATGTCCTCTTTGTGCCTATGGGGTGTCAGTTCAGGGTTACTGAGTATGACGGCTATGAGTCAATAGAAATATTAGAGCCAAGCAGCTACAGGACTGCGTAGGCGTAGCCGTTTGCCCCCGTAGCTAAATTGGACAGAGCAGGCATCTTCTAAATGTCATGTAGTGAGAATACGAGCTGCAAGAGGTACATCATGAAAAAGAACCTTTGGATTGTTGTTGAAGGCATCCCCTTGGTGCTAGATGTTTACCAAGGATTCAACGGCCAATGGTACTACATAGACAGTGGTTGTCATAATCTGCTTGGAAGCATGGACGAGGCGCTAGACAATCAATGCGAGATTGTCTGTGGTATGAACATGAGACAATATGTCGAGTCAAAAAACATTAAAGTAGTTGATGTCTACCACGGCGCTGGATGCCCGATAATCAACAAGAACGACATTGAGTTACTGGCAAAACTGATGGTTGAGGACGGAATCGTGCTTGACCAAGACGGAATTGAAAGAAGGTTACTGGGTATAACGGCATGACAGAACTACCAGACGTGATATTCATAAGAAATCAGGTTCATAACTTGTGCCACGGAAGATTCGGCTATTATTATGCATGCTATAACTGGGAATTTGCTAACAAAATAGCTGATATGTTGAAAGTAATTGGCCGTATTAAGGGCATTGACTGGGTCATTCATAATGCAGGAATATCGAAGCGAGACTTTATCACTGAAGGCGTTCGCTTTCCTGAGTTTAAGAACAAGCAAGACCTGCTTACCTTCGCTAATATAATATCAAAGGACTTTTTGGTCAGCGAACATAAAACGACAAGGGATGACGCTGAAAGGTTCGAGTTAGGAATAACAAAAGGAGGGCTATGAATATGAAGCCACCGCCATAGCACAACACCGACAAGCAACTAAATAGGTCGTTGACGCACTCAGGAAACTGGGTGCTTTTGTTTTATCAGGGTGTTTCAAAATGATTCATACTGACATAAGGCATTATTGCCCCGAAAAAGTCATAGAGGAAGCCGAGCAAAGCAACGCCAGGCTTGCTGTATGCATTGCATCCGTTGACGGACGGATATTCTCACCAACATCAAGACCAGTGAATGCAAACAAAGTGCATAAATTCATTGGTTTTTGTTATTTCATGAAGCATCACTATGGTGCTCAGGTAGTTCTGATGACGCATTCGCCACAAGAAGGGTGGCATATCTACAAGGAGTTTAATAAAAACAATGGCTAGCCTACTTACTATTGACGAAGTCACTTCCCCCGACGAAGCAGTTGAAACGATGGTTGTCTTGATCAACGGAGATGTCGTTAAAGTAGAAGACGCTGTGCTCTCCCGTCACCATGACGGGTACATCTTGAAAGATGAGTCAGTCTGGTCTGAGATCATGGAAGACTTTTTGCTGGATGATGATCCTGTCTTTACGTTTTACATTGATGACGACTCTGATTTGACAGACATTGTGTTGTCCAGATCAACCAGGTCTTACGGCGTTTGGCAGTGTGACAGTAGTGGAGACTGGTATGGCCCTTATGCTACCAAGATTCATACCGCTGGCGGTTCGATTATCTGCCAGTGCGCCTATGATGACGAATACTTCACCTGTGATGACTGCGGTGATGTCTACCATAATGACGACTACGAAGAGGGTTACTGCAATAGATGCACCCGCAACAACGGCTCTAGGTGTGCTGAAAAATATGCAAACTTTAGTTTGACTATTAATGGCGTTGAGATGAAGTCCTCCAGTCAAGGTCGCACTCGCACCGACTTCGTTGACGTTGCCTTGCCTAAAGACTGCTTGACTGAGGAGGCAATTAGCAGCATCAAGTCGTTTGTCAATAACTGGTTCCAGGAGTTCCGTGCCGAGCAGGACGATAACTTCAAGTACAACAACTGGCTCTACGAGGATTCTATCCGGTTAGGCGCAGATCGTGAGCGTGGTGGTCGTCCCTGGGCCGCAGGAGACGATAAGGAGCCCGCTCCTATGGACTGGAGTCTCGGCAAGGGTAAGCCGTCTATCGTCAAGCGCATTTCCAAGCTCTTTTATGACATGGGAGGCATCAAGATTCCTCCTAGTGCTTTGACTGAGATTGGCAATATTGCCAGCCGCGAGAGTTCGTCGAGGGATGAGTACCGGATGTTTTTCGTCCGGGATTTCAACAGTAATGCAGATGCTTTTACGCATAGCTCTAGCTGCTGGTGGGAATCGTACTACCAGGGGCGATGCCTGCTTAAGCACTACAAGAGCATTGGCATGCTGATGGACAGTGGAGACACGTTTGAGCCTTCTGGTCGTTGCTGGGCTCTTGGACTTGACGAATCGCTGAAGCCAGAGCTTGCAGACAGTGAGTCTATGGATTGCCCGTCCTACTTTGTTTTCAACGCCTACGGCGAGGACTGCATTGTCTGGGCTCGTATCCTAGCTCAGCTTAAGGGCATGACGTACAAGCGCATTGATATTGACGACATTAATGGCAACGTGTACATAAATCGCTCCGAAAAGAGCGGTAAATCACACGGATATATCGTTTCGTCCCAGGATGTCATCTCATCACTCAGCTCCTCGATGTATATCCGGTGGAACAAGAAGTGTTCGTGCTAGATCGGAGCAACAATGAGCAGGAAAAATCGAAAAAGAAAGAACAATATCATGTCTAAAGAACTTACAGCTAAAACAACGATTGGCACGGCAGGAAAAAAAGAACAAGTCTTTATTATCAATGGAAAGCAGTATTCATCCATTGAAGAATATCGGGCGGCAATTGCTTCTCCGAAAAAAGAGGTTAAGTTGAATTATGATAAAGAGCGCCTGAACAATGCAATCAAGCGCGTATGGGACGCATACAGCAATGATGATCTCAAGGCTATCTGCCAGGCTCAGGAGAGCGAGTTTGACTGGGCTGGCGAGTACCACGCTACTCCTAGCCATTCATTCTACTACTACAAGCGTACTGGCTCCCCTATCCTGGCTGTAGGCCACCTCGACTCTGTGCAGCGCAACCGAGATCACTTCAAGGTGTCTTCGGACGGCATGCGTATTTGGTCTCCTGTTCTGGATGACCGACTGGGAGTGTATGCAATCACCAAGCTACTCCCGGCGATGGGCATCATCACTGATGTCCTGCTAACAACCGGAGAAGAGTCTGGTTGCTCTACCGCAAAGGAATTCGGATGCCCAGTGATTTATAACTGGATGGTTGAATTTGATAGGGGCGGCGGAGACGCTGTCACCTACCAGTTCGACTCTGAGCCTTGGGAGTCCATGCTGGAAAGCTACGGATACGAAGTAGGTCACGGAATCTACAGCGACATTGACGATCTGGGTCACGTCGGCTGCTGTGCTGTCAATATCGGTGTTGGCTATCAGCAGTATCATAGCATGAACGCCTACTTTGACCTCGGTGTCTTTATTCGCAATGTGGCCAAATTCGTGATGATGTACGAAGATCAGTCAGCGCAGATGTTCTACCACTCTGCCCCTAAGTACAAATACGGCAAGTACTCCAAGTACGGCTACTACGACAATGACTGGTACACCGACACAACTGCTGCCCCAGCAAAAAGCACGGTTGGCCTAGAGACCCTAACGCCTAAGCCTGCTGGTTATATTGACGACTTCATCGGGAGTGAGACGGACAATGCCCTCGATGAGATGGACAACATTGACGGGCTCAACGACCAGGTGTCGTTCAGTATTGGGGAGACAATCCTGGGATACCAGTTGTTCAGAGACCTAAGCATTGATTCTCCTGAAGACAACACGTCTGAGTACTTGATCGTCTCGATAGCTCCATTCATCATGGAGAACACAATGAACGGCAAATTCTGGGCTTTCCAGGAAAGTACGTGGGGATGGGAAGAGACCGATTCCCCTTATTAGTTTTAGTCTTAATGGCTTGGGTGACGGTGTTGTGCTCAAGCCATTGGTTTTTCTTTATCGGGGGAGGTTTTTATTGGAAAACATACTTGTTCAAGGTGAATCCATTAGCTTTATGGGTGTTGAGTGGGAGGTATGCAGTGATTTTATTCTGTTGAGCAGAAACAGTCATGTTTCAGCTTGTAGCAAGATGAACCTATTCATTCCTTTTGACAGGACGAGTTACAAGGATCGTTTTGGGCTGTCAAGAAACGTCCTTGACCAAGGATATTTCCCATACTTTGCATCCATGAAAGATTTATCTAAATTTGTGGGAATTGTCGAGAATATCTGGCAAGGCAAGTCGGGATGGGATAGATACCTCGATGATTTTGAACGAAAGGAGCTAGGAATTGAGCGAACGTGAAGAAGGCGATCTCTATAGAGCTAAATACAAGGATTTTATTATTGTTTGCGACGGGCATTCAGGAAATATAAAGCAATACATTGACGGATCAAGTACAATTGACTACCGTTTTTGTAGTAATACTCCTTTTCCTGCAGATTGTTTTTACATGAAAATTGTAACAAAACTTGGCCTTGAGGATTGTGGATTACGGCACTTTTTGCCTCAAAACAGAAAGCCGTGGGATATGTTTTTCGGTGTCCCTTATTTTCAGTCAATCGAAGACCTTCTTGAATTTCATGAAAACATCAACAAGGCAATCAGTGACCCATTATTTTCAAAGCAAAAACTTAGGGACACTTATGAAAGAGAAAGGATTGGCCTAAAAAATGGAAGTTGACTTCAAGCTAGATCAGGCTTTTATCATAAATGACATGTATGCAAGCATATCTATTCAGTGCGTTGACATGGGAAGAAGCGGTGAATCTATGTTTGTAGTCAGGATGAGGCCTGATACCGCTTGGTTTTATTTGCAAATAGGCGCAAAGGCAGGAATTCCTGTAGAAAAATGGGGATTGTTGATGAAAGGCGTTGAATTTGTGTTTAGGGATGGAATATATTTTTTTAATAGCCTTTCTGATGCAAATTTGCTTGCAAAATACTTAATAGCAATGACTTCAGGAGAAGACAAGCACAAGCCATTTGCAAATCAAATAAAAGACAATTACGAAAGGAGCGTCCTAGGCATTGAAAACACTAGCATTAAGTGATCGAGTCACGATAGGGTCACTGAGTGGCAGGATAGAAAGACTGGTATCACACGAAGGAAATTATCAGTACTACATACACCTTCCACCTCTTGGCCTTTGTAACGAATTGATAGCCGAAATGATAAACTTAAAGCCTCATTTATTTAAGATGCTTACAGAAGACCACCCAGCAGAGTATATTGATGGCATGGTTCTTTATAGGAGCCTAGAGGGAGTTAGTGAGCTCTATTGGAAGCTAAAAGAAGCCGTAGAAGATGGAGTCAAGATCGAAATCACAAAGATTCAGGATAATTACGAAAGAAAGGAGCTAGGAATTGCACAAGATTGAAGTAGGCTATCCTTTGGCGCTTATTTGTAGTGACGGAGGAAGCATTTGCGGAGACTTCAGGCAATGTAAAAAATCATGGAAGTATTATTTTTATTTTGGGCCTGTTCGTTTTTGCAATGAATGGATTTCACGAAAAATACAAGTGCCCCCGGAACTGTTCGGCATGCTTGTTCCTGATTACGATTCAGTTTTCAAGTATGACTTGTGGCTTTTTGACGACATTGACGGCGCAAGAAAGCTTTATGGGATTATAAAGTATGGAGTTGAGGAAGGAAAAAGCCTCTATAGCTCAAAGATGCAAGACAATTATGAAAGGAAACAGTTAGGGTTATGAATGAAGTAAGTAAAGAAGTGATGGATTTAGCAAAGCAGGTGCTTGCCGAGGTTCTGGCAATCCCCGAGCAAAAAGATGAAGTGATTGATGCTCGGATAAAGTCGTTGTTTGATGACGATGATGACCTTAATGAGCCTCTTGGTGAGAGATGTTCTCTTGACGGCGAAGAATGCGAGTCATGTCAATGACAGAGAACGTCCTGAATGTCATCGGGGTTGTGATGCTGTCATTATTGACTGCAATGCTTGCCTTGGCGCTTGTATGGATGATTCCAGAGGCGATAGAGTCTATGAACGACACGATTTATCGTATCAAGCAGGATAAAAAACAAAGGAGAAAATGACGGATTGACTAGAGATGTATACCTTGCAAATATTGCAACACTTAAATCCAGGGAAAAAGAAATCTTCGACCTACTATCGGAGATTCCCCCCGATGAAAAAGTACCATGCAACTGGATTGCAGGGAAGCTTTGTGTCACCAAAAAGACGGTTGACTGGCATATGCGTAAAATCAACCGAAAAATGGGTGTCGTGAGCATGATTGCCCTTGTTTCTATGAAAAACAGGATTGATCGAGAGCAGCTTAAGTATGTCGGCACGTACTTGTATCGCGGCAACAACCCCAAGTATCTGTTTGAAGACGGCATTCTTGAGTCGCCATCCTCTCGCAAGGGAGGTGGTACTCCATAGCCAGCAAGAGGCGGTCACGCCGTAAGTCTTGTGACGGGAAGATCAGGCACGTAGACAAGCAGGCAGCAAGCGCCCATTGGTATCAGCTTACTAAGAAGTATCTGAGCATGGCGCTAGTCCATATTTACAAGTGCAAAACCTGTGGTGGTTGGCACGTAGGACACAAGAAACACTCGACTGTAAGAAGTCAGTACTAACCAATCATTTCTTTCTTTCTGTCGCTACCCTATAGGCAATCGACAGAAAGAAAGAAAGAAATACGAAAGGAACCAATTATGTCGAACAGATCAATCCCCGATGAAATTCAGGATTATGACGATGAGTTTACCGAATACATGTGGTACGTCAATATCGAAACCGAACAAGGCAAAACATCCGAAGTAGGCAAGTCCTTATGTGTGTCTCTGATCAAGTACAGCGACGGATTCATTGACGAGCAAGGCAAATGCTTTGTCAGTGTCTCCTACGAGAAAGACGAAAACGTTCATGAGGTCATCTACCAGCAGATAGACATCGAGCTATTTCAGGACATCATGGGCATAACCAAGGACGAAGAAGTAGTTTACAACAAGATCACGGACGTTCACCCAGCACCAAATGTCACACATGCGGAGAGCAGGGTCGGCAGTAAAGTTTTTGTAAATCATGTGTCTACGGAAACCTAGTGTCACGTAACTATCGGCCCGTGAATCATTCAAACGCTCCGATAGATGCCTCATTCTTTACGAGAATGGATACGATGTTTAGGTCAGGAATCGCTTCGAGAGTCATTGCAGAGAGGATGGGGCTTAGTGAAACAAACTTATACAACGTCATTTCCAGGAATGGCTATGTGCTTAGAACTTCGAGGCACCTAGAGAAAGATGGCATACCGATAGACAGCATAAAAAATGAACGAGAACCTTGTTTGGAATGATTCCTACGAAGAGTTCTGCTCGTTTTATGAAACATGGTCATCCCCCTACTTACTAAAGCCGGGTGCATCGAGTGGCTTTTATGAGCTGAGACTCATGACACCAAAAAAGGATGATCCTGACGGTCGTACTTACCCCCGAGGAGTTGAGTACTTTCCTCAGACAGAGCAGGGTAGAGATGAATGCTTTGATTGGATACAGGAAAACCGTGACAAATTCGACATACTCTCGTCCGTCCTGCCAAGACAGTCTAAGTCTTGGAATGCAGGTGCCTCCCCCCTGGTGGGTAATCTTTGGTGTGATATTGATGCTGGCCATTGTGGTGGCCCAGATGCTGCGATAGATTTCATAGCAGACAGGCTCACTACCCCGATGAAAATCGGTCAGAGCGAGTTCCTTCTGCCTCAACCACACATTATCGTCTCCGGGAGAAATGGTATTCATCTGTACTGGTTGCTGGACGATGTCTACAGAATAGGCTCGCCCTCTTCCGAAGAAATGCTCAAGTCACTGCTTAAGCGTCTGTTTGCCTTTGTTTCAGGCCCACCATTCGAATCTGCTGACGGGTCCAAGTCGTGGCCTACTCCATTCGCAGACAGCAACCTTAGCTACCCCACAGCTACCCTCAGACCGCCCACTTCGTTTAACCACAAGGAGGATAACGAACATGAAGTAAAGCTTATCCGTGCAAGCCCTGGACTGCCCAGGCACTCAATAAGGCAATGGTCGTCAGAGATCATTCCCCCGCAAGACATCCCTGATGCTGGTATTCATTTCAGCAACAGAGATCACTCATCAGTCTCCAAGCTCAAGCCAGGCGAAAAGCGCAAGATTCCTTCTCGGACTCAGGCGTTCATAGCCAACAGTGGTTGGGCTCAAGAGTACCACAACGACCTCGTCAGAGCTGTGTCAGACATGGCATGGTCTGGTTATGGCCAAGACGAAACATACGAATATCTACTCAAGTCTGCAAAGACTTCAAATCAAAGAGCACAAGTAAAAGAAGTGGTCAGGTGGTTTGCTAGAACAAAGCCTGACTGGAAAGAATAAACGAACATTATGGTTATTGGCGATTCACAAGATAAAACGACTCGTTCCCGACAAAGCAGTGGCCCAGCAGTGACCGCACTGATCCGAGCTATCCGCTACCCGTTCTATGGCTCACAAGACCCCAGCCGTGAGTGGGCACCAGACGATGAGCGCACCATCTGCCTTGCAGACGTGGACATCATCATTGACGGTGTCACGACAGAAGACTACCCCCTCACGTTCCGAGACATCCGAGTCACTCCTGGCAAGGACAATGGCTACTACATCAACTTCGCCAGCCAGCAGAACAAGCTCAAGAAGGCCAAGGTTGATGCAGGCATGACAAGCATTGAGTCTCAGCGGGAGCTGTACCAGGAGTTTGCATCCGTCCCGGCGAGAATGGCCGCAATCATTCGAGATGCGATCACTGAAGTCCTTGATCAAGCCACTATTGATGCACTGACAGACAAGTGGCTCTCTGACATGGACACACTCAATCCTGAAGCGGCAGCACTTTTTGAAGGCCGCAATCCGCACTTGTTCGCCGGGGATATGCAGGCAGTAGTTCCAGTTGCCCCTCCAGCCCCAGTAGCTGCACCAGAAGCACCGAAGCGCCGGGCACCACGTCCAATGCCTGCCGCAGTAGTTGACAGTGACGAACCGTTTGGCGACGACTAATCGTCTTATTAAACAATATGGCCGCAGATAAACACTGCGGCCTTTGTTTTTCAGGAGTTATCGAGAAATGCAAAAACAAATTCAAGCATGGTTTGAGAACGAAGTTCTGCCCAATGTCATGAATAACCCCGAAATATTCGGCAATGGACGGTTCTTGAGTGAAGTCGATTACTGGGAAATGAACGAGAACCTAATGGTTGACTTAAATATATTTACAGAAAATGGCATGGTATTCATATGTGCTTACGAAATGAAGACTGATATTCGTGGTCAATTATACACGGATACCGATGGGGCTATGTACGTAATAGACTGCGTTTACAAGTAATGACAAGGAGAATGAATGAGTTCGATTATTTATGGAGAAGAACTTGAAGCACCTGGCAGACTAATAGTTGATATTGCTGACTCAATTGAGCCAGTCAATATTATGGACGTGTGTCAATACATTAGTGCTTGTGATCAACAGAACGCTATGCGGATTGTTGACAGCCTGTTAATCAAGTTTCGTTCTCTTGATTCACTAATGGGGGTTGCCGAGAGTCGTGCCTTTGGCATGAAGCTGACCAGTGGCAACATGGAATACAACAAGTTTGCGCTCAGTGCGATCCCGGCATCAACTGTCAAGCCTGACGCAGACGCGCAAGAGATATGGTTCGGAATCTATCCGCAGAGCATGACTTACGTGATCGGCGGTTCAGGTGTAGGCAAGACCAGCATTGCTTATGCAATTGGACTGCACGGAGCCTTAGGCAAGGACTTGTGGGGTATCCCTTGGGCAAGAGGCCCGGAAAAAATTCTGTATCTCGATCCGGAAAATGTCGGTGTACCGAGAGCAAGGCGACTTGAGAACATCTCTCAGTACGACCAGGTGAGCATTTCGCCAAACCTGGTTTTTCACGACTGCAATGACATCAACCTGAGTGATCCGGGTGACATTCGGCAGCTTGGTGACTACATCAGTGCAGAGGGCTTTACTGGCCTGATTATTGAGCCGTACCTCAATGTCTTTGAGACCAACTCGGAGAACGACAATGCTGAAGCTATGCAACAGCTCAAACCGTTCCTCAAGATGATGCAGAGAACCAACATTTGGACGATGGTCTTCCATCACTCCGGAAGCGGCGGTGAAGTGTCGCAGAAGATGTCAGGACGAGGTGCTACAGCGCGTCATGGAGCGGCCTACGTTGCCATGACAATCGAGACACCGACTCCTCCGGGTACTGGCAAGGGTGATGACGATTATGCGCCTGGAGTGACGAAGTACCGAGAAGATTCGATTCGCATCAAGGTCAACAAGAACCGTCCAGGCGGTCAATACTACGCACTCTATCTCAGGATGCGTGGGAATGACGGGCCAGACACTTTTGACCGCATCACACCAAAAGAGTACTGGCAGTCAGCAGAGAATCCTGATTCTGCTCCGACTTCTGAGCAAAAAGCACGGGCAATGGTTCTTGAAGTCATGGTCGCCTTGTCACCTGATGACAACCAGACACCTGTCCCGGCGAGAGTCGTCATGGACGAAGTACGCAAAATCAAGGGTGCGCCGGGAGACGGTAGCATCAGGAAAGCAATCGGAACCCTTACTGAGGGTGAAGGCGCTCCGCTAGCAATGTACTCCATGAGGCTGCCTGGTGGCCCAAAGGCAATTTACTGGTCTTCTCTTGACCCAAGCGAACTGAAGTGTCCGGGTACAGGAGAGTTAGTTTCAACTTCAGGAGGGTTGAGTGAAGCTGAGTTTACAATTGGCGAAGAATAGATTTTCTGTTTACTACGCTACTGGTGTAGCTGGCATGAACTACATCACCAAGAAAAATGATGAAGACAATATCCTGGTGCTGTGCAGTCCTCATGAAGACGTTCTTGTCAGTCATCTTCAGGATTCGCTTCTTCAAGACAAAAAGACAACGACGCATTGGTCAGAGTTCTTCAGTATCAAGAAAGGCTACCTGGCAGAGTTGATCGAAAAGAGCAAGGCTCAAGGCTATTCAATGGTTCTTGCTGACGGAAAAGTCAAGGAGGAACTATTGGTTGGATAACAGTGACATACCAGAAGACTACATCGGCAGGTACATGTACGAAGTTCCGATTCATGTGTACCGAGAGCCTCCCCCCATTCAGTTCTACACTGAAGATCACCTGAAGGGCGAGAAGCACCACAAACAGGGCAAGCTCAAGCCATGCGGATTCAATCAGTACAGGTTCTGCTCGTCAGGCGTTGGCATGGTTGGAGTTGCAGTTGAAGTGCAGTTCACTTCCTTGCAGACGTGTCGCAAGAACACGACAAGAGAAGTCATCACTAATCCTGACATGTTCTATGACCTACAGCGAGGCGTTGGATTTAAGACGGACGTTAGCCTGACTCGGTACTGTGCTGTCCTGATTGACTCAGTGGCTCCACCTGGGCTCAAAACTGGCAGTGTGGCTATTCTATCCAACGAACTATGGAAGCGGCTCAGGGAGTCACCAGAAGGCGTTCCTGGCATGGGTTGGTTCTTCCTGTCAGAAGAGCAATGCATGCCTAGAGAATACAACGTCTTATGTGATCGTTGTGGCACTCGGCTTCGATATGCGGCTGGAGAGTCTCGTTCGTGGTACAGACCGCAGGACACACTTCTCCCCGACGAATTCTCGACACTGACTTGTCGAATGTCAGACGATCACTGGGATGATGTTTGCCAGACTGAAGAAGATGATCTGCACGAAGTTGCTGAGATACTAGGTGGCGATCTGTTATCCAACAGGCTTGTAGTGCCAGCAGCAATGACTACATATCATCTTTGCAAGGACTGCATCCCTGACGGATACACGTACTGCTCTGCTTGTGACTCTATTCACAAGGTTGGTCGGTACTCAAAAGAACTGGACGATCACCGGGAGTGGATAGATAGTTATTACAGCGGAAAGCTTGGTGACGTGTCATATCGGTATCAATGGGAAGACGGATTTGACAGACGCAAGAACGAGCCCATTGTAAAGAGCCGAACATCGCTTGCTTCGAATCGACTAGACATTTTGATCAAGAATATTGGTCGAGCAAGTCTGTGCAGCAAGCTTTCAGTGTCGTACAGAAAACATCTGGGTGAGTATCTCGACGAGCTTTGCACCATATGGGACGCATACAGCGAGAGATATGAGAAAAAGCACCTGCAAGATAAAGAATTGGAATTGATTCACTTTGGAGATGAAGAAAATGGATAATGAAGATGTTTACGGAATACCACTTGACGAAGCAGATAGTGACGTTGACGAACAAGATGATCCTGAGTTTATTGAGGCATGCCGCATCTTGTCTGAAGGGCTTACCGAAGAGAAGATAAACAGCGTCCTGCTTAGGATGAACTCTATGAGATCGGCACTAAAGCTTCTTGATGAGCAGTACGCACGTCGCAAGAAGTCCATGACGAGCGTCCTTGACAAATACGTCAAGTGGTATGGGCCTGATATCAGCAAGTACCTTGACGCAAACCTGGCTATTCTCAATGCCGGAAAGCGCCGGGAGGTGAAGAGCCTGGACACAGAGTTCTTTAGACTCAAGAAAGTTTCTCGCAAGGAAACGTATGGCGTTTTGGATGACGAGAAAGCATCCGCCTACTTCCTCGGTGAAGGAAAGACGCTGCTCGAAGAGTATTGCGCCAAGAACAACCTGAGCGACCCATACAAAGTCGTTGTGTCCAAGTCAGCGATCAACAGATTCGGTGCATCCATCGAAGACAAGGACTCGATTCCTGGGTACGGCAAGGTTGAAGGTTCTGACAGTTATTACGCCGAGATCGGCGACAAGTCAATTAAGATTGGAGAAAAGAAAGTAGACAATGAGTAAACAAACAATGATCCCCAAGATGATCGGACTGACGGGTTTTGCAGGAGTCGGTAAGGACGCAGTTGGTGACATCCTGATGCAGTCAGACTACAAGAAGCATACGATGGGCATGCTAATCAAGCAGTCACTTCTTCCAGGTAATCCAGGTTGTCCAAGCATTGACGAGATTGATGCATATGTGAACAAGCATGCCAAGAAGTACGCCCTTCACATGCCAAGCATTGCCTCTTCCTACTATGAGTGCAAGCTCGGCGAGCTTGACCCGTTCACCTCCAACCCTGAACTCAAGGCATACCTGCGGCCACTGCTTGAGATAGCAGGCAAGACGAACTACAAGTGGTACTTCGACAAGTTCTTCTCTTCACTCCCGGCGCTCTGCCTCAATACCCGTGTGGCACAGATAGACGAAGCGTGGGAATGGAGCCGCAGAGGTGGCATCATCATAGAGGTGATTCGCCAGGGTGTCGGGCCTGCCAGCCAGACAGAGGACGAGTGGCTCTTTCAGCTCAAGAAGGAAGGACTGATTGACTACACGTTTGCCAACTGGGGCAGCATCAAGGACTCACAAGATCGGTTCATTCGTTCGCTTCACGACTTCTTGCCAGCGGCATATGACACGATTCCTCTCTCGTCCTGGGCAAACAAGAGCAATACGATTATGACCCCAGATGAATACGCAGATACTTTTAAGTATCTGATGACTCCGATCTTCAGTGTGAATCAGGCTTGCGGTAAAGGACAATAAAAATGACAAACTTCTTATTTATGGCGGTGTGGGTAGTTTTCGGGATGACGATTGGTGGCTACTCCTCTATGCTCTCTCTTGTTCAAAAGAACGGCACTTACGGGGATGCTTTTGACCGAGTAAAAAAGCGAACACTCGACATTGCCTATGGTAGCTTAGTGTTCTCAGTGTTTGCCTTGGCTTACTTCCTCTTCTTTGTCAAGTGATAACCGTCAGTGAGGCAATAACCAAGTTTGGCATAACCAGAATGATGCTCAAGTACTGGGCTAGTAAGTCAGTACTGAGTGTCGCCGGGAAAGATGGTAATCGCAATCTCTACAATGAAGTGGAGATTGAGAATGCCATTATCTGGTCTTCCAACAGGAGATCAGACAGAGCAAGACATGCCTCTCACTCCAAACAGAAAAGGGTCAATCCTAGCTATTCTGGCCCTACTAAAAAGCAACAAAAGGTGTATATCCCCAAGACCAAAAAGGTTCGTGTCAGAGCAGGGAAAGAGCCACAGGCAAGCACACCAAGAACTGTGACAATCAATTTTGTGCCGCATGACAGCATACCAGGATGGGCTAGAGACATGCGAGAGCTAGCAAGGAGTTTTAGAAGATGACGACAAGTAACTATATAGCGTTTGTTGAAGGCAAGCTGATGAAGCTTGATGCGCGTCAGTTGATGCTGATGTGTGCGCTGGGTCTGAGTGGAGAAGCGGCAGAATTCACTGCTGCAATTGAGCGTGAGAACTTCGAGTCCCTGGAAGCATCTGACTCTGAGATGGGCGACATCATTTTTTACACGGTAGGCATGCTATTGATGATGCGCCGACTTGGTTTCATTGAGACTCCTGGAATCTACGAGGCTATATCCGTACTCAAGAGTGAGGAGATTCCAGGCTATCACTCAGTGGACGAAACGCTGCACATTCCGTTTGTAGATGATGCAGTGATGTGCAAAGAGTTCTTGATGGCTACTGCCATGATCTCAGAGCAGGTCAAGAAATTTGTCTTCCACGCTAAAGAAAATTATGGGCAAGTGAATGACCGAGTCCGGTATCTGTGCGAGCTTATTGGTCGCTACATGATTACAAGCGAACTCAATGCCGAGCTAATCTTTGACGCAAATCATAAGAAACTGACTACTCGGTATGGCGACGGAGCTGCACCAACCCCGACGAACTCGATGCCAGCAATGCTGGCCTATGTAAACTAAGAACAACAAGTAAGGATAAATATGGAAACACCTTTTATTGGAAAAGACCTGGCGAAAGCACTGTTTGAAGCCCGGAAAGAGATGGTCGCCGGGGAAGTGAAGAAGAACGTCCGTGGTGCCCACAACAAGTACGCAGACCTGGGATCAGTCCTCGACGTAATAAACCCTGCCCTTGAAAAGAACGGCATCCTGGTCAGTCAGACCCCTATTGTCGGAGTGCATGCTGACGGAGTGGCAGTGACCACGATCTTGACGCATGTTGATTCAGGCCAGCAGTTCTCGTTTACGACAGAGGTTCGATCCACTAAGATTGACCCACAGGCAAACGGAGGGTGCATCACTTACGCTAGGCGGTATGCCCTGATGTCATTCTTTGTGCTTGTGAGCGAGGACGACGACGCTCAGTCTGCCATGCCTGCCAGGGCAAGTGCTGCTCCAGCAGCAGGAGGCTTTCAACGAGCAGTCAGGGCACCACTTAACCGTAGTGGGGCGGTAGTCGGTGGCGATTAAGCGTCGAGCAAGACCTAAGAGAGCATCCACCAAGAAACCTAATGATGAGCTGGCAGTGAAGCCAGTTCAGGTTTCTGCTTCAGGACTCCCCCCCCGCAAAGCAGGAGGGCGATTTGCTGAGCCGTATGGAATGCTTTTGCCCCCCACTCACGGCAGCACCCTGGAAGTTTCTTTTATGTCTAGCCTAAAGGAATTTTCGGCAGAGCTTTATGCTTCCGTGTCAAGAGAATGGAGATTTGACATTTCCAGGCTTTGGAAGTTTGACTTTGCCTGGGTAGAACCCAAGGTTGCTGTCGAGGTAGAAGGCGGTGTGTTTTCAAGAGGAGCGGCAAGCAAAGGACACGCAGGAGGTGCCGCATATGCGTCGAATTGCGAGAAATACAATGTCGCACAGCACCAGGGTTGGTCTGTTATTCGGTTATCTCCTGATATGCTTGCTCCTCCTTCCATTTCGCGTTGGCTTAATGTCATTAGCGACTTGGTTCATTGGCGCTCGGAACATGGTAGAGGTGTTTTGCACACAAGTCTACCTAATCCGGCTCCAGGAGAAGTTATTGGAAGAAAGTCAATCAAGGCTCTCTTCGGGTGATGAAGTTGGGTTTACTCTCCTCTTCAATAAAGACCAGGACAGAGTCAAGTTTTTTAAGTCGATAAACATTACTACCGAAACCATGGGCATTGTCTCCGGGATAGTGCGTACAAGAGCATTGCCTGCTCAGATACGGCGATCAGGAGTCAATGTGTACGCAGTCAGTGTAGAGGTAGACGGAGAAGCACACAGGTGTCACTTTTACGAGCATGAGCTTGTGAAACTCAGGCACGACAGCTTGGCCTAACGCAAATCATTTCTTTCTTTCTTTCGATTTACTATAGGTGATCGAAAGAAAGAAAGAAATAAGAACGGAGATTTAAGTGACAGTTGAAAGTAATTTGTCAAGCAGATACTTTGGTGGAGTTGATATGCAATCAGGTGAGCCTGGGTATTTTACGATGTATAAGTTAGTGGTGGCGCTAGTAAAGGCAGTAGAAGAGCTTCAGCAAACAGTTAAAGTGATGGAAACAGACATGTGGCGCATGAAAGCAGAAATAGACAGCCTTGACATGAAGGTAGAGTCTCGGCTTTGAAGGAAGTCGGATTCAAGATCAACAATTGCGATGAGTTGGTGTTGATTGACGCAGAAGACGCAGACAACGTGTTTCAGTGGAACTGGTGTGCATCTTATCGAACTCGCAAGGATGGATCAAGGTATGTGGATTCTGTCAGATGCACTTCTCGACGTAATAAGCGAGTCAAGTTGCACCGTTTTGTATATGATTCTCCTGGGATTGTGGATCATATCAATGGCAACCCTTTGGATTGTCGGAAGGCCAATCTTCGGGCCGCAACTGTCTCCCAAAATAAAGCCAATACCAGGCCAAACTGGAACAAGACAACAAAGGGCATAACGATGTCTGCTGGAAAGTGGATGTCTCAGATTGAAGTGAGGGGAAAGAAGGTGTTCCTGGGTAGATTCACCAACCCCGATGAAGCAATGAGGAAATATGACGAAGCAGCAAGAAGATTTTTTGGAGAATACGCAAAAACAAATTGCGTTCTGTGACGAAGAAATTTATCGTATTGACAGGAGGATCAGGGACGGAGACTCTCTTTATGCCGAATCTGAAAAACTTGTAGAAATGGAAGGATACGTTGGCTATAGCGGAATGTCTGAAGAGCTTTTTTACCAGATAGACTCGCGGGATCAACTGATTGAGCAACTGAGATACAAGTTGCATAATACTGAATCAATCATGAATCTCTATAGAACAACTAAATAAAAATAAAAAGGAAATAAAGCATGCAGTTACGAAGTATTGACCCCGCCCCCAGCTATAACAGCTTGTTTATTGATTGTGGCGATGACTATTCTCCCATAAGGGTATTGAATCTTTACAGTGGAATAGGAGGCAATCGGCAACTATGGAAGAATGTCGAAGTGACCTCAGTTGAGTACGATAAAGACATAGCAGAAGCTTATTCTGCAAGGTTCCCCCAAGACAACTTGGTTGTAGGTGATGCTGTTGCATACCTAGAAGCAAATGCCAACAACTTTGACTTCATATGGGCTTCTCCTCCGTGTCAGTCTCATGGACAGTATCGTCACCGGGTAGGTGTTCTTGCAAAAGGTTATGCACCACTTGTTCCAGACATGACGAACCTGTACGGGGTGATCACGTTCCTAAAGACATACTATGATGGTCTTTGGGTAGTAGAGAATACTGTTCCGTACTATGAGCCGCTCATACCTCCAACAGAAGTGCTTGGCAGGCACTTAGTATGGTCTAACTTTAGTATCGGGCAAATCGAAACAAGTGCTTCAGGAATACGAGACAAGAACAAAATCTCCGATTACGACGATGCACGTTTCGTAATGGGAACACATATCAAGAACAAACGCCAAGTTCTTCGCAATCAGGTGTCTGGAGAGACCGGCAAGCATGTTCTTGATAGCGCAATGAAAGCAATGAACGAAAGGGTATGGATTAAATAGATGAAAATATACGTTGTGTCATGGGAAGCTGATGATTCAGCAGACGGCTACGTCCGTCAGTACTTCAGTTCAAGACGTGATGCCATATATTGTGCAAAGCAAGTCATGAAAGACGAAGTTGAGGATTGTGTCTTGGATAGAATCGGATACGAGAAGAGTGCTGATGTATATCAACTAGAGTTCAAAAAGCCAACAAGCGCAAAAGCAATTGCAGAATTCAGGAACGGCATTGGGGTAAATATGACGGAGGTTGGGTCTGTCACCGGGGTAGTTGTTGTCAAGGAGACTGATGACGACTGGATTGTCGAATCTGCCGGGATCGAATGGCTGGAGAAAAACAATGAGAGCCTCTGAAATAACAAACGACCTTTGCTCTGGCAAGCTCAATATGGCTGGAGCATATATTGCCCTAGTCACTGAGTTGCAGATCAAAGAACAAGCACTGGAAGATTTCTATTCCAATACCTTGCTCCCGGCAGCAAACATAGCTTTGGAAGAATCCATGAAGAACGCCGATGGTGGAGATTATAGATATGAGCAGGCGTTCCAGGATGGAGTCAACCACATCTTAGATTTGATGTGGAATGCATGCGTAGAGAGGAAAGATTGAATGGCAGACAACAACAATTACAGGATCAACGTACTAGACAAAGGGTACGTTCAACTCAAGCGAGTATCGGCAGACATTGACCTGGAAGGCAGTGCTGGACTGACACCAGTTAGCGATCTTGATGCAGTGTCTGATGCAAGGGTTTCTACTGCCAGAGACGCGATCACATTCGGGCCGCATGAAAAGCGAACGCTGGGGTTCTTACTCAAAGAAGAGCACACCTCGCCGTTCAGAGGAACTGTCGTCACAATCGAAGTCAAGGCACCCCTCTTCGTAGCCCGTCAAATGTGGAAATACTGCATAGGCCACGAACATGATGAGACGTTTACCCGTGATCCTTTCCTCAGTTGGTCGGAGTTGTCGAGACGTTACGTAGATGAAGAGCCAGAGTTCTACATCCCCGATGAATGGCGCACAGCGCCA
>Ga0315904_10004135_pt1 | contig 20919 bp, 44 predicted proteins | sample LakEriMetagenome_6_FD_203529 | JGI IMG/M metagenome (GOLD analysis project Ga0315904, IMG submission 203529) | Freshwater fungal communities from buoy surface, Lake Erie, Ohio, United States - Buoy 12 MA120 | ecosystem: Environmental > Aquatic > Freshwater > Lake | place: USA: Lake Erie, Ohio...
CCTGTACTAGGAGAGGTCTATCATCTATATGAGAAGCCAGATGGCACCCAGTTCTTAAGCCTGATAGCTCCAACCGAATGGAAGCAGAACTACCTGTACTCCGGCACACTTAACTCAGATGGCACCTGGAGCAGGGTACAGTAGTCAAAGATATATAGAGGCATGAGACACCTACAGAAATACAGAGGATTTGGGATCAAAAAGAACATCACCCAAACAGAAGGCTGGGAGATTAGCGACAACTCTCTCTATAAGAAATACGTGTTCGAAGACTTCAATGTTGCCATGGAGTTTATGAACCAAGTAGCAGAGGTGTGTAACCAAATGAACCACCATCCCAAGTGGACCAACATCTATAAGACAGTAGAGTGCTGGCTCAGAACCCACGACGTGGAAGCCATCACGAATAAGGACCATGAGCTGGCCCAAGCCATGGACAGGATAGCCTCAGGACTCATCTAAGACACACCAACCCTAGACCCAGTCAAAACATACTATGTTAGTAAGATACTACCCGGACTGCCAAGCGAACTCTGGCCCCTCTTGGCAACCCCTCTAGAAGGGCGAGCTTCCACCCAGGGTGAATCTAAGTGAAATCTATGAAAGCCTCGTTTAGGACCGTCGACTCGGCCCGGGTTTACCCACCAGTTCCCACGTTCCTGTGAAAGTTATTAACATCTGGAAAATTCTGGTGTACAGTGGTAAATTGTGGAGATTTGTGGGAAGCGCCTCCCAGAAATCTCCGCCCCGACTAGGAGCCAAAAACCTCGCCCCGATTTACCGCCCCGTATGATCCCTTTAGGGCTGGGTAACACTCGCCCCGCCTCGGTCCCAGCATCTATAGCATCTCTCTTAGCTTTTCTCTAAGTACTCTCTCTATCTATAGGAGACGGAACCTTATTAGGATTATCTATTTGGAGGCCGGGTTCCCTCAGAGGTTTGGTCCAAAAAGCCCTCGGTCCTTGGGCTGATATATAGTGCATGAAGAATCTAAAACCATTCAGAGTCAACGAAGGGGATTGGTGGGACAACGATCCCAACGCACCCTGGAATGCACCGGACGATCCGGAGCCAGAGGCGGGGATCTCGTACACCGAAGCCCAGCAGGATTTTAAGACGTTGGTGATTGCCAGCGATTCGGCGATTCTGAGGAAGAAGGGCGACGGTACCATGTGGGTGCTCGAGGTGACCGATATCCAGTACGATGATGATTTCACAGACTACCTCCACTACTACGATGTGGGCGATGAGGAGAGGGAGAGATTCGAGGGCATGGAGGAGGATGAGTACGCATCTATCGCCACGGATCTATTCAAGGAGAATAAATGGAAGGAAGGTAAAGAGGCTTGGGATAACAGGGATGCTGAGAGGCTATTCAAGATTGACCTAGAGTTGGCCGAGGAGTTGATCCACGACTTCGTCGAGTACTCTAAGCCTAGGACTAATAGGGCTTGGAGACCTAACCAGACCCAGATGAAGGAGAATAGGTTAGCGGCTAACCTACTGTCCAAGGCTTTCCCAGAGGCCGAGGAAGACTAAGCCCCGCGGGGTTAAGGCTAAGGTTAACCCAAGGTAAAAGTAATATATAAACCCGAGGATAAAAAATAAACCCCGGGTTTTTTTGTGCCCGCGTTCCCCGCCCTGACCGGCTCCAGGAACATAGTATGATCGTAAGATACTAACCCGGGATTTATTTTTTCCGTCCGCGGTTAGACATTATATTTGCACTATGAAGAAAAGAAACCTACACGACCTGGCCATATGGGCTGCTATCATCGGATGGTTCGTGGCTGTCACGATCCTAGCGTTATACTTCGGGTAACCGGTACCCTGGCCCCTGGAACATAGTATGGTGGTAACATACTCACTAGGTGGGTCCGGATTATTCTCGGGTTCCCGAACTATAATAACAAACACATTTTAAATCAGGAGTAATGAAAGAAACATTATCACAAAGAGCCAAGAGAATCCTATCTTACTTGGCCATCGCAATTTTTCTCGCCGGGGGTTGCATCTCTCTGGTATCCATGGAAGTTAATCCGGTGAAGTGGCCGGGAGTTTGCAGACCGCTCTTTGTGCTCATCACATTCCTTTTCTTCCAATGGTTCTACAGCGGATCCGATAAGGAGAGCGAGGAGATTCATGAACTCGAGGATAAGATTAAGCATCTAAAAGAGAGGGACGATTCGGTTAAGGTTAAGAGTTCGGAAAAAGAGTAACCCAAGAATCGGAAGCCATCCAGAAAACGCGGACAACGTTCCCAAGGCTGAGCACTATTTCTTTTTTTCAATTTTTTTAGAAAAAAACTTTTTTTAAAAATTTCTCTTGAAATATTTTTTTTCTTCGAAAAATTTTTTATCCCCGCGTATTTATTTTAATTTTGTAGTACGATTCGAAAAATGTTTTTTTGGATCTAACTTAAAAAGAAAAAAATGACTGAGAAACAAAGAATCCTTTTTAGCGAGATTCTTATTCTGAATTTGGAATTTAATTTGGAAAAAGATCCAATTAAAAAATGGAACTTAGTTAAGGAGTTGCGTAGAAAGAAAATTAGTCTCCGACGTTCCATGGGTGTGGAAGCTTACGAAAGACTTTTAGTAAAAGGAAGAAAAGTCTACGGAATTAAATCGAATAAAGGAAAGAAAGCATAATGGACGAGAAAGATTATATAGGTTACCCCGATTCACCTCCATGGAATATTACCCCTTATATTGCCGAAGAGATGACTAGATTGATGGAAGACAACTTGGCTTCCATCGTTCCCGAGGATGAGCAAAAGAAAAATATTCCTAAGAAGAACCCAACCCTCGCGGAAACAATGGATCTTCTAGCTAGAGGACTAAAGCCTTACTTCTATGACTTGATGGAAAACGATATGATTGAGCTCACGTTGGCAACAGAGGACCAAAGAGGTAAATCGGATATCCATTGGCTTGCTCCGAAGATAGCAGAAAAGATTCGGGAGAGATACGCGGAGATTAATCGTCTCGCTGACGAGAAGAGAAAAGCTCTGTTGGACTATGATGCTAAAATCGAAGAACTTGAAAGAAGAGTAGACCTAATTCTAGAAAACGGTACAGATCTTCTAATCTAAAAAAAATCCTCAAATAAATTTTTTTATCCAAATAGGGAATCTTATCTTTGCATTAACCAAACAATCGAAGATGAGAACACTATTAATCTACAAGTATTCGGAACTTCCGGAATCGGCTAAAGCAACAGCTATAGAAGAGATAAGAGAAGAAATGAAAGAGCATGAATCACATACAGCCTACGAATGGGCTATTGATGATTGCGCACTCTTCGAACCACCACATGCAGAAATGGCTGCTCTTCTTGGAGATGATTATTACGATCGCAACCTCACAGCAGATGGCAAGTACGGCCAATTCGTTTTCAAGAACAATAGAAAGGGTATAGAGTTTGAAGAATACTTCGAAACAGTTCGAATCACCGATGCCCTAGAGATAACAAATCAAACAATGTTTAGAACTTGGTTGGGCGTCCCTGAAATATTCCACGATCTCTATATAGAGATTATGGACTGGAATGGCCGCACAATCATAGAGATGGAGAATCCGTTCATGAGCGAGGACCCTCGCCACGAAGCGGTAAAGGCTATATCTAATATCGCTGCGGAAAAGTTCGAAGCCCACGTTTCCAGCATTGCAAAAAGAATCGTATCTGGAATCGATGAATACTTCTCAGACGAAAACGTAGAGGACAGAATCGAAGAGAGCAACTTCGAGTTTAATGAACAAGGTAGCATTGTAAATCTTTAAAACCAATCATATGAAAAATCCAGCAAAAAAACAACGCACATTGGAAGTATTAGTACAAGAGTTTAAAAAATCTGTAGGTAACTTCGCAGACTTTAACCAGAATATGACTCCGAAAGAAAGAGTGGAGTTCAAGGGATGGTTGGCCGAAATGAGAACAAACAGAATTTGTTACTGAGCTAATTCTCAATTGTATTAATCCGAAAACTTTTACTAGTTTTGGACTAGAATACATAGAATAAAAAAATAAACTATGCCAGCATTAAGATTCGTTTGCACAACAGACAACAAGGCCTCACACGAGGAGATTAAGCGTAGGCTTTATTCCGCTAGGGGAGCTTTGATGAGGGAGAAGGTCTACAAGGACACCTCAACAGAGTTTTTGTCTGAAATGGAAATGATGTCTGAGGGCGGCACACTTTACCGAGAGGTTAAAGAGCTCGGTCTTGCTAAATCAATTTACATAAAAGAGGAATAAAATGTTTAACTACGAAGACGAAGACGACGACGACGATCAGATGGACAGGATAGAGGAGATGAAGAGAAAGATCATTGAGAAATCAAAGAAAGAGTTTGTGAAGGGATGCTATGATGCTTACGAGATGTTGGCCACTAAAGGAAGCCAGGCTATCGAAGGTACCAAGCCCAAAGAGATACAGACAGCAATCAATCGTATGATGAGCTTATTCCTTATCAAGGAAGAGTATGAAAGGTGCGAGTTTCTGAAAAAGTTCGCCAAGGAGCATATGCCAGAATTCGAGATTAACCCTGACAAGAGTGTACAAAACGAATTATCTTTGTAAAAATAAATCAATGAAAAAAATCATCATCACTTTATTTGCAGTCCTAGTCTTAACTGCTTGTAAGACTGCCAGCGTTCCCAACACAGCATCCAAACACCGTGAAGCACCGGAAATTGCATTCACCCCAGAGTATGCCTACTTCGCACAACCCACTCCAGCCAGAGATACTTTGTATCTTCTGAAGAATGATAACATGGCGAACGTAACGTATAATGCTTGGCAAGTTGATACCATCACCAGGAAACCCGCTATAGTCTTCATTTCTGAAGAGGGTATGAAAACAGTAAAACGAAGATTCAATGGCTCGAGTAACTAAGTCCAGCGGTCCTAGAGGTAACCGATCATCGCAGACACTTAACTGTAAATACTGCGATGAACCGGTAAAGAATGTGGATATCAATGCCACCGCCATCACATGCTATAAGTGTGTGATGAAACTGTGTAATGGGGTTCAGTTAAAACCCAAGAAAGAAAAATAAGATAAATACAGTATGTCAACAGACCCAAGAACTGAAGCTATTCTACAGAACTACAGGAAAGAAGTTGAGAAGCATGCACGTAGCATTTATCTAAAGGCTATAGCTCTTAAGAATGAGCTTAACTCTGTTAAGATAAATCCTGAAGATAGATTAACTATCATGATGCACTCCATCAACCTCATCACTAGCGAAGATAGAAAGACTGAAAATAAGCAGTAACTTTATGTACAAGAACTATGAAGATGATATGATATTCAGAATAATATCGGATCATTCAATCGAAACGGGAAACCTAGACCCGGATTCTATTACCAAAAAGATTGCGGAAAGCGGAATCACTATAGGCTTATCATCACTACAATCAAGAATCGATGAATTTAAAAAGATTAAAGCTTATAAGGACGGTACTTCGAGTAGCAACAACCTTTAAGAAAAGTTTCATTGTTAAAAGAGAAACTAGAAGACGTGGTGGAACGTCGGCAAGATCTGATGCAAGAGCTGCTAGGTTCGAAGCTATAAAGAAAGAGAAGTACAAGATAATCGAAGATCTGGTTAGGAGTTGGGGCTTAGGAGAAATCCGCCCACCTTCCCAGGAGGAAAAAGAGCACTTCTTTTTATACTATCACTATCTAACCTGGGATTATCTAATTGAAATCAAAAAAAAGTATTGGAACAGATAATATATAAGGACATAGCCCAATTTTCAAAAATAAGGAGTTTGTTCTTAGGAGCAGCTCCTTTTTTATTGCAATTTATTTTTTTATCCCGATTCGATATATTATCTTTGTAACAAATAAAATAACCAACCACACGCCATGAAATATTACGGAATCGCAGATGCACACGGATTAGAGAGTTTCAGACCAGTTACTTTCAACACCGAAATAGAAGGATTCGAAGTTGATCCAAGAGAACTAAGCATGATGGTCTTAAGAGCAAATGCCAACAGACATCGTCATGCAGTTGTTTATCAAGCGGAGCTTCCCATTCCAGTATGTAAGGAAATCAACACACTTCTCGGGGAGGGTAAGTATGATGAGGCTTTATTGAAACTTAAGGAAGGAGCTACTAATATAATGTTAGCTAGATCTCCGGGAGCGGAAAAGAGCTGGAACTTGATTCCCAACGAAGATTTAGACCCATTTAGTTAAAATATAGCTTATGTCAGAATTACACGTAAAAGACAATTTCAGAACTAACCCTCTAAGCTTACAGCCAGGGGGAGACACTGTAAAGACTATTCACCAAGACGGAAAGATTTTCGTTTATGATAAGGTGAAGAGACCTGGGGCTTACATCAAGAACATCAGCATGTATCCCAAGAACACAGAACACGGACCTATCGTTGAAATCCTAATCAACGACACTTCGGTTTGGACCAGCGGTTCCGGAAGAGAGCCTTGGGAAATCTAAAAAAAGAAATCACGCATGAAACAGAGTTTAATAAAAATATTGAAGAAGCTATCAGAAGGAACAATAAATTCCGGCGGAGCCATCGCAGTAGCGGTTATCCTAGGGATATTGGTCTTAGCAGCATTTGCATTAATTCCGATGTTGCTTATCTGGGGTTTACAACTAATGGGATTCGCGGTTGAGACTTCGTTCTCAAGCTACATAGGTTCGGTCTTAATCCTAACTTATCTAAGCTACGCAAGAATCGGAGTAAATAAATCAGGAGGTAAAGAAAAAGAAGACTAATATGAAAACGCAAGAGCTACACAGGAATCAAAGCAATCTAGTAAACGATATCATGATGAGAGATTCGTTACAGAACTTCATAAGCTCTGCGGACATTAACGTGTTAGTCGGTCTTGGATACTTAATGCTTGACAAAGATTGGAAAGCGGAAAAGTTGGAGATGGATTTAGGATCCGAGGCTATCGAGACTCTTTTAGATGAAACCGAGAACATGGATTACGGTAAGCTTAAAGGAGTATACGAACATCTAAAATCTCAGAAATTGGTTAGGTAATTTGTTTGTTTGGTTAACAAAACGATTAACCCTCGACTCAAAAGGTCGGGGGTTTTTTGTTGTTACGTTTTTAGCAATTTTCTGCGAATCTGCAGCGCGGGAACGTTGGCAACGGTTTCTGGATTCGGATACCAAGAAAAAAATTCCGGTGATTTATTTTTTTATCTCAGCCCTGTTTCTTATCTTTGCTATGTAAACCACCAAATAAAAAACTATGAAAAAATTATTCGTTCTTTTATTCGTACTTGTCGCTCTGCAATCATGCAAAAAAAATGAAATTGTTCCAAGAGAAATAACTAAATCCCCAATCACACCATCTAGCCTGAACGGGAAATTTAATTTTGTTAGCGGCAAATGTATCTCACATTCTTATTCTGCATCTGATCCGGTAGGAATTACGTACGTTGACGATTTTTCTCAATTGGCATTGCCCCCTATTAGGGTCACATATCGTAAATTTTACAATGTTAGTAATGGGATAGCAACAGAAAACGAGCATAGTGTTTTGGTATTATGGGAATCAGATCCTAGGAGAGATGGATCTTGGGAACAGGAATTTCCTGGATTTCCTTTCAGACCTTTATGGGAATATAATTTTCAAACTAATTCTACCATAGACCCAAACATGCCAAGGATAATCGTCGGGGATTCTTATTATATTACTACGCCCTTTGGTGAAGATCTCTCTACAGAAACTAAATGCGAACTTAGGGGAAATGATTTAACTCTAACAATAAATGTACCTGAATCATCTGACCAAGATGGAAATATATTCAAACAGACATATACCATAAAATTAATTAAACAATAGATATGGCAGCAGAAGAAAAATACGTGCTAATAGCTAAAGGAGGATACCTTCAAACCCCGGTCGTAGAGAGGTTTACGATTTCTGAAGACGATGAAGAGTTTAAGAACGAGTTTGATGACTTTGACGAATACCGCGACTATGTACTAGAAGAGGCCGCTGCGGAATTGTGTCAGAAGTTTGCTGAAGTTCTTATTGTTACTGAAGAAGAGTTTAACCAAATCAAAAATCTATAAAAAATGGGACGTTACTATCAAGGAGACATTGAAGGCAAATTCTGGTTCGGAGTACAAGACTCGACAGATGCTAATCATTTCGGAGGTGATGAATACGAAATCGTTGACGAAGAAACTGATGACGTTTATGAGTTAGGGTACTCTTTCAGTATGGACGATATCGAGACAATCAACGAGGGAATTGCAACATGCATCAAAGACCTCGGAGAGTATAAAGAAAAATTCGATGAGTTCTTTGATAACACAACAAGTTACAATCCGGATGAGCTTGCTAGACACATTGGGGTTACTAAAGAAAAGTACCGAGACCTTATTGAGTCTTATGCCAGATTGCAGTTAGGTAATCAGATTAAGGTTTGCGTTTGGGAAAAAGGTGAATGTAACTTCACCGCAGAATTATAGCCAATTTATTTTTTTATCCCGGCTGGGAATCTTATCTTTGCAATATCAACCAAAACCAACCTTATGAAAAGTATTAAAGTCAGATTCAATTTAGGAGCAGGTGAGAACTTCATGAAATGGAAGATCGAAAGACCTGACGGAGAGATCTCCTATCATTCACCGGAACATGTCCAACTCGTAATGCACAAATGTGTGTTGAAAAATCAAAAGGCTACCGCACTTAAGATATTCGAAGGAGCTAACAAAACAGTTTGCTCTTGGATACTTTGCGAAAGTATAGAAATCTTGACCAATGGAGTTTGTCCGAAAGTTCAAGATTCCGACAGGGTTTCTTATAACCCAAGATTATCCCCAAACTGGATCCACCGTGGATTTGTTGCAGATGGAATGAGAATTCATAAGTTGGTAAGTTGGGGTAACAAAGTGTACATTAAAACCAAGTAATCATGGATAATAAAAAAGTTCTGGAAAGATATCCGACGGCGATAGCCGTAGAATATAAAACACAATTCGATGTTGGGTTCGTTGGAAAGGATGTTAGCTTCTTTATTATCCAAGAGAGTAAGGATGCTGAGTATGTCTTAGGGTTTGGACGATCAGAAAAGGATGCCTGGAAGATGGCAAAGGCTTGGCTAGGAAATGATATGTCGATGTTCAAAGACTACAAAGGCTATCCGATTGAAGACGCCAAATTAGAAATGGAATAATTTCTAAAATATTTTTTTATCCCAACCCAGTATCTTATATTTGCATAGTTAACCAATTAAAACATATAACGAATGGCAAAAAATCCATCATTATATTTCATAAGTGACGATGACAATTATAAAGGATTCTTTACCGATATGATCAGTTCTCCTGCCTTTGAATCATTAGATATACCTACGGATTCTTCTATTTATTTAGTTGGGTACGGAAAACGGAACGTTTCAAAGCTTTTGACCCAATTTAAGAAATCCTTAAAATTAAAAAAGAGATATTTATTAAACGTGTCAACCGGAAATTACCTAGGTGTTCCTGCGGCTGAAACGTTATTGGCTCCTGGGGTTTATTATGGACCGATTAGATTTAATATGTATAATGTTAAAACCCACAATCAACTTAAAATACTTTTTTATTAGTAAATTAAAGAAATATTTTTTTATCCCAACCCGGTATCTTATATTTGCATAGTTAACCAATTAAAACAATTATAACCATGGCAACACGCTCAAGAATCGCAATCGAAGACCAAACAGGAAATGTTCGTTCAATTTACTGCCACTGGGATGGCTATCCATCTCACCACGGTCCAATTCTATTAGAGAATTACACAACACAAGAAAAAGTTGAATCACTAATCGCATTAGGATCAATTTCTTCTTTAGCACCAGAAACAGAAATTCCTGAAGGTGTTACACACAATTTCGGAAATGCAACGGAAGGTATCGTTGTAGCTTATCATCGTGACCGAGGCGAGGATTTGTCAATTCAGTATCACCGAAATGTCGATCATTTTGTAAAGAGCGACGTTGAAGAATACGGATACATTTTCACTGCAGCGGGAGAATGGCTATTCGTAAATGGCCACCAAGGTGCATATGACCGCGAGGCAGTCTTATTAGAGAAAATCGTTGAAAGAGAAGTTGAATAGGTTGGTTGGTTAAAGGGATTTACTATTCAATCCCGGACCCAAGTTCGAAAGGACTTGGGTTTTTTGTTGTGTTTAATAATTGGGAAAAGTTGTGACGGCTATGAAGAAACGTTGTCAACGTTCCCGCGCTGCAGATGCGTGAAAAAATTAAGCTAAGTTGTTTGCCCAACTCCCAACTTTAAGAGAAGCCCAATCTCTACCGAGATTTTTCTTTAGTTGACCAATGCTATCTTTTAGTAGTTTAATACCGTTTTCTGAGTTGGTATAAGGATCTGACCATTTGCTTCCCATTGGAGTAACTATTCCTCCATATGTGCTATTTGGTTGCATAGCGAAAAGCCCTTTGTAAGAAGCATTACCTGCTTTAGGATTGAATCCGGATTCTATGTTAGCAACGGTAATAGCGAAGTCGAATGGAACTCCGTGCTTAGCAGATGCTTTAGTGATAGCATCTTTAATAACTTTATTCTTTGGGTCGTTGATAGCAGTTTTAGCTTGAGCTTGTTTGCTAAACCATTTCTCTTTCCACATATTAAGAAATAAAGCAGCCGCCGTTCTCTGATCTCCTTTATTCAAAGCTGCAATAATATCTGCTCTAACCTGTGGCTTATCCGAGGGAACGTTGCCTATCAAGTTTGCATACTTGAGTCCGTTTTTAGTCTTAATTGTATCTGGAGCCATTTTTCCAGTTCCGTTAAGAGCTCTGATTATACCAGCCGCTCCTGCAACTCCCTGTTGATGTTGGATGTATAGAGTGAAATCGTCGTTCCCGGGTACTGCATTATAGTTAGATGTTGGTGTGTATGTACCATCTCCTGAGGAATCGGAATCGGTACCTTCGGTATCGCTACTTCCTTCTTCGTCTCCGAATATGTCTAGTTGACCGTTGAATACTGCAGCCAGGAAAGGTGCTAATCCTTTTTGGTCTTCATTAAGGGTGAACTGTTCAAATGTTTTTAATCTTTCCATGGTGAGTATTTTGTATTAACTATATATCGGAAATATTTTTTTATCCCGGTTTGGTTTATTATGTTTGCAATATAAAACCAATCAACTATGTGGGATCCAAAATTTATTCAGTGCGGTGTAGTCAGAGTGGAGTACACCCGTGTAAGGGTTTATAAAGATCGATACAATTCTATTGTCATCGAAACTGGAACCCCGGTTCAAATGGCTTTATGGAGTGGAGACATTCTAAACGTTTACCTAGGTAACGGTAAGGTTAGACGTTATAAGGACAGGGTTAATTATTCAACAATGGGTTAAAAAGGTTTAAATTTATTTTTTTATCCCAACTAGATATCTTATCTTTGCGACATAACCAATCAAAACAATATACCTATGGCTTACAAAGAACCGAACGGACTAAGAAAACCAATGAGCGACGAGGCTAAGGCTCGTATCGCAGAAGCAGTAAGATTAGCTGCTGCTAAAAAGAGAGAAGAGCAAGGTCTTCCACCTCTATCCCAAGTGGGCTCACACGTGCCACCGCCAGCATTTATCGAGAAGCCGCTGGAGTTGGTTCGCATGAGCGGACAACACTTCTCACCAGATCTATTCATTCCTATGAAGACGGGTAAGCCGGTAGACCTTATGTTCACCTCAGAAGGAGGAATACCTAAGGCTTGTAACTTCATGCTGATCGGCGATCCCGGTGTAGGTAAATCCACGGTGTCTTTAGACATTCTCTCCGACTTGGCAGCAAACGGCTACCGTGTGTTATTCATCTCGGCGGAAATGACCAGGATCGATCTTTACGGATACGTTCAGCGCTATCCTAAGTTTGGCGAAGTTGATATTCTCTTCACGGGAGAATATTGCGACAGCAACCCAAAGACGGTAATCGAGAGTGCTTTAAAGCCAGGTTACGACGTTGTTCTAATCGACTCTTTTGCTGAGGTTCAGGAGGATATCAAAGAGGTGTTAAAGCTCTCAACCGCCGGTTCTGAGAAATGGCTGATCGACCTAATGATCTCTCACAACCTTGGCGGCAACGATACGAAAGCCCACACGACTTTCATCGCTATCCAACAGGTTACGAAAGGAGGCGTTTTCGTCGGTTCTAACAAGCTTAAACACAATACCACTGGTATGCTTGAGTTACGCTACGATCAAGCAACAGGCAGCCAGTTTATGATGTTTAACAAGAACCGTAGAGGATCGGTGAATAAGCGGATGTTTTACTCACTGTCAGCAACGGGTGATGTTGAGTATGACGTGAAACGTTTCAACAACGACGAGAATGCCAGGGAGGCTTTAAGCCACGAGCGTACTCTAATCGAAAGTGAAGGAAACGCATTCGACACACTATTCGGTTTTGCTAAAGAAGACAACGACGGGTTATAAGAACCTGTCGTTTTATTTTTTTATCCCGAGAGTAAATCTTATTTTTGTAGAAACCAATAAAAACTAGCATATGCCAAAATTCGAAACATTATCCCAGAACATCTTCGACGAGAGGGCGAGGACAGCAATCAGCAAAACTCCTATCAGGAAAGAGATCAGCATCAAGGACGTTGAAATCATAAACGACACCACGTTGAAGTTGGAAGACCATCAGATCAAAATGAATAAAGATGCCTTTAAAGGTATCTGCAAGATCGTTGGTCTACCGGTTGGTTTTGACAAGACCTTCACTGCTTCATTCGGCGACAAAGCACGCCAACAGCTTATCAACAGGTTAAAGGTTGCAGTTCAAGCTAAGGGCAGCACAACACTCTCGTTGGTGGTAAACCCGGACACAAAGGAAATCATTAGCGTTCAGAAAGATCCACGCGATCTTATTTCAAATGCAACGTTCCTCGACACCACATCCAAAATCATCAACAAGTATGGTTTGGAAGTAAGCGACTTCTCAGTCAACAGCGACGGTGCAGTTGTGGTCAACACCGCTTCTCCAAAAAACGTTTGGGGTATCAACGGTCTCCAGGACGAGGAATTCTACGGGGGTATCTCATTCACCAACAGTCCCAACGGAGGCTTCATGGTAAGTCCATTCTTACACCGATTGGTTTGTGCAAACGGTATTGTCGGTAAGACATTCGAAGAGTCCTTGTCATTAGGACAAATGGATGGCTTCTCAATGGAGAAATTCTGGCAACAACTAAATCAGTTGGCAGAGCGTGGCTTCCGTCCTCAGAACTTCGAAAACCGTATCCGCCTTGCCATCAACACTCGTGCATCATTATTCGAGTTGGAGAATGCACACGACTGGATGAAATCATTATCTGATGCTGACAACAAAGAACTTGAAGCTTGGGCGCCATTGCACTCAACACGTGCTAAGTTCCACGCATCAAGCATTGACACCATCGCATTCACCACAGCACAAAAGAAAGGTGCTAAGACTGGTACATCGGTTTGGGATTTGATTAACGGTGTGACTCACTTCGCCACACACGACAACGGTTTTAAAATCGACGATTACGATAGACGTCGTCTTCAAGTGGAAGCATCACGTATGCTAACTAAGGATTTTGACATGGCTAACTTCGTGCCAAGTCCTTTCTAAATAAACGTTGCCCCGTTCGTAAAAGGTCTGCTTCCGAGCAGGCCTTTTTTTGTGGACCCAAAAACATAGTATGATGCTAACATACTCATGGCCACGAGCGGGAACGTGGGTCCTCGTGCGTAGGCGAAACTTTAACGGAAAATAATGCTTGATAAATTTTTATTTCTAAATAAGTCTTCTTATATTTGATATATGGAACACGCAGCTATACTTAAAAAAGAACTACGCTCTAGAGTAAGTGGATCGACTATAGCGAAAGATACCATTGTTATCTATTGCGATAAGATGAATGCTGTTAAGACTGGTTATAAGAGCAACAAATCAGATCTGTGGATTGGAGTAAGAGAAAAGGATATTGAAATCATAGGATGGCAAAAGATTAAATAACAGAACGGGAATTCTGAAGACAACCCAGATCTTATTAGGTCTGGGTTTTTTGTTGTCCCAAACTTCGAACCGTCTGTCATTGAAACCGTTGTCAACGTTCCCGCGCTGCAGCTCCAGCCGCAGCATCGGATTTTATGCTGGAGAAAAAAATCCCTAATTTATTTTTTTTCCACGGTAGGACTTCTTACATTTGCCAGGTTATGAAAACTGTACAACTCACAATCCAAGAAATAAGAATGGCGACCAGACCAAATGTCTATAAGTCGAAGAAAACCTATACAAGAAAAACTAAGCACAAGAAAAAGTTTGAATAAATTTTTTTATCCCGGTTAGGAATCTTATTTTTGCATTGTAACCAATTAAAACAAACCAATATGTCTTCATTAAAGAAAATCACACACGAACAACTCAAAGAAAGATTACGCAGAGGCGTAGTTAAATTCTACTTCCACAAAGTTGGTGGAGAGCTTAGAATAGCAACAGGGACAAGAGACCTATCCCGCATTCCCGCTTCAGGCCAACCTAAAGGTGGTCAAGCACCGGATTCAGTAACAACCTTCTTCGATTTGGAAAAAAGCGCATGGCGTTCCATTTCAGTAACAAAAGAAGTTTGGGTTGACTAACAAAGAGCATCACAAGTGATAATCCCGGCCGTGTAAAGGTGCCGCCACCAAGAAATGGATTACTAAGACTCTCCAAATGGAGAGTCTTTTTTTGTTTAATAGTTTAGCACAAACATTAAATAGATCTGCGAGGATCGGCGGAACCGGTGTCAACGTTCCCGCGCTGCAGCATCAAATTTATTGGTAGAGAATTTTCATCTAAAATATTTTTTTCCCACATTAGGATTTTTTAAATTAGCTAAGTAACCAATTAAACTAAGAAGGAATGGTGGAGAAAGAAAAAATGAAGTTACTTGAAGCTGGGATACTAACGGTTCGACAAATGAGATTTTTGGATCGTTTTACAAATCACAGTGCTAAATGGATTTACGATTACAAAACTGGACTAGTAGATGTTAGAGGTGACGTTTGTCTACACAATGTGGTTTTAGTAGAGGGTGAGAAGGAAGTCCAATTGGATTCATTCCAAGGGATAAAGTTTGGCGTTGTTTCAGGAGATTTCCTTTGTGGTAGGAATGCACTAACTTCTCTAGAAGGAGCACCACATACAGTAGGAGGAAGATTCGATTGCTCTCGCAACCCGCTCACTTCTCTAGAAGGTTCACCACAATGGGTAGGTGAGGATTTCACTTGTTATGAAACCCACATCACTTCCCTAGAAGGAGGACCTAAGAGAGCTAAAAATTTCTATTGCTCTGATTGCCAACTCACTTCTCTCGAAGGAGCGCCAATTCTTGTGGAAAGGGAGTTTTCAGCTTCAGAAAATCCAGTTCCCGAAAAAGTCTTTAAGGATATAATTAGAGAGATGAAAAAGGGATATCAATATGAACATATCTTAAAGCTCAAGTGGAAAAGGATCCCAGCAGAATATAAGGTTCTGTTATATCGCTCACACTTTGATTGGATTGACAAGAAAGAAATGGAGGTTCTAAAAAGAGGAGTTGAAGGTCTAAATAGATTTAAAGCTATAGAGAAATTGATGTAGATAACTCCAAACACATTTTCATAAAAGGTCAAACTTTGGTTTGGCCTTTTTTGTTGCCATAAGTTTCCCCGCATCAGAATCCACAGAAACGCTGTCAACGTTCCCGCGCTTTCTACCATACGGAGATATATAGAGAAAATAAAAAAATCAGATGAAAAATATTAGAGACTACGATTCATTCAGATCTAATGTAAACGAAAGCTTTTGGACAAGTTTATTCGGTAAACCAACAGTTGATGATGCCGCTCACGATTCTTTAAGAGGTCAAGGTTTCAGTCATAGAGGTAAAGACGAAGACAACTACATTATGTTCGATGGTCAAAAGTTTTATCCAGATCAAATAGAATATGATAACGTTCATTCAACAAAACCAATTCCAAGAGTTGAAAACGGAATGCTTATCGTAGCTAATCCTGCTTGGAATCTCTAGGGAAGAAACGCTGTCAACGTTCCCGCGCTGCAGCATCAGCATTTTATCCGCAGATAACCCCTGCGGATTTTTTGTGTATTTATTTTTTTATCTCAATCCGGAATCTTATCTTTGCATTAACCAAACAACTTAATCAACATGGAGATTTTAAAACTTAGAGAAAACTTATTCCGCAGAGGAAACGACATCATTAGCTACGATACCGTTGTTGCACACATCGAAGACGACAAGCTAATAGAGCACGGACGATACAGCCGTACAACATCTAAGCACATCAGTCACGTTGCTATGCTATTCAATCTATCCGTTGTTCATGCAAAGAACAAAGAGAAAGGATTTTATAAGTATGAAGCCGGTGAAGTTAAAATCAACATTCCCGGAGCTCTGTCCATGAAGACCTCAAAAGAGATAGCCACTCTAATGGGACAGGGTTCAACGTTCCTGCAAGCTGTCGCAGCAATTGAAAAAATCCCACAGAAAGATTTGGTCATAATCGACCGCTACTTAAATGATCTCGGGATTACCGAAGAACAGTTCTCGGTCTTTAAAAGAGTAAACAGATTATCAAAAATGATCTAATTTATTTTTTTATCCCGGCTAGGAATCTTATCTTTGCAATGTAACCAAAACACCCAACCACATGGCATCAGAAACAGTATTAAAATTAGAATTAGGTCTCGAAGTCTATAGACTTAGCGGGAATAAGGAATGGTCAATCTCAGGAAATCCTAAGAGAGATATGACCATTAAAGAGTTTGATAGCGCATATGACTTCGAGGAGTTTGTGCAGGAAAAGATTGATTGCAAAGGGATAGAATTAGATTCAGAGTTCTGTCAGTTCTTTGCTTATGCAAAGACAAAGGCAAGAGCAATTAAGTTTGCAAATGACATAGATAAGCACTTCGCAAAAGTTAGAGCAATGCTCTAGTGGTTAAGTTTGGTTAGTTGGTCGAGAGCCTCTTCTTAGGAAGGGGCTTTTTTGTTGGACTAAACTTTCTCCGCAGCTGTATCCGCAGCGCGGGAACGTTGACAGCGTTCTCTCCCCAACGTTGCGTGGAAACTTGAGGTGCAATTTACCTCTGATTTATTTTTTTATCCCGACCGGGATTAGTACTTTAGCTAAGTAACCAATTAAATCTTTAAACGTGAATGATATTAAAGTTATTAAAGTCGAAGGAGGATATGATGCTGATCGGGGTTTTATCTCTTCAAAGAAATTCATTTTAACAACACACGATTTACAAAGCCCTGATTTCAAAAAAGAATTGGTAGGTGCTGTCAATGAATTTCTTTCTGATGAAATAGATTGGGACTTTAGTAATTTCATCGAGAGCGATGAATGTGACATCAAGGAGATCAACGAAAAACTAGGCGACATAGAGGGATTTCATGGTTTAGAAGAAAGATATTACTATGATTTTTCTTGCGAGGTTGTTGGATTAAGTAAAGATGAAATTCAAAAACTTCAAATGATTCCCGAAAACGTAACAATTTATTCATTGGATGATTTAGAAGATATAGGTTTCAAGAATCTAGATCTTCCCACTATTAAGTTGCTACGAAAATTAGATATAGTTTAGAAATTATTTTTTTATCCCGGCTGGGATTAGTACTTTAGCTAAGTAACCAATTAAAACATTTATCATGCAAAACAATTTAAGAGTAGTGTCAATCGAGGGGAGAGAATTTACTATCGAGGGGAATCGTGATATTATATACTACCAAGATTTCTTGACGACCCACGATTTGGAAAGTGAAGATTTCAAAAAAGCCCTTGTCAATTTTGTCAACAAATTTGTTGAGGACGTGATTTGGAAAACCGATTTTATCAAACAAGAATCACTAGATATTGAGGGTGTAAATAATCTACTATCGAAGATTGGTGGGATTGAAGATAACGACGAAGGTACCTCCTATCACGCCTTCGAATGTGAGATTCTCGAGCCGACAGAAACCCTTATTGAAGCCCTTAAATTCATCCCACCAAATGTGAATGTCACCTCAATTAAGGATCTCAAAGAATTGGGTATTGAAGCACTAGACCTTTCAACCATAGAGTTGTTAAATGAAATGTTGATTAGAAGTGAATGTTAGTGTTTTATTTTTTTATCCCGACTGGATTAGATACTTTAGCTAAGTAACCAATTAAATCTTTAAACATGAAAACATCTAATTTTAGCATTGACGTTTCATTTACTGTTCCTGATGAATTTAATTCACCAGGATACTGGGATCTTTTCGAAGGGGAAGCCTTGGCTTCATATGAAGGTCCTGAAGTTTCGGAGGAAGAGATCTTGAAGCTAATCTCAGAAGGTGACTTTAGTAAATTTGAAATTGACAAGGAGGTCGAAGACGGGTTAGGATATCACTTGGATCTTGAGGACCTATCCAAAATTGCTAAAGAATGCAAAACAATTAAAGAGTTTGAGGAGAAATCCTCAGAAGTTCTTTTTGAATCCTTTAAGGACGAACTCCTAGAAGTTTCAGATATTCTTGACGATGGTGAGGACACAGTAGAAGAACTCAGATCCTCCTACGAAGTTTCCATCTGGATTTCAAATTCTTAAGAGTATAAAAATTTAAGTAAAGGTCAAACTTCGGTTTGGCCTTTTTTGTTGCTTTAAGTTTTCGACCGCTGCGAATCCGAAGAACGCTGTCAACGTTCCCGCTCTGTGGCAGATCGGATAATGCCTATACATAGTATGGTGGTAACATACTCCGCCCGCGCGATGTTTATTTAGCTTTATTTTTTTATCCCGGGTCTACATCTTATATTTGCATTATAACAAACAAACAAATGAAAAAAGGGGACATATACTTAGGACGTGAAATACTTCACACAGAAACCTTTCCGCCCGCGGGAACATTCAAAGCATTCTATGCTGCTGAGAACAGGTTGAAGGAGTTAGGATATACTGTAGGTTCTATGTGTAGAGATGAACCTATTGGATTTGCGGATGCAGACAAATACGGCTATGTTGCCAAATGGTATAACATAGACCGAGAAGATAAGGGTAAATTGGATGGAGTGATGGTAAGCAACGATTTCAGAGAAGGCGGAGCTACCATAGTATTCTTCACTCCTCCGAAATACTAATTGGTTAAGTTGGTTAAGTTGGTTAAGGGTCAAACTTCGGTTTGGCCTTTTTTGTTGCCATCAGTTTCACCTCATCAGAATCCGCAGAAACGCTGTCAACGTTCCCGCGCTGCAGCTCCATCCGCAGCATCGGATTTTATGCTGGAGAGAAAGTTGGAAGTTTATTTTTTTCTCCCGATCCTGTTTCTTATCTTTGCATTCTAAACCACATACACATGAAAGCAAACTTTTCACAAGCACAAGAAAAAATATCGAAAGAGGTAACAGAATTCCTAAATGATTACGGAGTATCTTCCGGCGTTCCGATGGATCTCCTGCTGGACAGCGAATCAAGGGAACACATTATATCAATCGGAACTTCAATCATGATGAACAAGATGGGATTTAATACTAATCCGGGATCTTTTGTTCAAGCAGTTTTGAATGATAGCTTATCTGGAGCGTTTGCAAAAGCAGATTCAGTTAATCAACGATGCCTGAGATTCTATGCCACTATGATGTATTCATTGGCTATAAATATTTCCCCCGAATAAATTTTTTTATCCCGACCTAGGTTCTTATATTTGCTCTATCACTAACCAATAAAACAAACACACCATGGGATTTTTTAGCTGGAACACATGCGATACAGGAGAATCAATCGCAAACAACTGTTCAACACGACCAACATTCACCGTCCACATGATTACTCCAGATGGACGAGTATTTACCGAACCTGATTATGAGGGTTACGGGGTATTTGGAGGAAAAGATTTTCTTGAACTCCTAGCAGAGTTAAACGGACTTCCTTCCGACCGAGATGCAGGAATCGATCTCACGTTCAAGGACAATCCAAGCGGGGACAACACACCAGGTGTGATTTACCCTAAGTTGGTAGAGATCTTGGAGGACGATGTGGTAGCTCAGTACAACAGCTTACCAAACCCGGAGTCCTGCGAAGCTCAAGGTTTCTTCTATGGTCCGGATGAGGATGAGGAAGAGGATGAGTGGGAAGAAGAGGAAGAGTGGGAAGAAGAGGAAGAAGATTACGATGATGAAGAATAAAGGCTAGGTTGGTTAATTGGTCAAAGAGAGGACTTCGGTCCTCTTTTTTTGTGCTCTAATATTTTTCATCTAGTACGAATCCGAAAAACGTTGTCAACGTTCCCGCGCCACGTCTCCATCCGAGCTATTATTATATAGAGTTAGATAATCGGAATTTATTTTTTTATCCCGAACCAGTATCTTACATTTGCCTTATTATTAACCACTAAAACAAAAAGACATGAAAAGAATTTTAAATCATTTACTAGGGTTAGCAGTTATCCTTACTGTTTTGCAATCATGCTCAAACGGGGCTCCTGAAAAGCCTGATCTATTTACTAAGTATTTCTTTGAGTCAAAGGATTCTGTTTTGGGATCTTTAACTCTAATGCCAAATTCATCAACTTCATATGACGTTAAAATGGATTTTGACGGTAACCACAATTTCGAACGAGAGCCGGAGATTAAGTTTGAATCTGTGTATTGTGTGATAAAAAATGATTCAATTTTTAAAAAGACGGAGCATCTGAATAAATATGACGAGTCAGTACCTGATCCTCTAGTATTCATTGCAACGTTTAATAAGGAGGGAATATTAAACACAAGTCAATTAAAGGATTTCGTAAATAATAATTCTATGGTTACGTGTCTAACCTCTGATGATGTTCCTAAGATAGATAAGATCACGGTTAGATCTAGATAATCGGAATTTATTTTTTTATCCCGACTATAAACGTTATCTTTGAGATAA
>Ga0315904_10004136_pt1 | contig 20906 bp, 17 predicted proteins | sample LakEriMetagenome_6_FD_203529 | JGI IMG/M metagenome (GOLD analysis project Ga0315904, IMG submission 203529) | Freshwater fungal communities from buoy surface, Lake Erie, Ohio, United States - Buoy 12 MA120 | ecosystem: Environmental > Aquatic > Freshwater > Lake | place: USA: Lake Erie, Ohio...
CGCGTCCTCGCATCGCTCGCAGTCTTCGGGTTCTCGTCCTTCCTCCGTGCCTCCGTGCCTCCGTGAGAAAACCGGAGCCCGATCGGCGCCTCCATCGCAGTTCACCCACACGATTTCCTGAAGCGCCATTTTTCCGCATGTGTCCGAATCGCCGACGACTCGTCTGGGTTTGGGCGTTGCGGGCCATGATTGCTCCTTCGTTCGAGATTCTCCGCAATGAGCCCCCGGGAGGTGCGTTCGCACCATCTCGCCCCTCCCCAGAGCCATGCCATGACAGATCTACGCGCGATGCGCCGAGTCGTCCTTGTCCGCGCCATCGTGCTTGCGGCCGCCGCGTCCTGCGGACTCGCCGCGACCCTGACTGTCCAGCGCGCCGCACACGCGCAGTCCTTCATCAACTTCGAGTCGCCCCAGGTACACCCGATCGACGTGACGCCCGACGGCGGCACGCTTCTCGCGGTGAACACGGCCGACGGGCAACTCGAGGTGTTCGACCTTGTCGGTGGGCTGCCGATCCGCCGCGGATCGGTGCCGGTCGGAGTCGATCCTGTGTCGGTGCGCGCACGCTCGAACACCGAGGCCTGGGTTGTCAACCAGATCTCCGACTCGGTGAGCGTGGTCGACCTCCCGTCGATGCGCGTCGCGCGCACGATACTCGTTGGCGACGAGCCCGCCGACATCGTGTTCACCGAGAAGCCCGCGCGCGCGTTCGTTTCCCTCGCGGTTCAGTCGAGGCTCGTCAGCTTCGATCCGAACGCCTCATCGCCGACTCTCACCTCGACGTCGATCCTCGGCGCATCGCCGCGCGCGCTTGCCGTCAGTCCCGACCGAACGAAGGTCTATCTCGCCATCTTCGAGTCGGGCAACAAGACCACCGTGGTCCCGCGCGCCACCGTCAACAGCCCGGCGGGCCCGTATGCAGGCGCGAATCCGCCACCGAACAGCGGAGCCTCGTTCGACCCGCCGATCGCCGCCGGCCTGCCCACGCCGCCACGCGTCGCGCACATCGTGCGCCGAAATGCGGCCGGGCAGTGGCTCGACAACAACAACCGCAACTGGTCGAGCCTCGTCACGTGGGGCGTCGTCGACAATGACATCGCAATGATCGACGCGGCGACGCTCTCGACCAGCTACGTCACCGGACTCATGTCGACCGTCGCCGGCATCGGCGTCGCTCCGAACGGCGCCATCCTCGTGGTCGGTATCGACGCGCGCAACGAAGTGCGCTTCGAGCCGAAGCTCGACGGCAAGTTCGCCCGCATGCTTGGCGCATTCGTGCCGGCGGGTGGCGCGGGAACACCATCGATCCACGACCTCAATCCGCATCTGGACTACAGCACGAGCTCCATCCCCGAGCTGTCGCGCCTGCAATCCGTGGGCGATCCGCGCGGCGTGGCGTGGATGCCCGACTCGAGTATGGCGTTCACCGCAGCGCTCGGGTCCAACGCGGTGATCGCGCTTTCGCCAACCGGCGCGCGCATCGCCAAGATCGAGGTCGGTGAAGGCCCGACGGGCGTGGTCGTCTCGCCAAGCGGATCGTTCGTGTACACGCTCAACCGCTTCGATGCGTCGGTCAGTGCGATCAGCACCTCGAAGTTTGTGGAAGCCGGGCGCGCGGGGTTCCACGACGCGACGCCGGCGATCGTCAAGGCCGGGCGCAAGTTCATCTTCGATACGCACTTGACGTCTGGCCTCGGTCACGTTTCCTGCGCAACCTGCCACATCGATGGCCGCAGCGACCGACTCGGCTGGGACCTCGGCGATCCACAGGGCGCGGTGCAGGCGTTCGATGAAGTCTGCCAGGTCGCGGCGCCGGGCGCGTGCATCAGCTGGCATCCGATGAAGGGTCCGATGACGACGCAGACGCTGCAGGGAACGATCGGCAACGAGCCGTTCCACTGGCGGGGCGAGAAGGACGATCTCACCGAGTTCAATGTCGCGTTCACGCATCTCCAGGGACGCGCGTCGGAGATCAGCGCGGCCGAGATGGCGTCGATGACCGACTACGTCGGCTCGCTGGTGTTCCCGCCGAACCCGAACCGCAACATCGACAACACGCTGCGCACGTCGCTCGCCATCTTCGGTGGCACGCAGACTGGCTTCAACGTGACGGGAAATCCGCAGAACGGGCAGAATCTCTTCGCGACGGGCCAGTTCTTCGCAGGTCCTCCCGGCGCTCCGGGACTCACCTGCACCGCGTGTCATGCAGGACCGATCGGCTCGAACAATCGCGTGGACATCCCCGCGCCAGGCGGCGAGAACCAGAACCGCAAGAATGCGCATCTGCGCGAGCTCTGGAGGAAGGTCGGTGCGAGCAACACGACGCAGACCGCGCTCCGCGGCTTCGGCTTCGAGCACAACGGCGCGAAGTACACCTTCCAGGACTCGATCACCGAAGGCTTCACCTTCGCGAACAACGCCACCGGCCAGCAGCAGCGGCGCGACATCGAGGCGTTCTGCATGTCGTTCAACAGCGGCACGCACGCGGGCGTCGGCCAGCAGTCGACCGCGAACGGCGTTGCGAACGATGCGGCGCGCATCAACCAGCTCGTCACCATCGCGAACGCGGGCCAGGTCGGCCTGATCGTCAAGGGGCGCGTCGCGGGCGAGGCCCGCGGGTTCTTCCTGCAGAACGGTGCCTTCACGTCCGACCGATCCGCGGAGCCGAACCTCGCCCCCGCCGCGCTCCTCGCGCTCGCTGCGCCGGGAAGCGAACTCACCTACACGATCGTTCCGCTCGCTTCACGCCAGCGCCTCGGCGTCGACCGCGACCTCGACGGCTTCCGCGACCGTGACGAACTCGACGCGGGAAGCGATCCAACCGATGCGAACAGCGTGCCACCGTGCACCGGCGACATTGCTCCGCCCGGCGGAAACGGCGTCGTCGATTCGGCCGATCTCGGGGCGCTTCTCTCCACGTGGGGCACTGGCGGCGCCGGCGACATCGATCGCAACGGCATCGTGGACTCCGCCGATCTCGGCGCGCTGCTCTCGAACTGGGGCCCGTGCCAGTAACCCGAGTCTCGGATTGATTCGGCCTTCATGCGCAATCGACCGCGGTTCGATGCGTTGTACGAATGTCCAAGACAGCCAAGGAGACCAACCATGAAACTCACGACCGCTCTCTCGATCACGACACTCTCGCTTGTCGCACTTGCGCCGCTTGCATCGGCGCGCCAGGACGGGACCTTCCCCCCGCCGGAGCAGCCCCGCGGCCGCGGCGATGGCCCCGAGGGCGAACGCCCTCGTCCCGCAGCCGACCCTCAGCAGTTCATCGATCGCATGATGGGAAACGACGCGAATGGCGATGGCAAGCTCTCGAAGGATGAACTCCCGCCGCCGCTTGCGGACCGGCTCTTCGAGCGCGCCGACACCAACAAGGATGGATTCATCGACCGGAGTGAACTCGAGACGGCCGCGAAGAGCGGCGGGCTCGGCGGACGCGGCGCTGCCCGCGGCGGCGCTGGCGGTGCCGGCGGCGCTGGTGGTCCGGCGAACGTCGAAGCGTCCATGAAGCAGATGAATCGCGCGTACCGCACGCTGAACGCGTCGCAGTTCACGCCGGAGTCGCGCAAGGCCGATCTCGATGGCATCCAGGCGCTGCAAGGCGCGATCGTCGGCGCAAAGGGCGGCGGCGCGAACCTCCGCATGTCCGACACCGCGAAGGCGCGCTTTGGCGACGACCGTGTGAAGTTCGAGGCGGAGTTCCGGGCGATGATGCTCGAGACGCTTCTCATCTCGATCGACATTGAGCGCGCCGTGCTCGCCGGCGATGGCAGCAAGGCGAAGGAGCTCGTCGCAAAGCTGCACGGCCTCGAGGAGAAGGGACACGAACTCTTCCAGCCCAGCGAGGGCGGAGAAGCCGGTGACGCGGGTCAGCGCGCACCCGGCGAAGGTCAGCCCCCGCGTGGCGGCCGTGGTGGTCGCGCCCGGCAGGGAACCGAGGGCTCCGGCGAGCGTCCGCGTCGCGGAGCGCCGGAAGGCGGCAACTGAACAGAAACGGGCCGACGCCCGCACAGGAACGATGGTGTGGCCGGCGCACGGGTTTCCCGTGCGCCGCGCCCGTTTTTGGAGCGGCGCGCCCGATGGGGCGGCCACCCAGTTTCGCCGAAAGCGCGCGGATGTCGCCATAATTCGGATACCCCTATCCGTATTTCGCGTATACTGCATCCGGCGCCTTTCCCCAGCGCCTCATCACAGGCGCTCGGCGTCGAACGCTTCAACCAGAAGGAGTCCGCCATGTCCAACGGCCACATCAAGACCCTCGAGCAACTCTTCGCGCACCCCACGTCCCACAACATCCATTGGCGCGACGTCGTTCGCATGCTCGAAGCGCATGGCGCGACCTGCACCGAGACCAAGCACGACCACCTCAAGGTCGTCCTCGGCCGGCATGAGATGACGTTCCACATCCCGCACGGAAGCCACGCGCTTGAGAGCGATCACGAGATCGCCGCGATCCGCCGCTTCCTTCGCCAGTGTGGTCTCGAGCCGGTTGGCAACGCCAGCTGAGCGCGGGCTAGGTTCGCTCGAACACCGTCGCAAGCATGCCCGCGAGTTCGTCCGCATCCACCCGGAAATCGGCGGTCGATGGGTCGCGCCAGTCGCGCCCGAGCCGTGCACCCTCGATGGCGCCGTAGCGCATGCCGCACGCGCCAGCGAGGACGAAGAAGCTGGGATTGAAGTACCGGGGCGCAAGCAGTTCGACCAGCGTCGCGCCGCGCGCCGCGTGGATGATGTGCGCAAGCGCAGCTCCATGCGGCGCGATCACGCATGACGCGCCGCGCACGCGCTCGATCTGATCGTCGAGTGAAAGTCCCTCCATCGCAACGATCTCGACGCCGTGGCGAGCGAGGATGGGCTCAAGTTCGGCCTCGTTCGCCACGCGCCGGCGCCCGCGCCGCGCGATGTAGACGCGGCGATCTCCGCTTGCAGCGGCTTCAGCGCCTCGCGCGCCGTGCAGCATGGCTCGCAGCGCCTCCACGGTCCGCGCGGTTGGCTCGCACACGTCGCCAGGCGCGCTCGTCACCACGAGTTCGTCGCAGACCACGTGGTCGCTGCGCCGCATGCCGTGGAGCCGCGACGCAGGGACACCCGCGCGCGCGAGCAGCTCCGAAGCGACCGGAAGGTCGGTCGCAGGGACGATCCAACGCTCCACATCGTCGAGCCTGGCGTCGCGTACCAGCGCGACGCGCGGGATCGCATCGAACATCCAGTGGTAGAAGTTGCGATGGCCGATCGCGCCGATGAGGGCCGACCGGCCGCGAAGGCGAGCGGGCGGTTTCGCGATCACGTTGCTCGTCAGCGCGCGATGGTGACGCAGCGGCACGGTCGCATGCGGGCTCACGTCGGCGAGGACGACGCCGCCCGGCGCGATGGCGCTGCACGCGCGCGCGAGCACGCGGCCTTCGGGCACCACGGCCGCGAACACGCGCACGTCGCGGTCAAGGCCGGTCACGCTCGCCCGGAGCCGGGCGATCAGACCTTCGCGCGTCCCCGGCACCACAGCAGGCAGGCGCTCCTCGCGCGGCCCGAGATCCTCGAGCGACCATCCGCGGGCACGGCAAAGCGCGGGCGTGTCTGACGTGACGTCGGCCGGCAAGTGAAACAGCGCATCATTCCACCGCGCAGGAAGCGCCCCGCGGGCCCGCGCGAAGAGATGCATGATGGCGCGACGAGCGAGCGTCACACGCTGCAACTCCGCGTCAATCCCACGGCGTGCGCACCCTCACGCGTCGTCGAAGGATGGCAATCCGCGTGCTGCACGCGCATTGTTGTACCCGCGAAGAGCCCGCAGCGCCACAGGCAAGCCGCGCGCACCGCTCGGGAAGGCCTCGGACCCGAGACGACCTGCGATCGACCCGGCTCGGGTAGTCTGTCGATGTGTCCGGCTCGCCGACGTTCGACCGAAGACGGCTGCTCGTCCTCCTTGCGATGACGGCGAGCCTCTCGATGATCTTCGTCGACATGACCGTGACGGCGATCGCCGGACCGGACATCGGTGCTGCGTTCGGACTCGGGCCGAGCGGCGTCGCGTGGATCACGAACGCCTATCTCGTGACGCTCGCGGCGCTCATGGCGATCGGAGGCCGACTCGGCGACCTGATGGGGAAGCGCAACGCATTCCTCGTGGGAATCGTCACCTTCGCTGCGGCGAGCGCCCTGTGCGGTGCAGCGACCGACGTGCGCGTCCTGCTCGCGGGGCGCGTGCTGCAGGGAATCGGCGCCTGTCTCATGCAGCCGGCGGCATCGGCCCTCATCATCGAGACCTTCCCCGCCGGCGAGCGCGGCCGCGCCATGGGCATCTCGATCGGCATCTCGATGTCGTTCTTCGCGCTCGGGCCGATCATCGGCGGCCTCCTCACCGAGCACGCCGGATGGCGATCGGTGTTCCTCGTGAACCTCCCCATCGCCTGCGTGGCGATCGTGCTTGCGCTCCTCTCGCGCGCGCCCAACCGAATGTCGAGCGACCGCTCGTTCGACTTCACCTCGGCGGCGCTGATCGTCACCGGACTTCCGCTTGCGGTCTACGCGCTCGAGGCGGGCGCACCTCGAAACGGCACGCAGGAACTCCGGCTCCTCGAGCCTGTCCATCTGGTCATGCTCGTGGTCGGCATCGCGCTCACGGCGCTCTTCGCCCGCCGCCAGTTCGTCGTCGCCAAGCCACTCGTGCACCTCAGGCTCTTCGCCGATCCGAGACTGCGCGCCAACGTGCTTCTCATCGGCATCATGCAGTTCTCGATGGCCTCGCTCGTGGTGCAAGGAGCGATCTACGCGAAATCCGTGCTTGGCTATGCGCCATCGCAAGCCGGCGCGAGCCTCATGCCGCTCCTGATTCCGGTCATTCTCCTCGCGCGGCGCGCGGGCAGGATGTACGACCTGCATGGCGTGCGGCCGCTCGCACGCGCAGGCACCGTGCTCGCGACGCTTGGCCTGGTGACATGGGGCACGGGCTCGTTCGTCGAGCGCTACGCGGTCATTGCCGCCGGCATGATGCTCCTCGGCGCCGGACTCGCCTTCATCATGTCGCCCGCAAACACGGACACGCTCTCGCGCGCCCCGGACGAGATGCGCGGCCAGATCTCAGGGCTCATGCAGACGGTCCGGCAGGTCGGGAACGCGGTCGGCGTCGCCTTCGCGGCGGCGGTCAGCGGCGCGGCGGGCGCGCTTGGCGCAGAGCTTGGGCAGGCGATCGGCTGGGCGATTCTCGCAGGGGCGGCGGTGTCGGCGCTCGGCGTGCTGGTGGCGTACCGCATTCCGCGGATTGCAGCGAACGGTCCGGCCGCTGCGTAGATTCGGCAAGCGCGCGGCGACGACCGCCGCGCACGCGGCGACCAGCGCTACCGTGCGCGCATGTCCGTCCGACTCGCCCTTCTCCTCACGCCGCTTCTCCTCGTTGCCAGCAACTTCTTCATGACCTACGCCTGGTACGGGCACCTGCGCGACTTCAAGTCGAAGCCGCTCTGGATCGCCATCGGAGTCAGCTGGCTCGTCGCCTTCTTCGAGTATTGCCTGCAGGTTCCCGCCAACCGCATCGGCTATGAGCAGGCTGGGCTGTCGCTTGCACAGCTCAAGGTGATGCAGGAGATCATCACCATGGCCGTGTTCGCGGTGTTCGCAGTGCTCTACATGAAGGAGAAGCTCACGATGAACTTCGCCTACGCGACCATCTGCCTCGTCGCCGCCGCGTGGTTCATGTTCCGCGACTTCAAGCCTGCCGCATGAGCCCCGCCTTCAAGGCGCGGCCGTACACTTCGACCATGCGCCTCACGCACTGCATCGCATCGATTGCCGCATTCGCCATCTCGCTCACCGCCCTGGCAACCGGAGTCGAACGCGCGCTCGGCGCGGCGGGCGCGAACCGCCCTGAGATCGAACGCGCGCTCGCGGAGGCGCCTTCGGAGCAGCGCGGATCGATGGAGTGGCTCGTTGCGCACATGCCGAAGGCGGATCTCGAAACGCTCGATGCGGCGTTCCTTCTGGCGCATGTCGCTGGCGCCCACGAGGCGTGGACGTCCGCGCCGTGGAGCGCGCAGGTCGATGAGGACACCTTCCGCGACGCGATCCTCCCGTACGCAAGCGTGAGCGAGAAGCGCGAGCTCTGGTTGCCCGTCCTCCGCCCGAAGTGCCTGCCGATGGTCGCCGCTGCGAAGTCGCCGGCCGAGGCCGCCGTGATCCTGAACACACGCATCTTTCCGGAGTGGAAGGTGCAGTACTCGACGAAGCGAACGCGCGCGGATCAAGCGTCGAGCGAATCGATGGAGTCCGGGCTCGCATCGTGCACGGGCCTCTCGATCCTTCTTGTGAACGCATGCCGGTCGGTCGGCGTGCCGGCGCGGTTCGTCGGCGTTCCCATGTGGACCGATGGCTCGGGCAACCACTCGTGGGTCGAGATCTGGGATGGCGAGCGCTGGCGGTACACGGGCGCCGCCGAGCCGACGGGCGACCGACTCGACGAAGGCTGGTTCAGCGGACGGGCCGCCGGACAGCATCGGAGCAAGCCCGAGCACGCGATCTACGCAGTCACATGGCGCGACACCGGAGTCGAGTTCCCGATGGTGTTCGATCGTTCGCGCCCGCGCGCGCGCGCCGTCGATGTCACCGATCGATACGTCGGAAAGGCGACGCCGATTCCCGCCGGGAGCGGGATCGTCCGCGTGCTGGCACGCGACCCGGCGTCTGGCGTGCGCGTGCGCGCAGAGGTCGAGGCGCTCGCAGCCGATGGCTCGGTGATCGCGCGGGGCCGTACGAATGACGAAACGCGGGACCTGAACGATCACCTCGAACTCGTGATTCCGACGGGTGGCGCGATCTCGTATCGCGTGGACGGACGCGCGCCGGTCGAGGTGCGGACCGCGAAGTCTGGCGTGATCGAGCTGACGCCCGCGAGCGACGCGGGGGCGACGGCGCCGCTCTCGCGCGCAGCGGCCGAGGCGGCGCGTGATCGACTGTGGACCGAGCACCTCGCCAAGTTGCGTGGCGATGCCAAGGCGGAGTTCGACTCGAAGGTGCTCGTCGCCGCCGACGGCACCAAGATGCCGTTCTGGTACGCGGTCTACGGAGACGCGCCCACAGAGGGACGGAGCCTCTACATCTCGATGCACGGCGGCGGCGGCGCACCAAAGGAGATCAACGACAAGCAGTGGGAGAACCAGAAGCGCCTCTACAAGCCGGACGAGGGCGTCTACGTCGCGCCGCGCGCGCCGACCGACACGTGGAACCTGTGGCATCAGGGCCATATCGATGCGCTGTTCGCGAAGCTCATTCAGCACATGATCGTCTTCGAAGGAGTAAATCCGGACCGCGTCTACCTCATGGGCTACAGCGCCGGGGGCGACGGCGTCTACCAGCTCGCGCCGCGCATGGCCGACCACTTCGCGGCCGCAGCGATGATGGCCGGCCATCCGAACGAGACGCGGCCCGATGGCCTCCGCAACCTGCCGTTTGCGCTCTACATGGGTGGCAGGGACGCCGCGTTCAACCGCAACCAGATCGCGCGCGACTGGAAGGTCGCGCTTGCCGATCTCGCGGCCAAGGACCCTGGCGGGTATCCGCACGAAGTCACGATCTTCGAGGAGAACGGCCACTGGATGGAGCGCAAGGACGCCGTGGCGGTGCCCTGGATGGCGAAGCACACGCGGAACCGGCGCCCCGAGAAGATCGTGTGGCTCCAGGACGACGTCACGAGCGCGCGCTTCTACTGGTTGGCGAATCCGGATCCGAAGCAAGGCCAACGGGTGGTGGCGACCAGGTCTGGACAGGTGATCGACATCCTGGAGGCCGCCGCGATTTCCCGACTTTCTGTCCGGCTCGACGACTCGATGGTGGATCTCGACCAGCCAGTGACGGTACGAGTGGCTGGCAAGACCGTGTTTGAGGGCATCGTTGCCCGTTCGATGGAGACGATGCGTCGTACCCTCGGAGAACGCGGCGACCTGAGCGGCATCTTCACCGCGGAGGTCGAGATCGAGTTGAAGGGCGACGCCGCACGTTCGGCGGCATCGCCACCGTGAGGAGGTTCCGCTGAACATCCGGCTCGTCTCCTCTCGCGTACTCGTCTTGGCAGCGGTCGCCTTCGCATGCCTCACAGCCGGTCGGTGGCATACCCATTCGCTGATGTCACTCGCCATGGAGTCGACGGCCCTTGGATTCCTCCTCGCCGGCTGCATCGGGCGCATCTGGTGCGCGGTGCACATCGCAGGCCGCAAGAACGCGGTGGTGGTTGCGCAGGGCCCCTACTCGGTCTGTCGGAACCCGCTGTATTTCTTCAGCATGTTCGCCTTCATGGGCGCCGGGCTCGCCTTCGAGTCGCTGACGTCGTTCGCTGTCTTCACCGTCGTCTTCTTCCTGACGCACTGGCCGACGATCCTGCGTGAAGAGAAGTTCCTGCGCGGCGAGTTCGGAGCCGACTACGAAGCGTATTGCGCGCGGGTGCCACGGTTCTTCCCCAAGTTCTCGATCTATCAGGCGCCACCGAGCCTTGCGGTCGAGACGCACGCCTTCACGAGATCCCTTCGCGAGGCGGGGTTCATTCCGCTGACGTTCGTCGCCGGCCAGGCAGTGGTGCTTGCGCACGAGGCCGGCATGCTGCCCGCCTTCATCAAGGTCTGGTGACGATGACCGTTCAGGCTGAGGATCCGCTGGCGCGCCAGTCTACGGCGCCGAGGTCGCCTGAAGCTGCCGCACGACGCGCTCGGCCGCCTCGGTCATCGGACCATCAAGAAGGCCGGCCGAACGGGCGGCGGCCATGATCTCGTCGAACGTCATGCCGCCCCTGCTCGCGAGAGAGCCGCTCCACACCATGGCCGACGTCGACGCCGAGCCGCAATGGACCAGCAACGGTCCCTTCGAGGTCTCGAGCGTCGCCACGAACGCGGCGACCTCGGCCAATCCGTAGGTCTCGGGATGAACAGGCAACTCGATCCACTCGATGCCGAGTTGCGCGGCAGCCGCGCGGGGATCGTAGTGCCGCGCGAACGCGACCTCGTCGGCCGTCTTCAACGAGATGACCCGCTGAACGCCCCGTGCGGCCATCGCCTTGAGACCTGCCTCCGTCGGCCAACCCGCGAGATAGAGGTCTCCAAGCGCGAAGATGTTGTTGAACTCGTCGGCGATCGCAGGCTCGGTGACGCGCACCGCGTCGATCGAGGCGCGCCGCGCGGGTAAGGCGGGCGGCTTCTCGACGGACGTTGAAGTCGCACGCGCGGCAGCTGCGGGGCCCGGCGTGCGGCTGCGCACGGCATCATCGTTGGCTGTCTGACGCGGGGTCGGCTGCGGAATCGAGCGCCGAGGTTCCCCAGCCGACTTCGCAGCGCACCCGCCCAGCGCGACAAAGAGGCCGACAGTGCCAACGACACGGATCGCTGCGCAGAGTGCCGCGCAACGCGGACGGTCGAGGCTCTGTCTGACGAAGCCGACGGGCTTCAATCTGCACGGCATGTCGGCTGGCCTTGACCCAACATTGTCGGGTTCAACTCGCTTGGTCGCGCGGTTGGATGACTGGCGATACACCGTCGTTTCCCTTCCTTCCCATCCGAGCGCCGATCTGGATTCCTCCAAGGACCATCGGTCTTGGCTTTCGGCGACCCGACAGACAGAACCTAGGCGGCACGCAGCAGTTGCCATAGGTCGTCTATCCATGGGTCGTCTATCCATGGGTTGTCTATCCATGGGTTGTCTATCCATGGGTCGTCTATCCATGGGTTGTCTATCCATGGGTTGTCTATCCATGGGTCGTCTATCGGCGGGGGGCTGCAGCCAAGCCGAATCGGATCACGACGTTCCCGAGGGAAGTCCATCTTGTGCCCCGATTGCGCGAGAACGTACCCCGGTTGGCTCTGTAGCGTAAGTCCCTATTTTGCAGAAACTTGCGAGTCTGAGATTCCTTACGTTGTTTTTATAGGACTTATACAGGGGGGTTTTGTTTATGCGAAACGCTCGGTAACTGGGCACATTCGTTTGTACCTCGATCAAGTTGGACTACCTTCGGAATACCCCCCCCTAACTGGGTGATTCCCTTCCCGTTTTTGGAGATTTCCCGATGCTCCGTACCTCCCTCACCGCGTGTGCTGCCCTGCTCGTCACGGGCGCTGCAAACGCCCTCTACGTCAACACCATCGCCCAGGTGAATGCCTCGGTGGGCGAACTCGAAGAGAACGGCCACCTCCGCGTCGGAACTGGTCCGTTCATCTCCGGCCCGAATGGCGAATGCGCCGCAAACGGCTGCGTCGACCTCGTGGGCGCCGAGGGCGTGCTGCCCATCAAGGGCTTCTTCCAGTTCCAGTTCCAGAACTACCAGTTCAACCCGACCTACTACTCGGGCGTGTTCGCGATCCTCAGCATCAACTTCGCTGGTTCGACGATCACTCCGCAGAGCTTCGTCAACCAGGTGAACGCCCAGACTGGCCTCACCGGCGTGACCGCGCTGTTCACCGATCAGGCCTCTGACCAGCAGAACACCTCGCAGTTCGAGGATTGGCTCCCGCCGTCCCTCCAGGCTTCGATCGTCTTCCGTTGGAGCGAGAACTCCCCGCCGTCCGTTGGCGCAGGTGGCCTTTCGTCGGTCTACACCTTCGGTTGGGACCTCACCGACGCGACTGCCTTCCAGAACGGCCTGACGCTCGGTGGCGCCTATGCGCTTCCCGCTCCCGGTGCGCTGGCCCTCCTCGGCCTCGCCGGCGTGATGGGTCGCCGTCGCCGCTGATCGCGGTAGAACGTCCAAACACTCGCGCGGCGTCCATCCCGGACGCCGCGCTGTGCTTTGGGCCCTCCCGGCGCGACGCGGGAAGTTGCCGTACCTTGGCAGCCGCCGCGTGACGACTTCGATTCGACCAGTTCGCGCTGAACTTCGACCGGTCTTCGTGATCGGGTGCGGCGCCATCGTGCGCGACGCGCATCTTCCGGCCTACGCGCTCGATGGCATCCCGGGCGGCGCATTCTTCGACATCGGAGGAACACGCGCCGCGCTGCTGGCAGAGGCAACCAAGGGCACGACTGCGTTCACCACGCTCGACAAGCTCTTCGACGCGCTCTTCGATGCAATCTTCGATGCATACTCGGCAGCGCGGGGCGAGATGATTTCCGAGGAGCCTCTCCCTGCATGACCTCGACAGAACCCACCATCACCCGCGTTGAGATCATCGATCTGCGCTTTCCGACCTCGGAAGAGCATCATGGCTCCGACGCCGTGCACGTCGACCCGGACTACTCGGCGGCGTATGTGATCCTTCATGCCGACGACGCGCACGCTGGACACGGACTTGCATTCACGATCGGTCGCGGCAACGAGATCGTCTGCCAAGCGATCGAGTCGCTCTCGCCGCTGGTCGTCGGCAGGCGCGTGCGGGACATCGCGAGCGATCGCCGCGGATTCCTGCGGTCGCTGTCGCAGGACTCGCAGTTCCGCTGGCTTGGCCCCGAGAAGGGCGTCATGGCGCTCGCGGTCGCGGCGATCGTGAACGCCGTGTGGGATCTCGAGGCGCGCCTCGCAGGCAAGCCGTTGTGGCGCCTGCTCGCCGACATGCCTGCGGAGGAACTCGTCGCGGCGATCGACTTCCATGGGATCCGCGACGCGGTCGACGAGGACGCGTGCCTCGCGATGGTGCGCGCGAACGACGCGACGCGCGCCGAGCGGATCGCGCGCGTCGAGCGCGAGGGATTCCCCGCCTACACGACCAGCTGCGGCTGGATCGGCTATTCGGACGACACCCTGCGCGCGCGCTGCCGCGAGGCTATCAGCGACGGATTCACGCATTTCAAGATGAAGATCGGCCAGTCGATCGACGACGATGTGCGCCGCGCGCGCATCATCCGCGAGGAAATCGGCCCCGACCGCGTGCTGATGGTCGACGCGAACCAGCGCTTCGATGTGCGGCAGGCGATTGATTGGATCAAGCCGCTCGCGCCGTTCAACATCTGGTGGTTCGAGGAGCCCGTGTCGCCGGACGACGTGCTTGGCCACGCCGAGATCGCGCGCGCGATTCAGCCGATCAAGGTCGCCACGGGCGAACAGTGCCAGAACCGCGTGATGTTCAAGCAGTTCCTCGCGTCGGGCGGCATGCAGATCTGCCAGCTTGACTCCTGTCGCGTCGGCGGCGTGAACGACAACCTCGCGATCATGGCGCTTGCGCGGCGCTTTGGCGTCCCCGTCTGCCCGCACGCCGGCGGCGTCGGGCTCTGCGAGTTCGTCGCGCATCTCATCATGGTCGACTACATCCGCTTCAATCCCACGATTGCTGGGCGCGTGTGCGAGTTCGTCGACCACCTGCACGAGCATTTCGTCGACCCATGCGTCGTGAAGGGCGGGCGCTATCTTGCTCCCACACGTCCTGGATTCTCAGGCGAGATCAAGCGCGCGTCGCTGGAGGCGTTCGCATTTCCGCATGGCCCCGAATGGGTCAAGCGGCGGAAGAAGGGAGTGGCGCGATGAGCGGACGACTGCAAGGAAAGCGCGCGTTCGTGACGGCCGCCGCCGCGGGCATCGGCCGTGCGAGCGCGCTCGCGTTCGCGCGCGAGGGCGCGAGCGTGATCGCGACCGACATCGACGAGGCGGGCCTCGCGTCGCTTGCAAGAGAAGGCGCATCGATCGCGACGCGCGTTCTCGATGCCCGCGACTTCTCGGCGATCCGAGCCGCTGCGGCAGACGCCGGTGACATCGACATCCTGCTGAACGCGGCGGGATGCGTGCATCAAGGGACGCTGCTCGACTGCGACGAGAAGGCGTGGGACTTCTCGTTCGACCTCAACGTGAAGAGCGTCTACCGCATGCTGCACGCGTTCTTGCCCGGCATGATCGCGCGAAGGCGCGGAAGCGTGATCTCGATCGCGAGCGTCGCGTCGAGTATCCGCGGCGTGCCGAACCGCGCGGCATACAGTGCGACGAAGGCCGCGCTCATCGGGCTCACGAAGGCGGTTGCCGCCGACACCGTTGCGCACGGAGTGCGCGTGAACGCGATCTGCCCCGGCACCGTCGAGACGCCGAGCCTGCAGGACCGCATCAACCAGAACTCGGATCCTGTGGCCGCGCGCGCGGCATTCATCGCGCGTCAGCCGATGGGTCGGCTGGGCACCGCCGACGAGATCGCCGCGCTTGCGGTTTATCTCGCAAGCGACGAGTCGAGCTACACGACAGGCGCGATCCATGTGATCGACGGCGGATGGACGTGTTAGCGCGCGAATGTTGGCTGAGGGGGACTCTCACGGCGGCACGGAGGCACGAAGATCAGGGGGACTCGGAAGCGAATGGCAGGGCCAACGGCCAAGAGAGAGAGAGAGAGAGAGAGAGAGAGAGAGAGAGAGAGAGAGAGAGGCAAAGGAAGAGAAAGGACGGGCTCTTCTCTTCATCCATCCTCATCACCTCTCTTCAGTTCTCGGCACTTCTCGGCACTTCTCAAGACGACACAGCTGGAAGACTTGACCTCCGTGCCCCCGTGCCTCCGTGAGAGAAAGTGACGAGCGCCATCCCTGCGAACGACATCACGACCGAGTCAGTCGATACACGCGCGCCGCGTTTCCACCGAGGATCGCCGCCTGTTCGTCGCGCGACAGTTTGCCAGCCAGCGCGGCGCTCGCCTCGAACCACTGCGACAACCGCGCGTTCGCGAAGCACACCGGCCAATTCGAGCCCCACATCATGCGCCTCGGCCCGAAGCAGGCCACGCACCACTCGAACCATGGGCGCGCCTCGTCGGAAGAAATCGCGCGCCCGGCGTTCTCGAACATCGCAGACCACTTGACGTGCGTGTTCGCGCAGGCCGCAACGCGGGCCACGAGCCGCTGCCACTCGGCGCGCTCGGCCGAGTTCCAGCCGACGCGCAGCGGCGGGTTTCCGAGGTGATCGAGCACGAGCGTCGTCTCGGGCGCCTCGCGCGCGCACGACTCGACGAGCGCGAGATCGGTCCAGCGCACGCAGAAGTCAAACGACAGTCCCGCTGCGCCGAGCGCGCGCAGATCGGCGGTGAACCGCGCCCCGCCGAACGGAATGTCGCCGCCATGCAGCACGCGACGCGCGCCGGCGGCGCCGTGCGCGCGAGCGACGGCCTCGAGTTCCTCGGCAAAGCTCGTCGCACCGGGCTCGATACCCACGACCATCCTGAACGCGCGTCCGCTGGCGATGCCCCACTCGGCGAGCAGCGCTGCTTCGCAGGCACGATCGCACGGCGCCATGTCCGCCTCGACGAGCACGATGCCCCCGCCGACTCCGCCTTCCGCGGCGTAGCGCGTAAGGTCGAACCGCCCCGCGAGCTGCGGGGCCTGCGCAAACCATGGCGCGGCGAGCACCGCCGCGTCCCATGCGTGCAGATGCGCGTCCGTCCAGGTCCGCGGGTCCGTCGCGGTCGCGTTTGCCGTCATTCCCGCAGCCTACCCGCTACCCTGCCCGCATGTCCGATTCCGCAGGCTGCTTCGCCGTCGACCACTCCATCACCCTCGGCCGATCCGGCCTTCGTGTCTCGCCCATCTGCCTCGGCGCCATGACCTTCGGCCTCGAGTGGGGCATGGGCGCAGACGTCGAGACTTCGAACGCGATCCTCTCGCGCTACCTCGAGCGTGGCGGCAACTTCATCGATACAGCCAACATGTACACGAAGGGTCACAGCGAGGCGATCCTCGGAGACTACTTCGCGACCGGCCCGGGCCGGGGGAGGCGCGATCGCGCGGTGATCGCCACGAAGTTCGGGGGCAACATGTGGCAAGGCGACCCAAACGGCGGCGGCTCGTCGCGCAAGTCGATGTTCAACGCGGTCGAGCACTCGCTGCGGCGCCTGAAGACCGACTACATCGATCTCCTCTGGTGCCACTTCCACGATGTGCACACGCCGATCGACGAGACGATGCAGTCGCTCGACATGCTGGTGAAGCAGGGCAAGGTGCGCTACACCGGCTTCAGCGACCACCCCGCGTGGATCTGCGTGCAGGCAATGTACGAGTCGGTGTTCCGCGGCTGGACGCAGCCGATCGCGATCCAGATCGAGTATTCGCTCCTGCAGCGCACCGTCGAGCACGATCTTCTGCCGATGGCGCGCAAGTGCGGCTTCGGCGTCACGCCATGGAGCCCGCTGCGCGGGGGCGTGCTGTCCGGGAAGTTCACGCGCGCGAACCGACCGAAGGACGACGGCTCGACGCGGGTCAAGAGCGATTCGAAGTACCTCACCGAGCAGACCTATGTCCTGATCGACGCGCTGCACGAGATCGCGGCCGCGCGCGGCGCGACGCCCGCGCAGGTCGCGTTGCGTTGGGTGATGGACCGCGCCGGCGTCACGAGCACGATCATCGGCGCGCGCACGATGGCGCAGCTCGACGACAACCTCGCTGCGTGCGCGGTGCGGCTCTCGGCCGAAGACACCGCTCGGCTCGACGCGCTCACGACGCCTTCGCCCGTCTTCCCGCACGACTTCCTGAGCACCTTCATCCCGAGCGTCATCCAGAACGGGACCCGCGTGAATGGCCGCGAGACCGTGGCGTGGCCCTCCGCCCCGCAGTCGGACGCAGAGCGCTGGTGACGCATGCCTGAAGCGAACTTCGACGGCCTCGTCGGACCAACGCACAGCTACGCGGGGCTGTCATACGGCAACGTCGCGAGCACCAGGAACCAGGGTGCTGCGAGCTCGCCGCGCCGCGCCGCGCTGCAAGGACTCGCCAAGATGGAGGCGGTCGCCGCGCTTGGCCTCGTGCAGGGCGTGCTTCCTCCGCACGAGCGGCCGCACATCCCCACGCTGCGCGCGCACGGCTACGAGGGCGGCGAGGCCGAGATCCTGTCGAAGGTCGCGAAGGACGACCCGGTTCTCCTCGCACGCGTCTCAAGCGCGAGCGCGATGTGGACCGCGAATGCCGCCACCGTGATGCCGGCGGTCGACGCCCATGATGGCCGCACGCACTTTGTCGTCGCGAACCTGCGCGAGATGTTCCATCGCGCGATCGAGCCGCCTGTGACCGAGCGTGCGCTTCGTGCCATGTTCCGCGATGAGTCGCGCTTCGCCGTGCATGCGGCGCTCCCCCGGGAGTCGCGGGAAGGCGACGACTATGGCGATGAAGGCGCCGCCAACCACACGCGGCTCACTCCGTCCGCTGCAAACGGCGGCGACGCAGCGGGTATTCACTTCTTCGTCTACGGCACCGCTTCGGACGCCGCGCGCGCGCCGGCGCGATACCCCGCCCGACAGACGCTCGAGGCCAGCGAGCGCGTCGCGCAGCTCGGCCTCGTCGACCGCGCCCGCTGCGTGTTCGCACAGCAAAACGCAGATGCGATCGACGCGGGCGTGTTCCACAACGATGTGATCGCGGTCGGAAACGGCAACATGCTCTTCTGCCACGAGCTCGCGTTCGAAGACCGCGTCGCGACGCTCGCGGGCCTCCGCAATGTCGTGGGCGAATCGCTTGTCATCGCCGAGATTCGCGCCGACGAAGTCACGCTCGACGATGCGGTGAAGAGCTACCTCTTCAACAGCCAGCTGCTGACGCTTCCCGACGGCTCGATGGCGCTCGTCGCACCATGTGAGTGCGAGGAGAATCCGCGCGTCAAGGCCGCGGTCGACCGCGTCGTCGCGGACGCCGCCAACCCGCTCGCACGCGCGATCTACATGGATGTGCGCGAGAGCATGCGCAACGGCGGCGGCCCCGCGTGCCTTCGTCTGCGCGTACCGATGACGTCCGCCGACCTTGGCGCGATGAACCGCGCGACCCTCGTCGATGCGGCGAAACTCGCGGAACTGCGCGCGTGGGTGACGAAGCACTACCGCGAGTCGCTGCTGCCGACAGACCTCGCCGATCCAGCGCTCCTGCGCGAGTCGCGCGACGCGCTCGACGAGCTCACGCGCATTCTCGCGCTCGGATCGATCTACGACTTCCAGCGATAGCCGCCGACCCATACCCATACGTGGTGCCCGGCTTCGCGAATGCCAACGGAAAGACCATGACCGCACTTCGCTCATCGATATTCGCTGCCATCGCCACCACCACGCTCGCGACGCTCATCGCGGGATGCGCCTCGTCCTCATCCGAGCGCGCCTCGCCGGCCGCGCACCACGCGCCCGCCGCGCAGCCCACGCCTGCCGAGGCGCGGGCGATCGCGAAGGAGGCGTGGCTGTATGCCTACGCGCCGCTGCAGGGCTACAAGACGATGTACAACCAGACGCAGAACCGCGAATTCCCCGGATATGTCGGGGGATTCGACCGTTTCCGCCATTACACGCGGCTCGCCACGCCCGCCGACACCGACATCGTCACGCCGAACAACGACACGCCCTACTCGTGGGCCTGGCTCGACCTGCGCGCGGAGCCGATGGTCGTGTCGCTCCCCGCGGTACCCGCGCCGCGCTACTTCGTCAATCAGTGGTTCGATCTCTACACGCACAACTTCGCGTACACGGGCGTGCGCGCCACGGGCCGCGACGCGGGCAACTACCTCTTCGCAGGCCCGCGCTGGAACGGCGAAGTGCCGAAGGGAATCACCAAGGTCTTCCGCGCCGAGACCGACTTCGTCGGCACGCTTACGCGCACCCAGCTGAACGGGCCGTCCGACATCGCAGCGATGCAGGCCGTACAGACGAAGTACACGCTGACGCCGCTCTCGAAGTTCGCGGGTACGCCAACGCCCGCCCCTGCGCCCGCAGTCGCGTGGCCGCGTTGGAACGAGGAGAAGGCGGCGGGCATCGGCTCGATCGAGTACCTCAACTTCTTGCTGCAGTTCATGCCAGCCGTGCCGTCGGAAGAGGCGATGTTCGCGCGTTTCGCCCAGATCGGAATCGGCGCGGGCAAGCCGTTCGACGCCGCGAAGCTCGACCCCGCGGTGCGCGCCGCGATCGAGGAAGGCATGGCCGAGTCCGCCAGCGAACTCAAGGCGAGGGCGCTCGCGGAGTCGTCGTCGAAGGGCTTCTTCGGAACCCGCGAGGAACTCGGCTCTGCATACCTCATCTACCGCTCGATGGGCGCGATGCTCGGGATCTACGGCAACAGCATCGAGGAAGCGGTCTACGCGACGCAGCAGAAGGGTCCCGACGGGAATGTGCTCGACGGCTCCAGGCGCTGGGTGCTTCGCTTCGAGCCGGGCGCGCTGCCGCCGTGCAACGAGTTCTGGTCGATCACCATGTACGGGCTGCCCGACCGCTTCCTGATCGAGAATCCGATCAACCGCTACTCGGTCGGCGACCGCACCGAAGGGCTGCGCAAGGGCGCGGATGGCTCGCTCGAGATCTACATCCAGCATGACCGCCCCGAAGGCGCGCGTGCGTCGAACTGGCTGCCCGCGCCGAAGGGTCCGTTCTTCTTCGTTGCGCGCTTCTACGGCCCGAGGCCCGAACTCATCGAAGGCACGTGGAAACTTCCGGCGCTGCGGCTCGTCGATTGAGCAAGTGTCGACTCAACCCCTGCGCGGGGCGCATCGAGATCGAGCGCGATCAGCGGGCGCACTTCCGACTCACCGTGCGAGCAGACGTGTCCTGCGCCGCAAATGCCCGGACCGCGCGCCCGTCATCGGTTGAACGGATACTCGTTCACCCAGCGGAAACCGCGGTTCAATAGCAGGAAGTCCCTCGCATCGAGCCGCTCGCAGACGGCCTCGATCTTCGCACCGGCGAGTTCCCCGCTCAACCGAAGCGTCTTCTCGCCATCGCGCGTGAAGGCGAGGGTGCCGACGAGCGGCGCCTTCGACGGGTCGTCGTCCGCGGCGACCGTCATCTCGCGGAACTCGAGTGTGGCGTCCGTGATCTCGAGCGCCCAGCGCGCGTTCACGCCCTTCATGTGCGTCACGATCCCCTGCTTCCACTCGGCCCGGTCGACGAGCGTGAGGTAGCGCCAGCGCGTCGCATCGGTGACGAGCGGCGGCAGCTCGACGCCGTCGCGTCGGAGCTCGCGCACCTCCCAGGTGCCGTCGAGCTCGCCGCGCGGCGCGAGGGCGCCGTAGGTGTAGCGCG
>Ga0315904_10004138_pt1 | contig 20898 bp, 9 predicted proteins | sample LakEriMetagenome_6_FD_203529 | JGI IMG/M metagenome (GOLD analysis project Ga0315904, IMG submission 203529) | Freshwater fungal communities from buoy surface, Lake Erie, Ohio, United States - Buoy 12 MA120 | ecosystem: Environmental > Aquatic > Freshwater > Lake | place: USA: Lake Erie, Ohio...
CCCAATATCTTCAGGTTCAACATTTGGTGTTGTTTCTGGTGGAGTAACTTCACGTCAAATAGCAGTCCCTTCAGGATATACCTCAAATACAGTTATTAGTGGAACTGCAACCTATCCAGGAGCAACAATTGCAAGTATGGGACTAACACCTGGAACATATATTTGGGCGTGGGGTTCAGGTTCAAATTCAAGTTCAATCGTAATGGTAATTGAAGGGTCACAAGTGACTCCTACTCCAACTAATACTCCAACAAATACTCCATCTGAGACACCAACTAACACTCCAACAAATACGCCAACGGAAACTCCTACAAATACTCCTACCGAGACACCAACTAACACTCCAACAAATACGCCAACGGAAACTCCTACAAATACTCCTACCGAGACACCAACACCTACTCCAACATCAGCAATTGTTGAACAACTTGTTGATCCAATATTAGTTGGGACTGACGAATATCTAAGTGTTGGTAATGATGAATACTTAATGTTTGTGAATCCCTAACCAACACCAAATGAAACACCTATAAATTAATTATTAATAAAAAAATATTTACAATAAAAAACTATGGCACTAACAGGAAAAACAATCGGGGAATTAACCAGATTAGATTATACAACCAATTACCTTTTACTTCCAATTGAAGAGTCGGGTTCAACTTATAACATTCCATTTTCGGCAATAAATTATACTGAAATAGTATATTCAGGATTAACAATGTTGTTGAATGTTGGAGAATTAGTTGTGGGTCAATACTATTTGATAACTGACTTCAAAACTTGTTATGATCAGCCTGATTTTAATTATGAAGGGGCACCAATCACCACAGGAAATTATAAACAAGGTAGTGTTTCACCAATACTCGTGTTAGCAACAGGAAAAGGTACAATTTCTCAATTGGCGTACCAACCACAATATTCGGGTGATACAATTTATTATGATCCATATTTCTCAGTTACGGAAGTAACAGGTGGTGAGGCGTTTGGTAGAATTACATATAGAATTGATGATAAAGGAAATGCGTTTGACTATGACTTTAGAGAGGTTCTATTCAAAAGATATAATACATATAGTGCTAATGATGTTTATAATGGTAGAGTTAGTATTGATGGTTTCGGTAATGTTACGGGTGTAGATACATTTTTTCAAAGTACCACTTCACCAGGAAATATTATAGGTATTGTTAATCCTGATTCATCATACGGTGTGGACTTTTATGAAGTTGTTTCTATTGCCTCAGAAACTAGTATGATTGTTACAGGAAATACTATTAATAACATTAATAACACTTTATACACTCCGTCAACAAATGAGAGTGGTATGTCCTATAAACAAAATAATATTATAGGTAATACAGGATTTACAGAATATAGTACTTTCGTAAATTATGGTGAATGTTTCAATAATACTTGTGGTAACAAGGTAGGGACAACAATAGAGGATGGATATACTTTCCTTTTATCTAATAACGTTTTTAGAAGTGGTCCATATATTGATAATTCATTTGGAAGTTATTTTAGAAATAATACTTTTAATGACGACTGTACAGGTAATACAATCAAATATCGTTTTTATAATAATGTGATTGATAATGATTTTGATAATAACATTATTACATCAAGATTTCACAATAATATGATTGTTGTTGATTTTAATGACAATTATGTTCAAAATAATTTTTATAATAATAATTTAGGTGATGATGACGGAACTAGTTTCACTGACAATATTATTAACGGAAATTTTACCGGTAATTTCTACACCGGTTTTAATCCTTTTCAATATAACACAATCAACGGAAGTTTTGTTGCTAACAAAATACTAGATAGTTTTGAATACAATAATGTTCAATCCTTTAATAATAACATAATTGAAGATAATTTTAGTAATAATCAAATTGGTGAAGGATTCAATGAAAATGTCATAAAACAACAGTTTTCTAAAAATGTACTTGGAGATAGTGTTTATCAAAACGATTTTTATGGTTCGTTTACAACAAACACTGGCGGACCTGTTTTTTACAATAACACTTTTTACAACAACATTTCATTAAATAATTTAGGGTCAGATTTCTATAATAATAATATTGGTGATGTTGCTAACATTGGAGGTTTCAGTTTCGACCATAATTCATTCCAAGGTGGTTGTAATAATAACACTTTTACAGGTAATACTCAATTTAACAAAGTAGGACACGAATTTTATTATAATACAATAGCAACCAATTTCTCATATAACCAAATTGGTGATTATTTCACAAGCAATACTATTGCTAATGACTTTGGTTTTGGAGGAGGAAATTATAGAGGTAATGTAATTGGAAATGGTTTCCAAAGTAATAATATTGGTGAATATTTTTATGATAATACAATTGGAGATTATTTCGCTTTCAACCAAGTTCAAGATTATTTTGTGAATAATAAAGTATCTTATGGTTTCTACGGTTCAACATTTGCCGATTTAGATACCTCAGGTCAGTGTCAAAATAATAATTTCGCATTTACTAATATTTCACTTAACTTAACCTTTTCTGGTGGTGTTGGTGGAAATCAAATACTTTACACTAATGTCCCAACAAATGTTGTAATAGATGCTGCGGATAATAATGTGTATGTAACATTTTTAAGTGGAGGAACATTTACGGTACAACCGATAATTGTAGTATAAAAATAAAATTACGATAATTCGTAGTATTTATATTATTAAATAAGAATAAATATGGCATGTAGTAAATATACATTAACTAATACTGGCTCTACCGTAGTAAACTTTAACTATAGAAAATGTGATGATTCTATGTGGCAATATCAGGTAAACCTTAATCCAAATGAAACAAAAAATATTTGGTTAATCAATGGAACTTATGATGTTGCTCAGGTATTTGAATCAAAAATTGTATTAGTTGATGATGGAGTTTTTCCTCCAACATCATAACAATTTAGTCAAACTAAGATTTATGTAACATTTTATTTTATTCTATTTAAGTTTTATAAAACAAGAATATTTATAAAATAAAAGAATATGCCAAATTTACCAATATCCCAATTACCATTAACAACATCAGGTCAACCTGAATCTTATATGGTGATTGTTAATTATGATGTAGATCCGTCAGGAGTCACCAATAGAATATATTTTTCATCATTAACACAACAGTTTTCAGGATCAACTGGAACAACAGGGTCAAGTGGAACATCAGGATCAAGTGGAACCTCAGGTTTAGATGGATCTAGTGGTTCGTCAGGAACTAGTGGGTCTGATGGAAGTTCAGGTTCTTCAGGAACATCAGGAACAAGTGGTCAAGATGGAATTTCAAACGTATTATTTAATTTTCAAGCAAAAACAACAATCAATACAGGAGATCCTGGTATAGGTTATATTATTTGGAGCAATCCAACTCAAGTTAATTCAACCTTTATAAATGTTAGTAGTTTTCAAACTGGTGGAGATGATATAGGTATATTTTTATCTTTATTAAAAGAGGATACTACAGTTGTTTTACAAGATAAATCAAATGGTTTATTATTTCAAAAGTTTAATATTGGTACATCAATTTATAACGGAACTTATTGGCAATACCCTGTAACTTTGTTAGAAGGTAATACTCAATTCTTAGATGATCAAGAATTATTATTTATAGTTGCAGCTTTACCATCAGGAACAAGTGGATCGGATGGTAGTTCAGGTTCGTCAGGAACAAGTGGAACTTCAGGATCAAGTGGATCATCAGGAGTTTCGGGTACAGATGGTTCAAGTGGATCATCAGGAACAAGTGGTGTTGACGGTTCAAGTGGTTCCTCAGGTTCAAGTGGATCATCAGGAACTTCTGGAACATCAGGAACAAGTGGTCAAGATGGAATTTCAAACGTATTATTTAATTTTCAAGCAAAAACAACAATCAATACAGGAGATCCTGGTATAGGTTATATTATTTGGAGCAATCCAACTCAAGTTAATTCAACCTTTATAAATGTTAGTAGTTTTCAAACTGGTGGAGATGATATAGGTATATTTTTATCTTTATTAAAAGAGGATACTACCGTTGTTTTACAAGACAAATCAAATGGTTTATTATCTCAAAAGTTTAATATTGGTACATCAACTTATAACGGAACTTATTGGCAATACCCTGTAACTTTGTTAGAAGGTAACACTCAATTCTTAGATGATCAACAATTATTATTTATAGTTGCTGCTTTACCATCAGGAACAAGTGGATCGGATGGTAGTTCAGGTTCGTCAGGAACAAGTGGTATTGATGGTAGTTCAGGTTCGTCGGGAACAAGTGGTATTGATGGATCAAGTGGTTCTTCAGGAACTAGCGGTACTGATGGTTCAAGTGGATCTTCGGGTATTTCAGGATCTGATGGCTCAAGCGGATCATCTGGAACATCAGGCGTTGATGGATCAAGTGGTTCTTCAGGAACAAGTGGTATTGATGGTAGTTCAGGTTCGTCAGGAACAAGTGGTACCGATGGTTCAAGTGGTTCGTCAGGAACATCTGGTTCAGACGGTAGTTCTGGTTCATCTGGAACTTCGGGATCAGACGGATCAAGTGGTTCATCTGGAACTTCGGGATCAGACGGATCAAGCGGTTCGTCAGGAAGTTCTGGTTCATCTGGAACATCAGGTTCAAGTGGATCATCAGGAAGTTCTGGTTCATCTGGAACATCAGGAACAAGTGGCGAAAATGGTATATCAAATGTACTATTTGAATATAGGGCAGATACTCTCACATATTCAGGAGACCCAGGTTCAACAAGAATCCTTTGGAGTAATATAACACAAAGTGCTTCTACATTTATAAATGTTAGTAAACTTGATTCTACTGAAACTAATATAAATGTATTTTTAGATTTTATAAAAAATGGTTCAACCATAGTTATTCAAGATCCAGATAATGATCTTATATATCAAAAGTTTTTAGTTGGTCAACCAGTTAAATTCTCGACTTATTTTCAATTCCCTGTTACTTTATTAGAGGGTGATGGTCAGTTCAATAATAACCAAACTGTGTTATTTATTCTACTTGCACAACCATCAGGAACTTCTGGTTCAAGTGGATCAAGTGGTTCGTCAGGTTCAAGTGGAACATCTGGTTCAAGTGGTTCATCAGGAACTTCTGGATCGGATGGTTCATCAGGTTCAAGTGGAACGTCAGGTTCAGATGGTTCAAGTGGTTCATCAGGAACTTCTGGGTCAGATGGATCAAGTGGTTCATCAGGAACTTCAGGTATTGATGGATCAAGTGGTTCATCAGGAACGTCTGGTTTAGACGGATCAAGTGGTTCATCAGGAACTAGCGGAACAGATGGAAGTTCAGGTTCATCAGGAACTAGTGGATCGGATGGAAGTTCAGGTTCATCAGGAACTAGTGGATCTTCAGGTTCAAGTGGAACATCTGGTGTTGATGGTTCAAGTGGTTCGTCAGGAACCTCAGGATCAAGTGGTTCGTCAGGAACATCAGGTTCATCAGGTACTTCAGGAACATCAGGTTCAAGTGGAACGAGTGGTGAGAATGGTATATCAAATGTATTATTTAATTTTAAGGCAGAGACCGACATCAATACAGGAAATCCTGGTTCTACCAGTATTATTTGGAGTAATCCAGTTCAAGTAAACTCAACATTTATAAATGTTAGTAAGTTTGACTTCGCTGGAAACAATGTAAGTGTATTTTTAGATTTTATAAAAAATGGATCGACTATTATTATTCAAGATCCTGATAGTGATCTTATATATCAAAAGTTTTTAGTTGGTCAACCAGTTAAGTTTTTATCTTATTTCCAATTCCCAGTTACCTTATTAGAAGGTGATGGTCAATTTGATAATAACAAAAGAATAATGTTAATTCTTATTGCACAACCATCAGGAACTTCTGGTAGTTCAGGTAGTTCTGGTTCATCGGGAACATCAGGATTAAATGGTAGTTCGGGAACTTCTGGTTCAAGTGGTTCATCAGGAACTTCTGGATCGTCAGGTTCAAGTGGAACATCAGGATCGTCGGGAACTTCTGGTTCATCAGGAACTAGTGGTAAAGACGGAACAAGTGGAACATCAGGATCGGGTTCTGTTGTTGTTTTTACAGCATCAACTGAGATTACACGAGGATATGCGGTTAGATTAAACACTAACGGTCAAATAGTTAATGGTAGTTTTGATACTAATTTACCAATTATAGGTATTGCTCAACAATCAGGAACAACAGGTACAACAGTACAGGTTTCAGTTGAGGGTAGTGTGTCAGAGGTTCATACAGGTTTAACACCAGGTTCTGATTATTTTGCAGATGCTAATGGATTGATAACATTAACGGGTCAAACTTATGTGGGAATTGCTTTATCACCGACTCAAATAAATGTTATATTTTCAACTTCTGGTGGAATATCAACACCATCATTAGCAGTAATAGATAATACGATTGGTAATCCTATAAATATATCAGCACCTGGTCGTTATATTGTTCCTGCGTCTGGTGTTACAGGATCATTTATTGGTCAGCAAAATAACTATGCAGACTATAATGGTACCACATTCGCATTTGTATCACCATCAACGGGTGATAAAGTATCAATAGCAACTGGTCCTAACGCAGGAAATGTTTACACATATACTATTCTTGGTTGGGTTCTATCAGGACAAGTCACAAGTATACCAACATCAAATTGGGTTATAACTTCAAGTTATAGACAAAATGATTTGGTTATTTATAATAATATTCTTTATCAAGCAAATTCAAATATTCCTGCAAATACAGCATTTATTGAAGGAACGAGTGGTTTAACTTGGAAACAAATTGGGTCGGGACCGACTATTCCTGAATATGGTGAAATATTCTTAACAAATAATGTTAGTGTTGGCGCTAATCCTGGTACAACAATTTTGACTGCAAATATTCCATCAGCAGGTACTTGGAGATTAAATTATTATGCTAATATTAGTTGGGCTGGTGCAGGTGCTAATGATGAAGGTAGAGTATTTTTGATTGATGGTATAGGTAATACTATAAATGGTTCCCAAAGTTCGGGTCATATTACGGATTTGGCGAACATGTCATCGGTTTATTCAAATGAAATAACTATAACCACAACAGCACCAACAACAATAACTTTAAGAGGTATAAGGGTTCAAGGAGGTACTAATGCAATGATTGCTCTTGGTACGTCAAACACAACTCCTTATGGTAACTCAAATCCTGGTGGTACAAAATTATCGTGGTCTAAAATATCAGGATTTTTACCATCAAACGGAACTGTTGGTTCTCTTGCTAAGTATACGCGAAATGTGGGTCAAGGACTAATTACAAATGGAACTATTGTAATATGTAATGTTCCTGAGTTCGCAACCAATACAACAAACATCGGTGTTAATACATCAACAGGTATTATTACATTACAACCAGGAATTACATATAGGTTAAGGGGATCAATTCCAACTTTCACAACAAGTGGTATTAATGGTTCAATATCTTATGGATGGTTTAATCAAACAACAAGTGCTTATGTTGGCGAGATTGGAGCCACTTATGTTCCAACTAACACCGCAGCATTTGGAGCAACAGGAGGCGCAGCTGAATATGTATTCACACCATCAACCGTAACTCAAATGTCTTTTAGAGTTGTAACCACAGGTAATGTAAATATCATAGGTGGTAATACCGATTTTACAACAGCAGGTTCGTGGCCTTGGATTGAGATAGAACAACTTGGAACATCAAATGTTTCTCAATTCTTGGGAACATTATCTAATTCTTGGTCTATTGGTAACACATATCCATCAGGATCTTTAGTTGTTAATAATAGTGGTCTTTATCAGGCAAACACAACAATTCCGGCAGGAACTCCATTTACGGAAGGTTTTACAGGGACGACTTGGAGAGTAATTGGTGAAGCGCCAACTATTCCAGAATATGGTTCTGGTACTATACCTACAATAAATGTTTCAAACAATACGACTTCGGATTTAGCTTCATTTACTTTACCAAGTGCAGGTACTTGGGAGATTTCATTTAGTTTACGTGTCAAACTTTTTTCAACATTATCTTATGGGACTATAACTGTTACGGATTCATCCGATAATATTGTTCCCGGAAGTCACACTATCACTAATTATATAGTAAGTGCCGCAGCGGTTAGTGACCTTCAAAATACGGTAAGTAAGAGTGTTTATGTTACAACTACTGGTCCTGCAACTTACAAACTTAGATTAAGTGCCGTTGGTGGTACTGTGTCAAATTTTAGTGATACCGCAGCAGGAACAAGTACTTTCAGTTGGAATAAGATAGGTGGATACTTACCATCAACAGGTAGTATAAGTACTTCTCGTAGTGCGACTTTAACGGCAATATTACTTGCTAATCTTTCTGTCGGTCAAGATATGACAACCGTAACTAATAGTGTTGGAAACATTCCTTTAAGTAATTCAGGTGTTTGGACATTGACTGCAGGTGTGACGTATCAATTAGAATGCTCACTTACATATGATGCTGAAAATACAAATCAATTTATAGGAGATAATTTCGTTCAATTTGTAGATGCTACAACAAATACCCCATTACCAAACCAAAATGGGGCAGCTACAATAACACCATTCTTTACGGGTAGAGGTATTTTTAGACCAGGTTATTGTATCTTTCAATATACACCATCTACCAACCAAACAATAAAATTAAGGATTACTTATCAAAGTAATACTGGTACATTACGAGCTCAAACATTTGTGAATCAACTTGGAACAACAAATGTATCTCAGTTTGTAGGGACATTATCCAACTCTTGGTCAATTGGAAACACATATCCATCAGGAACATTAGTTGTTAATGACGACGCTCTTTATCAAGCAAACACAACAATTCCTGCAGGAATACCATTTCAAACAGGAGTTAGCGGTTCAACTTGGACTCCAATTGGTTCGTCACCATTACGTAACATAACCAAAATTGCGTTGAGAGGGTGGGGAAGTGGATTGTTAGTTGCTGATAATAAAATATACACATTCAATGGAACACAAGGTAATGGTAATTGGATTCGTGCGGTTACTAATGGAACGGGTAGTAGTTTTTACGGATTGGATTCAATGCGTGAAGTTATTATACCGAATGAGACAGGTAATTTAATTGACGCAGGATCACAAAGTTCTCAAGCATATGCATTATTTGATAATGGTAATTTATGGATGTGGGGATATAATGAACAAGGACAACTTGGTATAGGTAATAACACAAGTCAATTTTATCCTGTATTAAGTACAACTAATGTAATTAAGGTTTATTCTCACCCAGCACAAGATGCTCGTAGCGATGCATATGGTCGTTGGTTTATTCTTAAAACAGATGGTAAAGTTTATGGAACTGGTTATAATGGATTTGGTGAGTTGGGTGTTGGTAACACAACAGACCGAAACACTTGGACTGAAATAACAGGTGCAGGATTAAATCCAAAATCGGTATGGTGTTTAGGTTCTTATGCCGGATCTACATTCGTTCAACGAGCAGATAATACTATTTGGGCTTGTGGATATAACGCATTCGGTCAATTAGGTAATGGAAATACAACCAATCAAACATCATTTGTAAATGTTACAACAGCATGGAATGGTGGTGATAATAATATGGTTATTCAAGAAGTAGGTTATGGTGGTGGATATACTGATGGTACTTCTACTGACGCAACATCAATAACATTATTTATGGATAATGGAACAACATCTCGTATCGCATCTTCAGGTAATAATAATTGGGGTCAATTAGGAGATGGAACTTTTGTGCAAAAAACATCACCAGTAACACCAACAGGTTTCTCAGGTAGAGTTTCTAAGATGGTTCGTATTGGTGGATCACCTGGTAGTGTTTGGTTATTACGTACTGACAGAACATTATGGAATTGGGGTTATAACGGTCAGGGACAGCTTGATAGAGGAAATACGACAACTACACCAACACCTGCTCAAGTAGAAACAGATGTGTTAGATATATCAATTCATAACCACACTTGGTATGGTTGGAATTATCAAGTTGCATCACCTGTTGTTCGTAAAGCAGATGGATATTATCGTTGTGGTTTTAATGCTCACGGTCAGATAGGTGACGGAACAACAACTAATCGTAGTAGTTTAGTTAAAATGCGTTTTCCGGCAGGTATTGTAATAAAAATGTTTGGAGCGCTTAGCGGATCAAATGAGCGTGTTACATTCTACGCTATTGACAATACAAATAAACTATGGGCTTGGGGAGATCAAAATTACCTTTCAATATACTCTACTTCAGGAGAGGTTTTACCGACACCAGTTCAAGTCGTTCCTTCTGTATTGATAAAATAATAATTATGTAATTTAACATTACAATTAATCATTAAACTTTTTAATAAAAAAATCCACCATAGGGTGGATTTTTTATTTTACGACTATTTATATCTAAACAACTAATAAGATGGCGTGTAACAAATATACTTTAACGAATACAGGAACGACTGCAGTAAATTTCAACTATAGAAGATGTGATGATTCTATGTGGCAATATCAAGTAAATCTTGAACCAAATGAAACCAAAAGTATTTGGTTAATAGATGGTACTTTTGATATATCTGAATATTTTGGATCTGTTGTTGAAATAACTAACGATGGTGGTTTTCCGCCTAACCCAACACCAACACCAAGCGTTACGCCAACTCTTACTCCAACAGTTACAGAAACTCCAACTAATACACCGACTAATACGGAAACTCCAACACCAACAACCACTATTACCTCAACGCCAACAAATACTCCAACTAACACCCCAACCAATACAGAGACTCCTACTCCAACAACAACAGAAACTCCAACACCGACTAATACTGAAACACCTACTAACACTCCAACTGAAACTCCAACAAATACTCCAACTCCAACAATTACTCAAACGCCAGGTTTATCACCAAGTGAGACACCAACAAACACACCTACTCAAACTTTAACTCCAACCGTTACAGAAACTACAACTCAAACACCTACAACAACAGAAACTCCAACATCAACAGTTACAGAAACACCAACTAATACTCCAACTGAAACTCCTACAAATACTCCAACTGAAACACCTGGATTATCTCCAAGTGAGACACCAACTAATACTCCAACTGAAACACCAACAGCAACTGTAACAGAAACACCTACCGAGACCCCTACTGAAACACCGACATCAACTGTAACAGAAACACCTACTAACACTCCTACTGAAACTCCAACACAGACAGCAACGGAGACACCAACTAATACGCCAACACCAACTGTAAGTGAAACACCTGGTTTGACTCCAAGTGAGACACCTACAAATACACCAACACCAACGGTTACGGAGACAACTACTGAAACTCCAACACCAACCGCAACAGAAACTCCAACTGAAACCCCTACATCAACTGTAACAGAAACTCCGACTGAAACTCCTACAAATACACCAACGCCAACTGTGAGTGAAACACCTGGATTAACTCCAAGTGAAACTCCAACAAATACTCCAACATCGACAGAAACACCTACCGAGACCCCAACTAATACACCAACATCAACTATTACGGAAACCCCTACAAATACTCCAACTGAGACTCCGACTGAAACACCAACAAATACTCCAACAGAAACTCCAACTGAGACTCCAACAGAGACTCCGACTAACACACCAACTTCAACACCAGTTTCTCCATCTACTTTAATAGTTGCTGTGGGAACAGTTAATAAAATAGGTTATAGTACTGATGGGTTAACTTGGACTAATTCAACTAACGGAAATGCTTTAGCAAGTGGTACTGCGTTTAATGTTACAAGTGACGGAGATAAGTTTGTTGTTGGCGCGGCAGGAACTAATAAGTTATTATATTCTACCGATGGTGATACTTGGACAAATTCAAATAATGGTAATACATTATTCTCAACACAAGTTAATAATGTTTATTGGTATAATAATCTTTGGATGTCTATTGGTGTTAACTCAGGAGCGTCAAGAGTGGCATATTCATTAGACGGTATTGATTGGACTGCCAGTACATCATCAGGTGTATTTGGTAATAACTCACTTCAAGCCGTATCATCAAACGGAAGTAGATGGGTAATCGGAGGACAAGCAGGTGGAATTGTAACTCAAACCATATTCTATTCTGATGATAATGGTGTTACTTGGAGTCAATCTTCAAATGGTAGCTCAATTATCAATACTACAGTTAGAAGCATTGTTTGGGGTGGTGATAGATTTGTTGCCGTTGGTGATGGTACAAATAGAGTTGCCGTTTCTTATGATGGTATAACTTGGTCAGCAACCACTAATGGTAATACAATATTAACAAATAGCACTTATGCCGTGGGATATAATGGAACAACATTTGTTGCTGGTGGTAGTGGTACGAATAAATTAGCATATTCAACAGATGGATTTAACTGGACTGCCTCAAGCAACGGTAACTCAATTATAAGTGTATTAGTTTATGGAATTCATTGGGATGGAAGTCAATGGATTGCCGGTGGTTTGGGAACTAACCAACTTGCAATATCAACCGACGCAATAACTTGGTCAGCAACAACAAACGGTAATACAATCTTTACAGATAGAGTTAGAGGAATTTCATCAAAGATTTATACACCTCCAGTTAGTCCAACACCAACAAATACTGAAACTCCAACACAAACACCTACTCCAACTCCAACCGTAACAGAAACTCCAACCGAGACTCCAACTAATACACCAACAAATACTGAAACCCCAACTAACACACCAACGAATACTCCTACACCAACAGTAACTCCTACATCTGGCGCAACAGGTGATTTTAATGTAACAGTTTCACAAGTAGGACCTGATGTTGTATGGAATGGTTCAGGTAGTTTTAATTTAGATTCATTAACATTTATTGGTACTGAAGTAATAGGTGCAGGATTCCAAGCATCACAAGCAATTTGGATTTTAGGTGTACCAACACCTCCTTCTACTCTTAACGAATACAGTGGTGTAACGACATTTCCAGCTAGTTTTGGAACTGCGGGAGGATCTTTTGGAACTCTATCAGGTTCTGGTGATACTTTTGGTATATTACCAAATGTACCAAATAGAAGATTATTAGTTCCAACAGGATACACATCAGGTTCATTTATAAGTGGTACTACAACATACGCAGGAACAACAATTGCGGGTATGAATTTAATTCCTGGAACATATACTTGGTCGTGGGGTTCAGGCGGAAACTCAAGTTCATTAACTATGGTTATTGAGGCGGGAACAACACCAACACCTACTCCAACAAGTACTCCTACTGAAACACCAACCAATACACCGACCGAAACCCCTACTAATACTCCAACAACAACTGAAACTCCAACCGAAACTCCTACTAATACTCCGACACCAACTGTGAGTGAAACACCGGGATTAACTCCAAGTGAAACTCCAACCGAGACTCCTACTAATACTCCAACGGAAACACCTACCGAGACTCCAACTAATACTCCAACTGAAACTCCGACAAACACTCCAACACCAACATCAGGTGTGGCGTCTTCATTTAGTGTATTATTTGTAGAATCAGGTCTTGATATTGAAATGTCCTTCTCAGGTACACTTGATTTAACTGGTTTAGATTATGTTCAAGATTTAAACACCGGTAGTGGTGGTGTGAATGTTACTTCAGCTGCGTTTGGAATTGGACCTAACAATGTTACTGGATCGTTATACACAGGATCAACATTTACTCATCCATCAAACTTTGGACCTGGTGGTGGATTCCCATCATCTATAAATGGTTCGGGTGATTACTTTGGTGTATTTGACGGTGTTTTACCTGTTTATACATTGATTGTTCCTGTAGGATATAATTCAGGAACTTACATTTCAGGAACAACAACATTAGTCGGAGCGTCATTTACAAGTTTGGGAATTGATACAGGAACTTACAATTATTCTTGGGGAGCAGGTGTGGGACAATCATTTGTCGTTACAATTAGCGGAGCAAGTGTAACACCAACCCCTACTCCAACAGCAACTGAAACTCCAACACCGACTCCAACAGTAACCGAAACGCCAACAAATACCCCTACTGAGACACCAACAGAAACGCCAACAAATACCCCTACTGAGACACCAACAGAAACTCCAACTAATACACCAACATCAACTGAAACTCCAACACCGACACCAAGTTCGGCATCACAAGCATCTCAATTTACGGTGACTGTGACTGAGGTTGGACCTGATGTTGTTTGGTCAGGTTCAGGAACATTTAACACTGCAGACCTTTTATTTGAATCAACAACAACCGTAGTTGCAGGATATGATGCTCAAGAAGCAATTTGGGTGGTGGCAGATGTTAATCTAGGTTCTCCTGTTTGGCAGTATTCTGGTATAAACATATTCCCAACTGATTTTGGTATTATAGGTGGTGTATTTCCTTCATTACATTCGGGAGAAAGTTTTGGTATAATTGTATCACCACCATCTAGTAGAAATTTATTGGTTCCTACAAATTATGTTTCAGGAACCGAAATAAGTGGTTCAACAACATATTCAGCAACAACAATTATTGATATGGGATTAACACCAGGAACTTATACTTATAGTTGGGGTTCAGGAATAAATCAAGGTGAATTAACATTGATTATTGCCAATAGCACCGTTACACCAACACCAACAACAACTGAAACTTCTACACCAACACCGACAGTAACCGAAACCCCAACAAATACTCCTACCGAAACACCAACAAATACTCCTACCGAAACACCAACAAATACTCCTACCGAAACACCAACAAATACTCCAACAACAACTGAAACACCAACAAATACGCCAACAACTACTGAAACACCAACCAATACCCCAACTGAAACACCAACAAATACTCCTACAAATACACCAACAATAACTCCTACCGAAACACCAACAAATACGCCAACAATAACTCCAACTATTACACCATCAACAACTCCACCTCCAGCGTTTATTATGGAGGTTGATACGAGAATAAGTGGTGGAACATCGTCAGCAACAAATACATTTGTATTACCGCTAACAGCGGGACAAACATATAACTTCAGCGTAAATTGGGGTGATGGATCTTCTCAAACAGTTACAGGTTCAACTAATGTTACAAAAGTATATTCAACACCAGGTGTTTATGATATTTCAATAAGAGGAATATTCCCAAGAATCAATTTTAACAACGTCGGTGATGACGCAAAAATAACTAAAGTTAAGCAATGGGGTAGTATTGTTTGGAATTCATTTGATAGTGCGTTTAGAGGTTGTAACAATTTGGATGTTACAGCATTGGACACACCAAACTTATCAAATGTAACAAATCTATCAAATATGTTTAATGCTTGTCTTTCGTTGACCGGTAATTCATCATTTAGTTCGTGGAACACTAGTAATGTAAATGATATGACTGGTATGTTTAATAACGCATCACAATTCAATCAAAATATTAGTAGTTGGAATACTAGTAATGTAACCAATATGAGTAGTATGTTTTTTGGAGCGTCAGTATTCAATCAACCAATAGGTTCTTGGACTGTTAGTGGTGTTACAAATATGGCCAGTATGTTACGATCTGCTTTGGCATTCAATCAACCACTTAGTTCTTGGACTGTTAGTAACGTATCCAGTATGGCAGCAATGTTTTTAGGTGCCACTGCATTTAATCAAAATATTGGTATGTGGTCTTTAAGAACTGCAGGCGTTACTATGACAACTATGTTAAATAGTTGTGGAATGAATACTGAAAATTATTCAAGAACATTAATCGGTTGGGCAAATTCAGTTAGTGCGAATGGTAATTTACCTTCAGCAGTAGCATTAGGTGCCACTTCGGAGACATATGATTGTGTTGATTATGTGACAGGTGCAACATATACAAATGCGGTTGCTGCCAGAACTTACTTGGATTTAGGAATCCCTGCATGGACTTTCAACGGGGATAGTCAATCAGGATCTTGTCCTTCACCAACACCAACCATAACCCCAACTAACACTCCAACACCAACCATAACCCCAACTAACACTTCAACTCCAACATCAACACCAAACCCTACACCATCAATAACACCAAGTACTAGTTCAACAATCTTCACAGCCAAAATGGTTGCGGTAGGTGGAACAACAACTCAAATAGCTTATAGTTTAAATGGTTTTAATTGGTCGGCATCAACAAGTGGAGATAATTTATTCACAGGTTCAATTGCCAATACTGTTGAGGTTAATGGTAATGGAAGTAGATGGGTTGCGGGAAGTGCAAATGGAAGTAGCAATAGGTTAATTTACTCTAATGACGGTATTAATTGGAGTGCTTCAACAACAGGTAATAACATATTTTCAAGAGAAGTTTTAGGATTATCTTGGAATGCTGATAGGTGGTTAGCGGGAGGTAATTTAACCGATAATACAGGTAGAGTTGCATATTCTAATGATGGTATTACTTGGACAGGTTCAACAACCAATTTTGGTATATTAATTTGGCCGTATGATTTTGCGACTAATGGTAGTAGATGGGTTCTCGGAACAGGAAGAAATCAACAAGGTGATAATACATCGTACTATTCAAACGATAATGGTGTCACTTGGTCAGCATCAACAAATGCTGGTAATATAGTACAAGGTGGAATGTTAGGCGTTGCTTGGGGTAATAATGTCTTTATTGGTGTTGGTAGCACTGGTGATGACGGAGGACCAACATCACCGTTCTTCCAAATAGGAGCGTCTTATGATGGTATCACATGGACTGGTGTTACAACACTTGATACTACAGGTAATAATGGAGGACTTTATTCAATTGATTTTGATGGAACCAAGTTTGTTGCGGCAGGAAATACAGATAACAATATAGTTTATTCATTTGACGGATTCACATGGTCTGCAGCAACTAACGGAAACGCAATATTTACAAGTGTTGTATATTCTGTAAAATGGAATGGTGATCAATGGTTAGCCGCAGGACAAGGAACCAATACAATAGCAATCTCAAATGACGGTATCACTTGGACAGGTTCAACAAATGGAAATAGTATTTTTACTTTATCTAAATCAATAGCGTCTAAAAATACTTAAAAAAAGTTATAGATATTGATATATTATCTATTCTTTTTTATTTTGTGTTTTATATTATGTCTATTATAGATATAATATATGAAAATTTTTGTACAAATAGCATCTTACAGAGACCCTCAGTTGGTCTTAACAATTAAAGACATGTTGTCAAACGCAAAAAAACCAAATAATATTTTTATTGGTATTGCAAGACAATTTAGCCCTGAAGACGGATTCGATAATTTAGATGAGTTTAGAGGTGATAAAAGATTTAGAATCTTAGACATTCCATATCAAGACTCAAAAGGTGTATGTTGGGCAAGACACCAAGTTCAACAACTTTACAAAGGTGAAACATACACACTACAAATCGACTCTCATATGAGATTTGTTAAGGATTGGGATGATATCCTTATCAAAATGATAAAGGGGTTACAGAAGGACGGATATAAAAAGCCTCTACTTACGGGCTACGTTCCTTCTTTTGACCCCGAAAACGATCCTGAAGGTAGATCAAAAGACGCATGGAGAATGGTCTTTGATAGATTTATTCCCGAAGGTGCCGTATTCTTCCTACCCGAAACAATTCCTGGTTGGAGAGAAATGACAAAACCAGTTACCGCAAGATTTTATTCTGCCCACTTCTGCTTTACATTAGGTCAATTCTCAAAAGAAGTTCAACACAACCCTGAATACTATTTCCACGGTGAAGAAATATCTATTGCTGCTAGAGCTTACACTTGGGGTTATGACCTATTCCATCCACATATTCCTGTTGTTTATCACGAATATACCCGTAAAGGTAGAACTAAGCAGTGGGATGATGATAAGACTTGGGGACAAAAGAATAGTCATTCACATTTAACAAATAGAAAATTATTTGGTATGGATGGTGAAACTCAAGAAGGTCATGATGGCCCTTATGGTTTTGGTCCTGTTAGAACATTAACCGAGTATGAAAAATATGCTGGAATATTATTCTCAAAAAGGGCAATTGACAAATACACTTTAGATAAAAACTATCCACCAAATCCATATAATTTTGAAACAGAAGAAGAATGGAAAAATAGTTTCTGTATGGTGTTCAAACATTGTATTGATATCGGTTATTCTCAAGTTCCTGAAACTGATTATGATTTTTGGGTAGTTGCTTTCCACGGTAAAGATGATAAAACTTTATTCCGTAAAGACGCAGATAAAAACGAAATTGCCGGATTTATGAGGGATCCTGATAAGTATTGTAAAGTATGGAGAGAATTCCAAACTGATGAATTACCAACACATTGGGTTGTTTGGCCTCACTCAGAATCAAAAGGATGGTGTGATAGAATCACAGGTAAATTAACCCATAATCACGTAAGCTAACTATTATAATACATGAATTTTTTAACTATTACAAACGAAGAATTAGATCAAATTGACTTATCATCACGTTCATTAATGATTGACAATCTTGAATATCAAAACTATTTCACATCTAAATCATCAATGGAACATTATAGACTAATGTCTTACATTTCATTAAATGAAAACGATATTAAAATCTTAGATATTGGAACTCTTAAAGGTTGCTCCGCTTTAGCACTATCTATAAACCCAAATAATGTTGTTAATTCATTTAATTTACATAGTGAATTACAACTAAATTCTATCCCATCAAACGTTAATTTTTTTATTGATAATATTATTAAACCTGAGTATCGTGAATTGATTTTGGAATCAAAATACATTTTACTTGATACTTTTCACGATGGAACATTTGAGGTTGAATTCTTTAATTATTTAAAAGAAATTGGTTATAAGGGTTATCTTTTATTAGACGACATAAAACTAAATAAAGAAATGGTTGAGTTTTGGGACTATGTTGATATTGAAAAAACTGATATCTCACATTTAGGCCACATAACAGGAACAGGTGTTGTTTATTTTAATTAATTATGGATAGATACTTAGAAAAAGAAAATTATGTCACCAGAGATAGTGATCCTGAAGCGTGGAGAAATCACGCTAACGGACTTTTAATTACACTTTATAAAGATTTAATTAAAGGTGATGTTATTGATTTTGGTTGTAATCACGGAGCATGTTCATTTTTATTATGTGAAAATGATAATGTAAAAAAAGTATACGGATTAGATTTAAATCAAGAAGCAATTAATGTTGCTAATGAAACAAAACTAAAACTACCAAACCACAATATTGAGTTTATTTGTGATAATGTATTGAACTTCAACAATGATATGAAGTTCGATACCGTTATTTCTTTTCACACAATTGAGCACATTTACCCTGAAGATATTGATGTTATATTACAAAAATTCCATAACATGTTACCACAAGGTGGATATTTTATAACCTCAATCCCATATGAAAAAGCATATGATAATGGAGTACAACATGTTGCCTATTATAATGAAAGTTCATTAAGTGAATTATTTGAAAAAAATGGATTTGAAACTATTGAATGTCTAAACGATAATAGAGTTGGTATTGGTGGAATATTAACTGGTGTATTTAAAAAAATATAACTATGTCTATTGAAAAAATTAAAACATACTTTGAACCTAAATCAGTATTAGATATCGGTGCTAATGTAGGTCAATTTTATAATGAAATTAAAAACATATTTCCCAACGCTTATTATTACCTAATTGAGGGTAGTGAAAATTGTAGGTCGGCATTAGAGAATTTAAATGTAGATTTTTCAATCTCATTACTAAGTGACGTTGAAAAAGAAGTTGATTTCTATGTTAGAAAGCACGAACCAAGATGTACAGGTAATTCTATTTATCGTGAGCAAACGTCTTTTTTCGATGATGACCAAATCGTTATAGAAAAATTACAAACAAAAACCCTTTCAAATTTGTTTAATAATCAAACATTTGATTTAATCAAAATTGATGTGCAGGGATCAGAAATTGATATCATAAATGGTGGATTAGAAATTATTAAAAACGCTAAGGGTATTATATTAGAAGTTTCTTTAGTCGAATATAATCAAAACTCGCCAACCAAAGATTTTGTTTATGAGTATATGGATAACTTAGGATTTACGCCAGTTGAACTTATTGGTAATATAAATCATCCAATCACACATGAACTAATTCAACAAGACATTTTATTTTTAAATAAAAAATATGAAAAAAATAGCATTAGTAACAGCACTATTTGATTACCCTGAACATTATGAACCTTCTTTTTACAAGAACGCATTAAAATATTTTTCACCTGAAGATATTCATGTTGTTAGAAATAATGGTTTAATAACTAACGGTTCTTATTACGATAAATTATTTTTTTATAAAACAGTTAAAGTATTAGAATACTTAGAAGAAAATGTTGTTGGTAAATATGAATATGTTTTATTCTTAGATGCAACAGATACAAACTTCATTAAATCACCTGAAGGAATTATTGAAAAATTTCATTCATTAAATTGTAGTATTGTTATGGGAGCCGAAAAAGGATTATGGCCTCCAACAAACTTTGTTCATTTATATCAAAATAAAAGAGCAATAAATGAAAGTAAGTATTTAAATTCAGGTACCTATTTAGGGTATACTGATAAAGTTATTTATCATCTTAAAGATATTATTGAGAAAGAACATCAAACAGGTATTGATGACCAAGGAAGATGGTCTATTCAATATTTGTTACATGATGATATCATAATAGACCAAGAGCGTGACTTCTTTTTTAGTACTCACGAAACTAAAGATGAAGTTACGATTGAAGGTAAAGAAGTATCTTTAGGAGATTTAGATGCTTGTATAATACACGACAACGGACCTTTTGGTGATAAAACAATCAAACTAACACAAATTTTAAATGAAAACAATTAGAATAACAAGAC
>Ga0315904_10004139_pt1 | contig 20897 bp, 17 predicted proteins | sample LakEriMetagenome_6_FD_203529 | JGI IMG/M metagenome (GOLD analysis project Ga0315904, IMG submission 203529) | Freshwater fungal communities from buoy surface, Lake Erie, Ohio, United States - Buoy 12 MA120 | ecosystem: Environmental > Aquatic > Freshwater > Lake | place: USA: Lake Erie, Ohio...
TCCCGTGTTTGATCGCTCTCGGAGCAGGTGCCAGCGACACCACGAAAAAGCAGGGCCTGGCTTATGCCAAGGGTATCGGTGGAACGCGGGGGGGAGTCATTGAAACCACGATCGCGGAAGAGACCGAAACCGACCTTTTTGGCGAGCAAGTGGTTCTTTGCGGCGGAGTCAGCGAGTTGGTTAAGGCGGGGTTCGAAACCCTTGTTGAGGCGGGATACCAGCCGGAAATGGCTTACTTCGAGTGCTTGCACGAACTCAAGTTGATCGTCGACCTGCTGTATCAGGGCGGCCTGAATTACATGCGTTACAGCATTTCCAACACCGCGGAATTCGGCGATTACACGCGAGGTCCGAGAATCATCACCGATCAAACGAAGGCTGAAATGAAGAAAATCCTTCGGGAGATCCAAACCGGCCAGTTTGCCCGGGAATGGATTCTCGAGAACAAAGCCGGTGCCCCGGCCTTCAAGGCATCGCGGCGTTTGGAGCGAAAGCATCCTATCGAACAGGTGGGGCAAAAGCTTCGCAGCCTCATGAAATGGATCGACGCCAAAGTCGTCGACTAACCGGGGAACTGCCCTATCCCTCGTATGTTTGGGTTTGGGTTTGGGTTTCTGGACGGAGTCCAGGTGTTTGACTCCGCGTGCCGGGGGCGATTTTGGGGCCACGGCACCTCAAGAAAGCGGTTTTGGAAAGCTTTTTTTTCACCTTGACAATCGTCTCTCGGTCGACTTTCCATGCGACCTTCGCGCCTCGGCTCGCGTCTTCTCCCTGGTGTTTAACTATCGTTCAGATCGAGACTTAACGGTTTTAGGGATTGGTCCAAGGGGCCGTCCAAGAGTCGGGGTAGGAGTTCCGATTCTCCTCAAACCGCCCCCGAAAAAATTTCGATGCTAGCAAAGGGGGGTTCCTGACGCGGTTGCTCCTCGCGCAGCCCCCTCTATACTGACCCGCCTTATCGTTCGTCGTTCGACTTTGCCCAATCCGAAAAGTTTACCAACCGACTGAAAAGGCTTGGTTGGGTTTCGGGACAGGGTGGGATCGAATCCTGCAGGTGGGTCGATCGTGAGAGCCCGACGGAAACGGGTCACCTGAAGGAGTGATGGTTTACCAAGAAAGGGAGTAGGTCAGAAAATGCTCAGCATTGCGACTTTGGCTTTGGTTGCGGTTTTGTTTGGTCAGGGAGGCGATGAAGCGGAGGCACCGCTGTCTTACGAAGCGGCGTACCGAAAAGCACAAGAAGAGAAGAAGCCTTTGGTGGTGTTGGTCGGGGCAGAATGGTGCCCGGCGTGCAAGACCATGAAAATCGACACGATCGAGTCGATGAAGAAGGCTGGCGAGCTTCAGGAAGTCGTTTACACTCAGTTGGACAAAGACGCACACCCCGAACTCGCCGACCAGGTCATGCAAGGGAAGACCCTTCCGCAGATCGTTGTTTTCTCGGAGAGTGAGAATGGTTGGAAGCGTTTTTCACTTACCGGACTTCAGACTCCTCGCCGGGTGAAGGAGTTGATCCGGAAGGCGTCGGAGGCATTGCCACTACGTCGATAACCAAGCATTTTTCAGCGAGGGAACGCAGGTGCCGGACATGCCCCGCGACGCATTTCTAAGCCACGTACGTGAAAACGTCCCACTCGCTCCGTTCACGCGATTGCACATCGGTGGGGCCGCTCGCTACTTTGCCGAGCCCGCCGATGAGGCGCAATTGCAACAACTGTTGTCCCTGGCGGCTACCGATTCGATTCCGGTCCGGATTCTCGGTGGGGGTTCCAACCTCCTGGTTCGCGAAAGCGGATTCGACGGCTTGGTCGTTCAACTGACGGCCCCTGCCTTCGACCGAATCATGATCGATGGGCAAACGGTGCGCTGCGGTGGCGGAGTGTGGCTATCGCATCTGGTCACCGCTTGCGTCGCGAACGGCTTGGCCGGGGTCGAGCACTTGGTCGGTATCCCGGGAACGGTCGGAGGCGCACTGCATGGAAATTCGGGCACGGACGAAGGGGATATTGGGCAGGTCGTTCGATCCGCTCGGTTGATGAAGCGTGACGGCAAAATCGTCCAGGTCGATGCTCCGGGACTGACATTCTCTCATCGTCGCAGCAGCTTGGATGAACTCGTGATCTTGGAAGCAACCCTCACGCTGAAGCCCGACGATTCGGTTCGCTTAACCAAGCGGGAGCAAACGTTCTGGATCGTCAAACGGAGCAAGCAGCCCAATGCCCCGGCTCGTTCCGCCATTGCGTTCATTGACCCCGACGGTGGCTCGGCATCCGCGTTGCTGCACCAGTGCGGTGCGATCGGCATGATCGAGGGTGGGGTGCAACTGAGCATGGCGTATCCGAATTACTTGGTCGCGACAGAAGGAGCGACGTTCGACCAAGTCATCACCTTGTTGGAGCGAGCCCAGGCGCTGGTTTACGACCGCCAAGGCGTCAAGCTGCAAACTCACTTGGTGGTTTGGTAGCGAGACCGCGATTTGGATCGTGCTCCAAGTGGAGCAAGCGGATCGAGTCTCCCACTGCGACGTTTAGCAAGTCGGCCGTCGCCTGGTCGAGCACCACGCTCTCGGCGATGGCCACCCCAGTTTCCTGATGCTCCGCGTGACGGGTGGCTTCTTGGTGAAGCCAACGGCCGGTCGTGCAGTGGAACCTCGGGTTTTCGACGGAAACGAGCCCCGAACACAATGCGGGCGCGTTCATCGGTAAGGATTGGATCCCGGCGATGCTTGCGGTTTTTGAACTTCGGATCGCCTCGATGCGATGTGTGTCGCAGTGAAGGACGGCGCCCCCGTCAAAGATATCGATCAAGTCGCGTTGGACGAATCCTTGCTGGGTTAGCAGTTGGTAGGCCGGTTTGGCTTGCTGATGAACCTGACCGATCACGTCGATCGCTTCTTGTGGCAACAACTCCAGGTAGATCGGATATTGCGGCATGAGATCCTCGATGAATTGTTTGTCGATCATCGAAAGGGCGTCGGCACGCGGGTAATCGATCGGAAAAAAATGAGAGCCAATTGCATTCCAGAAAGGACTCTGCTCATTTTCGTCCAGGTAGCCTCGCAACTCGGCGATGGTCTCTTTGGCAAATCGCTTCAGGTGCCCCGCCATGTACAGGAACCTTGACAGGCTGAGCAGCTTGCCGACGCCACCTCTGCGGCAATCCGGGAGCAAGAACAGCCCTCCCAACTCCGTTGGCCCGTTATGAATCTTGAGAAGATGCAGGGAGCGGATTTCTCGAGTCTGCCCCAGAAGCTCGCTGTGCTGCGTCTGGCTGACAACCCGATAAGCGTAGAAGGGTTCGAAGCCGCCGGTCTTGGAAAAGATGCATGAGGTTCCGATCAGTCGGCGGGTGGATGTATCCTCGATGACGAACACATAAGGAGCCCCTTCCGCTTTCTCGGACGTGCGTCGAAAAGCAAAGTGGGCGCGCTCGATGCGGTCCGCCAATTCCTCTCGATCGACCTTCAGCGAAGTCATGCCGGTGCTGGCGTACCCTGCCAATTCCCACAGGGCATCCAAGTCGGTTGTGGAAACCTCTCGAACGATGTATGGCATAACGTTCACATTTCGGTGCTGCTGTAGAGGCGTGAGCTAGTGAACTAGGGAGCCCGTTTTCGAAGTTTGCGTTGGAGCGAGCGGCGATGGATCCCGAGCCGGCGAGCCGCCTCGGAAATATTGTTGTTGCAGTCGGCGAGCACCCGGTGAATGTGTTCCCATTCCGCCTGGGCTAAGGTCGGTACGGGAATTTCCTCATCGGTTTCGGGCATGTCGACTTCGCTGCCTCCCCGCTTGAACGCTGTGAGGATATCGTCGACGTCTGCCGGTTTCGGAAGGAAGTTTACCGCCCCAAGCTTGACTGCATCGATGGCCGTAGCGATGCTTCCAAAGCCAGACAGGATCAAGACCTGAACGTCGGGCTGAATCTGCTTCAGGTCGGCAATCAAGCTGACTCCGGGCCGTCCAGGCATCCGCAGATCCACCACGGCCAGTTCCGTGGGATCGCGACGAAATACTTCTACAGCTTCATCGCAGGTCCCGGCGACGGCAACTCGGAATCCTCGCTCCTGGAACGCCTCTGCGAGCCGGTCTCGCAGAATCGTGCTGTCATCGACCAGAAGGATACTCGCTTCATGCGGTGGGAATTCAGAGGCCATGGTTTTGCGGGAAGAGATAGATGGGGACTTCGATTCGCACTCTCCCCTAGTTTAGCTCGAATGCTTCCCATGCGGAAATGCGTCCGGCTGATGATGCGCTTGATACAGGCTATTCAGGCCAACTTTTTCCACCTCGATCTCGGTCAATCCGCTGTTCCGAATCCAATCCAGGTACAGATCGATGGTTCCCGGCAGATCGACAACCAACTCGGTCGCCGTGCAGGACACCAACCTAACCGCGTGTGGCATATCGGAGGGAGCGATCGGGTGACTGGTCGAGGCTCGCAGACGATGGACTTGACGAATCGCGGCTACTTGCCCTCGATGAACGACTCGCCCCTGCCGAAGAATCGCGAACTCATCGCAAAGCTCCTCGATTTCGCTCAAAATATGGGAGCAAAACGCGAACGTGCAACCCTCGGCCCGGGCCTCGCGTACCAACGCCAATACCTCGTTTCGCACCGAAGGATCCAGATTCGCGGTCGGTTCATCCAAAATCATTAGCGGGCTCGGGCAACCAAGAACGCAGGCAATCGCGAGTTTCTGACGCATCCCAGTTGACATGAACGCGACGCGCCTCGAAAAATCGAGATCCAATCGTTCCGCGATTGCGATCGCTCGGTCAAAGCTTCCACGCGGATGAATCGACGTGAAGAACCTCAAGCACTCCTTTCCGCGCATCAATCGAAACAGCTTCGACTCCGCAGGGAGGTACCCGACCGATCGTCTCACCTCCAGCGATTGAGAGAGGCAATCCAAGCCGCAAATCCAAGCTTGGCCAGATGTGGGTTTGAGAAAGCCCAGCAAGCATCGAATCAAAGTCGTCTTGCCGGCTCCGTTGGGGCCCAACAAACCAAAAATCGAACCGGTCGGAATCTCGAGACTGCAACGATCGAGCGCATGGAAGAGACCATACCTCTTCGTCAAGCCATCGACCTGTAACACATTTGACGACAAGCGCGCCTTCACTCCAACACGGGACTGGGATCCAAACCTCGGAGGGATGGTACGTTGAGTGATTGATTTTGTCTATCTCCTCTTGGAAACCCGACATTCGATTCTGCCATACGAAGAAATTTATCGATTAGGTACGCAATTTGTACCTTGGAGTGGGTTGGCGAAAGCGGGGCTAACGATATCCCCCTCGCCTCACGGGGAAATCGGAACAAGGGGATTCCAACATGGTTACAAGAAGCTGGAAGTCATGGATGCTCGGAGCGTTGCTAGGAGCAGGGGTTTCGGGATGGGTGTCTGAGACGGCGATGGCAGATCCTCCTAGGGGGCATGTGTACCACCGCGGAGCGACCATCAACCGAAACGGACTTCACCACGGGCACGCGAATCGATATATCGCACCCAATCACCACTATCAAAACCAGTATCGATACGGATACGGTTACGGATACGGATACGGCCACCATCCCCATTGGGGCTACCAACCACCCTACCATTGTCTCCCCCATCCAGGAGTTCCGCACTACGGTTACCCGAGGCGTCCGGTGCCAGGAGTCGGGATCTCGATCGGCGTCGGTGGTTGGCCCAGCGGCCCATCGTTTGGGGGCGGCGCATTTCCCTCGGGACCGTCTTTTGGGACAGGGAGTTTTCGGTTCGGACGCTAGGGAATTCGAATCCATCGCGGGGCGGATGGCAACCCGGATGCCGTTCGCCCGCGAGTGGCTAGAATCTCATCACTGGTAGAACGCTTGCGAAATCGTCCGTCCAAACAGTGAGGCCTGGCCGAGTCGTCGGCTTCGTCCATCGCGGTCGGCTGATAAACCAATCCTCGGTCCCAGGGTCTGCAGTAAGGACAACCCAAGTCGACGAACTGTGGCCAAGTGCGGGATCGCCTGGGTGATCCTCGCAAAGGAACGCGGAGACTCCCAGTTTATCCGCTGCATTTGCCAACACGGGAGCCAGATCGATATAGCGGTTGGAGACATGGAATGCGATCACGCCATCCGATCGCAAGCGATGAAACCATCCTTCGATAGCCTCGAGAGTGATCAGATGCAGCGGGATAGAATCCGAAGAAAATGCATCGATGATCATCACATCGAAGATGTCATTGGTCTTTGCCATAGTCACTCGAGCGTCGCCAAGCTTGACCTCTAACGGACCACCACGTTCCAAGCAATCACTTACGTAGGTGAAGTAAGCAGGATTCCGAGCGATCGATTCGACGGCAGAGTCGATTTCAAAAAAGGTAATGGGACGATTTGCCTGGCCGTATGCAGCGATCGATCCGGTGCCCAAGCCGATGGCAGCAGTGCTGAACGAATCTTTCCTTTGAGCCATGATGTCCATGATATCGCCCAATGGTCCATTTTTATGGTAGTAGGTGCGAGCTTCGTGTTGATCGGGCTGATCCTTGCGCCATTGCTCTCCGTGCAAGATCCCGCCATGTTCGAGGGTGTGGATCACTCGGTCGTACCTATTGAACGTGCGCACTGTAAGGACACCGAAAAACGTGCGATCGCGGAGAAGGATGTTCGAGGAAAGATTGACGCATACGCCTACCAGCAAGGCCGTTGAAATTACCAAGGCTTGGGTCCTAGGGCGTCCCAGTAACAAAACGGCTGGGAGCAATGGCATCGAAAACTCCAGCCATTTTCCGACTTGCTCGTCTGTCCAACCCAGCCTTGTCGAGATCGGCTGCAGGTTCCATGTGCTCCATCGAATCGACTGGTGCGCATACAGTGAAAGCACTGCGGTGCAGCCGATAATCAGTGTCAGGAAAATGATCCTCTGCCACACGGTAGGGAACCTTGCACCGAAAGCCTTGGGGGCGGCGAATAAATCCGCGCCTGGTAGAAACAGGAGCGCTGCGACCAGGGCCAATGGGTATTCGATGAACCCTGAAAAGATCAACGGGGCGATCAACGCATTGAAGGTGCCTCCCAGCGCTCCTCCTAATGCGATTGCAATATAGAACGACGTTAGTTCAGTTGCTTCCGGCCGGGACTCGTAGAGTCTTCGATGCAGGGTCCAGCATACCGCCAACAATGCCAACATATGAACCGCCAAAAGCCAACGGATTTGTTCGTGGAAATTGGCCGCCCAGGTGAACGAAGCTGCAATTACTGCGAACGGAGCGATCAAGCCGATCGCGCGATGCAGCCATGGAGCATAGTCGGCGAAACCCAGCGTCCAACTAAGCAAGTAAATTGCCAAAGGAATCGTCCACAACATGGGCATCGCAGCAATGTCCATGGACATGTGGCTGGTCGCGCCCAAAAGCAAGCTGGATGTCACAAAGCTCAGAGCGACCCAAGTCAACTTCGCGGCCAAACCAAAAGATCTTGCGACGGTTTTCTCCTTCGATGCACTCTGGCTCAAAGCCGCGACTGCTTCCGATGCCGATGGACTCGTTGACTTCATCCTTCTCCAGCAAAGAATTGCCACGATGCTGAGCAGGACGGCGTATATCAGCCAGGAGACACTCCACACGGCACGTTGCGTCGTCAACGAAAGATTCGGTTCGACAAGAAAGGGGTAACTGATCAAACCAATCAGGCTCCCAGAATTGCTCGCGACGTACAGCGGATAAGGATTCGAAGCGAGCTTGTGCGTGGTTGCACCGAACCATGCTTGAATCAATGGCGCCGTTGCAGAGAGCACGAATGCTGGACCTCCGACCGTGATGGTCAAAGTGATGAAGATCCAGAAGGCATGGTAACCTTCCTCAGGAATGTTCCGAATCATCAACTCCGGTAGAGCCAATGGAAGCGAGGTAATCGCGATCGCAACCGCCACGCCATGAAACAAAAGTTGCCTTTTGATGCCGAACGATTTCGTCAACCAGTGGACATACACATAACCAGCTAAAAGAATCATCTGGAAGAAAAGCATGCACGTTGTCCAGACTGCCGGGACGCTCCCGAGCCAAGGAGCGAGTAGCTTCCCAATCATCGGTTGCAAGGCAAACATGTTTGCTGCTCCCAACGCCATGGTAAGTGATGCCAGTCCAACCATCACTAATTGCATTCGAGCTTCTTCTCCACTGAATTGCTTACCCAAAACATCCAGCAGCGATCCGTGGGCTGGATGAGACAGTGATCTACGTTCTTCCTCGGTGGGAATGGACGATCGTACATCACCAAGACGGAAGAGTGTCGTAAACCTGACTTGCGCGATCAACCCAAAAAGGATACACAAGCTCATCACGAGTTCGTAGCGGCTCAACGGGGCTCCTAGCAGGACAAAGCAGACATATCCAATCAAGAAACTGACAGAGACCCATGAGAGATACAACCGCAATCTGGGTGCATTTCGCGCGGCTAATGAGGCGATGAGATTGAGCAAGGTAACGCCGAGCAAACCAAAAACCGCAATATTCAATACGGGCGAGAGACTCACCATCGCTGTATGGGATGGGATCGGGATAGGTTTTGCAATTACCTGCGCGTCGGCGGGATTACTGAGCAGCCATAGGCTGGACAGCATGATTCCGGTTGCCAGAAGAAAGACGTTCGGAAGGCGATTGCAGTTGAGAGATGCGAGCATGATCAATCCTGGATTTTCAAGTTTTCATCGAGCCGGCGTTGCCCTCCGATGCCAATTCTCTGCCAAACCCGTCCAAAACTTGCTCACGCGCAGCCCCGTGTCCAACTTCCTGAATCCACATTCCGACGCAGCCTTGCGAATCGGCAATGTTTCAAAGCTACAGACGGTTTTTTCCCTGCTGTCCCTACAAACCTCAATATCGAAGGTCACGCAAGAATTAGGGAGATGGGGCTTCCCGGAGGATCTTGAGGAGATAGCGTCGGTAGTGGGTGTTCGGCATGCGATGGGCGAGCCGCTCGAGTTCGCCAGCGTGAATCCACTTTTGTCGAAAAGCGATTTCCTCGGGGCAGGAAACCTTGAGCCCCTGTCGATTTTCGAGAGTCGCAATGAATTGACTGGCTTCCAGCATCGACTCATGGGTTCCTGTATCGAGCCAGGCATAGCCGCGTCGCATGATCTCCACGTGGAGCGAATCTCGCGCGAGATAGACCCGATTGAGGTCGGTAATCTCCAATTCGCCTCTCTTGGAACGCCTCAGCGATTTCGCGATGGCGACGACCTCGGGGTCATAGAAATAAAGTCCGGTGACGGCATAGTTGGATTTCGGCTGCTCTGGTTTTTCTTCCAGACTGACCGCTCGAAGTCGATTGTCGAACTCGACGACACCGTACCGTTCCGGATCATTGACATGGTATGCGAAGACCGTTGCGCCTTCGTTCCTCTGAACCGATCGTCGAAGAAGATCTTGGAGGCTATGACCGTAAAAAATGTTGTCTCCTAGAATCAAAACCGAGTGGGATTGCCCGAGGAATTCCTCGCCGATGAGAAACGCCTGGGGTACGCCATCCGGAGATGGTTGAACCGCATACTCGATCTCGATTCCCCAAGTTCGGCCATTTCCCAGAAGCTGTTGGAAAAGAGAGACGTCTTGAGGCGTTGCAATGACGAGAATCTCGCGGATCCCCGCGAGCATCAGCGTTGACAGCGGATAGTAAATCATCGGCTTGTCGAACACCGGCAACAGATGTTTGGAGACAACCAAGGTTGCCGGTTGCAATCGAGTCCCCGCACCGCCAGCTAGAATGATACCTTTTCGATTCATATTCCGTGGTTTTGAAATGCGGAGCCATCAAGTCTGCAGAGCGCGGCGTGCCATCTCCAGCTCGGGCAATCTCTTACTGAGGGGCTGATTGATCGACCGATACAACCATCGCGTCAGCCACCGATTTTTTGCCGAGAGCCTTTCGGTCATTGAAAGGACCGTCAGCACCCCCTTTTGGCCAAGATTCGGGATCGGCATACTGGCCTTCATCCCCAACCTGATTCTGGAGCTGTTTCAATTGGGATTTCAGCTCCTCGAAGGTCGCCTGGACATTGGCACGATCGCTCTCGTTCGGGGCGAACAGCAGATTGCGTTGTTCCGCCGGGTCCTCGGCCAGGTGAAACATTTCGTAGGTGTCTTTCTTCCAATAGTAGATCAATTTGTGGGTTGCTGTTCGGATGCCGTAATGGGCTCGGGTGTTGTGGTGTCCAGGGTCGTGGTAATAGCGGTAGTAAATCGAAGTTCGCCAATCCGATGGAGTTTTTCCGTGCAGAATCGGAACCAGCGACCGGCCTTGCATCCAGTCGGGTACCGAGAGTCCCGCTAGGTCCATGAAGGTGGGAGCCAGATCGATATTGAGCGCCATCGCATCCGGTGTGCTGGAACGCTGGATTCCTGGTCCGCGCGCAATCAACGGCGTTTTCAAGCCTGGTTCGTACATGAAGCGTTTATCGTACATTCCCAAATCGCCGAGGTACCAACCGTTGTCGGCGGTGTAGATGACCACCGTGTTGTCGCTCAGTCCGTTGCGATCGAGATAATCGAGCACCGCTCCGACACTGTCATCCACTCCTTGGACGCAAGCGAGATAGTCCTGCATGTAACGCTGATACTTCCATCGGACGAGCGATTCCCCTTGGAGTGTTTTTCCGTCGACCTCGAGTTGCTTGGGTGAGGTGTTGAGCCAAGTGTTCCGTTCGGGACCCTTGAGATCCTCCGGAGGTTCGAGTTTCAGATCGCGCCGCGTCAAATCGCGAGCGATCGTCTGCCGATTCTCTGGCAACGCGGCGGGGCGCGTTGCATAGTCGTCGAAGAGAGTATCCGGTTCCGGAAAAGTCCGATTGCGAAACATCTCTTGGTGCTTCGTGTCTGGTTCCCAGCCGCGGTGGGGTGCTTTGTGGTGCAACATCAAAAAGAAAGGTCGATCCTTCGGGCGGGTTTCGAGAAACTCCAGTCCCAGTTGCGTGGTGATCGCGGTGCAGTGTCCCTCGATCGTCAATTGCGAGCCTGGGACCAGGAATCGCGGATTCCAATAATCTCCCTGGCCGGGCAAAACAACCCAACGGTCGAACCCCGTAGGATCCGAACCCAAGTGCCACTTGCCGATCATCCCGGTGTGATAGCCGCCGTCTCGAAGACGTTTGGCGACATGGTCGCGCTGGCCGTCGAATCGATTGAATACCGGCACTCCATTGCGATGCGAATACTGACCGGTCAGTAGGGTGGCACGGCTCGGCGTGCAGATCGAGTTGGTCACGAACGATCTCAGGAATCTCGCCCCTTCGCTCGCCAGTCGGTCCAGGTGCGGGGTCTGGTTTACCTTCGAACCATAGGCCGAGATCGCATGCTGGGCATGATCGTCCGAAAAGATGAAGAGAATATTGGGTCGATCTTCCGCTCGAGCCGCCGGCATTGCGCCGAGCAGAATCGCGATGATCGCCAGCGAGTGACGGAGAACCTTACTTCGGTGCAACGATTTGTTCATAGATGGATCATCGGGAAAAGTGTCTGCAAAGCTACGGAAGCCGGGAGGAAAACACCCCTGCGGAAAGTATATCCAACCGTTGCCATGTCGTGAGCGGCTGGTCGATCGATCGCCAGCAAATTCGGTCAGCAGCGGGGACGCAGGGGCGGCCAAAACCCAAAGGTTTCCGGCCCGGGAAATTAACGAGACGGACATCGAGATGGCCCACCACTTTCCGCACGCGCCGGCAACTCGCCGTTTCCTCGGAACGCCCAAGGATCTGCAAAAATCGCATCTCCGATGCGTTATAATTCTCTCTCGTATCGCGCCGCGCGATGAGCAGCCCGTGTGACAAGGCAACCGCATGACCCAAGAGAGCGAATCGGCTTACATGATCGCCAACCCGCGTGCGGGTCGCCATCGACACAAGACGCGATTCGGACATAGCCTTGCGCAGACCCCGTCCATTTGGGAAGAGACACGCGAGCAAGGACACGGAGAGGCGTTGGCTTATGAGGCGAGCGTGCGAGGATACCGTTGGATCATCGCGGTGGGAGGGGATGGGACGATTCACGAAGTACTCAACGGAATGCTGCGCAATCCGAACAACCAGTCCATCTTGGGGCTGCTCCCAGCAGGTACTGCCAACGACTACGCGGCCTCGTATCCGTGCGGTCAAAACACGGATCCCAACCATCCCTTGCGAGTCGACGTGGGTTGTTTGCGATGGGAAGGGGGGCAACGCTATTTCGCCAATGTCGCCGGGCTCGGCTTTTCGGGAGAGATCGCCAGTCGAGCCCGCGACATGTTGCGAGTTCCCGCGCGACTGCGCTATACGTTAGCCCTGTTGCGGCAACTCGGTCCGGGCTACGGTCCCCGGAAGATTCGCATGGCGGTCGATGACGGGCCGATGAAGGAAACCGAAGCGTTGCTGATGAGCGCAGCGATCGGAAAGCGAGAAGGAAGCTATCCACTCCATGGAAGAGCCGATGTGTCGGATGGGTTGTTCGAATTTCTCCGACTCGGGCGATTGAGTCGCCGCGAGTTGGCTTGGTACTTCCCCGCCATGCTTCGCGGGGTCTTGCCGGAGAATCACCCTCAAGTCCATCAATCGCGATGCAAGCGGATTGTTGTCGAGTCGTCGATCCCGGTCCCGCTCCATGTCGACGGCGAGTTTCCACGCGAGGCGTGTCCCGAGGCGTTCACTCGCTTTTCGCTGGAGAACATTCCTCAGGCATTGCAGGTGGCTTTGTTTCCTTCCGCGTAAAACGGGGATGGAAACGCGGCAGGGGCTCGGTCGAAATACTGCGAAGTACCCGGTAGCAACGTTTTGTCAAATTCGTAACAATCGCAGCCATGAAACACGAACGAACCTTCCATGAAGATTGGATATTGATCGCGATTGGGGCTGCTGTGTTGGCGATCTGTTCCTTCGCCGTTCACGCGGTGCCGGACGAGAGCAGTCCGGCGGGAAAACCCAAAGTCGTCAACGAAGCCAAAGGTTGGTTCCCGAAACTGGAGTCATGGCGAGAGGATCCCGCCCAAGCGTTCTATGCAAAACCGAAATCAGGAGATCCCTACTTCTTGGGGAAGTCCATCGTTGCAACGTGGGTCGTGGCTGGACTGCTACTGATGCCGATCTCGCTTTACAAGAGAGTGCCACTGGGCCCCTTCCTAGTCAGCTACACGACGGTCTTTATCCTTTCCGTGCTGGCGTTTTTGATGGCTTCGCAGAGTACAGTCAAATACTACAACCTTGAGTATGTCCTCTGGGCGTTGCTGCTCGGGTTGCTGATCAGCAACACAGTCGGCGTGCCCGATTGGCTTAAGCCGATGTTGATCGGCGATTCGATCATCAAAATGGCATTGGTCGTTTTTGGCGCCGAGGTGCTTTTTGGAAAATTGGTAGCGCTCGGACCGCCTGGTATATTCACCTCTTGGTTGGTGACCCCGATTGTCCTGGTAACGACCTTCTGGTTTGGCCAGCGGGTTCTGAAGATTTCGTCACCCAGTTTGAACATGGTGATTTCCGCAGACATGTCCGTTTGCGGCGTCTCGGCTGCGATTGCGACCGGAGCAGCGTGCCGCGCGAAGAAGGAAGAGGTTTCCTATGCGATCGGTGTCTCGCTGCTGTTCACCGCGGTCATGATGGTGCTGCAACCGAAAATTGTTTTGTGGACGGGCATGGACAAGATGGTTGGTGCGGCTTGGATGGGAGGAACCATCGACTCCACCGGGGCGGTAGCGGCGGCCGGCGCGATCCTTGGGGATGAGGCTGCGACCGTCGCAAATACGGTCAAGATGATCCAGAACGTGCTGATCGGTGTCATCGCGTTTGCCGTGGCGGCGTACTGGGCTTCGCGCTACCGGGAGGAGGGCACCGTCGATCGTATCGGTGTCTCAGAGATTTGGAGGCGATTTCCGAAATTCGTGTTGGGGTTCCTTGGAGCATCCCTCGTCTTCTCCTTTCTGCCCTATTTCACTCAGCATCAAGGTCTCCTCGCTGACACGATCACCAAGGAGATCACGACCCCGTTGCGCACCTGGTTGTTCTGCCTGGCGTTCGTCGCGTTCGGACTGGAAACCGATTTTCGTCAACTGTGGCAGTATCTTCGCGGAGGAAAACCGCTGATCCTCTATCTTGTCGGTCAAGCCTGGAGCTTGATCCTGTCGCTGGCAATGGCTTACCTCATGTTCGGTGTTTTGTATGGCGACAAAATCAAAGCGATTCTGGGCAAATAGCCATGAAGGAAACTCGGCGAAACGAACGAAAGCTGTTGGTCCTGTCGACCCTTTTGATCGTCATCTGGCTGGTGGTGCTGCCATGGATTGGTAGGCTGCCGGCGGTGTCGGATCACATCGAGAGAATGAAGTTCAAGCGGATTCATCCCGACGCGATGTTCTACACCGAACTCGAATAAAGTACTCAGCAGAGCATCTCCATGTCCGAGGTCCCCCTTCATTACGGTCCCCCTCATACAGCGATCTATCGGAGCGCTCCGATGGTGCATGTGGCCGATGTCGATCGCTCCGTGGCTTTCTACGCCATGCTGGGTTTTCATTGCGACAGCCGCTTCTCGAGCGAGGATGGGATCACCCGATGGGCGGACCTTCGGTCGCACCGAGCGCAGATGATGTTCGCCCGCGCTAGCGCACCGGTCGACGCCAGTCAGCAAGCCGTGTTGTTTTATCTGTACTCCTTGGATGTGCAGGGTTTGCGCACGTTTCTGCTCGAGCATGGCGTTCCCGATGCAGGACCGCCTCCGGCAGAAGGGATCGAATCGCCCCCTCCCAATGGAGAAGCGGTTTTCGAGATCGTCCCGAGATTTTACATGCCCGCTGGCGAGCTTCGCATCCACGACCCGGATGGCTATTGTCTTCTGGTAGGGCAATTGGATTGATGCTCTGGGATTCTCGTCGCACGTTGGTTCCCGCTGCCCAGAAGAGGCTAAAATCAACGCGATGTTGCCCTACGTCGAATTGCATTGCAAAACCAACTTCTCCTTTCTCGAAGGGGCTTCGCATGCGCATGAACTTGTCGATCGCGCTCGGGAGTTCGGATACCGCGGACTAGCGATCACCGATCGCGATACCCTTGCGGGGATTGTCCGCGCTCACACCGCGGCCAAGGATACCGGAATTCCTTTTTTCGTCGGTTGCGAATTGAACCCAGTGGATGGTCCGCCTGTCGTGGTCTGGCCGCGAGATCGGCAGGGGTACGGTGAATTGTGTCGTCTTTTGAGCATTGGACGCTTGCGGGGACCGAAGGGAACCTGCGAACTGTCGTGGCACGACATCGCCGCGTTCAGCGGAAATTGGTTGGCGGGTTTGGTCATGCGGCTTCCTTCGCTAACCGAAACGAGTTCGGGAAATTCGGGAGGAACGATTCTCCCGCAGATGGCTGACTCTCCTTCGGAATCGTTCCATGCCGATTCCTCCGATGCGTTGCCGCTGCAAGTCGAGCCGTTGCCTGGCGAAGCATGGTGTCCAGCCGGGATTGGGTTCGATGGGATGCAGGATACCCCCTGGTTGCAGTGGCTCGGTCAGTTTCGAGAAACGATGGGAGATCGCGGATACCTGCTCTGCCATTTGCATGCCGGGCTCGACGATGCGAGCACGCTGCGGCGGTACATGAATCTCTCTCGCGAAGCGAACATTCGGCTCGCAGCCGCCGGGAATGTGCTCTACCACCATCCGGATCGGATGCTGCTCCAGGATTGTCTGAGCGCGATTGCAACGGGAGTGACGATCGATCAGGTTTCCCGGTTTCGGCCGCAGAACGCGATGTTTGCCATGCGATCTCTTGATCAACTCCAGCGTCAATATCGGGAATGCCCCGAGGCGATCACCAATACGGTAGACATCGCATCGCAGATCGCATTCAGCCTGGATTCCTTAAAGTACGAATACCCACGCGAGTGGTCTCCCGAAGGAGTCTCGCCGATCGACTACCTGAAGCAACTCACGTGGGCCGGGGCCAAGGAGCGTTATCCCAAAGGGGTTCCGATGCGGGTTGTTGAGATGCTCAAGCATGAGATGCAACTCATCGAGGAACTTCGGTACGAACCCTATTTTCTTACCGTATGGGATCTGGTCCGATTCGCCCGATCCAAAGGAATCCTTTGCCAAGGGCGTGGATCGGCAGCCAACAGCGCCGTGTGTTATTGTCTCGGGATCACCAGTGTCGATCCCAAAGAGTATGATCTGCTGTTCGAGCGATTCATCAGCCGCGAGCGCAACGAAGCACCGGACATCGATATCGACTTCGAGCATCAGCGCCGCGAAGAGGTTATTCAATACGTTTACCAGAAGTATGGACGTCATCGCGCTGGGATGACGGCGGCCGTCACGACATATCGCACCCGTTCCGCCGTTCGGGAATGCGCGAAAGCGATCGGACTGTCCCAGGACCATATCGACGGGTTGTCAAAAATCATCGATGGACGGGTGGGGGCCGAGTCGCTGGCGGTCCGCTGCCAGCAGGTGGGAGTCGATCCTCAATCGGAGGTCGGCAAGCGTTTCCTGTACCTCGTGGAGTCGATCCTCGGCTTTCCCAGGCACCTGTCGCAGCACACGGGCGGAATGGTGATGACCCAAGGCCCCCTGTGCGAGTTGTGTCCGATCGAAAATGCTGCGATGAGTGGCAGGACGATTATTCAGTGGGACAAGGATGACCTCGATGAACTGGGGATATTGAAAGTCGACTGCCTCGCGTTGGGGATGTTGTCCGCGATTCATCGGAGTTTGGATTTGATCGAGCGTCATTACGCAAGGCCTTTGTCGTTGGCCACGATTCCGTCCGCGGATCCGAAGGTTTACGACATGATCTGCACCGCGGATACCGTCGGGGTATTTCAAATCGAAAGCCGCGCCCAAATGAGCATGTTGCCTCGACTCAAACCGCGCTGCTTCTACGATTTGGTGATCGAGGTAGCCATTGTGCGACCGGGCCCGATTCAAGGGAACATGGTGCACCCCTACCTATCCGCGCGGCAGAGCGGAATCCAGCCCGAATATCCCAGCGAGGGGATCGCCGAAGTGCTCCGAAAAACCATGGGGGTCCCCATTTTTCAGGAGCAAGCCATGCGATTGGCGGTGGTGGCAGCGGGGTTTACACCCGGCGAAGCGGATCAATTGCGGCGCGCGATGGCCGCCTGGCGTCGTCCAGGCGTGATCGATCAGTTTCAACGCAAGCTGATCGAGGGCATGAAGGCGAACGGACTGGACGAAGACTTTGCTCAACGGGTCTTTACCCAGATCCGCGGATTTGGCGAATATGGATTTCCAGAATCGCATGCCGCGAGTTTCGCTCTGCTGGTCTATGCATCCTGCTGGATAAAATTCCATTATCCCGACGCATTCTGCTGCGCCTTGCTCAACAGCCAACCGCTCGGCTTTTACGCCCCTGCCCAACTGATCGCCGATGCTCAGCGCCATGGGGTTCATGTCGCGCCGATCGACATCAACCGCAGCGATTGGGATTGCACGCTCGAATCCAGTGCTAAACAAATCGATGCACCGAAGTTGGATCGCCCGTGGCAGGGCTGGTCTCTGCGGCTTGGATTGCGTATGGTCCGAGGCTTGGCGAGCGCGGTTGCGGACGGAGTGGTGGTGGAGCGGGAGAAACGAGGTCCGTTCCGGGATCAGGCCGACTTGGTTCGCCGATGCGGTTTGACGCAAGCGGTATTGGCAACCTTAGCGGATTGCGGGGCGCTCAATTCGTTAGCGCGGGATCGACGCACCGCGTATTGGCAAGCGTTGTCGCAGGAATCGAGCTCGATCGAAATGCCGCTCCTGGCGGCGATGCAAGCGGATGAAGACGATCCGTTGCCGGAGTTCTTGGTGCCGATGCATCCCATGGAAGAGGTGGTCGCTGATTATGCTGCGACGGGGGTGTCGCTGACTGGCCATCCCATGCAATTCTATCGAGAACGGTTGGAAAACCAGCGCGTGGTGACCGCGTCGAAACTTAGGGAGCTGAAGCATGGTCAACATGTCCGTGTCGCCGGCTTGATCCTGTTGCGCCAGCGGCCTGGCACCGCCAAGGGGATCACGTTTGTGACGATGGAGGACGAAACGGGGAGTATCAACTTGGTCATTCGACCATCGACGTGGGAAACTCATTACATGGTCTGCAAACGATCCAATGCCTGGTTGGTTCACGGACTGCTCGAGAACCGGCAAGGGGTGATCCACGTCGTTGCTGCAACCATCGAGGATTTGAGCGAGATCCTAGGTCCGATGGACATTCGTTCGAGAGATTTTCGCTAAGTGTTCAGCGCGGGGTTCGGCGCTGCGATTTGCGTTTCGCCTTTTGGAAGGCAGTGAGCATATCCCCTGCATCCCGATAGCGGCGATTGGGTCGGATTTCGAGCGACTTGCGAATGACGGCGATCAGCTCGGGGTGAGCTTTCCGCCGAAGATTGGCATAGCCCTTGGGGGGCCATTGGTAGGGCCACTCGGGAAGAGCCCCGGCCAGAATGCGGTAGCTGAGCAAACCCATCGCAAACACGTCCGATCGAGCGCTGGGGCGGCCCATGGCTTGCTCGGGCGCCATGTATCCCACGGTCCCAGAACCCGACGCGATGATTGTCCGAACGATGGTCCGCTGCGCGACCTTTGCGATACCGAAGTCGGTCAATTGCAACCGACCGTCGGGAAGAAGAATCATGTTTTCCGGCTTGAGGTCGCAGTGGATGATTCGGTTTTGATGCGCGTAGGCGACCGCCGCGATCATTTGCTCGATCAACTCCAATGCGGCCTGGAACGAGATTCGCTTCCGCAATCGATCGGCGAGGGTCCGTTCACCAAGTTTGCTGGTGATCACGAAGCGACCATCGATGAAACTGGCATCCTTGAGCGGAAGGATGTTGGGGTGGTCGAGTTTTGCCACCAGCCGCGCTTCGCGTTGAAACGTATCGAGCATGCTGGCCGTCACGTTGAAGTGGTGCGGCATCTTCAGCGCAACCCGGACCCCTTCAATCGTATCGAGAGCCTGGTAGACGTTGGCGAAGCCCCCTTGGGCAAGCCGTCTCTCAATGCGGTATTTGCCGAGGCGTTGTCGCGCTCGAAGGTGATTCGATTCGCTGTGGCGGGTCGCCATTGCACTGGTGCTCTGCGCGATCATACGGAGGATAAACCATGGTGCGAGGAGCGAAACGATGGCCGGCTAGGTTGGCCGGAGACACTACGGGTCGCAACTCTCGACTGCGAACCCTATTTTAGGCATCCACCCTCGGGACTGCGCCGGATTATTCGGAAAAATACTTAACCCGGTATCGGTCTGCTCCAATCCCTACTTCTGAATTTGTCTCCATTATTCTCCCAGTTTCGCTACTCGGACGCGTCGCCGACAAAACGCTATAGCCAGCATTAGCATTGCAGGTTGCGAACGTGGCGTTTCCGACAAATCAGGAATGTTGGACGGACATTGGCTGTGGATCGGCCACCGATCGGGCCGAAACAAAGGGTGTCGAGGATAGAACCGGACAAGGATGTCCCCTGTCCCTGACTCGGCTCGATCAGACGCTCGGATGGTTCGCAAGGATGCGACGGTCCGTGAGTCAGTCTCCGATCGGGCAAACGATTTCCGGACGAGGTGTACGGGAAATGCAAGGATGCAACTCCCGACACCTTCACCGGCCTCCTCCAGTTCGGGAGCATTTCTTCATGGCTCGGTCGAGTTGGCTTCGGCGTCTCTACTGGCGTTACCTTGCCAAGCCAGCCTCCTGTAGAGAACTTTTTCTACACGCGGATGCTCATCCGGTCGGTTCGATCCTGGAGATTGGCATGGGGAGCGGTGAACGCATCCGTGCGTTGTTGCCTATGTGTCATGACTCCAATCGCGCTGAGCGATTGCGTTACGCAGCCTTGGACCCATTCGAATCGAGCGGGGAAGGGCGTCTGACCTTGAAGAGCGCCCACCGACTACTTCAGGAACTGGGTGTAAAAGCTCATTTGGTGCCTGGGGATCTGAGTTCGGGTCTGGTCCGCCTGGCTCACACGATACTACCGAGCGACTTGGTGATCATTGACGGCCATTGGGGCGATGGCTCGGAGCAAGCCGAGATTCTCGAGCGCTGGCTTCCAAGGCTGTGCCATTTGGGATCAGCGATTTTTGTTTCCACCGTCGAGGGGGGCAAATTGGTTCGAATCGACGTTCCGGCAACAGCCAGCGGGTCACGAAGCCAAATTCAGGCCGCTGCCTAGAGAGCGTGATTCATAGCGTGGGAAATCTCACGTATCGATTCCGGAATCGGCAGCAGCTTTCTTGTTGGGGTTCTCCTTGACGTCCTGTTTTTCACGCCAGGGTTTCCCTTCTTCGTAGCTTTTCAGTTCTTGCTCGAGTTGCTCGAGTTGAGCGTGCCCTTCCTGGCGGCCCAGTTCGACGGCTTTTTTCGACCATTCCTTGGCTTTGTCGAACTGCAGGTTTTCGGCGTAGGCAGCGGCGAGCGTGCTCAGGATATGCGCTTCCTGGTACTTGGTCAGTTCGCAGGCTTGGAGAGCAAGTTCCACAGCCTTGGAGCCGTCTCGCACCGAGTCATCGGGACTGGTGGATAGAACCCACGACAGATTGTTCAAGACCCCCGAGTAATCGTCGTCATCCTTCGCGATATTTTCGATAGCAGCCTTGTAATCCTCGACCGCTTGAGGATGGTTCCCGAGGGCGAGTTGTATATCGCCTCGGAGCCTGAACGCCTGCCAGTCGGTGGGATCGGATTTGACCAGACGATCGGCGATGCGCAACGCTTTTTTCGGTCGGTTGTCCATTTGATAGAAAGTGCCGAGTTGCAGAAGGAGCAAGCGGTTTTCCGGATTGGCTTGAACGAGGCGTTCCATGTCGGTGATCGCATCGGCGTACCGTTTTTCTTGGATAGCGATATCCATGCGGAGAATGGCAAGATCGGGCAGGTCGGGGCGTTTAGCTTCCAGCGCTTCGATATCCTTCTTTGCTT
>Ga0315904_10004142_pt1 | contig 20892 bp, 14 predicted proteins | sample LakEriMetagenome_6_FD_203529 | JGI IMG/M metagenome (GOLD analysis project Ga0315904, IMG submission 203529) | Freshwater fungal communities from buoy surface, Lake Erie, Ohio, United States - Buoy 12 MA120 | ecosystem: Environmental > Aquatic > Freshwater > Lake | place: USA: Lake Erie, Ohio...
AGGTCGGCGGAGCGCGGCTTGAGCGATTGGAGCAGCCCGGCATGATTCATCGCCTGCCAGCATTCCTCCTGGGTGAACGAGCGCGGCGGGACGGCGGTGGCGATGGATTTGAGAAACATGAATGACGGTCTAACGGACAAGCGGCAGCAGCGGACGCAATGGCAGCATGCCGGATTGCGCCAGCGAACCAAGCGCCGATCTCATCCCGCTGTGAAGCAGCGCGCGGTGCAGCAGCGCGGCGGTAAGAAGCCTGCGGCGGAAACCCTTGCGCAGGCGGTGTTGGATGACGGCGCGTGTTTCCCTCCATGACATGCGGCCCGCCGACCATGCGCAAAGCGGATCAAGCGCGCGTTCGGCGGCCTGGAAAGCCATGCTCATGCCATTGCCGGTGAAGGGCGGGATCATGCTCTGCGCATCGCCCAGACACAACAGGCCCGGCGCGGCGGGTTGCGCGCCGAGTTCGAAACCCGCCACACTGGAAAACGATCCTTCTCGCCAATGCGCGGCGCGGATCGCGGCGGCCAGCCGGGTGTTGCCGCCCGCATCGAGATAGGCGGGAAGCAAGTCCGCGCCCTTCGCGGAAACATCCCGGTCTAACAAAAACAAGCCGCAGACATTCGTCCAGCCGTCTTCCACTCCCGCGAGTCCCGCGTAGCCGTTGCTGCCGGAATGCATTTCAAGATCGGAGTTTGTCGTCATGCGGACATGCGCCTTGAGCCCGATCCAGCGGCCCGGCCGCGGCCGCCTGCCCGCCGCCCATACGAAACCCTCCGCCGCCTCCGGCCGGGCGCGCGTTCCAGCGCGCAATTCGCCACCGAGCGCGATGAACTTTTCGCAAAGCCGGTCATCCAGCAGAAAACGTGAAACCCCGAGCGCGGGATGGGGCAGTTTGTCGTTGAAAAAACAGCGTCCACGGTCGTGCCAAGCAAGCGTCACATGGCGGCGCGCGTCATCGAACACATCCGCGATGCCGAGCGCGCGCAAGGTTTCCTCCGTCACGCCGGAGATGAACTCGCCGCAAACGCGGTGCCGCGGATAGTGGCCTGCCTCGAGCACGGTCACGTCCACGCCGCGCAAGCGCAGCGCAATGGCGAGTGACAATCCGGCAAGGCCGCCGCCGGCGATGGTGATGGGTCGTTGCAAGCGCGCCAAACTAGCACGCGCCGCGCCTTGCGCCATGGGGAAAAGGCGGAGCCATGACAAGACGCACGAAAATCGCCGCGATCTGCCTGCACCATCCGATGAAGAAACTCTGGTCTGCGGATCGTGATTCTTTGTCGTCTACGCAATTCCGGACAAACGCTCAGAGAGCATTCTTGAACGCGCGGTCGAGGATGGCGGGAAGCAGCGCGTCCAACTCGGCGGAGGTCTCCGCTTGCAGGCGTTTCAAAGCGTCCACCTCCGCCTGCAAGGCAGCCAGCTCGGCGACGATCCGGCGTTGTTCGGGGAGGGGGGGAAGAGGAAACTGAAAGGCTTTTGCGTTGGAACCGCTTATGCCGATGTTGCCTGCTGTGGTCTTTCCTAGTTCTTCGACTTGGGATCGAACAGTTCGCGAGTGCAATGCGGTTACCAGAAAATCAGCCTCAATCCGTTGTGGGTCAGCACGGAGTCTTATGAGTTTGTCAGGATAGACGGCCGCATCGGGATTTTCGCCGCGGTAGATTGCGGGTTTGGCAACCCGGTTGATGTCCCCGTTGTATCGCACAATGAAAACGTCTCCATCACGAATTACGAACGGGCTCGCCTGCGCAGACGGCACTTCGACTGACTTGCAAGCGGTCATGTCCACAAACTTTGTGGAAGTGCTGGATACCGCGTTGATGCGAAGCATGGGCCTGCCTCCGCTATCAACTTCTCGTTGTGGGCCAAGACCGTTCCTTGGATTCTCAGCAAGCACATCATTGAGAGCACACATCGACCAACCGGCATCATCAACGAGACTTTGAATTGTGCGTGATATAAGAGCCTCCGTCTCCTCCTCCGCCTCTTTCCTCAGGCGTTTCGCCTCGTGGATCTGTTCGGCGAGTCCCTCGATCCGCGCCACGATCCGCCGCTGCTCGGCGAGGGGCGGGAGGGGGATTTCCAGCGCGAGGAATCGATCTTCTTTCAGTCGGACTCTGTTGGTCGTGCCTTCGCTGGCTCGCAGGCACAGTTCGACGAAGTCCTTGGTCTTGGTGAGCCAACCGAGAAAGGCCAAATCAAGTCGATGCTTGTTCGGCTCAAAGAGCGGGAAATCGTTAGTGACCAGTGCGCCATCCAGTGATTCCGGCACCAATCCCATCGCCCCATTCCGCGCGTCGATACGGGAGGCGATGAAGTTTCCGGACTTTGCAACGAAGCGTTTGCCATTCACCGATGCTCCTGAGACGCGCCCGCGCTCCACGACGCCCTTGCCCCAGAGTTTGACGGTGATTTCGGAATACTCACGCGAAGGATCGGGCGTGATGATTTCGCCAGTACGCGTGAGCACCTCTCCCAGCTTCACCATGGGCCAGGTCTTGCTCATATCCGGCTCCTTTCTCCCATCATCTGCGTTGCTTGGACGACCCCACTCCGTGGGGAAGTTACGGCGCGGCAGGGCCGCCGCGCCCTACCTTGGAAAAAACGGATAGAGGTAGGAACGGCGCATTGATTTGCGCCGCTCCCCCCTCCGAACCGGACGGGCGGATCTCCCGCATCCGGCTCTCCAGTCAGTGGTTTGCTCCTTGTCGGAGACTGGCGGTTTCCGTGACTTTGGCATCCAGCAGGCAAAAGAGCCCAAGCCCGGTAAAGTAGCGGTTCGGCCAGCGATGGTGATCTTGTCCCCGGCCACGTCCCCTGCCCCCACGCCGCTTTCGCAGAATGGAGCGCAGACGCATCCGCAACCATTGGTCGATCTCACCCAACTCGCTGGAGTGGACGTGCTTGAAGTATCCAAACCAGCCTTTCAGCGTTCGGTTGATGTCCGCCACGATGGCGCCCATGCTCTTGCCGTTGTTCCGGCAGGTCCGGGGTTTGATGGATTCGCGCAGTTTACGCAGGCTTTTGGGCCGCACCAACCTGATCAGACGCCCCCGCCGGCTGCGTTTGAACCGATAGCCGAGGAAGTCGAAATGACTGTCGGCCATGCCCATGTCCACCGTGCGGGTTTTGTCTGGATGCAAGGTCAGTCCTGCTTCCACCATCCACTTCCCTAACTTTTCCAGCGCGTTCCAGGCCTCTTCCTGACTGCGGCACAAGACGACCATGTCGTCGGCATACCGCACCATTTCAAAGCCCGGTCCGGCCATCAGCCAGTCCAACGGGTCGAGGTAAATGTTGGCCAGCAGCGGACTTATCACGCCTCCTTGCGGCGTGCCTTCCCCTTTCGCTTCCTGCCAGTCCATTCCTTCAATCACTCCTTGTTTCAAGAACCCCTCGATCAGCCCCAGAACCCGCCCGTCGGCAACGTGCTCCCGCACCTGTGCCATGAGCCGGTCATGGGGAATCGCGTCGAAGTAGCCCTTGATGTCCACGTCCACGACGTGCGTGTGTCCTGCACGAAGCAGTTCTTCCACATGCCGCAACGCATCCTTGCAACCGCGTCCGGGGCGGAACCCGTAGCTGTGTTTGGCGAAGCGGTTTTCGAATATCGGTTCAATGACCATTCTCACTGCTGCCTGCACCACGCGGTCGGTGACTGTCGGGATTCCCAACGGCCGCTTTTCCGCGCTGCCCGGTTTGTCAATCCACACCCGTTTGACTGGCTTGGGTTGATAGATCCCACGCTTCAATTGCTCATTCACGGCGAGCAGCCGACTCGGGCTGTCTTTTGCGAATCGTTCTATCGTGATGCCGTCCACGCCGCAGGCCCCTGCGTTGGACTTCACCTTTTCCCAAGCCAGTTCAAGGGTCCGCGCTGACCAAACCTTGTCGATCAGGCTGAACCACTTGTTTCCTTTCAGCCCTCTTGCGAGGGCCACCAGCATCGGTTCCGACCACACTCCGCGTTCGGCCTTGTGGCGTTGCCACAGGTCCTCTTCCGTTTGCTTATCCCTTGCGGGAACTGTCACGGATGGTTCTTCTTCGCGTTTCATGGTCTCGGCCTTTCCACTTCCCTGCCGCCCTTCACTCCACGGGCATTACCCCGCTTCATCACTACTATGGCGGCTCTGACTGCTGCCCGGCCCCGCTCGCGCGGATTCCTGCCCAGACAGCTCTCAACGCTTCCACATGACACCTTCCCTGCGTTCTCACCCCAACCATCCACAACAACCCGTTTCTCCCCCGTGAACGATGGATGTAAGGGGAAACGGTTACCGCTCATGCGGCAGGCTTCGCCATTCCCTAGAAGGCTCGCCGCTGTTGTAAACCGAATCGGGTTCACTCTCGTTTGGGACCGCAGGTCCGCCTCGGGCTGCTCCCCACCCCGTCTCGCGACGACGCAGTTGCCTTCGGCTGCTCTCCCGTAGCTCGTCTCGGGATGACTCAGACTTTCACTGGTTGATTTCATGTATGTGCGTTCGCACTAGGGCGGACCGGCCCGGTCCGCCGACTTGTCCGCCGCAGGCGGTCTGACATTGAGAGAGTTCATGTCAGGTTCAAGAATGCCCCTCCTCCCAGGATTTGAGTTCGTTTTTCAGGAAGGCTTCGAGTTCCTTCACGTCGGGCAGTTGCATCTGATAGCGGGAGACAAACAGGTTCTGGTCCATCCCGGCCAATGCATAGTGCACCAGTTCGCCGTTCTGACGGGTGCACAGCAAGATGCCCACGGGCGGCTGGTCGCCGGGCTGCATTTCGTTTTCGCGATACCACGCGACGTAGGTGTTGAGCTGGCCGAGGTGTTCGTGGCGGAATTCGTCCACTTTAAGCTCGATGAGCACATGGCACTTCAGCAGGCGGTGATAAAACACCAGATCGCAGAAGAAATGTTCGCCGCCGATGAGCAGGCGCTTCTGCCGCGCCTCGAAACAAAAGCCGCGGCCGAGTTCCAGCAGGAATCCCTGCAAGTGATTCATCAGCGCGTCCTCCAATTCGGATTCCGACAAGGCCTGCGCGGCGGGGATGCCGAGGAAGTCGAAAATGAAAGGATCGCGGATGACCAGCGCGGGCGATTGCGCTTCGGCCGCCTCGTTGGCCATGCGGGACAGCGCCTCCTTGTCCTTCGAGAGCCCGGATCGCTCGAAATACAACGACCCGATCTGCCGCTTCAACTCGCGCACCGACCAGCCGCCCTTGATGCACTCGATTTCGTAGAAGGTGCGGACGAGGGGGCTTTCTATTTCAATCAGTAATGCCAGATGGGTGTATGAGAGTCGTTGGAGAAGCTTTTCCGCCGGGACGGCCAATTTTGGGGTCGCCGACCCCAAATTCCCGGATGACTGCGGAATGAGTTTGCGGAATTCCGGGGTCAGCGACCCCAAAATCTGCGGATAGGCTGAATACAACTGACGGAAGCGGGGCAGCTCTCTGGCGTTCACCCCGGATAATCCGATTTGTTTCAGGCGCTCGGAGAGCTTGGGGTAGAACCCTTTGACATCACTCGGCAATGATGACTCGGTGATTTTCCATCTGTTCCAGATCGCACACAACAAAGACTTCATTTTTGCCGCTGCTGCGATAATACTCCAGCGCCATCTGTCGCCCGAGCGCAGATAGACCAAATCCCCTCGGCGCGCGAATTACGCAAGAACGCGGCTTATCAATAAGGTCTTCAGGTGGGGTGATATTTTTCGCTTCAATGCTTTCAAATGTTTCTGGATGTTTGGCGAAATCACGATCAACCCACACCTGTCGCTTAGATGAATAGCATGTGCTTGCTTCGTTGAACTCATGCTCCAACACGATTTCGGTATCTTGTGTTGAGAAGTAGTCAAACTTTGGTTCCTGAGATCCACAATTATCCCGAATTGCCAGATTAAATAATTTTCTTCCTTCATCGTTTCCGGCAATTCCTGTCCCAAGCACAAAAACGTGATTTGGAGACCACTCTCTGTATTTGATCTCAACTGATTTCAGCTCGGTATCAATAACCAATATTGCATAACCCAATCGGCCTTCTTTTCGTGTGAAAAGTGGCGGAGCCATTGAAAATACAGTTCCAGCAGCGCCTTGAGAAACCAAAGAGGACCTTCCAACGTGATAGTGCCCGTAAAGAACGACATCGAATTCTGATTCAATAATTTTCCCAAGTTCGTCGCCAGCCCAATCCGCCAACCAATCTATGGGATGATGCATAACAAGTATTCTAAACGCAGACTTGTTTGTTTCAATCCATTGATAAAGTTTCCGGGTGTCTATACTTAGAATTCCTTTATCACTAATTTTTGAATGATCTTTGGGGTTTTCTAGTCCGGCAAAGGAACACAGGCACGGTGAATTTCCGGCAGGTGTCGGCTTCGGTGGGCATCAAAGTGCCGCACGCTAACAAAGCGATACGACGGGGAAAGGACAAAGGAATCAAGTTGCAAGATACTTATATCCCCAAGAACTGGAACTGGAAGTTCCAGCCACTATGAGTATCAAGCGAAGTAGGCGACGCCAGCCTTGAAGATCGGCTGGTGTTTTTCACCGGGGATGTTTTTGGCGACCCGGGTGCCGGAGCGTTCGGTGTGGCCCATCTTTCCGAGGACGCGGCCGCACGGCGAGGTGATGCCTTCGATGGCGCCGAGCGAACCGTTGGGATTGTGCGCGATGTCCATGGAGGGCATGCCGGTTTGATCGACATATTGCGTGGCGATCTGGCCGGTGGCGGCGAGTTGGGAAATGATTTCGTCGCTGGCGTAGAAACGGCCTTCGCCGTGGGACAGCGGGATGGTGTGGATGTCGCCGGCTTGGCTGTTAGAAAGCCATGGCGAAAGCGTGCTGGTCACGCGGGCGCGGGCGTAGCGCGAGATGTGGCGGCCGATTTCGTTGTGGACGAGCGTCGGCTGCGCCGACGGATGGTGGATCGTGGATTGTGGATCGCGGATGGAAGAAGCCCCTTGGGCATCGCATCCGCCATCCGATATCTTCGATCCACGATCCACGATCTGCCCATAGGGCACGAGGCCGGTTTTGATGAGGGCCTGGAAGCCGTTGCAAACGCCGAGAATGAGGCCGTCGCGGCTCTTGAGCAGGTCCATGATGGCATCGGCAACGCGCGGGCTGCGGATGATGGTGGCGATGAATTTGGCGGAGCCGTCCGGTTCGTCTCCGGCGCTGAAGCCGCCGGGGAACATGAGGATTTGCGACTGGCGGATTTTTTCGGCGAGGGCTGTTAGGGATTCCTCGATGTGGCGGGCGGTGAGGTTGCGGAAAACGAGGATTTCGACGTCGGCTCCGGCTTCGCGGAAGGCTTTGGCGGAGTCGTATTCGCTGTTCGTGCCGGGGAAGGCGGGGATCAAAACCTTCGGTTTTGAGTGCCGAGTGCCGAGTGCCGAGTGAGAAGTGGAAGAGGTGAAGAGGGGGGCATCAACCATCTGCGATCCACGATCTATTATCTCCGATCCGGCCTCCGGCCGCGTCGGATAAATGGGTTCCAGAGTGGATTCCCAGGCGGATTGAAGATCGGTTAGGGAATGGGTTTCGTTGTTGAGGACCAGGGTGGGTTCGTCGGTGGTGTGGCCGATGAGTTGGGCGTTGAGGGTGGCGGGGAGGGGATCGCTGTGTTCGAGCAGGAAGGCGAAATACGCTTCTTCGTCGTAGGCGCGGTCGTGAGACCGCGAATTCCCCTCCTTAACCGGCTCCCCGCCATTCTCGCTCTTACGAGCGAGCCTACTGTTTGACCCGGATGCGTCACCCGGCACGGGTGAACCCCATTGGAAGCCGATGCGGTTGCCGAAGCAGCACTTGGCGAGGGCGGCGGCGAGGCCGGGGGCTCCGATATGGTGGAGGGAGAGGAGTTTGCCGTCCTTGTTGAGTTGATGGAGCGCCTCGGCGGTCTGCCTGAGGGCCTCGAAGTCGGGCAGGTTGTCGGTGTCGCGCGGAACGGTGACGAGCGAGACGGTGGAACCGGTTTTCTTGAACTCGGGCGAGAGCGCGAGGCTGGCCTTGCCCGGGGCGAGGGCGAAGGAGACGAGGGTGGGCGGGACGTCGAGTTCGTTGAAGGAACCGGACATCGAGTCCTTGCCGCCGATGGCGGCGAGGCGCAGCGAGTGCTGGGCGTGGAAGGCCCCTAACAGCGCGGCGAAGGGCAGGCCCCAGCGTTTGGGATCGTTGCCGAGTTTCGGGAAATACTCTTGCAGCGTGAGCCGGATGTCGCTGAGGCGCGCGCCGGAGGCGACGGCCTTGCAGACGGATTCAGTAACGGCATAGACCGCGCCGTGGAAAGGGGATTGTTCGGAGAGATGGGGATCGAAGCCCCAGGACATGTGGGTGCAGACGTCGGTGTCGCCTTCCAAGAGCGGAAGCTTGGCGACCATCGCGTCGGGTGGGGTGATCTGGTGTTTGCCGCCGAATGGCCAGAGCACGGTGCCCGCGCCGACGGAGCCGTCGAACATTTCGCCTAGGCCGCGTTGGGAGGCGATTGTTAGAGAAGAAAGATGTTCAGAAAGAGAAGGAGCGGGACGCTCCTTCGACGGGCTGGAGCAGGATGCTCCAGCCACATGTATGCGTGCGGATTGTTGGACGCCGTTGGTGTTGAGGAAAGCGCGGGAGAGATCGACGATGGTTTTGCCGCGCCATGTCATGATGAGTCGGCCGGAGTCGGTGACGTCGGCGACTTTGACGCATTCGAGGTTTTCCTTGTCGGCCTCGGCAATGAAGTAATCGATCTCCTTGGGATCGACGCAGACTGCCATGCGTTCCTGGGATTCGGAGATGGCGAGTTCGGTGCCGTCGAGGCCGTCGTATTTTTTAGGAACGGCATCGAGGTTGATGAGGAGGGAGGGAGCGATTTCGCCGATGGCGACGGAGACGCCACCCGCGCCGAAGTCGTTGCAGATTTTGATTTTACGGGTGAGTTCCGGGTTGCGGAAGAGGCGTTGGATTTTGCGCTCGGTGGGGGCGTCGCCTTTTTGGACTTCGGCGGAGTTTTCGAGCGCGGAGTCGTCGTGTTCCTTGGAGGAGCCGGTGGCGCCACCGACGCCGTCGCGTCCGGTGCGACCGCCGATGAGGAGGATGACATCGCCGGGTGCGGGAGTGCCTCGGAAAACATTCGCGCGCGGAGCGGCGGCGACGACCGCGCCGATTTCGAGGCGTTTGGCGACGTAGCCGGGGTGATAGACTTCCGCGACCTGGCCGGTGGCGAGGCCGATCTGGTTGCCATACGACGAGTAGCCGTGGGCGGCGACCTGGCAGATTTTTTTCTGCGGGAGTTTGCCGGGAAGGGTTTCGTTGAAAGGTGTTAGAGGATTGCCCGCGCCGGTGACGCGCATGGCTTGATAGACGTAGGAACGGCCGGAGAGAGGATCGCGGATGCAGCCGCCGAGACAGGTGGCGGCTCCGCCGAAGGGCTCGATCTCGGTGGGGTGGTTGTGGGTCTCGTTCTTGAACATGACGAGCCATTCCTCGGTGAAAGTTGAGGGTTGAGAGTTGAGAGTTGATGGTTTGGAGATCTCAACCGGGACGACGATGGAGGCGGCGTTGACCTCTTCGGAGACTTCGAGGTTGTCGAGTTCGCCGGAGGCTTTGAGTTCGCGCATGCCGATGAGGGCGATGTCCATCAGGGTGACGGGCTTGTCAGCGCGGCCGAGCTGGTTTCTCACATCCTGATAGGTTTGCCAGGCGCGGGCGGCGGGGCCGGCGGGGTCGTCGAAGGTGACTATGTCGATTTTGGTGAGGAAGGTCGTGTGGCGGCAGTGATCGGACCAATAGGTGTCGAGCATCTTGAGCTCGGTGATGCTGGGCTCGCGATTTTCCTGATCGCGGAAGTAGGTTTGGCAGAAGACGACGTCTTCCGGGGACATGGCGAGGCCAAACTCGGCGCGGATGGCGGAGGGATCGGCGGTGGTGAAATTTTCGAGAATGCGGACGTCCTTCGGAGTGTGTGTGGCTTGGCGGATGCATTCCGCCGCCACGGGGACTTCATGCGAATCGACGGCGTTGATGACGTAGGATTTGATGGCGGCTATTTCCTCGGCGGCGAGTCTGCCTTCGAGGATGATGACTTTGGCGGAGTGAACCGTGGGACGTTCCTTGCCGGTGAGGATTTGTACGCATTGGGCGGCGGAGTCGGCGCGTTGGTCGAACTGGCCGGGGAGATACTCGACGGCGAAGGAGGTTTCGTTTTCGCCGATGGTGAGATTGCGGAAGATATCATCCACCTGCGGCTCGGAGAGGATGGTGGTGCAGGCTTTGTCGAACTCGGCCTCAGTGAGGCCTTCGATGTCGTAGCGCTGGATGACGCGGACGTTTTTCAACTCCGGCAGGCCGAGTGATTCGCGGAGGTCATGCAGGAGGTGGCGCGCCTCTGCGTTGTGGGCGGCCTTTTTTTCGACGAAAATACGGTTCATCAGCAGCGTGGCTCGGGGAAGCGCGGAATGCTAGGGCAGGGTCCCGCGAGAGCAAGCCGAATGGCGGCGCTCGTCAGTCGCCGTCTTGCAGGTATCCGGCGAGCGTTTCGCGCAAGGTGGTGCGCGCGCGGAAAAGCAGGCTTTTGACGGCGGGCAGCGAGAGATTGAGCACGCTGGAAATTTCCTCGTAGGGGAGTTGCTCGTAGCGGCGCAGGACGACGGCCATGCGCTGGGCTTCGGGCAGGGCGGCGATGGCGGCGTCGACGGCTTGCTGGAGCTCGGCCTGGAGCATTTCGGCGTCCGGCCGGCGTTCGGCGCGATCCTCGATCTGATGGTGCGGGTTTTCCTCCCGTTCGTCGGCGGAGACTTCCTTCTTGCGCCCGCGGCGGCGGGTTTCGTTGAAGACGAGGTTGCGCGTGATGGTGAACAGGTAGGTGGTGAACTTGGCGTCCGGACGATAACGTTTCGCGTTGCGCCAGATGCGGAGAAACACCTGCTGGCTGATGTCTTCCGCGTCGTGGAGATTGCCGAGCATCTTGGCCACGGTGCCGACCACGGTGTTCTGATGTCGCTCGACCAATTGCCGGAAGGCCTGGTGATCTCCGCCGCCGATGCGCGCCATGAGCGCGTAATCGATGGCGCTCTCGGGGTCGTGTTCGGGGCTGTGCGTTTGCTCCATGTTGAGAGTGCTCGGAATTGCGGCGGAGGCGGTCCCCATGCGGCATTCAACCGCGGACTTGGTGCGAAGTTGCGCGGCGGATGCGGCTCAGGAGATGTCGGACTTTGCCCAGTCCTCGATGGCTGGGTCGAGGAAAACCCCGTCGAGCGCCTCGCGGGCCCAGTCCTCGCGTTTGGCAAGCTCGCGCAACATGCGCCATGCGGTGACTTGCACGGCCGGCATGTCGCTCCAGACGGCTTCCGCGAGGCACTGCCATTCGCGTCCGCGGAGGCGTTCGGGATGATCCAGCATTTCATGGCATGACTCGGAAATGAGAATCGTGCGGTCGATGTCGGGATCGGCAGGCACCGGCGGCACCTCGTAAGGCCAAAGCGACACGCCGGACGCGCCGGTGATTTCGCAGCGGGACTTGGCCCGGCGCGCAAGATCCTTGCCCATGCCTTGCAGGGCCATCATCCGCGCCTGATGCAGCTCGTAACCCTTCGCCATGGGGAAAACCTAGTCGATTTCCGGTGCCATGGAATCCTCAATTTCCGCCGGGCGCATGCTGGACAAAGCCCCGGCGCTCTGCCATGCCTCCGCCCCCATGTCCGAGTTAGCGAAAGTCTATGAACCCCAGGCGGTGGAAGCCAAATGGTATGCCGCGTGGCTGGCGGGGAAATGTTTCGAAGCCGATCCTTCGTCCGCGAAGGAAGCCTACTCGATCGTCATTCCGCCGCCGAACGTCACGGGCATCCTGCACCTCGGTCATGTGTTGAACAACGCGCTTCAGGACATCCTCGCTCGCCGCGCGCGGCAGGAGGGCAAGGAAGTGCTTTGGCTTCCCGGCACCGATCACGCGGGTATCGCAACGCAGGCGAAGGTCGAGCGCGAACTGCGCGAGCAGGAAGGTAAAACCCGCCGCGACCTCGGGCGCGAGGAGTTCCTCAAACGCGTCTGGGATTTCAAGAACAAGCACGGCGACATCATCATCCAGCAGCTCAAGCGACTCGGCTGCTCGTGCGATTGGAGTCGCGAGCGCTTCACGATGGACCCGCAATACACCAAGTGGGTGAGCCACGTGTTTGTGGAGTTGTTCAAGGAAGGCCTGATCTATCGCGGCAAGCGCATCGTCAACTGGTGCCCGGTTTCTCTAACAGCACTATCCGACGAGGAAGTCGTCATGACGCCGCAGCGCTCGAAGTTATACTTCATGAAGTATGAACTCGCCGACGCGCCCGGCGAGTTTCTGGAAATCTCCACCACGCGCCCGGAAACATTGATGGGTGACGTGGCGGTGGCGGTGAATCCGAAAGATCCGCGTTTCGCGAAATACATCGGCCGCAAGGTGATGCGTCCGTTTCCCCATGCGGAGATTCCGGTGATCGCCGATGAGCATGTGGACATGGAGTTCGGAACCGGCGCGTTGAAAATCACGCCCGCACACGACAAGGCGGACTTCGAGATCGGCAAGCGCCACAGTCTTGAGATCATCGATGTGCTGACTCCCGACGCGCACGTCAACTGCCCCGAGTGCCCCGACCTGCACGGCCTTGATCGTTTCGTGGCCCGCAAGAAGGCGGCCGCGAAGCTTGAGGAGATGGGTCTGCTCATCAAGGTGGAGGAATACGAGAACAACGTCGGATTCTCCGAGCGCGCGCACGTGCCGATCGAGCCGCGCATCTCGATGCAGTGGTTCCTGAAATATCCCCGCGTGAAGGAAGCCGCCGATGCGGTGGCGAACGGGGACATCAAGTTCCGCCCCGAGCGTTGGGCGAAAACCTATGCGCACTGGATGGAAAACCTGCAGGACTGGTGCATCAGCCGCCAGTTGTGGTGGGGGCATCAGATTCCGGTGTGGTATCGCAAGGACAAACTCGAAGCACTCACTCAAGCGGAGTCATTGGATACGTCCCACATGACTCATGGCGACCTGCACGTCGGCATCGAGCCTCCCGCCGACGCGCAAAACTGGGTGCGCGACGAAGACGTGATGGACACCTGGTTTTCCTCATGGCTCTGGCCCTTCGCCACCATGAGCGACCTCGGCGAGGACAGCGCGACGCTGAAAAAATTCTATCCGACCTCCGACCTCGTCACCGGCCCGGACATCATCTTTTTCTGGGTGGCGCGCATGATCATGGCGGGCTTCCGCTTCGCTGACGAACTGCCGTTCAAGAACGTGTTCTTCACATCCATCATCCGCGACCTGCAGGGACGCAAGATGAGCAAGTCGTTGGGCAATTCGCCCGATCCCATCGACCTGATGGACAAATACGGCGCGGATGGCTTGCGCTTCGGCCTCCTTCGCATAGCGCCGGTCGGCAGCGATCTGCGTTTTGATGAGGTGTCGGTGGAGGAAGGAAGAAACTTCGCCAACAAGCTCTACAATGCGTGTCGTTTCAGGCAGATGGCCGGCGAACGCGTTCTAACGAACGCGCCTACGTCGCTGCCGCCCTACCACATCGACATCATGGCGAAGCTCGACGCCTTGTCGGCGGACTTGAAGGAGAGCTATGCGGAGTACCGTTTCGGCGAGATCGCGCAGCGTCTATATGAATTCCTCTGGAGCGAGTTCTGCGACAAGTTTCTCGAAGCGGTGAAACTGGACCTGCGCGAGAGCGCCACGCCGGAAGCGCGGAACGCCACGCTTTCCACCTTCGATGCGGTGATGAGCCGCTACCTGCAACTGATGAGCCCCTACATGCCGCACATCACGGAGGAGCTTTCCTTGCGGATGGGATATGTGGGGCAAGGAGAGTTTCTCATGCAACAAACGCTGCCTTCCGAGCCGCTCATTCCTTTTGATCCGTCCGACGCTCAAGCCAAGGCCGCCGCCATCTACGAAACCGCCGGACGCCTGCGCAACCTGAAAGCGGAATACAACCTCGGATCGCGCAAGGACGTGCGCTTCATCGTGAAAGGCGCGGTCGCATGGCTTTCCGAAGAAACCAAAGTGCTCGCCCTGCTTGCCGGTGCCTCGGAAATCATTCCGGACTCATCCTACGAAGCCCCGAAAGGCACGCCAGCCGCGCTTGCGCCGGTGGGAGAGGTTTATCTCCCGATGGAAGGACTCATCGACGTCGAAGCCGAACGTGTGCGCATTTCCAAGGAGATTGAAAAAATCAAAATCGAAGTGAAGAAGTGCGAGGGCAAGCTCGGCAACGCCAGCTTCGTGGACCGCGCGCCGCCGGAAGTCGTCGGGCAGGAAAAAGCCCGGCTGGCGGATTGGAATGCCAAACTCGCCCAGCTCGGCGAGATGCTCGCAGCACTGGCATGATGACTTGCCAAGTCCGGACCGCCTCCTAGACTCGCGATTCCCTGAAAGTAGCATGAGTCAACTCGCCACCATTCCAGGTATTGGAAAAGCGTCCCTCGAATTGCTCGAGGCGGCGGGTTTTCTTGATGCGGATGCCATCGCCCGCGCCGGGGCGGATGAACTCTCGGCGGAGCTGAAGCGCGCCAACTCGATGCTGCAGATCACCAAGCAGACGCCCGGCCGGGCCACTGTTGAAAAATGGATTCTCGCGGCGCGGGAATTGACCGGCGTATCCGTTGACGAACCTGCAAGGCCGGCACTCATGCCGGTGGATTACGAGCAGACCGAGCAGGGAGCCGCGATGCTGGCCGCCGCGCCGTTCGCCATCCCGCTGCCCGCCCGCATTCTCGTGGCGAACCGTCTTGGCGTGGCGGATGTCCCTCCGGCCATTCTTTTGAACCGTTACTCCGGCGAACTCGACTTGAGGAGCGGGAGGAAACTGCCTGAAAGCCGCAGCCCGAAGCCCGCCGCGGTGTCGAACCATTATGTGAAAATTTCCGAAACCTCCAGCCAGCGCATGGAGATCGACACCAGTAAATTGCGCTCGACCCAGGACATGGGCGAACCGCTCGCGCGCATGCCCGCCGTCAAGGTTTCTCCCGCCAACGACCGTGTCGCGCTGCTGCGCGCGCCCCGTACCGAGACCAACAAGGGACGCGATCCCCAGTCCCGCTGGTACATCCGCGGCGTGCTGCACAGCCATCCGCTTTCCATCATGATGGGCGCGCTGGTCACGTTGTTGCTGATTGTTTTCGTGCCTGTGGGAATCCTCTCCGCGTTGCTTTTGCTGCTTTCCGGCGAGATGCCCGCGCGGTTCTCATGGGTGCCGGGATGGCTGATCGTGTTTCCGCTGATACTGCCGGTGCTCGGCCTCTTCTATCTGTTTTGGGGAATCGGCGGGTCCTGCCGGATTTGCGGACAGAGCCTTTTCCGCCACAAGTCACATCTCAAGAACAGCCGCGCCCATCATGTGCCGGGCCTGGGTTATGTCGTGCCCTTGTGTTTCCACATTCTCACCTTCCGCTGGTTCCGCTGCACGCACTGCGGCACGCCGGTGCGGCTTAAAGAATGATCGACCGCCCGCCGCCATGGTCCATCCGATGTTGCGCATTCTAACAGTGTCGGGACTCTCCGTGTGCCTCGCCGCGTGTTCGAAAAACGAGCCTGCCGGAAAACCGATCTCGCCGGGCACCAGCGCCGTCCCACCCGGGCTTATGGCCGGAACGAGTCAATCGGCCGCACCGTCCGCGTCGCTGCCTCCGGTGGAACTCACGCCCGAAGACGACATCGTTTTCACCGATCCCGACAACCCGGAAGCCAGCCTGCCCGAGCTTTCCACGCTGCTGTCCGCCACGCCGCGCCGCCGCGGGCCGTGGGAACAGAGCGAAACCATCGCCAAGCGCCTCGCCGTGCGCGAGGGCAAGCCGATCCTCATCTGGTTCACCGATTCCGCGCGCAGCCCGATGTGCAAGGCGCTCAACGAGGAACTTCTATCAAAACCGGATTTCCAGGAATGGGCTTCGGAAAAAATCATCCGTCTTAAAGTGGATGCCAACATCGTTCCCGACGATCCCGACATGCCGCTCGATGAAAAGGAAACCCGCCTCGTCGAGATGAAGCGCTATGTCGCCCGGATGAAAAAACAATACAAGATACTCGGCGCGCCGGTGCTGGTGATGCTCAACCCCGCGGGCGAGAAGATCGGCCAATACCGCGGCTACAAGCGCGGCGACGCGGATTTCACCTGGGGCCTCATCAAGCAGGCCGAGGCCGCCACCGCGCATGCCATGAAGGGCTGGCGCGCGTCGATGGAGCAAAAGGGCTACCGCGAATGGAGCGACCTCAGGGACCGCAAGGTCTTCGCCAAGCTCGTGAACTACTCGAAGGGCTCGCTCACGCTGGTCGAGCCGGACGGCACGCGCAGCCGTACCAGCGAGGACAGGCTGTCCGAAAAGGATCGCGCCTGGATCTCGGAGCAGAAGCGGCTGCGCGGCTTGTGAGGCAATTTCAGTTCTCCTCCGGAATCCGCATGCCGTAGAACGAGCGGTAAACGAAGGCCAGCGCGACGAGGAAGAAGAAGCCGCCGATCATGTTCTTGGTCGTCTGGTCCTTCATCGTCACGGCGATCTCCACGGCGAGCAGGCCGAAGAGCGTGGTGAACTTGATCACCGGGTTGAGCGCCACCGAGGAGGTGTCCTTGAAGGGATCGCCCACGGTGTCGCCGACGACGGTGGCGGCGTGCAGGTCGGTGCCTTTTTCTCGCAGGTCCACCTCCACGATCTTCTTGGCGTTGTCCCACGCGCCGCCGGCGTTGGCCATGAAGATGGCCTGGAAGAGCCCGAAGAAGGCGATGGCGATGAGATAGCCGATGAAGAAGTAGGGATTGAAGAACGGCAGCGCGAGCGCGAAGCAGAACACCACGATGAAGATGTTCCACATGCCCATTTGCGCGTACTTCGTGCAGATGGCGACGACTTCCTTGCTGTCCTTGTCGGAGGCGGTGGTGGCGTCGAGCTTCATGTTCTCCTTGATGTAAACCACGGCGCGGTAGGCTCCGGTGACGACGGCCTGGCAGGACGCGCCGGTGAACCAATAAATCACCGAGCCGCCCATGATCAGGCCGAGGATGATTTCCGGCTGAACGATGGAGAGCTTGTTGACCACGTTGCCGAACAGGTTTTCCAACAGCATGATGATACCGAAGACCATGGTGGTCGCGCCGACGACGGCGGTTCCGATGAGCACCGGCTTGGCGGTGGCTTTGAAGGTGTTGCCCGCGCCGTCGCCTTTTTCGAGTTGATACTTGGCGTTTTCAAAATCCGGCTCGAAGCCGAAGCCCTTCTTGATTTCCCCGGCGATGCCGGGACTGCCCTCGATCTGGCTGAGTTCATACACCGACTGCGCGTTGTCCGTGACCGGACCGTAGGAGTCCACGGCGATGGTCACCGGTCCCATGCCGAGGAAACCGAAGGCCACCAGGCCGAAGGCGAAGATCGGCGCGGCGAATTTGAACTGATCCGGCATGATCGCCATCAGGTCGGCATTGGTCGAGAACTGCCATGCGCCGAACATCAGGAACATGATGACAAGGCCCATCCAGAAGGCGGAGAAGTTGCCGGCCACAAAACCTGATAGAATGTTGAGCGAGGCTCCGCCGTGCTTGGAACAGTTGGTCACTTCCTTGACGTGGCGCGAGTTGGTGCTGACAAACACTTTGGTGAACTCGGGAATCAGCGCGCCCGCCACGGTGCCGCAACTGATGATGACCGAGAGAACCCACCACAGGTCGGGCAGTGCCTTGCCGGCGAACTCGAAGTTTCCGAGCAGCAGCTTGCTGGCGAGGAAGGTCACGCCGATGGACACCGCCGAGGTGAGCCAGACGAGATGGGTGAGGGGCGCTTCGAAATCAAAGTCCTTCTTGCCGCCGAACATCGCCTTGCTGATGGCTTCGTTGATTAGATAGGAACCCAGCGATGTGACGATCATCAGAGTGCGCATGACGAACAGCCACACGATGAGCGTGGCGCAGACATCCTGGCTGTCCGCCAGCGCGAGGGCCAGGAATGCGATCAAAGCCACGCCGGTCACGCCGTAGGTTTCAAACCCGTCGGCCGTCGGGCCCACCGAGTCGCCGGCGTTGTCACCCGTGCAGTCGGCGATGACGCCGGGGTTTTTCGGATCATCCTCGGGCAGTTTGAAAACGATCTTCATCAGGTCCGATCCGATGTCGGCGATCTTGGTGAAAATGCCGCCGCAGATGCGCAGCACGGATGCGCCGAGCGATTCGCCGATCGCGAAACCGATGAAACAGGGGCCGACGAGATCCATCGGCAGGAAGATCAGGATGCAGATCATGAAAAACAATTCCACGCAGACGAGCAGCAGCCCCACGCTCATGCCGGAGCGCAGCGGGATGCCGAGCGTGGCAAGCGGATCGCCTTTAAGAGCGGAGAAGGCGGTGCGGGAGTTCGCCACCGTGTTGATGCGGATGCCGAACCATGCCACGCCGTAGGAGCCGAGTATGCCGAGCACCGAGGCGGCCAGGATGACGGCCACGTGTGTCACGGCGTTTTTCTGCAGGACCCCGAAGTAGTAGATCATGCAGGCCGCGATCAGCAGCCACAGGATGGCGAGGAATTTCCCCTGGGTGAAGAGATAGGTTTTGCAGGTTTCCCAGATGGTGTTGGAAACCCGCGCCATGCCTTCATGCACCGGCAGGTTTTTCGTCTGCTTGTATTGCAACAGTCCGAACAAGGCGCCGATCACGCAGACCGCGAGACCCGCCAGCATCAGTGTGTGCCCGCTCATGCCGCCCAACGACTCGAAGGTCACGGTGTCGAGTTTGGGGATTCTGAGGTCGGCCTCGCTTGCAAACGATGTTCCCGCGCCCGCGAGCGTCAGGACTGACATGATGATGGATTTTGCGGTTTTCATGATTCAATGGGCATGCTGTCGGTTTGGTTTGGAAATCTCCAGCCGTTTTTTCGGCGGGATTGGTTAGGCGTTAGATAGAAACTGTCCGCAGGTTTGGTTAGAGGCTTGGCGGGTGTGCGGCCTTGCTGGGCCGGAGAATGGGAGGGAGCGAACCCACCTGCTCCGCGCGGCATTTCAAACACTCAGCGCCATTTGCTTAGGAAACATTGATGTTTCGCTTTGACGGATTACGGCGCATTTCCTAGAAGCGCGCGAGCCTGCCATGATGAAGTGCCCCCGATGCGTCCAGCGAATCCACCGAGCGGCGGAATCGTGTCCGCACTGCGGGTTTTCGATGGCGGATGCCGACGGGCGTTTCGGCTCGGAGGACGTGCGGCTGCGCTGTCTGACGGATGCCGCGGGTATTCTGCGCCGCGGCGATCGCGAGAAGGTGGAGGCCGCGATGGCGCGGATTTCCCGGCTTTTTCCACAAGTGTTCGTGGCGGTTTACACCGGCGCGCTTGGCGAGGTGGCCAACATCCGGCAGTTCGGTTTCTGGCTGCTGAACCGCGCGGCCTTCGAGGACCTTCCGCCGGACAAGCCGAACGAGGCGGGCATCCTGATCACCATCGATCCGGAGTCCAAGGCCGCGGGCATCGTTTTCGGCTACCTGCTGGATCCTTTCCTGGATGAAAACGACACCTTCGAGTGCCTGACGCGCGCCCATGCCTACTGGCTGGAGCAGCGTTATGCGGAGGGGCTGACGCGCGCGCTGCTCCATCTCGAGACGCTCTTGTGCAAGCGCAGCCGGCAGGCCCGGCGCGATCCGGAGCAATTCCGCAACAAAGTCACGCCCGCAGGCATGGGCGATGTGATGCGCCGCATCCGCGCGGGGCACCGCGAGCCGTCCGCCGCTACGTCAAAACAGGAGGCGGTGAAATGAAACTTTGCCGCCTCTGCTGGTTTCTAACCGCGGCTGCCCTCGCCGCGCAGGAACCCGGCCTGCCCGGCTGGAGCGAAAGCGGCTTTCCGGAGGGAGAAGCGGTTGAAACCCTGCTGACGGTGGATGAACAACCCGCGGAACAAGCGGAATTCGTCGAACCCGCCGCCGGGGAAATCACCATCGATGAACCGAAGGAAACCCTCATCCCGGAATCCTACTGGCCGGACTATTTCGCCAAGCGTCCGGAGAAATATCTCATCGATCCTCAAAAACTGTTAGGCCCGGTGGAATACCGCGAGCGCCTCGCCTTCCTCAACTATCATGCAAGCGACTCGTCCATTGATCTGTTCGTTTATGTGATGGCCGGCGACCAGTCCGTTCCCGGCGAGGTGCGGCAGGAGGAAATGATGGAGCGGCTGTTTTCAAACGGTCGCCCGGCGGTGGTGGTGTTCTATTACCTGGGCGCGCCGCAGCGCGCGATGCTGCTGCCGGGTCCGTATCTAACAGATGTGGTCCCGGCGGCGGAACAGCGGCGGGCCTTGGAGAGTTCGGTGATTCCCGCACTCAAGGAAATCGAGCCCGCGCGTCAGCTCGAAACCTTCCTCGTGCAGATGTCGATCCGCATTTACTGGATGGAGCGCATGATGGTCGGCGAGGAGACGGGCAAGGAAACGGCGGCCGCAGCCGTGATCAAGAATCCGGAAAAATCCGGACTGCGCGAGTTGCTGCGCCCGTATCTGGAAAAAGCCTCGCGGCACGTGGTGCCCGCGTCATCCGTCGCCGGAGCCTTCTTGCTGGTCTTCGCCGCGCGTTTCTGGCTCAAGCGCCGGGCGCGGCACCGCTTCCCGGATTTAGAGGTCGAGCCGCGCCTGGGAGGCGCCTACGCCGCCGGAGTCGGCGCGGTGATCTCCTTCGCCAGCGCCACCGTGCCGCCCGCCACCCAGCGCGACGCGATGCCGGACTACCTGCGCCGCGCCTGATGCGGGGCAAGGTCATGGGCCGCATCCCGGCATATTTACGGCGTGGCTCCCTCACCATTCTTAGAGCATTTTAAATAAAACTATATCCGCAATGGGCAAACCAATTGGTTGCGTCTTTTTGGGTGACCCGTGAAAGCGCTTCCCCAATGGCATGAAGCAGCGTCTCGTTGGAGCGGGCCTCGGCCTTG
>Ga0315904_10004144_pt1 | contig 20882 bp, 18 predicted proteins | sample LakEriMetagenome_6_FD_203529 | JGI IMG/M metagenome (GOLD analysis project Ga0315904, IMG submission 203529) | Freshwater fungal communities from buoy surface, Lake Erie, Ohio, United States - Buoy 12 MA120 | ecosystem: Environmental > Aquatic > Freshwater > Lake | place: USA: Lake Erie, Ohio...
CTTCCCGGGTCTCGAAGTCTCGGTCAGCGTTCTTCCCTCCTGGCTCGACGAGCCCTCGCTCGGCGAGCTTCTCGCCGCCGCCGACCGGTTCACCCTCCACCTCAGCCCAGGCTACGTCCTCGGCGGCGCCCGCGCGCGCACCGATTTCAAGGCCGCCGAGCGCTGGGTCGCCCAGGCCGCCTCCCACGGCCGACCCTTCCGCGTCGGCCTGCCCATCACCAGCCATTACCTTTGCCTGGATCCCAACGGCGGCCTGCTTGCCTCGGTCCCGGTTGGGCGCCCCGTTCCCGCCGGAACCGTCCGCACCGAGCCGGTCGTCGCCGATCCCGCGGCGCTCCCCGCCTTCGTCCGCCTGATGGCCACCCATTCGCCCGCCCAGCTCGAGGGCTTCGACTGGCTTCGCCTTCCCGTGCCCGGCGACGCCGGAACCTGGTCCCTGGGCGGCATGACCGCCGCGCTGAGGGGCGAGCCCGTGGTCCGGTCGCTCAAGGTCGCCATGGTCCCGGACGAGGGCTATGCCCGCGTCGTCGTCGTCAACGACGGCATGGTGCCCATGCCCTCGCCGACGGTGAGGGTCAGCTGGAAGGGTGGGGAGGTCCAGGCCTGCGACGGCGCCGGCGGCTGGGAGATGCTCCTCGGCGGCGGCGAGGGCTTCCGCCTCCGCCCTGGCGACACGGCCGGTCTCATTCCCGCCGGCGAGACCCTCACCGCCGGCTGGATCCGCTTCGCCTCGCCTCCCACCGAGACCTCGGCAGCCTTGGCCGAGCGCTGAGGCCACGCCCATGCTTCCCCTCCACTGGCACACCGAGCCCCTGCTCATCCTGACAGTGGTCGGGGCGAGCTGGCTTCACGCCATGGCCTGCGGCCCCCTCCGCGGCCGCCTCGCCCCCGGCTCGGCCTACCCGGTCGGCCACGCCGTGCGGTTCCACCTCGGCGTTCTCGCCGCCTACCTCGCCGTCGGGTCCCCCCTCGACCAGCTCGGCGAGGCCTACCTGTTCTCGGCCCACATGCTGCAGCACATGCTGCTCATCTACGTCGCCGCGCCGCTCGTGGCCGCCGGCCTGCCGCCCGAGATGATCGACCGTTGGCTGGAGCGTTCGCCCCGCGCCCTCGGCATCGCCCGCCTTCTCGTCCATCCCCTCTTCGCCGCCATCCTCTTCACCCTCGTCTTCTCCTGCTGGCATTTCCCGGAGCTCTACGAGTGGGCCCTCCGCGACCGCCTCGTCCATGTCATCGAGCATTGGACGATCTTCCTGCCCGCGGTCCTCCTGGTCTGGCCCCTCGTCTCGACCTCCCGCGTCCTCCCCCGGCTCGGTCACGGCGCCTCCATCCTCTACGCGGTCGCCCTGATGGTCGCCGACCTCCCCCTCTGGGCCGCCCTCATCTTCGGCGACCAGCCGATTTACGACACCTACCGCCTCGCCCCGCGCATCACGGGCCTCGATCCCCTCCAGGACCAGATCCTCGGCGCCTCCGCCATGAAGGTCTTCAACGAGGCCTTCTCCCTCTGGCACATGGGCGCCGCCTTCCTCCTGTGGTATCGCGCCGAGCGCTGAGGCTCAGCTCCGGTCGGCCCGGCGCAGCAGCGCGACGCCCAGGCCCAGGATCGCCAGCGACGGCGCCCAGGCCAGGAGGTCGGGCCGCAGGGCCGGGTCCGTCACCCATTCCGCCGCGGACATGAGCGTGTAGTAGGCGAGGGCCACGCCGAGCGCGAGCGCGGCGTTGACAAACGTCTCCTTGCGCCCGACCCGCAGCGAGAGCGGCACCGCCAGCACCGCCAGCGCCAGGATGCCCATGGCGCCCGCCAGGTGCGCGTTGAGCTGACGCCGCGCCTGCAGGCGCGAGGCCTCGACCTGCTCCGGCGTCGCGTCGGCGGGCAGGTTCCAGCCCTTGTCCATGGCCGCGAGCAGCTCCGACGTCGTCAGCCAGCGCAGCTTCCGCGCCCCCGAGCCTGCCGTGCGCCGCAGCGCGAAGTCCAGCTCCGCGCGCTCCAGGCTGGCGTAGGTCGACGTCTGGCGCCGCGTGCTGTCGCCCGCCTTGCGCTGCTCGACGCGCACGTTCTGCGCCGTGATGCGCAGCCGGTCCGCCGCCCCGTCCTCGCCCGGCACCAGCTGCGCGAAGGCCGTGCGCGCATGCAGGCTCTGCGTCAGCTGGCCGTCCTCGCCCACCTGCCACACCCAGAGGTCGCCCAGCTGGCCCCCCTCCCGGCTGCCCGCCCGGATGATCACGCCCGGGAAGTCGCGGCACAGCTCGCCCGGCACCAGCGCCGTCGCCGGGTTCTCCGCCACCGCCCCGCGCAGGATCCCGCGGTAGGCGGTGTTCGCCGCCGGCGCCACCTCGAGGTTGATGTAGGCGGCCGCCGCGGAAAGCGCGCCCGCCAGCAGGATGGCCGGCGCCGCGATGCGCGCCAGCGGCACACCGCCCGCCCGCATCGCCGTGATCTCCGATTGCGCCCCCAGCCGGCCGAACGCGATGAGGATGCCCGCCAGCACGCCCAGCGGCAGCGCGTAGGGCAGGGTGCTCGGGATCACCAGGACCACCAGCTCCAGCGCCTGGAACGCGTCGATGCGGCCCGCCGCCAGCTCCCCCGCCACCTGCCTCATGAGGTTGCCGGCCGTCAGGATGAACACGCAGCCGCCGGTCGCCAGGGCCGCGGCGCCCGCGGTCTCGGACAGCACCAGGCGGTCGAGGATGCGCACGCGTCTAGCAATGCCCGCGGTCCGCGGCCGGGGCGAGGACAAACCTCGCTCAGGGCGCGCCATCGAGCGGCCGCGGCAATCCCTCCGCCGCCACCGGCTCCGCCGCCGCCTCGCGCAGCCAGCCCGCCTGCCCGCCCGCCAGGCTCACCAGCACATGGCCGTTCAGCCGGCGTCCCGTGCGCACCACATCGCCCTCGCCCACCGTCGCCACCGGCTCGCCCAGCTGCGTCGGGGTCAGCTTCAGCGGCTCGTCGGGCATCCGGTTCACCGCCCGGCGATGCGCCGACCACGAGCCCCAAAGCCCCGGGCCCGACAAGGCCAGCAGCGTCGCCCCGATCAAGGCCGCCCGGTGATGCGCGTCACCCATCCGCCGGCCCCTCAGCCTCGGCATCGCCCAGGCGAGCAGCACCGTCCACCCCGCCGCCAGCGCGGCCAGCGTCCAGGTGTCGGCCTCGAGCCAGCCCGCGTAGGATTCATGCCACCGCTCGGCGGGCCGCTCAACGCCGCCAACCGTGGCCGCGTGGCGCAAGCCGGCCCTCGCCACGGCGTTGCCCGGGTCGAGCAGCAGCGCCCGCTCCCAGCACACCATCGCCCGCCCCTTGCGCCCCAGCCGCCACTCGGCGTTCCCCGCCGCGGCGAGCAGCTCCGCCGACACGCCCTCCTCCGCCGCGATCTCGCCCCAGACGGTCAGCGCTCCCGCGGAGTCCCCGTCCAGGTACGCCTTGCGGGCGGCCTCGTGCCTGCCTTCCGCGGCCGCCTCGGCGCCGAGCGCCAGGATGATCAGGAGAATCAGTCGCACAGGCGTTGGCGAAGCTCGGCCAGCCCCTGCGCCAGGGCGGCGTGGTGAATCAGGCTGCCCGACGGGGAGCGGCCGCCGAAGCGCGAGCCGTCCGCGCAGCGGAACGCCGCTCGCACCGCCTCGGCCCGGGCGCCATCGGCCCAGCCGGCGGCGCGCAGGACATCCTCCGCGGTCAGCGCGCCGGCCTGCCCCGAGAGCAGCGGCGCCGCGCCCGCCCGCAGGCCCTCGACGGCCTGGCGCGCGTGGGCCTCCGCGTCCGCCGCGCGCTCCGCTCGCCGCAGCCGCGAAAGGGCGCGGGCGACCTCGCGCCGGGCCCTGGCCCGCGCCACGCGTCCGGGGTTGCGGGCCACCCACTCGCGTCGCGCCGCCACGGCAAGCCCCGCCCCGAGCGCGAGCAAGCCGGTCAGGTTCGCGCCGGCCAGGCCCAGGCCGGAGGCCAGCGGGGCGACGGTCTCGCGCGCGCCTCCCGCCGTCGGCTCAGGGTCGGCCAGCTTGCTCGGCGGGGTCGCCGCCGCGATCTCCGTGACCGGCGCCGCCGGGTCCGCCGTGACGAGCTCGACCTGCCTCGGCGCCTGGCCGCCGACCTGCACGTCGACCGGCGCGAATTCCACCCGGCGGTACGAGCGGGTCTCGGGATCGAAGAAGCTCAGCCGCACCGGGGGCGTCTTGAGCGCGCCCGGCAGCCGCGGGGTTAGGTTGTAGGTGAAGGCTCGCTCGCCCGGCGCGGCGAACGTCCGCCGCTCGCGGGTCGGCAGCACATCCCAGGCGTCGCCATGGGGGACCTCCGGGGGGAGGATGCGGTCGACGTTCCCCTCGCCCACGATCGTCGCCGTCATGCGGATGGTCTCGCCGATCATCGGGCTCGCGTTCGAGACCTTGAGCGACTCCGCCGCGTAGTTGCCGACCGCCCCGCCCCAGTCGGCGGGCCGACCCGTCTCCGGCACGCGCAGGACCTTCACCTTGCGCGTGAAGACAAAGGGCCGGTCGCGCATCTCCGCGGCGAGCCGGCCCGACCGCGGGTCGGCGAGCGAGATGCCGCTGAGGCGGAGGTCGACCTCGCCCGCGCGGATGGGCGTCAGCTCGAACTCCGCCACCATCCCGCCCTCCGCCCCGTCCATCCGGGAAATCCCGCTGCGGAAGCTGATGCCCTCGCCGCGCGCCTCGATGCCGAAGACGCCCGCCACCCGCTCCTTCTCGCCGTGCGTGAACCGAATGCGACCCGCCACGGTCTCCCCCAGGTAGAGCGGTCGGTCGGGTAGCTCCAGCTGGGCGCGCGCCAGGCCGAGGTTCTCGCCCGGCAGGGCCTCGCGCACGCGGAAGGCAATGGCCGGGACGGGGACCTTGCGCGTCGCGAACGAGAGGGCAAACGCCGGGATGCGATGGTCGCCGGGAGTCGCCGGCGCCACCGCGCTGACCATCAGGGTCGACGTCCCGCCGCCCCCGAAGGAGCCCATGCGCTGCCCGCTGAAGCGCATCGGGATGTCGTCCATCAGCGGCAGCTCCGCGCCCACCCGGATGGCGGGCCCGAGGGGGTCGTCCTCGGGCGAGGTGACCGACAGCTCCAGGCGGAACGGCTGGCCCGGCGCCGGCTCGTCGGGAATCATCCGGTGGCGCACGGTGTCCTGCGCCGCCAAGGGGGCGAGCGCGGCCAGGAGCAGCAGGGCGGCCCGGGCGACCATCTCAGTAATCCTTTCCTTTCCGGTCGGAGGGGCGGCCGCGCCCGGGCTGGCCCTGGCCGGCCGCGGGCATGCGTCGCCCGAACTGGTCCTGGAGGGACTCGAGCTGGCTGCGCGCCTCCTGCTCGCTCATCTTCCCCTCCTCGCCCGGCTTGGCCTCGCCCGGGCCGGAACCGGCCCGGGGCTCGCGGGGCTCGCCGAACTCGTCGTCCTCCTCGCCCTCGCCGTTGGCGGGGCGCTCCTCCGGCGGGATGCGCTTCATCAGCTCGAGGATGACCTCGCGCAGCTCCTTGTGCTTGCGGGCCATCTCGGCGATGATCCCGCGCAGCTGCTCGTTCTCCCGCCGCAGCAGGCGGAGCAGCTCCTCGACCTTGTCCGCGTTGGCCCGGGCCTCGGCGTCGGCCGCGTCGAGCTCGTGCGCGCCGCGGAAGTCGCCGACCGACCGCAGCCAGGCGGCGGCGACGCCCGCCCGCTTGGCCAAGGCCTGCTCGGCCGCCGGGATGGATTGCTTCCGCATCGTGCGGTGGGTGCCGATGCCCGAGGAGAGGGCGGCGACCGCCGGCACGTAGTCGGGCTTCTTGCCCTCCGCCTTCATCCGGTCGAGATACTCGATCATGTCCGTCATGTCGGAGATGTCGGCGTCGGCCGCCTCGATGTACGAGCGGGCGAGGGAAAGCTCGGTGATGTCGCCCTCCGTGCGTCCGCCGAGCGAGGCCCGGCCCTTGCCGAAGCGGACATGGCCGAGGTTGTGCAGCGACCCGGGCCGGAGCGCGTCGCGGTTGCGGCCCAGCGCGGCGCGCAGCGCCTCTTCCGAGCCCGCGAGGTCGCCCGCCGCGAGGCGGCGCGTGCCGAGGTTGTGCAGCTCGCGCGGGTCGAGCTCGTCAAAGGCGGGCTCGTCAAAGGCGGGCTCGGGGCCGTCGGCGGCGAGCGCCGCCAACGGCGCGGCGAGGAGGGCGAGCAGGGCGGGGCGCGTTTTCATGGCTGGGGGGCCGGGCGGCGTCGGTCGGTGAGGAGGGACTCGATCACCATGAGAAGGAGCGCGAGGGACACAAACAGGCTCTCGCGGGGGATGCCGCTGCGGCCGCCGCCCTGGGCGTCGGTCCCGGCCTGGATGGCCAGACGCAGGGCCTCGAGCCCCTCCCCCGCCTGCCCGAGCCGCACATAGCGGCCCCGGGTGGCCTCGGCGACCTTGGTCAGCGTCTCCTCGTCCAGCCGGCTCGTCACCGGGTTGCCCTCCGCGTCGCGCAGGCTGTCGGGCAGGCCGTCCGGCCCGACCACCGTGATGGGCCCGCCCGACTCCGTGCCGACCCCGATGGTGTGCACGACCAGTCCCTTGCGGGCCAGCTTGCGCGCCATCTCGACGCCGCCCGCCTCGAGGTCCTCGCCGTCCGTCAGCAGCAGCACGAGCTTGCGGTTGCGGTTGGCCGCGAAGGCGCCCTCGGCCTCCTCGAGCGCGCGCGCGATGTCGGTGCCGGAGACCGGGATGGCGCGGGTGTCCGTCTCCCCGAGGGTCCGGTAGAAGGCGTCGTAGTCCCGGGTCAGCGGGCACTGCAGGAACGCTTGGCCGGAGAAGGCCACCAGGCCCACGCTGCCGGTGCCCTTGCGCTGCACGAACGAGGCGATGGCGGCCTTGGCCCGCTCCAGCCGCGACGGCCGCAGGTCCTTGACCAGCATCGAGCGCGAGGTGTCCAGCACGAAGACCACGTCCTCCGCCGCGGAGGTCTGCTGCGTCACCTCCACGCCCCAGCGCGGTCCGGCGGCCGCGGCGCCCAGGAGCAGCAGCGCGGCCAGGCCGAGCGCGGCCTTGGCGTTGCGGCGCGCGTCGGAGAGGCCCGACAGGCCCCGCCCGATGGCGCGCGGGTCGAGCAGGCTGGCCAGCCGACCCGCCCGGCCCGACGCCTGCCGGAGATGCATCCAGGCCAGGCCCAGCGCGACCGCGGCGACGACGCCGAGGACCCAGGGGCGGAGCAGGTGGGGGTCGGTGAGGTCCATGGCTCAGGGCGAGCGCGGCCGCGCCGCGCGCAGGGCGAGCTCGCCCAGGAGGAGGAGGAGGGCCGCGGCGATCCAGAGGGCCCGGTGGTCGTCGTAGGTCACCGACTCGCGGATGCGCACCTCGGTCCGCTCCAGCCGGTCGATCTCGGCGTAGACCCGGCGCAGCTGCTCGCGGTCGAGCGCGCGGAAGAACTGCCCGCCGCCCACCTTGGCCATCGTGCGGAGGATGTCGTAGTTGGCGGGGTTGATGGTCTGCATCGGGATGGGCCGCCCGAGCGGGTCCCGGATGATCTCGCCCGTGGCCGGGTTGAACTGCGGGAGCATCGTGGGCTCGTCCTTGCCGAGCCCGATGGTGTGCACGCGGATGCCGAGGGCGGCGGCGAGCTCGGCGGACGGGACGGGCAGGACCGAGCGGCTCTGGTTGTCGTCGCCGTCGGTCAGCAGCACGATCACCTTCGAGGCCGACCGGGGCAGCGACTTCATCCGGTCCACCGCCATCGCCATGGCGTCGCCGATCGCGGTGCCCGTCTCCTTAATGACGCCGATGTGCATCCGGCCGACGCCCTTCTCCACCCACTCCTTGTTGATGGTGAGCGGGCTGAGCAGGTAGGGCTTGCCGGAGAAGACGACCGCGCCGACGCGGTCGTCGGGCCGCGACCTGAGGAAGTCCTGGATGACCTGGCGCGTGGCCGACCAGCGCGTCGTCTCGTCGTCCTTCCCGCCCATGTCCATGGCCAGCATCGACCACGAGAGGTCGATGACGAGGAGGATGTCCACGCCCTCCGACTGGCGCTCCACCTCGCGGTTGGCCGTGCGCGGGCCGGCCAGGGCGACGATGCAGCACGCCGCGGCGAGGAGGCGCGCGAACAGGCGAAGCCGGCCGGCCGCCTCGCGCACCGGTCGACCGATGTCGCGCAGCAGCGAGGCGTCGGGGAAGAGCAGGGCGCCGGCCCGGCCCGCGCGCCCGCGCAGCCAGGCCCAGAGCGGCAGCAGGGCGAGGAGGAGCAGGGCCTCCGGGTGGGCGAGCTCGAGGCCGGGCGCGGCGAGGCTCATCGCAGGGCCTCCTTCCAGAGCGCCCGCCGCGCCAGCTCGACGCGCGCGAAGGCCTCGGCGCACAGCGCGGCGACCTCGTCGCCGTCCACCTCGCGGCCGGCGAACTTGGCCGCGTCGGCGGCGCGCAGCGCGCGCAGCGTCGGGTCGGCCGCGGTGGCGAGGAGGGCGGACCGCTCGCAGCTGGACGCCAGCTGCTGCGTGCTCAGGCCGGCCGGGGCCTCCGCGCAGACCGCGGCGAGGTAGGCCCGCAGCGCGTCGGCCGCCAGGCCTGCCTTGAGCGCGGGGTTCGGCGCGGCCGACGCCCCGGCGTGGGAGCGTCGGAAGATCTCGGCCGGGTCGGCCGGGCGGGCGCGTCGCCGGGCGAGCCGGAGCGCCAGCCATCCCAGGCACAGGGCCAGGCCGAGTCCCGCGGCCAGCGCCGCGCCATGCGCCTCCAGCCAAGGCGGCGGCACCTCGGGTCGGGGACCGAGGAGACGGGCGGCGGTGTCGGCGGGCTCGCTCATCGGCGTCGGCGCCGGCGCTCGAAGAAGCGGGCGAGGGCGGGTCCCGGCCGGGCGGTCTCCTCGAGGCGGAGCGTGTCGACCGACGCGCGGGCCAGCGCCGACTCCGTCTCGGCCAGCCGCTGGGCGGCGCGGGCGGCGTAGGCCGCCCGGACCGAGGCGGAGCCGGTGTCCACCTCGGCGATCTCGCCCGTCTCCGCGTCCTCGAGCGCGAGGAGGCCCACGTCGGGCAGGGTCCGGGTGCGCGAGTCCAGCAGGTGCACGCAGGCCACGTCGTGGCGCGCGTTCAGCTGGCCGAGCGCGGCGACCATCGCCTCGGCGCCCTCGGGCCCGGGATGGAAGTCGGAGAGGACGAAGACGGCCGCCCGGCGGCGCGCGGCGCGGGCGAGCCGGCGGAGCGGCGCCGCGAAGGCCGTCCGGGCCGAGGCCGCGGGGCGCTCGAGGATGTCACGGATGACCCGCAGCGCGTGCCGCCGGCCCTTGCGCGCCGGCACCCAGTGCTCCGCCCTGTCGCTGAAGAGGAGGAGGCCGACCTTGTCGCCCGCCTTGAGGGCGGAGAGGGCGAGGATGGCGGCGACCTCCGCCGCCCGCTCGCGGGTCGAGAGCTCGCCCGAGCCGAAGCGCGACGAGCCCGAGATGTCGACCGCGAGGACGAGGCTCAGCTCGCGCTCCTCGCGGTGCAGGCGGACGAAAGGCTTGCCCGTCCGCGCCGTCACGTTCCAGTCGAGCGTCCGCACATCGTCGCCCGGCACGTACTCCCGCAGCTCCTCGAAGTCGGTCCCCCGGCCCTTGAACCGCGAGAGGTAGGCGCCGACCATCGCGTCGCTCACCAGGCGCGAGGCGACCAGCTCCACCCGCCGGGCGCGGCGGAGGATTTCCTGCGGGCTGGGGGCCGGGGTTTCCAAGCGCCGGCGCCGGGTCAGGGGATGCGGACGGTGTCGAGCACGCGCCGCACCACCGCGTCGGCGTCGACGCCCTCGGCGTCGGCCTCGTAGGTGAGGATCAGCCGGTGCCGGAGCACGTCCGGGGCGAGGTCCTTGACATCCTGGGGCACGACGTGGTCGCGGCCCTGGAGGTACGCCCAGGCCTTCGCCGCGAGCGTCAGGTTGATCGTCGCGCGCGGCGAGGCGCCGAACTGCACCAGGCCCCGCAGGTCGGGTCCGCCCGGCTCCTGCCCGCGGGTGGCGAGCACGAGCGAGACGATGTAGTCGCGCACCGGGTCGGCCACCTTCACGGCGTCGACGCCCTGCCGGGCCGCGAGGATGTCCTCCGTGCCGATGACCGCCTCCACCTCCAGCCGGGGCGAGGTCGTCGCCATCGCGTCGAGGATGCGCCGCTCCTCCTCGCGCGTCGGGTAGCCGATGTTGAGCTTGAGCATGAACCGGTCGACCTGCGCCTCGGGCAGGGGGTAGGTGCCCTCCTGGTCGATCGGGTTCTGCGTGGCCAGCACGAGGAAGGGCGAGGGCAGGCGGTGCGTCTCGCCGCCGAGGGTCACCTGGCGCTCCTGCATCGCCTCGAGCAGGGCCGACTGCACCTTGGCGGGCGCGCGGTTGATCTCGTCCGCCAGCACGAGGTGGGCGAAGATGGGGCCGCGCTTCGCGTGGTACTGCCCGTCCTGCGGGTTGTAGATCAGCGTGCCCACGATGTCGGCCGGCAGCAGGTCCGGCGTGAACTGCACGCGGGAGAAGTCCGCCCGGATGGCCTGGGCGAGGGTCCGCACCGAGAGGGTCTTGGCCAGGCCCGGGACGCCCTCGAGCAGGACGTGGCCGTTGGCCAGGAGGCCGACCAGCAGGCGGTCGACAAGGTACTGCTGGCCGACGACGACGCGGGCGACTTGCTCGCGCAGGCGGGGAACCCAGGTGGCGGATGCGGTGGTCATGGGGAAGGGGGAGTCCAAGCCAATCCCCGGGCGGGGATGCTTGCAACCCCTAGCGCCGCCCCGCCGCGGATTTGTCCGGCCGGCTCAGCAGGACTTGGCCGCCCGGTCCAGGGCTGCCCGCACGAACGCGGCGAACAGGGGGTGGGGCCGGGTCGGCGACGACTTGAACTCCGGGTGGTACTGCACGCCCACCATCCAGGGGTGGTCCGCCACCTCCACGATCTCCACCAGGCCCGTCAGCGGGTTCGTCCCTCCCACGCGCAGCCCGGCCTTCTCCAGCCGCTCCCGGTAGGCCCCGTTGTACTCGAACCGGTGGCGGTGGCGCTCGCTGACCATCGCCTTCCCGTAGGCCGCCGCCGCGCGCGAGCCCGGCGTCAGCTGGCAGTCGTAGGCCCCGAGCCGCATCGTGCCGCCCTTGGTCGCGACCGTCTTCTGCGATTCCATCAGGTGGATGACCGGGTCGGGCGTCGCCGGGTCGAACTCCGCCGAGTGGGCCTTGGCCAGGCCCAGCACGTTGCGCGCGTACTCGATGGTGATGACCTGCATCCCGAGGCAGAGGCCGTAGCAGGGCACCTTGCGCTCGCGCGCGAAGCGGGCGGCGAGGATCTTCCCCTCGATCCCGCGGTTGCCGAAGCCGCCCGGGATGAGGATGCCGTCCAGCCCCTCGAGGGCCGCCGGGCCGTCCCGCTCGAGGTCCTCGGCGTCCAGGCGCGTGATCTCCGCCTTGGCCTCGTTGGCGATGCCGCCGTGCACGATCGACTCGTAGACCGACTTGTACGCGTCCTGCAGCTCGATGTACTTCCCCACCACGCCGATGCGCGCGGTCGCCTTGGGCTGGAGCAGGCGCCGCACCGTCTCGCGCCAGGGCGCGAGCTCGAGCGGCCCGCAGGCCAGCCCCAGCCGGCGCACGAGGAAGTCGTCGATGCGCTGCTCGGCCAGCATGAGCGGCAGCTCGTAGATGGAGTGCTCGACGTCGCGGCACTCGATCACCGCCTCCGCCGCCACGTTGCAGTAGAGCGAGAGCTTCTGCCGGTTCTCCTCGCCGATCGGGCGGTCCGTGCGGCAGACGAGGATGTCGGGCTGGATGCCGATCTCGCGGAGCTTGGCCACCGACTGCTGGGAGGGCTTTGTCTTCAGCTCCCCGGCGGCCTTGATGTAGGGCACGAGCGTGCAGTGGAGGAAGCAGGTGTTCTCCCGCCCCGCGTCGTGCTGGAACTGGCGCAGGGCCTCCAGGAAGGGCAGGCCCTCGATGTCGCCCGTGGTCCCGCCGATCTCGGTGATGAGGACGTCGACCCCCTCGCCGCCCTCGCGGATGCGCCGCTTGATCTCGTCGGTCACGTGCGGGATGACCTGCACCGTCTTCCCCAGGTAGTCGCCGCGCCGCTCCTTTTGGATCACCGTCTCGTAGACCTGGCCCGAGGTCAGGCTGTTCTTGCGGGAGAGCGAGCCCGAGGTGAAGCGCTCGTAATGGCCCAGGTCGAGGTCGGTCTCCGCCCCGTCGTCCAGCACGTAGACCTCCCCGTGCTGGTACGGGCTCATCGTGCCCGGGTCCACGTTCAGGTAGGGGTCGAACTTCTGGATCCGCACCTTGAGCCCCCGGCACTCGAGGAGCGCGCCGATCGCCCCCGCGGTCAGCCCCTTGCCCAGCGAGGAGATGACGCCGCCGGTGACAAAGATGTACTTCATGTTGGGTGGTTTTTGCGGAAAAAGAAAAAGACCGGCGCGGTCCTAGGCGGGACGCCGGTCTGGACCTTGGAATTGGAACGACCCGGAACCGCTTGGCAAGGGTTTGGTTCACCCCGGGGGGGCTGCCGGGGCATCAATTCCCCTTACCCCCGCCCGCTGCCCCCCTAATACCTCCTCCCCCCCGCCAGCCTTGGGTGGGCAATCCCTCCAACCCCCGTTTCCTAGGCTTTAGCCCCGTCCCATGCCCTGCGCCCCCTGTTCCTGCGGCCTTTCGTCCGTCGCCAAAAAAGCCCTCATGGCCCTGACCGGCCTCGTCCTGGTCGGCTTCGTCCTCGGCCACATGTTGGGCAACCTCCTCTACTTCCAGGGCCCCGAGGCCCTCGACGCCTACGCCAAGTGGCTCCACGGCCTCGGCCCCGTCCTCTGGGTGGCCCGGATCACCCTGCTCGTCGCCGTCGCCGTCCACATCTGGGTCGGCATCTCCCTGGCGGCCGAGAATCGCGCCGCCCGCGCCGGCGGTCCCGAGGTTGCCGCCACCCGCCGGGCCTCCCTCGCCTCGCGCACCATGCCCTACACCGGCGTCGTCATCCTCGGCTTCATCGTCTTCCACCTCCTCCACTTCACCCTTCGCACGGTGAGCCCCCCGGTCACCGCCGCGGGCGACGCGGGGAACGTCCACGAGATGATCCGCCTCGGGTTCGCCGACCCCCTCGTCTCCGCCTTCTACATCGTCGCCATGGCCCTGCTTTGCCTCCACCTGAGCCACGGCGTGAGCAGCATGTTCCAGACGCTCGGGCTGCGCAACGAGCGCTGGCGCGGGCCGCTCGACCTCGGCGCGGCCGCCTACGGCTGGGTGATCTTCCTCGGCTTCGCCTCCATCCCCGTCCACGTGCTCGCCGTCCAAGCCTCGAAGTGACCCCATGATTCCCGACGCCAAGATTCCCGCCGGCCCGCTCGCCCAGAAGTGGCAGAGCCACAAGTCCAGCCTGCGCCTGGTCAACCCGGCCAACCGCCGCCGCTACCATGTCATCGTCGTCGGGTCCGGCCTCGCCGGCTCCGCCGCCGCCGCCTCCCTCGGCGAGCTCGGCTACGAGGTCTCCTGCTTCTGCTACCAGGACAGCCCCCGCCGCGCCCACTCCATCGCCGCCCAGGGCGGCATCAACGCGGCCAAGAACTACCAGGGCGACGGCGACTCCGTCCGCCGCCTCTTCCTCGACACCATCAAGGGCGGCGACTACCGCGCCCGCGAGGCCAACGTCCACCGCCTCGCCGAGCTCTCCACCTCCATCATCGACCAATGCGTCGCCCAGGGCGTGCCCTTCGCCCGCGAGTACGGCGGCCACCTCGCCAACCGCTCCTTCGGCGGCGCCCAGGTCTCCCGCACCTTCTACGCCCGGGGCCAGACCGGCCAGCAGCTCCTGCTCGGCGCCTACTCCGCGCTCTCGCGCCAGATCGGCGCCGGCGCGGTCCGGATGTATCCCCGCCACGAGATGCTCGACCTCGTCCTCGTCGGCGGCCACGCCAAGGGCATCGTCACCCGCAACCTCGCCACCGGCGAGGTCCGCTCCTGGGCCGCCGACTGCGTCGTCCTCTGCACCGGCGGCTACGGCAACGTCTTCTACCTCTCGACCAACGCCCAGGGCTGCAACGTCACCGCCACCCACCGCGCCCACCGCCGCGGCGCCCTCTTCGCCAACCCCTGCTACACGCAGATCCACCCGACCTGCATCCCCGTCCACGGCGAGGACCAGTCGAAGCTCACCCTGATGTCCGAGTCGCTCCGCAACGACGGCCGCGTCTGGGTGCCCCGCGACGCCGCCGACTGCGGCAAGGACCCCTCGTCCATCCCCGAGTCCGCCCGCGACTACTTCCTCGAGCGCAAGTATCCCAGCTACGGCAACCTCGCCCCGCGCGACATCGCCTCGCGCGCCGCCAAGGAGGCCTGCGACGACGGCCGCGGCGTCGGGCCCGCCGTCGGCGGCCGCCGGCTCGGCGTTTACCTCGACTTCGCCTCGTCCATCTCCCGCCTCGGCGAGGGCGTCATCCGCGAGCGCTACGGCAACCTGTTCGACATGTACGAGAACATCACCGGCGAGAACGCCTACCGCCGGCCGATGCGCATCTACCCCGCCGTCCACTACACCATGGGCGGCCTCTGGGTGGACTACAACCTGCAGTCCAACATCCCCGGGCTCTTCGTCGGCGGCGAGGCCAACTTCTCCGACCACGGCGCCAACCGCCTCGGCGCCTCCGCCCTCATGCAGGGCCTGGCCGACGGCTACTTCGTCCTCCCCGCCACCGTCGCCGACTACCTCGCCGGCGTCGGCCTCGCCGGCCGCCCCTCGGGCGAGGGCGCCGAGTACCGCCAGGCCGTGGCCGAGACCAACGACCGCGTCGCCCGCCTCCTCGCCGTCCGCGGCAAGGAGACGGCCCGCAGCTACCACAAGCGCCTCGGCCGCATCGTCTGGGAAGCCTGCGGCATGGCCCGCTCCCGCGAGGGCCTGACCAAGGCGATCGCCGACATCCGCGCCCTGCGCGACGACTTCTGGAAGAACGTCTGCGTCCCCGGCGACGGCGCCGACCTCACCCCCGAGCTCGAGCGCGCCGGCCGCGTGGCCGACTTCCTCGAGTTCGGCGAGCTGATGTGCCGCGACGCCCTCGTCCGCGAGGAGTCCTGCGGCGGCCACTTCCGCACCGAGCACCAGGACGCCGGCGAGGCCCGCCGCGACGACGCGCGGTTCGCCCATGTCGCCGCCTGGGAGTGGAAGGGCGAGGGCGCCGAGCCCGTCCGCCACGCCGAGCCCCTCGTCTACGAGGACGTCCAGTTCACCACCCGATCCTACAAGTGACCCTTCGCCATGGTTAAGGAAAACACCCCCGGCGGCCACGAGGCCACCCTCCGACTCACCCTGCGCGTCTGGCGCCAGCGCCGCGGCCAGCCCGGCGCCTTCGAGGAGCACACCCTCGCCGCCGTCCCCACCTCGGCCTCGTTCCTCGAGATGATGGACCTGCTCAACGAGCAGCTCATCCGCGCGGGCAAGGAGCCCTTCGCCTTCGACCACGACTGCCGCGAGGGCATCTGCGGCATGTGCTCGATGACCATCAACGGCATGCCCCACGGGCCCCTGCCCGGCGTGACCACCTGCCAGCTCCACATGCGCAATTTCCGCGACGGGGAGACCATCACGGTCGAGCCCTGGCGCGCCCGCGCCTTCCCCGTCCTGCGCGACCTCGTGGTCGACCGCTCCGGGTTCGACAAGGTCGTCCAGGCCGGCGGCTTCATCAGCGTGCGCACCGGCTCCGCCCCCGAGGCCAACACCCTCCCCGTGCCCAAGCCCGTGGCCGACGAGGCGATGGACGCCGCCGAGTGCATCGGCTGCGGCGCCTGCGTCGCCTCCTGCAAGAACGGCTCCGCCATGCTCTTCGTCGGTGCCAAGGTCACCCACCTCAACCTCCTGCCCCAGGGCGCGCCCGAGGCCGACCGGCGCGCGGTCGCCATGGTCCGGGCGATGGACGAGGCCGGCTTCGGCAACTGCACCAACTACGGCGAGTGCCAGGCCCACTGCCCCAAGGGCATCACCCTCGACGTCATCGGCCGCCTCAACCGCGACTACCTCGGCGCCCGCATCCGCGGCTTCTTCGCCTCGACCGGCAAGCCCCGCCGCGGCGGCGACTGACCCGCTCAGTCCTCGCAGTCCGCCGCCACGTCGGCCCGCTGGATGACCACGCGGTTGTTGCCCGTGGCCGCCTGCACCGCCGCGAGGAACGCCGCCTGTCCCGCGGGATCGCGCAGGCAGACGTCGTAGACCGCCTCCTGCTGCAGCCCCGCCTGGATTGTCTCCACCGAGCGCAGCTCGTGGCGCTCCAGGTGCCGGGCGAAGGCCTCGCGCAGGGCGGCGGCGTGGTCGACATCCGTCCCGACCCGCACCCGCAGCCGCACCCACTCCGCGCGCGCCCCGAACAGGTCGAGGCCGGCCAGCAGCCCGGTGATCGCGCAGACAATCGGCACGGTCAGGGCCGCCAGGGCGTATTCCCGCGCCCCCACCGCCAGGCCCGAGGCCATGGCCAGGAAGATGAAGCCGATGTCGCGCGACTGGTTCACCGCCCGCCGGAAGCGGATGATGGAGAAGGCGGCGAACATGCCGAAGGCCGTCGCCGCGTTGCCCTGCACCACCATGATGACCAGCGTCACCACCGTCCCCAGGATGATCAGCGTGTGCACGTAGTCCTGCGAGTAGAGGACCGGCCGGCAGGTCCGGCGATAGGTCGCCGCGATCAGGCAGCAGAGCGCGAAGCTCATGCCGACCGCCATCAGCACCTCCGCCGCGCCCGGCGAGGGCGCGGCGAGGGTCCCGGGGGCGACCAGCTGCTCGAGGCGTTGGAGAAGGCCGGGTGTCTCCGGCGCGGTGGCTTGGGCGAGGATCATGGCGTGGAAAGGGTGGCGTGGGCGCGCGGGGCGACCGCCGCGGCATACTTGCTGAAGCGGCGGGGTTGCAATCCGCGGCGCGAGAGCAGGCGGGCGACCTCGAGGGGCACCGCCCCGTGGCCCTTGACCTCCATCACGCAGAGCCCCGGGTCGACCACCGGCTGTCCGAAGCCCGGGTCGTCGGGCCGGGGCACCAGGTCGTGCTCCCGCCGCATCAGGTCGTGGTCGAAGGTGAGGCGCAGCGCGTCCTCGCCCTCCCCGCGGACGAAGGCCTCGCGGGCGTAGCGCATCAGGCAGCACGGCCTCAGCCCGCGGCCGGCGACCATGGAGGCGGCCTCGTCGGCCGTGGCCTGGTCGGCCGCGTCCCGCGCCCGCGCCGCCCCGGCGTCGCCGCCCGCGACCGCGAGGGCCTGCTCGAGCGGGAGCCGCAGCCGGCGCTTCGCGCCCCAGGGGCCGTCCTTGCGCTTGATCTCGACAAAGGTGGCCGGGGCGATGGCGCCGTCCGCGGTGCCGTAGGTCCGCACCCTCAGCTTGCGGCGGAAGGGAATCCCGCGCCAATGCTCCCAGTAGATGTCGAGCTCCGGGCTGTCGTAGTAGAGCGTCACGACGGGGTAGCGGCTCCCGCCCACGGCGTCGGGCCTCAGCTCGCCGGCCAGCTCGTGCAGCAGCGCGTCCCGCTCCCCGAGGCCGATCAGGTACTTGAGCTCGAATCGCGCGGCGAGGTCCATCTCAGGGCAGGCGTGTCAGGGTCAGGCTCTTCAGCTCGACGAAGGCCTCGCCCGACTCCGCCCGGAGCTCGACGAGCAGGGTGGTCTCGGGTCCTGTCGTCGCGAACTCGTGGGTGAGGCTGCGCCAGCTGGTCGTGCCGGCCAGGACGGCGACCTTGGCGCCCTCCGCCTCGCCCGAGACGCGGAAGCGGAGCCCCGCGCCCTTTCCGGCCGCGACCTTGACATCCCTGGCCTGCGCCATGCCGCTCAGCCGGTACCTCCCGGGCGCCAGCATCAGCGCGAGCCGATGGTCGCCCCCGTTGTCCACATTGGCCGCGATGCGCAGCGAGGGCCGCCCCCCTTCCTCGGACTGGTTCACGTTGCCCTTGTCGCCGTTGGACGGCGCCCAGGCGTACTTGGCCAGGTTGATGCTGCCGCCCGGCCGGCCCAGGCGCGCCGCGTCCTCCAGCTGGGCGTTGACCTGCTCGAGGCGGTTGCGGATCAGGTTGCCCGCGTGCTGGCCGCGACCCGGGAACTGCTCCGCGTCCCCCGGCGAGGCCGTCTTGACCCGGATCTGCAGCGACTTGGCCAGGCGCTCCGCCTCGCGCGCCCAGTCGTTGGCCCGCAGCACCCTGGCGTTGAGCTCCATGAAGCGCTGCCGATAGCGCTCCTGGATGCCGGGCAGCGACCACACCGCGTCGCCCACCAGGCCGCTCGGGCGCCGGAAGACATACCAGCGCGGGTCGCCGAACACCTGGTCCATGCCGTGCAGGATGAAGTGGAACTTCCCCGCCGAGGGGTCGTGGTAGATCCGGTAGTTGTTTCGGTTGAACGAATAGCCGTCCCAGTGGCAGAAGACGCTCTCCAGCGCGAGGTGGCGCAGGTAGGCGTCGATATCCAGGATGGCCTCGAGCCGCCGGGCGCGCGCGGCCAGGTCGGGCTCCCGGCAGGCCGCGATCAGCTCGGCCAGCGGCGCCGGGTTCTCCTTCGGCCCCCGGTCCAGCTCCATGCCCGGGTTGATCTCCGAGACGAAGCCGCCGTCGTAGAGGTGCCCCCTGGTGTCCTTGAAGAAACGGGACAGGAACTCCCTGTTGAAGCCCTCCTTGAGCACGTAGATCCCGAGCGCCCTGCCGTTGAGCGTCACGTGCGCGTGCGTGCAGCGCGAGGCCGGCACGCCCGCCCTCCGTGCGATGTCCCCGGCCAGGGTCTCCAGCAGCATCGTGCCATCCTGGGCGCAGTTGTTCAGCTGGAACTTCCCCAGGCCGCGCAACTCCTGCCGCTTGATCACCCTGTCCGTTCGCAGGGAGAACCCCGGCCTCGGGTCGTCGATGGGCCGGAAGCTCCCCGCCGAGCCCTTCAGCTTGACATGACAGGACTTGAGCGGCGGCTTGCCCGGCTCCCCGATCTCGCACAGGACCCATTCGCGCGGCTGGCCGCGCAACTGGGCCAAGCCCTCCGGGGGGATGGTCAGGACGATCCGAGGCACCTCGTCCTCGGCAAACAGCCGGTCCGGGCTTGCTCCCGCGGGCCCCGTGGTCTGTCCCCGGCCGATGGCCGCCCCGAGCAGGGCGACCAGAAACGTGAAGGCAAGGGCGGGGCGGGGCATGCCGTCAGCAGGTCGGGGTTCGTCCCATCCTGCCTTCCGTCACAAAGGTGTCAACGATGTGTCGGGCTAGCGCGCCAGACCGGGAAGCAACACGAGCAGGCCCGAGGCCATGATCTCCACGCCGACCGCCGCGAGCACGAGGCCCATCACGCGCGTGAGCACGTTGATGCCGGTCTCGCCCAGCAGGCGCGTGATCCGCTCGGCGCCGGCGAAGGCCCCGAAGGTCGCCGCGCCGCCCACCACGCCGTAGGCCGCGAGCAGCGCCAGGTCGCCCGCCCCCTTCGCCTGCTGCGAGTAGATGACCATGGTCGAGAGCGTGGCCGGTCCGGTCAGCAGCGGGATGGTCAGCGGGCTCACCGCCACGCTGTCGCCCGCGCTCACCTTCTCCGAGGCCGCCGCCACCTCGCGCGGGTTGCTGTCCGCCGGCTCCGCGTTGAGCATCTGCACCGCGTTGATCAGGAGCAGCACGCCCCCGCCCACCTGGAAGGACGCGAGCGAGATGCCGAAGAACTCCAGGATGCGCAGCCCCGCCAGGGCGCTGATCGCGATGACCGCGAACACGGTCAGCGAGCACACCCAGACGGTTCGCCGCCGCTGCGCCGGGTTCAGGTCGCGCGTGAAGTGGATGAAGAAGGGGATGACGCCGACCGGGTTCAGCACCGCGATCAGGGTGACCAGCTGCTTGAGCGGATCCATCCCGTCAGCCTGCACGCTCCTCCCGGTCGAGCCAAGGGATAAGGTTGACATCTCTGAACTAACGCAAATTTGTTGCGATAAGATGAAACCCACCGCCTCGCTCCTGCTCGCCGCCTCCGTCCTCGCCCAGGCCGACCCCGCCCCCGCCCCTCAGGCCGCAGCCAAGGGTTGGGAAACCCGGGCCGCCCTCATCCTCAGCGGCTCCTACGGACGCACCACCGCCGGCGAGGCCTACGAGGACGCCCTCGCCTCCGCCCACACCGACCCTGTCCACGAGGACCTCGCCTTCGGCGGCGCGGAATTGTTCGGCCGGATGGGCCGCGACTGGCTCGACGGTCGCCTCGAGGCCGTCGCGGCCTTCCATGTCCATCGCCACCCGGGCGAATCCACCGAGAGCGAGCTGGAGGAGATTCACGCCGAGTGGAGCCGGGGCGCCTGGAAATTCCGCGGCGGCATTTTCCTCACCCCGCTCGGCCTGACCAACTCCCTGCACGCCCACAGCTGGACCTTCGCCAACGCGCCCCTCTTCTACGGGCGCTTCCTCGGGCCCGACGGCCTTCGCAATCCCGGCGTCCAGGTCGCCTGGGAAAGCAATCCCGGCAAGTCGCTCTGGACCCTCGCCCTCCAGCGCTCCACCGGCGAAACCGCGTTTTCCTTCCGCTCGTCGCACGAGGACGCCCATCACCATGAGGAGGAGGCCGAGCACGCGCACGAGGGCTACCTTGGGCGTCTCCACGACCCCTCGCTCGGCTCCGGCCCCCTGGTCACGCTGCGCAACGAGCGCGCCTACCGCATGGGCGAGGGCGTCTCCGTCGCCTCCGGCGTCTCCGTCGCGGCGGCCGACAACGGCACCGGCGGCGCCACCTGGATCGGTGCCTGGGACCTTGAGTGGCGGCGCGAGACCGGCCCCGGCCGATGGCTCTCGGTCGAGCTCGAGGCGCTTTACCGCGACTACGAGGCCCTGGCCGGCCTTGACGACGAGGGCGACCCCGTCCCCGCCGACCGCCTCCAGGACCTCGCCGCCGCCCTCTCGTTCAGCGCCGGCCTCGCCCCGGGCTGGATCGCCGGCCTTCGCGCCGAGCGGGCCGTGCCTCTCGACCGCGGCGCCTACGAGCTCGCCGGGCGCGACGAGGACCGCGAGGCCCGCAGCCGCCTCTCACCCT
>Ga0315904_10004146_pt1 | contig 20881 bp, 16 predicted proteins | sample LakEriMetagenome_6_FD_203529 | JGI IMG/M metagenome (GOLD analysis project Ga0315904, IMG submission 203529) | Freshwater fungal communities from buoy surface, Lake Erie, Ohio, United States - Buoy 12 MA120 | ecosystem: Environmental > Aquatic > Freshwater > Lake | place: USA: Lake Erie, Ohio...
AAGCGTTCGGGCCCGAGAGCACTCGTAAAACGACTCAAGGGACGGACGGTTTTTGCAAACCGACCATCCCTGAGTACTCCCCCTGCCTCTCGTTCACAGCTTTCGCTGTTCGCTTTCAATCTCTCTTGTTTTCTTGGCCCCAGTCGAACTTGGGTACTGATTTCGCGGCGGCTTGCTTGACCGGCGGGACGAGTTCCGGTTCCGCAGGCGGATCGGATTCCCGTCTCTCGATGCCGCTCCCTACCTTGGATTGCTTGACGGCAGGTGCATTCGCGGTCCCCATGTTTTGCTCCAACTCGCCGCGACTGATCACTCTCGGACGGCTAGCTCCGTAGTCCAGGAATTTGGCAGCGTCGCGCTCTCGAGCCCGCTCATGGGCATCCCAGTATGCTTTGTCTGGCCACATCCCTTCTTCCAATCGGATGTTGTTGTATTCGAGCAAGGATCCTTTGACCAAGTGGACGTCGGTGATCGACTTGTTGTACTCCGACAACGCTCGTGCATAGTTGCGGCCCGCGTTCGCTCGTTGTTGCTGGGCCCGAAGGAGCAAATCGATCGTCTGCTCGGGGTTCGAATCTCCGACATTGAACTTTTCTTGGAACAGTTGAACCAGTCGTTGGGCCGCAGCCAGCAGGGCCAACTGCTCGGTCATCTGTGCATAATTGCTGTTCAGTTCCCGAAGGGTTTGAGTCAATCGGTAGGACGCTGCTGTCTCCGCCTGCTCCAAACCTGCATGGGCTTTGGCGAGCAGCAGTTGCTTGTTCCGAACATCCGCATGAGCTCGACGGGCTCCGACCGGGTTCGGAACAAAGTCCATTCGAACGACACCTTCCTGGTAGTTCCCCCCGAGCAGTTCATTCCAAGCACTCGGTGCGGGTTGCCCCACCGCCGGTGGAAAGCCGCCTTGAACGTCGTTTCCAAACCAAGATCCTCCGACCCCTAGCCATCGATACAGCAAGGAAACGTTGACTTCAGGAAGCATCTGATTCTTCGCGGAAACCAGTTCCAGTTCTTGTTGCTTGATCGACCAACGGTAGCGGCGAAGATCCACGTTGCGATACAGGGTTTCGTCGAGAGAATCATAGAAGTCGAAATCGACCAACCCGATCGTTGGCTTGTCCGATGGGCGAATCAATCGGCCATCCGTGGCAGCCCAGCCCAACAGCAAACGCAATTGCTGCTCGCGGCCGAAGAGTCCCGGATCCTGGCCTTGCAAGTTGCTTCCGCCCAAGGCCGCGTCGAGTTGAGCTTGGAATTCATGATAAGTCACGCGAGCCTGGGCTTCCGTCGTGCTCGCCAACCCCTTCTTCGATTTCTCATGAGCGATATGGTAAGCCTGGGCAGCACTGTCGCGGGCGATTCGTGCGTTCTCGACGTTCCAGTACGCTTGGTACAGGTCCCAGTAGGCGTATTCGACGTCGCGAACCAAATTGCGCACCCGCTCCTCGAACTGAACGAGCGAAACATCCTCGTTGATACGAGCCAATACGACGGGAATACGATTGACGAGCGTTCCTCGATTTCTCATCAAGGGATGCAAAACCTGGGCTTCCAGAATCTGCGTGTAATCGCTCGGGACGACGCGACCAAGGTTCCCCAGTCCCTCGTTGATCGTCGGAATATTGTTGAACGAGTAGAGCGTTTGCGATCTGGCAGTGACGACCCCACCAGTCGCCATCCGTTTGGACAAGGCCATTTGAGCGGTCGTGTCCCTCGCCTGGAATTTCGCTCGATTGAATGAGTTGTCCACAACGTTCCGTGCTCGGTCCGTGGTGTTGAAAGAAAGAAAGCTGGAGACTTGCGCGTCGAACTCGCTCAACGCATCCTCCACGCCTCCGACTTGGTTCGCTCTCGCGGCTCCGCGAGGCAAGATCCGATTGCCGTTTCCATCCACAACGATCGGTTGCGAGTTGGTAGTGGTTGCTGCGATCGCTGGATCGTAAATCGATACCAGTTGCTGCGGTGGAGTGGTCAGGACGGTGCTAGGAATATCAAACGATTGACGCTGGTATCCTGGAAGCGTTTGAATGATCTTCGCATTCGCCATGGCGTAGGAAACGCACTCTTCCAACGTCAGGTCATGGAATTCGAATTTTTGATTGTCGAGCGTGATGGGCTCGAATGTCTGCGTGGCTTCCGGAATCGGATCGATTTCGAGATCGGGAATCTCGATCTTCTGGGCCTGATCCAGGTAATGCGCAAGATCACCACGCTCCCGAATGAAGTAAGGCTGCGTCGGATGGCATCCGGTCAACGCAATGCAAGCGATATGCGCGCCGACCAACCATTTTTTCATCATGTTTTTCATGATCGAGGAGGCTTCCATCCATCGGTTCTCGAACGAAGCCGCTGTCGCCAGCATGGACAAGCCGCCACAACTGCCACGTAGCAGCTACGGCGTCCTCTCCGCTTCCTTCGAAACAGGTGTCACTTCCCCCCCCACAATCGCACGAGTCGAAACTCGCGTAAGCTAGGTATCGGCATCCGACTTGGTAAACTTTGCCGATTGCGAAAGAAATTCCACCGAATCCTCGCCGCGATTGCTAGCGAACCCCGTGTGGCGATGGTTGGTTTTCCGATCCGAGGAACCGAGTTTCCCACAAAAAAAAGGGCGCGTCCGGGGACGCACCCTTTTTCGAGGAGAATGACTACCTTTCGGGAAACCGATCACGAGATCGTGTAAGCGGTTTCCGCGTGATCGCTGAGGTCGAGCCCCATTTTCTCGGAGTCCTCGGTGCATCGCAAGCCGATCGTGAAATCGATCAGCTTCAAGAGAACAAACGACATGATCCCCGAGTAGAGGATCGTGACCACGACGGCATACCCTTGTGCTCCCACTTGGGCCCAGTTGCCGGTAATAAACAATCCACCACCACCACCGGCGGCCGCTCCATTCTCGATGATCGTACCGACGCCAACTCCCTCGAGCGCAAACAACCCGGTTGCCATCGCACCCCAAATGCCAGCCATTCCGTGGACACCAAATACATCGAGTGAGTCATCGTATTTCAACGCTGGCTTCACGTAAGCCACGAAGATGTAGCTAACAATCGTCGCTCCAGCACCGATCACCAAGGCTCCTTGAACGTCGACAAACCCAGCCGCCGGTGTGATTCCGACCAAGCCCGCCACCACGCCGGTGATCATCCCGAGGGCAGTAGGCTTTCCATTTCGAACCAATTCCAGAAGAGACCAGGTCAGCCCCGCCATCGCTGCTGCCACTTGTGTCGTAACGAACGCTTGGACGGCTTGGCTGGTCGCGCCAAAAGCGCTCCCCCCGTTGAAGCCAAACCATCCGAACCACAACAGCCCAGCTCCCAAAACAGCGAACGGAAGGTTGTGCGGTGGATTGATCTGCTTGGGGTAGCCACGGCGTGGTCCAATCACCAAACAGGCGACCAAGGCCGCAATCCCGGCATTGATATGGACCACCGTCCCTCCGGCGAAATCCAGGGCTCGCGTCGGAACGTTGGAGGTTGCATCGAACGCACCCAGCCCAAAAATCGTCGAATCCGGTCCGTACCACACCCAGTGGGCGACAGGAGAGTAGACCAGCAAACTCCACAAAGCGATGAACAGCATGAAGGCCACAAATTTCATTCTCTCGGCAAATGCTCCAATGATCAGGGCCGGCGTGATGATGGCGAACATCATTTGGAAAACCATGAACGTTTGCTGACTGATTCCCAAGGTAACTCCGTCGACCGGTTTCCAACCGTCCGCCACGGTGACGCCGTCGAGCAAGAAATACGTGAGTGGATTGCCCATGAATCCTGCGGTCCCTTTATCGTCCCCTGAAAATGCCATGCTAAACCCGACCAACACCCACAGTACGGTAACCAAGGACATGCACATGAAGCATTGCATGAGAATGCTCAGCACATTTTTCCGCCCCACCAGTCCCCCGTAGAAAAAAGCTAATCCTGGGGTCATCAGCAGCACGAACGCCGAACAGGCCAGCATCCAAGCCTGATCTCCAGTGTTCAGCCCTCCCACGGGCGCAGCGGGTGCCTCTGGTGCTGCTGCCCCCGCATCTACCTTTCCAATCCCTTCCGCGAAGAGGACCGACGCGGAACCTAGCAATATGACCAAACACAAAAAAACGCGAACCATTTCAACCACCGCCTTTTCCGTCTCTCTCCCAAGAGCTGTATCCGGAGCCGGCCCGTGCTGAGAGATTGCGCACAAAACCCGCCCACCTCCCATTCAAGCAAAAAACAGGCCGTTCTGTAGCCGTTTTCCTCCGCCTTTTTCGTCCAGCAACGAAAAACGGAGGAAATTGCAAGCAAAGAATTTCTGCAGGTCGAATCTTTTCAAGTTGTCCTTCCATTGGTGCTTATGTATCTTGCAAAACCCTTGAGAAAGCTCAAAAACTACGCAGCTTGCGGTTACGGCGCGACGATTTGGCATTAAGTCCCGATAACGACGCAGGACGCGACGTAAGCGGGGACGTGGGGGCGTAAACGCGAGATCGTTGGAGCGGAAGGTGGATTGAAAGGCTATGGGGACTGAACCGGATACCTTGGATGTCGTTGCCGTAGGGGCTCATCCAGACGACGTCGAAATCGCCTGCGGCGGCACCTTGGCAGCACTGGTTGCCGCCGGCTATCGGGTCGGTATCTTCGACTTGACTGACGGCGAACCCACGCCGCTGTGTCCCTCGCCGGAGATTCGTCGTGAAGAAGCCGACGCGGCTGCGAAAGTTCTCGGCGTCCAGGTGCGAAAGATTCTCGGGTTTCCGAATCGACGCTTGATGGACGGGTTTGAAGAACGCATCGCGCTGGCTACGGAGTTTCGTCGGTATCGCCCCAAGATCGTCATCGGTTTCGGCAGCAAGACGCCGATGGCATCTCCCGACCACTACCAGGCGATGCAGATTACCGACGCAGCGGTCTTCTACTCGCGGCTAAGCAAGTGGGAGGATCACTTCGGAGGCCTACCCGTACACACCGTGGATCGCCAACTCTACTTCCGACTCTCCTTCGAGCCCGCGCCCGCCGCGGGCTTGGAACATTCGATCACGATGGATATTTCCGACACTCTGGAACAAAAGATCGAGAGCATCGCATGTTACAAGACCCAGTTTCCTCCCGCCAAAGCCCACATCTTTGATCGCGTGCGTGGTTTGGCGATCGCCGCCGGGGCCGCCGCTCATTGCCGCGCGGGCGAAACATTCGTCTCAACCCGAGCCCTGTGTACCCGTGACTTGGTGCAGTCGGTGATGGGGCAATAAGTGATGCAATCCAACCTGATCCGTTCGTTGGAGCAATTTCCCGAGCGCGCTCGCGGTGCCATGGTCGCCATCGGGAATTTTGATGGAGTTCATCGTGGGCATCGTGCGTTGATTGCCGAGTTGGTTCGCGCTGCGCACCTGCACAAAGTGCCCTCATTGGTCTTCACGTTTGACCCACCGCCGCTCCGTTTGCTGCGCCCAGGACCATGGCCGCAACCGTTGACATGGATGGAGCGTCGTGTCGCGTTGCTGACGCAACTGGGAGTCGATTACGTCGTAGCTTATCCGACGACGCAACAACTCCTCGAACTCGACGCGGACGCGTTCTTCCAAAAAATTATTCTTGAGGAACTCCAAGCTCGCGGCATGGTAGAGGGTCCCAACTTCCGTTTTGGCAAAGGCCGCGGCGGGGATGTCCAACTCTTAGAGCGATTGTGCGCCGCGCACAGAATGCGGTTGGCGATTGTCGAGCCGCAAATGATCGAAGGAGAATGGATCTCCAGTTCCTCGATCCGCGAATCGATCGAAAATGGGAGGATCGAGTCAGCGAACCAAGCGTTGGGAGAAGCCTATCGCATTTGCGGAACTGTTGAAGGGGGCGCGGGCCGGGGCCGAACCATCGGATTCCCAACCGCAAACCTCGGCGGTATCCCGGTGCTGATTCCCGCCCACGGCGTCTACGCCGGACGCTTGGTCGGCATTACCCGTGGCGACGACCAATCGCCCCCAAACCTCGCGTTCCCTGTCTCCGCCGCTATCCATATCGGCCCCAACCCCACCTTCGGCGAACGGGCCGACAAGGTCGAAATCCACCTGATCGGCGTCTCGGCAGATCTTTACGGTGCGCGATTGGAAGTGGAAATCGTACAACGCATTCGATCGGTAATGAAATTCTCGAGCAAAGACGAATTGCTCCAACAAATCCGATCCGATCTTCAGTCGGTTGCCCTGGCGCTGTCGGAATAATCGCGCCCAACTGCCAAACTCCCCTGCGAATCTTTGTCCGCGAAGGGTTCGAGATCATACGCGAGGTACCTGATGCCGATACCCCCATGCGCTATGGCTATGCTCAAATCGCGCATTTTCTGGTTGTTCGCGGTCATCGCCGGTTTGGTGTACGCATCCCAGCATTACACCGTCGGCGGTTTAGAGAACCTGCGCATCGTCTCAAAACAAGCAAGTGCGCCGAAGTATGATGCGGAATCGACTTCGATGCCGGTGCTGGACAAAAAAGCCTGGGCGCCCACCAAATGGGTCAGCGCTCCGTCGCACGATGGAGATATCGTTCCGCCCAAGGGTAAGCGTCCCTCTCTCCGGATCGCATCGTTCAACCTGCAAGCCTTTGGCGAAAACAAAGCGGGCAAAGTGGCCGTCATGGAGATCCTGGCTCGCGTCTTGAGGTCATTCGACGTTATCGCACTCCAAGATATCCAGCCTCAGCAACGCGACGTACTTCCCAAATTGGTCGATCGGATCAATCAATCGGATCGGATCTTCGACTACTGCATCGGCCCGCGGGTGGGGACAGGCATCGCGTCCATGCACTTTGCATTCCTCTACGACGCCGAACGAGTCGAGATGGACCGCTATCAACTATACACCGTCGAGGATCCATCCGATCAATTGGAATACGAACCTTTCGTCGCGTGGTTTCGAGCGAAACAGGTTCCGCAGGAAGAAGCGTTCACCTTTTCCTTGGTCAATATCCGAATCAATCCACAGCGCGTCGATCAAGAAATCCCAAGGCTTCCCGAGTTGCTCCGCACCATCCTCCATGACGGACGCGATGAGGACGACATCCTTCTGGCCGGCGATTTCTCTTGCGGAAGTCGTCGCATGGAAAACCTTCGACGGATCGGCATGGCATTCGCCCTGGAAGAAGTCGTTACGACGATCACGGGCAATGAGATGCTCGACAATATCCTCTTCCCCTCCAAGGGGACCGATGAATTTCTGGGTCGCGCAGGGGCAATTGATTTTCTGCGACAGTTCAACCTGAGCCCCGAGCAAGCGTTCCAGGTCAGCAACCACATGCCGATCTGGGCCGAATTCAGCGCCCTCGAAGGTGGCGTCCCAGGCTACACTCCCTAGTCCCAAGAAGCCTCACACGTGCAAGTTCGCGAGTCGCACTTCCCCTCGCCTGAAATCCAACTCCTCCCTCTCCTCTCCGCTTTCTTCTTTTGTCGTGCTTGTGCTCGCGCTGGTACTCGTACTCGTGCTCGTGCTCGTGCTCGTGCTCGTGCTCGTACTCGTGCGCCCGTCCGCCCCCGTTCAATCAAGCACGATCCCCGCCCGCGCGAACCTCGGATCGCTCTCCAGCGGGTACGGATTTCCGTGTTGGATCATCCAGTTCCACCATCCCTCTTCCGTCGGACCGAATCGTCCCGGCCCAGCGTCCGCGTCCCATCGCATCGCGGTCAAAGAACAGGGACTGCCAGTATCGAGGCGGCCGATCCCAAATGGCAGTTCCAAGAATCGCGCCGCACCGGTCGTGATTCCGCGAATCCATTCCGCCGCTGTTCCCGCGTCCCCATGCGCTGCCTGCCGAACTTCGCCCCAGAGATTCAGATCCGGGTTCGACGCCCTCGAATCGGTTCCGAGCAAAACCGGCACTCCTTGCGATCTCAACGAAGCGACCGGATAGGCGGAGTGACGAAACCATGCATGGGTACGCGGACAATAAACGACGGCCATCCGATGCCGATGCGTCGACAGAAATTCGATTTGTCGCTCCGTCAGATAATTTCCGTGCACTACCAACGCCCGCGAACTCGTCGACAGCGCCTCCAAATGCGCATCGACCGTTCCCAGATGCGAGCGATGGGTCGCATCGAGTTTGGGACTGATCCATTCCCCCAAGCAACCCGCCCGATCGTTCAGCCACTGCAATTCCTCGCGTGTCTCCGCCAGATGCATCGACACCAATCCTCTCCCTGGTCGAGACCACTCCGCCGCCCGCTCCGTCACCCGCAGCGATGCCGTGTACGGTGCATGGGGAGCGAGGGCATACGCGCCGATCCCCTGCAACTTCGGCGCACCTATTTGTTCAATAGCGAATGCCGATGTTTCCTGCCAGCGTTTTTCCTGCACATCGATCAGCTCAAAACAGGGTTGCACGGAAATCAGCGTGCTGGGAGCGAGCGCTGCTACCGCCAACGGTGAGAGCTCTCGCCGCAATTCGGACTGAAGCTCGGCGATCCAAACGGGATTCCAAGGCGAAGTGACGTTGTCGACAACCCACCGTACGCCGTGTTGCCACGATTCGATGAGCCCTCGACGGATCGCATTTCGGCGAGCTTCGAGACGTTCTTCGGCGGTCAGAGAAGCCATCGCCGACCGTTGCTCTACGACGCGCGAGAGCCATCCTGCAAACGGTTCGGTCGCAGGAATAGGGGCTGGCAAATCGCTAAACTCGAGGTGGCAATGGCTGTTGATCAACCCGGGCAAGATCGCGGTCCGTTCGAGTCGAACAGACGGCAAAGAACGGAATCGATCGGGCAATTCGGATCCGATATGGGCGATCGAGCCCGATACGACCACCAGATATCCTTGGGAAATGACCGCCGACTCGATGGGAACAATCCAGTCGGGTTGCAGGACCAACCCCTCCGATGACGAAGGAGCGCTCGGCGTTGCGGTCATGGCGTCAAGGGTGCTGCCATATCCGCGTACTTTTTGGTCACAATGTTTCGCGGCCAGGAAAATCCGAGCCCACGGCCGGCAAGCAGTTCCGTCGGGACGACGCCGCCGAGAATCTTGAACATTGGGCGATAGAGGGACTCCCAATCCTTGTTGCCCGCAGGACAGTATTGCCGGCCATTCCCTTCGACGGCCGTGACCCCCGAGATTCGGGATGCAAGGGCTGCGGATGTCATGAACGACCCGCCGACGCACGTCAGGTCCTGGACATAGATCTTCATGCCGTAATGCCGCGCGACGGCAGAAAAGAGCAACGAGTCGCTGATCCCCTTGCAGGCCTTGAGGGCGATTCCGGAATAACCCTGCTGTTTCGCGAAGTGCAACATTTCCAAGTCCGTCAGCGACTCATCGATGACCACCGGCTTGAGCCTGCTGATCCGGTGCATCGTCACCTCTTTGCGGAGTCGCAAATTCCGAAGCATCGGCTGCTCGATGTAGTGAAGCTTCGCGATGGCTTCGCGGCTGAGTCGTTCGAGTCGTTCGATAAAGTCGATCACGTAGTCTTCGTTCTCGCATGCCTCATTGAAATCCAGCGAGTAGGAAAAAACCTTGCCTGGAGCAGCCCGAGTAGCGATCCGTTCGATCTCCACCACACGCCCTACATCGGCATCCAAGTCTTTGCCCGTCAATTTGATTTTGAGATGGGTCAGTTGTTGCTGTCGGATCCAATCCTCGAGCGTCTCCGGTAGGCCATCGCCGATCTTGCGACCGAGATCGTCGCTGCTGAGAGGATCCAAAGAGCCAACCAAATGGTAGAGTGCCAAGGTCGGTGCAACGCGAGGAGAGACCACCTCGGAGAAGTGCTTGCCAACAAACTCCGGGCCAAGCCATTCGGAGAGGTCTCCCTGGACCATTTCGGGAGTCAAGCAATCGAAGGCATTCTTTTCGTTCAAGCGACCGAACGCGTCGTGCATGGCGATATCGACCGGCGACATGGCCAGCGCGATCGCCAAATCCGGGATCGCCTCGTCCAGCTTCATCGCGGTCGCCAGTTCGCTCGCTAGTTGCTTGGCGATAGGTTTGAGCTGTGCGGCTAAATGCAACGGATGGGGAGCCGGCTCGAGTTGGGAAGCGGCCGCGGTGATGCGTTCCGCCAACACGACTACGGTTTTGAGCACCTGCTCCGGCGTCAGCGTCGCGCTCGGCCAGGCCCAGGCGGTCCCCATCGTCATTTCGCCGATACCGTGAGCCGTTTTCTTTTTCCCCTTGTCTTCGAGCGTGATCGCAGCCCGGAAAACGGTGACGTCGTTCACGACACGACCGCCGAATTTTAAGGGAAACCGATAATTGAAGTGAAACTTTTCCGACTCGGCCTCGGCGACCGCAACCTTGGTATTTTTCGACATGGCAAATCTGTTGCCGCTTCTCCCGGACCGGGGAAACGTTGGTAAAAACTCAGTCAGTCCATAGCATAGGCTTGCACGGTCGATCTCCGCAACCTTCAAGCCCTGCCTTCGAGCTGCCTGGCGACGTATTTTGCCAGGATATCGCTCTCGAGATGGACTCGGCTCCCGGTATCCAAGCCTCCGAGGGTCGTGACGAGCAGCGTGTGAGGAATCAGTGCGACCGAGAAGTGGGAATCGTCGGCATCGACGATGGTCAAGCTGACGCCGTCGATGGCCACCGATCCCTTGCCGGCCATGTGACGCATCAGAGCGATTGGCCCAGAAAAATGAAGGAATCGCCATTCCCCTTCGTCCTTCCGCGCAACCACCCTCCCCACCGCGTCGACGTGCCCGGTCACGAAGTGCCCGCCCAAGCGATCCCCCGCCCTCAGGGAGCGTTCGCAGTTGACACGACCACCGGGCGGCAGCTCTCCGAACAACGTACGAGACAACGTTTCGGATCCGAGCTCAAAGGTGCAGCGCGCCCCATCGATGGCTACGACGGTGAGACAACACCCCGATAGGCAGATGCTGTCCCCCAGTTGCACCCCCTCCGCCAACGGGCCTAGCTCGAATGTCAATCGCTGCCCAAACCCGCCGACCTCGCGATGGACCAGCATGGCCATCCCTTCCACCAATCCTGTAAACACTTGGGAATTCCTCTTTGGAGCATCGTTTTTCGGCGGCCTTCTAGCCAACTTTCAAAATATCGTACAGAATTCGGCCACGATCGAACAATGGAATTCCACTCACCCCCATTCGAGCACCCGCTATGAGCTTGATCGAGCATATCCAAGGGCGACAAATCTTCGATTCTCGCGGCAATCCTACCGTCGAAGTGGAAGTGCGGCTGGTCGACGGTTCCCTCGGCCGAGCTGCCGTTCCCAGCGGCGCTAGCACCGGAGCCCACGAAGCGTGGGAGCTGCGCGACGGCGACAAATCCCGATACATGGGCAAGGGAGTTCTCAAAGCGGTCGAGAACATCAACTCCAAGATCGCAGATGCCCTGATCGGAGCCGACGCCCTCGATCAACGGGGAGTTGACCGCACAATGTGCGAATTGGACGGGACCCCAAACAAAAAGAACCTCGGCGCGAACGCCATTCTCGGGGTATCGCTGGCGTCGGCCAAAGCGGCCGCTCAATTCACCAACCAACCTCTCTATCGCTATCTCGGCGGAGCGGGAGCGCATCTCTTGCCTGCCCCAATGATGAATATCGTCAACGGTGGCCAACACGCAGACAACTCGGTCGATGTGCAAGAGTTTATGGTCATGCCCCTCGGATTCGAATCCTTCAGCGAAGGGCTGCGGGCGGGAACCGAAATCTTCCATCATCTCAAGAAAGTCCTGTCGGAAAAGAAACTCAACACCGCCGTGGGTGATGAAGGGGGATTTGCTCCCGACCTCAAGAGCAATCGCGAAGCCCTCGATTTGATCATGGAAGCGATCCAGCGGGCGGGCTACGAGCCCGGCAAACAGATCTTCATCGCCCTCGATGTTGCCGCGACCGAGTTCTACGATGAGAAGACCAAGAAATACACGATCGATGGCAAGCAGCTATCGGGAGACGAGATGGTCGACTTCTTGGCCGACTGGGTCGACAAGTACCCGATCTGTTCTATCGAAGATGGATGCTCCGAAGACGACTGGGATTCCTGGAAAAAACTGACCCAGCGAGTCGGGGGCAAGATTCAACTGGTTGGCGACGATCTGTTCGTCACCAACACCGATCGGCTGCAACGCGGCATCGATTCGGGGATCGCCAACAGCATCTTGATCAAGGTCAACCAAATCGGCACCCTGACCGAGACGATCGAAGCTATCCAACTCGCTCACCGCAATGGCTACACCAGCATCTCTAGCCACCGCAGCGGTGAAACCGAAGATGCCACGATCGCCGACCTGGCGGTCGCCATGTCGACCGGCCAAATCAAGACCGGTTCCGCGTCGCGATCCGACAGAATGGCCAAATACAATCAACTGCTCCGCATCGAGGAAGAACTCGGTGAGGGAGCTCGCTATGCAGGTCCGCTGTTCCGCCGTCGATAGGAAACCAAGTGCCCCGTCGAGACGATATCCACAAAATTCTCTTAATTGGCTCAGGTCCGATTGTTATCGGCCAGGCATGTGAATTTGACTATTCGGGAACGCAAGCCTGCAAAGCGCTGCGCGAAGAGGGGTACAAGGTCGTGCTGGTCAACAGCAACCCGGCCACGATCATGACCGACCCGGCGTTGGCGGATCGAACCTACATCGAGCCGCTGACCTGGGAAATCGTTGCCAAAGTCATCGAGCGAGAACGCCCCGATGCCATCCTCCCAACCCTCGGCGGACAAACCGCACTCAACATCGCGATGGATCTGGCCAAGCACGGGGTGCTCGAACGCTTCCAATGCGAGATGATCGGAGCTAAACCCGACGTCATTCACAAAGCCGAGGCCCGCGACGCCTTCAAAATCGCCATGGAAAAGATAGGCATGGAGGTATGCCGCGGCGAAGTCGTTCACACCATCGAGGAAGCTCGGAAAGTTCTCGCCGATGTCGGATTGCCCTGCGTGGTGCGGCCTAGTTTCACCATGGGAGGAAGCGGTTCGGCGATCGCTTACAACCGCGACGAATTCGATTCCCTCGTTCAAAATGGTTTGACCCTCTCCCCCATCTCCGAGGTCCTCATCGAGGAATCGATCTTGGGCTGGAAGGAATACGAGATGGAGGTCATGCGAGACAAGGACGATAATGTCGTCATCATTTGCTCGATCGAGAACTTTGACCCCATGGGAGTCCATACCGGGGATTCGATCACGGTCGCTCCCGCCCAAACACTGACCGACAAAGAATATCAGCGGATGAGGGATGCGAGTATCGCAATCATTCGCGAGATCGGCGTCGAGACCGGCGGATCCAACATTCAATTCGCGGTTCATCCCCAAACCGGCCGCATGATCGTGATCGAAATGAACCCGCGCGTCAGCCGCTCCAGCGCCCTGGCGAGCAAAGCCACCGGATTCCCGATCGCCAAGATTGCTGCCAAGCTCGCGGTCGGATTCCGTTTGTGGGAGCTGCAGAACGATATCACCCGCAAGACGCAAGCCTGCTTTGAACCGACGATCGACTACGTCGTCACCAAGATCCCGCGATTCGCTTTCGAGAAATTCCCAGAAGCCGATTCGACACTCACCACGCAAATGAAGAGCGTCGGTGAAACGATGGCCATCGGGCGAACATTCAAGGAATCTTTCCAAAAAGCCCTTCGAGGCTTGGAGGTCGGCGCCTTCGGGTTCGGTTCCGATACCAAAGACCTTTGGTACACCGAGCGACGCCCCGACGACGAAGAGATCCGCAGCAAATTGTCCCGCCCCAATGCCGACCGCGTTTGGTATCTGCGTTACGCCATGCTCCATGGGATGAGCATCGAAGAAATCCATTCCATCACGCATATCGATCCCTGGTTCCTCGATCAACTCAGCGAACTGGTCGAAATGGAAACGCACCTGCGGCAGATCGGCTCGCTCGAGAAAATCGACAACGCAACCATGCGACAAGCCAAGCAGTTCGGTTTCTCGGACCGGCAATTGGCCACGCTGCTGGCAAGCGACGACGATGAAATCCGGCAATGGCGCAAGGACCGCGGCATCGTTGCAACCTTCAAGTCGGTCGACACCTGCGCCGCGGAATTCGAAGCCTACACGCCCTACTACTACAGCACCTACGAAGCCGAAGACGAAACGCCCCCCAAGGCACCCGGCAAAAAACGGGTCATGATCCTCGGTGGCGGGCCAAATCGGATCGGTCAAGGAATCGAGTTCGATTACTGCTGTTGTCATGCGAGCTATGCGCTTCGCGAGGTCGGCATCGAGTCGATCATGGTCAACAGCAACCCGGAAACCGTTAGCACCGACTACGATACGAGCGATCTCCTCTTTTTTGAGCCCCTCACCGCCGAGGATGTGCTCAACATCTTCGATCGCATGCAGCCAGACGGCGTGATTGTTCAATTCGGTGGACAAACACCGCTGAACTTGGCCAGGGCCCTCGCCAACTCGGGGGTTCCCATCATCGGCACCAGCGTGGAAACGATCGAGGATGCGGAAGATCGCGAAAAATTCCAGAAACTGATCCAGGACCTCCATCTGCGCCAGCCCGCCAACGGCATCGCGCGCAACATGACACAAGCTCGCCAGGAAGTCCAAAAGATCGGGTACCCATGCCTGGTCCGCCCCAGCTTTGTTCTCGGCGGCAGAGCGATGGAAATCTGCTATGACCAAGCCCAATTCGATCGCTTTGTCGCAGAAGCGTTCGTCGTCGCGCAAGGGCAACCGGTGCTCATCGACCGATTTCTCGAGGATGCCACCGAAGTCGATGTCGATGCGGTATCCGACGGAGATGATGTCGTGATCATGGGGATCATGGAGCATATCGAGGAAGCGGGTGTGCACTCCGGGGACTCCGCCTGCGTCATCCCCCCGTTTTCACTCTCCGCCGACGTTCTCGACGAAATCCGCAAGGCAACCGATGCCATGGCGCGACGGCTGAAAGTCGTCGGGCTCATGAACGTGCAGTTCGCAATCAAGCAAGAAGACGACGGCAAGCAACTGGTCTATGTGCTGGAAGTCAACCCGCGAGCCAGCCGAACGGTCCCCTTCGTCGCCAAGGCGACAGGAGTTCCCGTCGCCAACATCGCCGCCAAAGTCATGGTCGGCGCGAAACTTAAGGAACTCGGAATCACCGGCGAGCCGGTCCCGCGAAGCATCTCGGTCAAGGAAGCGGTCTTCCCGTTCCGAAAGTTTGCCGGAGTCGACATCGTCCTCGGCCCCGAAATGCGATCCACGGGCGAAGTGATGGGAATCAGCGACGATTTCGCCATCGCCTTCAACAAGAGCCAGGTCGCCGCCGGAACCTTGCTCCCCAAATCTGGGAATGTCTTCCTCAGCATCGCCTCGCGCCAACGTCCGGGAATCGACAAACTGGCCAGACAACTCCACGATATGGGATACAAACTCCTTGCGACCACCGGCACCGCGCAGGAAATAGAAAAAGCAGGCATCCCGGTCGTTCGGATCAAGAAACTCGCCGAAGGACACCCGAACCTCATCGATTATTTGAAAAACGATGAGGTATCGCTGATCCTCAACACCCCGAGCGGCAAGGGAGCACGGACCGACGAAGGGCGGATTCGGGCCGCGTCGGTTCAGTTCGGCGTTCCATGCATCACAACCCTGTCGGCTGGCAGAATCGCCGTGGAGGCCATGATGGTGTCCAAAGAGAAAGAGATGAGCGTCCTGTCGCTACAGGAACGGTTTGCAAAAGCGTAACCGGCTTGCCGAACACCCGCATCAAGAGCGGCGAAAGAACTTGATCGGAATCTCGCTGTTGGGATTGTCGAGCACAATGCCGATATTCCCTTCGAGCAGATCATCCAATTCCCGGCCTACGATCTCGGCTCGCCAACCCCGCAGGAGCGCAGGCGGGTTGCTCGGATCCGCCTCGCGATCGAGTCGGTACAGCACAAAGTCGCGAAGATCGTCCGACGTGGCGACCAGCATCGGCGCGATATGCTTTTGATGGCAGATAAAAGCCATGGCCGCGGATAGAAACTGAGTCAACATGCTCGCCGGTTGCCCTTTGCCGTAACGGTTTTTCCGCGGCCACGTCGGAGGCGTTTGCGATGCCGCCTCGTCGATGACGGCAGCGAGTTCTGGAATCAACTGCTTCGTGTTGCGATACTCCATACCCCGCAACGACGCGACCCGACGCGGATCGGCCGTGCCTCGTCGGGCAAGCTCGATGATCAGATCGTCCCTCAGAATCTTTCGAGCAGGGATATTCCGTTGCTTCGCGCGGGCGTCGCGCCAATTCCAAAGCGCGCGAGCAATACTGAGCGATTTCCCAGACAGCGAGGAAACGCCGCTGAGCCGATGCCAGTTCTCGCTCGTCTCGAAGTCGGACAATTCCTCTTGCTTGATCCGGGTCTCCTCCATTAGCCAGGGCAAACGACCATGCTTGTGCAATCGCTCGGTCAAGTTCGCGTAGATGCGAATCAGGTCTCGCACATCCTGGGCGGCATACTCCAGTTGCTGACGCGATAACGGCCGTTGCCTCCAATCCGAGCGAGTCTCTTCCTTGTCCAACGTCCGTCCGACCACGCGATGGACCATTTTGGCATACGAGGCAGGATACTCATAACCGAGAAACCCGGCCCCGATCTGGATATCGAACAGGTTGGGGATCACCTGGCCCGTTGCCCGAAAGCAAAAAAGGATTTCTTCGCGACCAGCATGGACGATCACGGTGCGATCCGGATCGACCAACAAGTCCCAAAAAAGAGTCAAATCCTCGCAGTCCAACGGATCGATGATCGCGATCCGGTCTTGGGTCGCAACCTGAATCAGACACAGCAGTGGCCGATAGGTGTCCTCGGAGACGAACTCGGTATCGAAGGAAATCAGTGACTCTTTGGCAAGATCCTCGCAGAATTGCTGGAGAGCGGACTGGGTTCTGATATAAAGAAAGTCGGTTGCCAACCCCAAACCTGTCTGACACGTGCCGTGACGCAAAAAACGCAAGTCGATGTTGTAACCGCTAAGGCTGAGAGCGACAACGACGCTCCCGGCCCTTCGAAGCATTTTCATCCCTGTGGACTGCTGGTCAGTGCCGCTGCGCAGGACGAATGGGAGCTAGCCGTCCACGCCGGAGTCGATTGGATCGACCTCAAGGATCCACGCCGCGGTCCGCTCGGACGCCCCGATTTAGGACTCGCTCGCGATTTCGCTCAACGCATGCGATCGCTCCCCGAATATCGCTGGAGCATCGCTGGGGGCGAACTAGACGCTTGGCGACATGATTCGGACGAAGCCTTTTGCCGAATCTTGGGGGATTCAGGGGCCATCAAGTGGGCCTTGGCAGGCTGCGCGGACAAACCGAATTGGAAGAGCAAGGTGGCCGATTGTGCCCGAGCTCTCCCCGGCTCTCATCAGGCGATTCTGGTCCATTATGCCGATCATCGGGATTGCAACGCACCGACCTGGGGTTCGGTCCTCGAAGCGGCCTGCCAAAGCCAGCTGCGCTACGTGCTCATCGATACTGCCGTGAAGGATGGTCGCGGGTTGTTCGACCATCTTTCTTGCGATTCGTTGCAGTCGATGATCACCCAGGCCCGATGGATGGGATTGGAAGTGGCGATCGCGGGATCCCTGAGGCTCGACCAACTCGCCATGGGGCCGAGGGTTCAGGCGGCTTGGGTGGGGGTACGAGGCGCCGTTTGCGACGGAGCGGACCGAACCTCCCATTTCCACCAGGACAACTTGCGACAAGCCGTGGCTATCATGAGAGGTTGTCGCGCAACGGGAAAGCAAAGGGAATCGATGCATGTCCTCCGGTAGCAATCGCGGAAACCCCACCGGGGTGATCCGCCAAGGGAATCGAGTCGTCGGCGGAATCGTTATGCCCGAGGACGAAGAGGTCTTCATCCGCGAATTCAACCATTGCTACGGGCAACTCCGCATGTCGGTCACCCCTCTCGCCAAGCCGCCCGGCCGAAAACCGGTCACGACTGACCCCCATACGTTTCAAATCCCCACCTGGTTCCGGCACGTCTGGCATTCCATGCATCCCCGTAACGAAGAAAATTTGCCGGGTTCCTAAGCCCCATTTGCAGTTGCCGTTCTCAACCCCGACTCGCCGAAGAGAATGACTGACAGGGCGACGCACTCCCCAGGCAACGGATCTGTTGTTTACAATCGGTCCATGCCGAAACGAAGACCACCCTCGAAACCCGCGAAACTCCTCTCCGGTGGCAATCCTCAAATTGCCAAGGCCGACGGGGACGCGCCGGTCCAAGCTTACATCGCGGCCATGCCGGGCTGGAAACGGCCTTTGGGCGAACAACTCGATGCGCTCATCGTGCAAGCGGTCCCTGAGGTGTGCAAAGCGGTCCGATGGAACTCGCCGTTCTACGCCGTCGAAGGCCAAGGTTGGTTCGTCAGCTTCCATGTCTTCACACGCTACGTCAAGGTTTCGTTCCTCCAAGGGACATCGCTCGACCCGATCCCGCCCGGCGGGACCTCCAAAAGCGGCGAATGCCGTTGGCTCGATATCTACGAGGATCAGCCCATCGATGAAACGCAGTTCCTGTCCTGGGTCCGGCAAGCAGCCGCTCTTCCAGGCTGGACCCCATGACCCACCTCGGCAGAGCTCTCGGCACGCTGCGCCGCGACCCTAGCAAAAATAACACCCCGAGCGCGCCCGGAATCAACTTTTTCCTGGCCTATTCTTCCGTAGAAGCTATCATAGTGATATCATAAAGATATACCTACATGGGGATAGCGTTAGGAAATCCTGGCATTGCAAAAAGGGGTTGGAAGAAATGAGTCAAACGCAAGTGGTCGAAAAAACGCTCGTTCCCGCGAGGGGGTGGGGGATGCTCCTACTGTGTCTCGTGGCGTTGGTTGCCGGGCCGTTGCTGTTCGTGATGCTTGCGAGCGGGTTGCAGAACCCGTCGTTGCCGCGACTTGCGGGCATGGGGGCGTGCGCCTTGGCCACGGCTGCAGGTTTCCTAGGATTGTTTGGGTTCCTCGCTGTGCAGCCCAACGATGCCCGCGTGCTGCTCCTGTTCGGCGAGTATGTCGGGACCGTCAACCAGTCCGGCTTCTACTGGGTCAATCCCTTCTACAGCAAGAAAAAAATCTCGTTGCGTGTCCGCAACTTTGAAACCGGATCTTCCAACCTCGCGGAAAAGAAGAATGAAGCCGGAGTCGTGATCCAGCACAAGTCACGGACGCATGGCCGGCCTTCCAAGGTCAACGATCGCGATGGCAATCCGATCGAAATCTCAGCCGTTGTCGTCTGGAAGGTGGTCAACACGGCCGAAGCGATGTTCGAAGTCGATGACTACGAGGACTTTGTTGCCGTGCAGAGCGAAGCGGCCCTGCGAAACCTCGCAACGCGCCATCCCTACGACAGCGAAGACCACGAAATGTCCCTGCGGAGCTCGACCGAAGAAGTCAGCGAGCAACTCAAGAAAGATATCCAAGAACGGCTCGAGAAAGCGGGAGTACAAGTTCTCGAGGCTCGGATCAGCCATCTGGCGTACGCGCCCGAAATCGCCGCAGCGATGCTGCAGCGTCAACAAGCCTCGGCTGTCGTAGCTGCTCGCGCGAAGATCGTCGAAGGAGCTGTCGGCATGGTGCAGCAAGCGTTGGATCATCTAAGTCGCGACAAGATCGTCGAACTCGATGACGAGCGACGGGCAGCCATGGTGTCCAATCTCCTGGTGGTTCTCTGCAGCGATCGACATGCCCAACCGGTCGTCAACACCGGCTCGATCTACCAGTAAAGCGAGGGAATGCGCACCGTGTCCAAACGCGATTCGTTCCTGCTTCGACTGAGCCCCGAGATGATGGACGCGCTGCGCCGTTGGTCCGAGGATGAGTTTCGAAGCATGAACGCACAGATCGAGATGGTGCTGGCCGAGGCGCTTCGCAAGGCGGGCAGGCTGAAAACCAAGCCCGCTTCGAAATCCGACGACAAGCCGCGAGAGGATCAATCGAAAAAAGGGTGATCGGCGCCGACTGTCAAATACGTGCCACCCACCTATTTGACTTGCCCTTCCCTTTTTGCTATCTTGGCTGGCAGAGGAGAAACCTGTTATGCCGAGACCCTTGCGTTCCGAACTGTTTGAGCCCAACGAAGTCTGTATTGTCCACTGCATCCAACGCTGCGTCCGACGCGCGTTCTTGGCAGGCCAAGACCCTGTCTCAGGCAAGAATTACGAAGGTCGCCGGGAGTGGATCCGGGCTCGACTGGAATGCTTGGCGTCGGTATTCGGGATCGATGTCTTGACCTATGCCATCCTCTCCAACCACATGCATGTCATCCTGCGCACTCGTCCCGATGTCGTGGCCCAGTGGTCCGACGAAGAGGTCGCTCGGCGTTGGCTGAGTCTGTTCCCAGGCCAGCGGGTCGACGAATTCCTGGGCCAACCCACCCGGAGCAGCATCGATGCCTTGGTCCGTGACCAGGCCCGGATCACCGAGGTTCGGGAGCGATTGAGCAATCCATCGTGGTTCATGCGTGCGCTGGCCGAACCGATCGCTCGATTGGCCAACCAGGAAGATGAATGCACAGGCCGGTTCTGGGAAGGGAGGTTCAAGGCACAGGCGATCAAGGACGAAGCGGGCTTGTTGGCCTGCAGCATGTATGTCGATTTGAATCCGATACGTGCCGCCATGGCGCTGACGCTCAAGGATTCCCTCCATACGTCGGCTTATGACCGGATCGCAGGCCTGGAAGGAGAAAAACTTGCTTCGGCAGCCTCGGATACAGTGGTGATTGAGACCGAGGAAGCGGGCCGGATCCGGCGGACTTCGACCCCGGACCAGTTGCGCAAGCGTCGGTCGGAATCGCGTCGGATGCGGCGAGGGAAAGCGATCCTGCGCGATGCATGGCTGTCTCCATTGACGCTCGACGAGCAAGGCAAACCTGGCCCGCAGGTGAGTTCGACGCCGGTGCGAGCCAGCGACAAGGGGTTCTTGTCGATGTCGCTGAAGGATTACTTGGCACTACTCG
>Ga0315904_10004148_pt1 | contig 20878 bp, 20 predicted proteins | sample LakEriMetagenome_6_FD_203529 | JGI IMG/M metagenome (GOLD analysis project Ga0315904, IMG submission 203529) | Freshwater fungal communities from buoy surface, Lake Erie, Ohio, United States - Buoy 12 MA120 | ecosystem: Environmental > Aquatic > Freshwater > Lake | place: USA: Lake Erie, Ohio...
TTCCAGGCTTCGACGATGAGCAGCGGCGCGTACTCGCCGTCCGTACCGCTGGGCTCGTGGTCGTCAATCTCTATGTTCCGAATGGGCAGGCGCCTGACTCTGACAAGTACGCCTACAAGCTGCGCTGGCTCGAGGCGCTGCAGCAATGGCTAGAGTCGCTTTTACACACCGAGAAACACGTGGTGGTGTTGGGTGACTTCAATATCGCACCGGAGGACCGTGATGTTCACGATCCGGCCGCCTGGGCTGGTCACGTGCATGTGAGCGAACCCGAACGCAACGCCTATCGGCGTTTACTGCAGGCAGGATTGGTGGACGTTTTCCGGCAGTTCGAGCAGCCGGAAAAATCGTACAGTTGGTGGGACTATCGCGCAGCAGGCTTTCGTCGCAATGCGGGGCTGCGTATCGATTTGATTCTGGCTTCGAGCGCCCTGGCACAACAGTGCGTCGCTGCTCGTATCGACAAAGAGCCGCGTCGCGCTGAGAGACCTTCTGATCACACGCCGGTGCTGGCGGAATTCACGCTCTAACGTCGATTATCAAAGTCGACCGTATCGATATCTTCCACGTAACGTGCGTGCAACATATCAACGTTGTCGATCAGCCACTCGACACCATCGATATCACTCGCTCGCCAGGCCTCGAGCAGAACTGCTGGTGTCATCTGTCGTAAAGCAGGTACCGAGATCGGCGCGTAACTCAAGTGCCAAGGTTCGGGGCTCACACCCGCACGCTCGCTGACATACGGCCGGAAGAATCCGAAACCGGCCATGTTCTCCGATAGCCAGGTATTCAGTGCAGCGTGAGGCCCATCACCAAGATATGCCGCCGGCACGAGTTCGACAGCCGCCCCAGAAGCCATCGCGCTGCGGTCGATTACATCGATATCGCTACCCCAGTGGTGACGACTGGCGCCTGGTATCGCCGACCAGCACAGAATGGCGTTGATGCGATCCGACGCTGGCCAATCGCGCAAATCGAGCGGTCGGCCTTGTCTATCCAGTACGGGCCGTTCACCGCGAAATTTACCGTTCCATATCGAACGCTGTCTGCCGAAGTCGCGAAAGGATGAAACCGCGACCAAGTCATGATCCGCCGCCCTAGCGGCATCGCGCAGATCGAGAAACGGCTGCACCACATCCCGATGCAGCACGCAGCCCAAAGCACCCAAATCTATAACGTGCGAGCGTGCTCGTCCCGTCAACTCATCGGCTGTCACGAATTGCGAGCCTGCACGAGAACCGAATCCATCGCGCGCTCGAACACCTCCACTGGCTGCGCACCAGAAAATCCAGTGCGCCGATCGAAAATGAAGGTCGGCACGCCGGACACATTCCAGCGAGCGGCAAGCGATTCGAGCGCCTGCACTTCGGCATGCAGGGTTGGATCATCGAGCACCGCTGCGGCGGCGATGCCCTCTAGACCTACGCGTGTTGCCAACTCGACGAGACAGCTCGGATCGGCGATATCCAAGCCCTCGCTGAAGTAGGCCTCGAACAAGACTCGAGTCAAACGAGTCTGCACCTCGGGATTAATGCGGCGCGCATACGCCAACAATACATGTGCACGCCGAGTGTTCGGCATGCGTTGAATACCGGTGAAATTGAACCGGATACCCTCCTGCTCGCCAATCTGCTGGAGCTGACGCTGAGCGTCGGCAAACCGATTTACATCGCCGAAACGCTCGAGCAGATATTCCGCTCGCGGGCGGCCCTCGGGCGGCATGGCCGGATTCAGCTCGAACGGCAACCAGATGACCTCGACGGGAATCTCCGGTCGCCTCGCGAGTGCAGCCGCGAGGCGACTCTGCCCAACGAAGCACCATGGGCAAACGATGTCGGAAAAAATTTCGATGCGCACGATGGCGAGCATACACAAGCAGTCGCGTAGAATCGCGCCCGTGATTCACTTGCGAAATGTCCGGCTCCGGCGTGGCCCTGAGCCCCTCCTCGACTCCGCCACTGCGAGCATTTTGCGTGGCGAGAAAGTCGGCATCGTCGGCCGTAACGGTAGTGGCAAATCGTCGTTACTCGCGCTGATCAAGGGCGAACTGACACCAGATCAAGGTAACCTGGAGATACCAGGCGGCTTGACCTTTGCCGCCGTGACTCAGGAGTTACCCGACTCGGATCGACCCGTCATCGAGCACGTCATCGATGGCGACATTACCTTGCGCCGCTGCGAGCAGATTCTCGCCGAAGCGGAACGTCGCGAGGATGGCATTCAGCATGCCCAAGCTTTGGCGGATTTCGATCAACTCGGCGGCTATACAGCGCGGAGTCGAGCCGCCGCCCTGCTCGATGGGCTCGGTTTCGATTCCAAACGTATCGATCAGCCGATCAAGGAATTTTCCGGCGGATTGCGCATGCGAGCCAATCTCGCCAAGGCGCTCATGTGTCCCTCGGACGTCCTGCTTCTCGACGAACCCACAAACCACCTCGATCTCGATGCTGTGCTGTGGCTCGAACGCTGGCTGCAAAGTTATCCAGGCACACTGTTGTTGGTGTCGCATGATCGGGACTTTCTCGATGCCGTCATCAACCGCGTCCTGCATGTCAGTCTCGGCACACTCTCCGCGTACAGCGGTAACTTCTCCGATTTCGAAACGCAACGCGCAGCACGACTCGCTCAGCAACAAGCGCAGAATGAAAAAATTCGTCGTGAAGCCGACCATGTTCGCAGCTTCGTGGAGCGATTCCGAGCCAAAGCCAGCAAGGCCAGACAGGCGCAGAGCCGATTGAAGTGGCTGGAGCGATTGCCAACTCTAGTCACGCAACGGGTCGAACACACGTTCGACTGGCAATTTCTCGAACCGCGTAAGCTCCCGGTTCCGCTCGTGTCACTCGATCGAATCTCTGCCGGATACGGCGATCAAGTCATCATCGACGACTTTTCGCTCTCCATTCCACCGGGTGCGCGCATCGGGATCCTCGGACGAAACGGTGCCGGTAAGTCCACGCTCATCAAGAGTATCGCGGGGCAACTAGCGCCGCTCGGCGGAACGGTCACGACTGCACCAGATATCGAAGTAGGCTTTTTTGCGCAGCTCGAGGTCGACCAACTCGACGCATCCAGTACTGCCATCCTCGAACTCACGCGTCGCGGCGGTGCGGTGGTCGCTCAATGGCCTGAGCAACAGAAGCGCGATCATCTCGGCTCTTTCGGATTCAAGGGCGATAGAGTCTTTGAATCAGTCAAACATTTTTCGGGTGGTGAACGCGCTCGACTGTCACTCGCCATTCTCGTCGCACGTCGACCTAATCTGTTGCTGTTGGACGAACCGACCAACCACCTCGACCTCGAAATGCGTGATTCGTTGCTGCTCGCGCTGCAGGAGTTTTCTGGCGCAGTCATCCTCGTATCGCACGACCGAGGTTTGCTCGGAAGTGTTTGCGATGAGTTCTGGTTGGTTCGCGATGGCGCTGCAACCCGCTTTGATGGCGATCTACAGGACTATGCGCAATCGTTGGCTCGCGATGCGCGCTCCTCGGGGCAGTCAAACACGAGTCGTCGCAGCGAGGAAGGAGTTGATCGTCGCGAACAGCGTCGGCGTGATGCAGCAGCCCGTCAACAGTTGGCATCGTTGCGTACCGAGTTCAAAAATATCGAGAAAGAGCTTGAGCGCCTCACGATGCAGAGGCGGGAACTGGAACAGCAGATGCTGGATTCGGCCTCGTTCAACGCCAACGATTCCGCCGTGCGCGCAGTGCCACAACGCCTAGGCGCGGTGATCAAGCAAATCGAAACTCTCGAGGAGCGTTGGCTGGAGATCGGCGCCCAACTCGAATCGGCAGGCTCGCAGAATTGACGATAGACGCCCTCGTGGGCGCCGAGAACTACCCCCGAAAAAGAAAAGGGCGGATCTTGCGATCCGCCCAAACGGGGGTCACTCGTCAGAAGGGACGGTTGACGAGCACGAGTTTAGCGGCGCCTCGAGGCGTGTCAAGCATTTGTCCGATACAAATACTGAACAGATCTGAACAAGCCTCGGGGAAGGGACAGGACGACGCCGAAAACGTGAGAAATATTAAGGGGTTATTGTTTCAGCGCCGTGACCGCCGACAGCTCGTTCGCGAGCCCAGTCAAGGCGAAGCTGGTCGCTGAACCCAGCGCGGAAACGATCATGGTGCGCCGATTTTCCGTTGCCAGCGTCGCTCCAGATACGTTCCAGGTCGCCACGGGGAGCCGGTCTCGACGCCGAATCAGCGTGACGTCGAGAACCACTCGGGCTGTTGGCATTTCGACTCGTCCCGAATCTTCACCAGCCGCGTATTGCGCATCGAAACGCCTGACGGTCACCCGCAGAGAGTACGGCGTCGCGAGAGCGGCCGAACTGGGGTGGACGTCGAAACCGGCCGCCCGCAATTGATCAAGCACCGCCGCCTCAAGCAGGCTCGGAATCGGCCCAACCCAGCGCGCATCCGCAATAACATCCAAACGACCGTCTGGATGTGTCACCAAGATACGCCGCGTGTCATAGCCGGGCGCGGCTTCGATGCGCATAAGCTGGATAGGCACGCTAATGGGCGCGGTCGATACCAACGCCGCGCCACCGCTCATCGTCTTGAGAGCGTACTCGTCAACGGCGGGCGACTCGCTATCGAACGTCGATGCACATCCCCCAAGCAAAAAGATCAATGAAATAATCGCCAGTCTCATCGTGGCACCTCGATGCCGCGGGGCTTCTTCTCGTAAAGTAGACTCGATGGCTCTTCGCGCAACTCCCGCGTGAGCCCCCGCACTTCTTCGGCTGTCGCGCGTGTCTCACGCAACAGGCTCTCGAACTCGGGAAGCCCTTGCTGCGCGAACTGCGTGATACCGCCCGAACTCTCCGCCAACAAAGTATCCACTCTGGCGCTGGCCGAAAGCAGATTCTCAGACGCCTGTGAAAGCCTGCTGATGCTCTGGGAAACCAACGGCGCGCTCTGCTCCGTCGTTTGTCGCAACGCGACCGCTACCGCTGCCAAATCACGTGACAACACTCGTAGCTCTCGAGCGAGTGTTTGAGCTTCGCTCACTGTATCCGGCAGTAAACGACTCGCACGCTCAAGGTTCACGATCGTACTCGACAAAGCGTCGAGATTGTCGTCGGACAGCAAGCGACTCGCGCGCTGCGCCACTTCCGAAGCACGCCCCATGACTTCAGGCACACCGGAGAGAAATACATCGAAGCCGGAGCGAACCGATCGAATCACCGGATAGGACTCACTAGCCACCAGCGGAGCCAACTTTTTGGTTCCGGCGTTTCCGAGCAGATCGATGTAGAGCAAACCCGTTACGCCTAGCAGCGATAACTCTGCCACCGTTTTGTCGGAAATCGGCGTAGCCGAGTCAATATCGACGATGACCTGCACCCGAGCAGCGGAACGTCGATCGATGTTCAAAGCAATCACGCGCCCGATATCGACGCCGAGGTAACGAACCGTACTGCCGACATTAAGCCCGCTGACGGAGCCTTCAAAATAAACTTCGTAACGTTCGTACGATCGAGCATTGCGACCGTCGGAATACCAATAGATAAAAGCGACCGCCATACCGATCACCAGCAGAACGAACGCTCCAACGGCAGTGTAATTGGCTTCACGCTCCACGCGATGCTCCGAAACGACTGGCTCTAGCGCCGTGAAAGTATTCTCGAATCCAAGGATGCGGATTATCGATGATTTGCTCGAGGGTGCCTGAGATCATCTTTCGATCAACGATGACGCCTACACGATTACAGGTTCGGAATATCGTGTCCAGATCATGGGTGATCATGACCACGGTCAAGCCGAGCTCCTGCTGCAAGCCCACCAGTAATTCATCGAACGCCGCCGCACTGATCGGATCAAGACCCGAGGTGGGCTCGTCCAAAAAAAGCAATTGGGGATCGAGTGCGAGCGCCCGAGCCAAGGCTGCGCGTTTGATCATGCCACCCGATAACTGCGACGGAAATTTATAGGCCGCTTCAGTCGGTAACCCAACTAGCAACACCTTCAGCAAGGCCAATTCCTCGAGAGCACGAGCGCTGAGATCGAGATGCTCCAGCATGGGTAGTTGCACATTCTGCAGAACCGTCAGAGAACTGAAGAGCGCGCCTGCTTGGAACGTGACGCCATAGGTCATTTTGAGATTGCGTAGCTCGGCGTCTGTCAGCGTCGTGACGTCCACCCCCGAAAGTTCGACTCTGCCCCTCTGTGGACGCCTCAATCCCAATATGGTGTTGAGCAAGACACTCTTGCCTGAGCCGGATCCACCAACGATACCGAAGATCTCGCCGCGCTCGACTCGCATATCGAGACCGTCATGCACAGTCTGTGCACCGAAGCGATTGACGATATCACTGACGATGATCGCCATATCCGCGCTCATATGCCGATCTCCATAAAGAGAACGGCAAATAAGGCGTCGGCCAAGATCACCATGAAGATAGCCTGTACGACAGCAACCGTGGTCAAGCGCCCGAGCTCACGCGAGGAACCGCGCACTTGCATGCCACGATAAGTGCCAGCCGCAGCGATGAGCACCGCAAAAACCGGCGCTTTGATGACGCCAACCCAAAAAGTCCAGGCCGCAATGGACTCATCGACTCTTTGGAAATACTGCACCAACGGCATATCGAGCAGCAGATGACAGAGTAATGCTCCACCGAGAACACCGACTGCATCAGCAATCACGGTCAAAAGAGGTAGTGCAATAACGAGACCGATCCAGCGCGGTAGTACCAGAACTTCGAGAGGCTCGACCCCCGTGGCCTTGAGCGCGTCGATCTCCTGGTTGAGCTTCATGGCGCCAATCTCGGCAGCAAAGGCACTGCCCGACCGTCCAGCCACGATAATGGCGGTCAGTAACACGCCGAGTTCACGCAGGACACCGACCGTGACCAGATCGACGACGAAGATATCGGCACCGAACTGTTGCAACTGCTGCGCGCCCATATAGGCGATGATGACCGCGATCAAAAATGCGATCAGCGCGACGATCGGAATGGCAGTGAGTCCCGTGTCGTAAACGTGTCTTGCGATCGAGATCGGGCGCCAAACCCGCGGATCCTTCAACGCCGCCAGAAGTCGGACCATCGTGGCTCCGAGAAACGCCAAGCCATCAGCCCAACCTGTCAGTCGCTCCAAGGCGTGGCGACCCAGATGCTCCACGGCCGAACGCGGCGTGCGTTGCTCGCGCCTGCCTGTCGGTTCGTCTTTGGCGAGTGTTTGGGCAACGAGTCGCAACATAGGCGGCTCAGGCGACAAAAAATCGACCGACCGAGTCGCAGCGGATCGAACGCGGAGATCATGTATCAACCAGGCGCCCGATAAATCGAGCGACACGATGCCCGACAGGTCGATTTGGATGTGACGGACGCCGTCGAGTGCCAGCGTCTCGAGCGAACGCTCGATTTCGCCGACATGCTGAATCGTCCAGTCGCCAAAGGGCGACAACCGAAGCGTCTCGTGATGACGCTCGGTTCGAAACGGCATCAGGGCAGTTTCTTGTGCGCCCCGTCGCATAGCGGCGCGTTCGCAGTGTTCTTGCAACCGCAGAACCAAACCTTAGTGGAAGCCGTCGCCTCGTATTTTACTGGCGTGAAATCCGTACCCTTGTGGGATCCGTCACAGAAAGGCTGCTTGGCTGACTTGCCACAACTGCACCACCAGTAGGTCTTGCCGGCTTCGACATCGACTGCGATGGGCGTACGGCTCGCGACAACGGGATCAGACATGGCATACCTGCGCTACACGGTTAAACTTCGTTCGAGTGTAACGCGAGGAACATGATGTCTACCACCATCGGCACACCCGGTTCGCGCAGCGCAACGCGCCTCATGTTGCTGGGCTCGGGCGAGCTCGGCAAAGAAGTGGCCATCGAAGCCCAGCGTCTTGGGATCGAAGTCATCGCCGTCGATCGATATGCCCATGCACCCGCCATGCAGGTCGCGCACCGATCGCACGTCATTCGGATGCTCGATGCCGAAGCCCTGCGCGAGATCGTGCTGCACGAACGACCGCATTTCATCGTGCCTGAGATAGAAGCGATCGCGACCGATGAACTGCTGCGCCTAGAAGCAGAAGGCTTTCATGTCGTTCCGACGGCGCTCGCTGCCAAACTCACGATGGATCGGGAAGGCATTCGACGTCTCGCCGCCGAACAACTCGGCTTACCGACTTCGCCCTATCGATTTGCTTCGACATTGGACGAATATCTCGCCGCCATCGACGAGATTGGTCTGCCTTGCGTGGTTAAACCCGTGATGTCGAGCTCCGGTAAGGGACAGAGCATCGTCAAGGATAAAGCTGGCGTGGAAACTGCCTGGCGTTATGCGCAGGAGGGTGGCCGCGCGGGTGCGGGCCGGGTCATCGTCGAGGGCTTCATCGCATTCGACTACGAAATCACGTTGTTGACCGTCAGACATGCGGGTGGGACGTCATTCTGCGACCCGATCGGCCATCTGCAAATCAGCGGTGACTATCGCGAGTCATGGCAGCCACATCCGATGAGCGCCACTGCGCTGGAGCGCAGTCGCGACATCGCGCTGCGCATCACTAGCAAGTTGGGCGGTCGAGGGCTGTTCGGTGTTGAACTCTTCGTGAGAGGCGATGACGTGTGGTTCAGTGAGGTGTCGCCACGACCGCATGACACCGGCATGGTGACGTTGATCTCGCAGGATTTGTCCGAGTTTGCCTTGCACTTGCGGGCGATCCTCGGTTTTCCTATACCGCACATCCGTTCGCTCGGACCTTCGGCTTCGACTGCAATCCTGATCGAAGGCGACACGGCCGAGCTACAGTTTTCGAATCTACAATCGGCTCTTGTCGAGCCGGATACCACGCTGCGCTTGTTCGGCAAGCCCGAAGTGCGCGGACAACGACGGATGGGAGTGGCGTTGGCGCGCGCCGATAACATCGACGAGGCTCGTCGACGAAGCCGTCAGGTCGCGGCGATCGTCACTACAGGGGCGCAGATCGCCGATTGAGGCGATCTGCGACACGCGACTCACGCGTCGTCGCGCCAGCGACGCAACCGTACGACGACGAAGAACCCGATCACGGCCAGAGCAACACCCAACCAGAGGTCGGGCTTCGCGAGCATATCGAGCGTGCCGAGCTGCTCGTAGCTGCGGGCAATCTCCTGGATCAAAGACGCAGAAGTATCACCGTCCTCCGAGGAGATGTGCAGATCGAGCTCGCGGAAGAATCCGAACAGGCGGTTTGCAATGAAGCCGGCGATCATGCTCGTGTTGAAAGCTACCTCTTCGAAGATAACCAGCAACACGGGGGGCAAGACAGCCCAAAGAAACGGGCTGCGCTTGGCGTAGACGGACGTTAACAATAAATACACTGCAACCGGCGCATACCATAGTGCCGCTACCAGTACGTTTTGCAGCATCGTCAATTGCAGAGCAAACCAGGTGCCGATATGGAATGTGGCCAACGGTGCGAGCGGCGTTCCGCTGAGTTTGACGCTGACGATAGCGAACACGACAAGGCTCGCAATCATCGAGACGATCCACACCCATAACGGCACGAGTAACAAAGCCGTAGCGAGTTTAGAGCCTACGGTTTCCGCATCAGAGACGGGCATCGACTTCCAAAATAAGATGCTGCGATCTTTACGCTCGTTGTAAAGGCTATCGAGCGCATAAAACACCAGAACGATCATCGCCACGATCATCTGTGGAATCACCAGTGCGCCCAACCAAACCGCAAACAGCTGTCGCTGGTGTGACAGGTCAGCGGCCAAGGTGGTGAACAGTTCCTGCTCTTTGCCATCGAGATTAATCTGGACGCTACCGGTGAAGCTCGTACTCAGCAACGCGGTGAGTGCGATGACAGCAGCGGTGATCAGCGGAGCCCAGATGAGACCGCGATGTTCCCAAGTCTCGCGCCAGAGCAAGGTTTTCATGACCGTGATGTTCATGCTGCCACCTCCGCGCCGACGCGGCCTGCAGTCGCGCCATTCGAGTGGCCATCGTTCATCAACGCCACAAACAAATCGGCAATCGAGGGGGTTCGAACATCACCTAGGGCTGCTAATTCATCTGCCGTGGGAGCGCCCCCCTTGCCGATGTCGAACACGAAAGCGTATCGACCAAACACTTCACGTTCATAGACTGGACGCAGCGCTCGCGCCGCAGCCACATGCTCGGAAGTCGTGATCAGCTGTGCAAAGCGGCTCGGCAAGGCGTCTACGGTCGAATCGAGCACGATCTTGCCGTGGCTGATGAGAAGCACATCGGTCAACAGATTCTCGACCTCTTCAACCTGATGGGTCGTGACGAGAATGGTGCGCTCATGATCGAAATAGTCGTTCAGCAAGGCTTCGTAGAAACCTCGTCGATACAAGAGATCGAGACCCAGTGTCGGCTCGTCCAAGACCAGCAGCTTGGCATCGATCGCCATGATCAGCGCCAAATGGAGCTGTGTGATCATGCCTTTGGATAATTCGCCAACCTTGCTCTTTCGCTTAATATCGGTACGAGCTAGCACGTCGTCCGCGCGCTTTCGATCGAACTTGGGATGAACCCCAGCGACATAGTCGAGCGCATGGTCGACTCGCAACCACTTCGGCAATACGGCGACATCAGCGATGAAACAAACGTCTTTCATCAAAGAATCGCGTTCAGTACGCGGGTCGCGACCGAGCACTTGAAGTTCGCCTTCGAAAGGAGTCAAACCCAGGATGGCTTTGAGCGCCGTGGTTTTACCGGCGCCGTTCGGCCCCATCAAGCCGACAATGCGCCCTGCAGCGACGTCGAAATCGAGCCCATCTAGGGCCAGAGTCGACCGACCGTAGCGCTTGCGAACGTCGCGCGCATGTATCACTGCTCCCATCGGAGAGTCCTCACTTCTGTTCTTTGGTTACGAGCAGTTCGTCGACGGTGAGACCGAGGCGTTCGATTTTGGCGCGGGTACGAGGCCACTCGTCGGCCAGAAAGCGCTGTCGCTCGTCTTTGAGCAGCGCTGCTCTGGCCCCCGTGTTGACGTACATCCCGCGACCGCGTCGTTTCTCGACCAGTTGCTCGTCGACCAACTCTTGATAAGCCTTGAGTACGGTCAGGGGATTGATGCGAAACTCCGCCGCGACGTTGCGTACCGACGGTAGGGGGTCGCCCTCCTTCAGCGCACCATCGAGAATCATGGCTACGACACGATCCCGCAGTTGGCGGTAGATCGGGGCGTCGTCATTCCATTGGCGGTCGTTCATCGACCCCACATTAGTACCTCTGACTGAAAAAATATAGTGTTATATATAACTACAACACTAGTACGCAGTCAAGTGGCCACGGCGCGGGGCCCCTGATCACGTAAAATTCGCGTGCCTATCAACGTGGAGATTCTCTGGATGAAGCAGCCCTTGAATGTCGCCATCACCGGCGCCGCTGGTCAGATTGGTTATGCCCTCGCTTTCCGTGTCGCTTCGGGCGCCATGCTCGGACCCGATCAGCCCATCAACCTGCACTTGCTGGAGATCACCCCGGCACTACCGACGTTGCAGGGCGTCGTCATGGAACTCAACGACTGCGCTTTCCCGACACTGAACAAGGTCATCGCAACGGACGATGCGCGGGTCGCTTTCAAGGATTGTCACGCCGCACTGCTGGTCGGCGCCCGCCCCCGCGGTCCTGGCATGGAGCGCAAAGATCTGCTGCTCGCCAACGCCCAAATTTTCTCGGCGCAGGGCAAGGCATTGAACGATGTGGCGGCGCGCGACGTACGCGTGCTCGTCGTCGGTAATCCGGCGAACACGAATGCGCTGATCGCGATGAAGAATGCGCCGTCTCTGAAGCCGCAATCGTTCACCGCGATGACGCGTCTCGATCACAACCGCGCGCTGTCGCAACTGGCCGAGAAAACTGGCGTCCATGTGAATGACATCCAGAAAATGATCATCTGGGGAAATCACTCGGCGACGCAGTACCCGGACATCAACCACTGTCTCGTGAAAGGCCAGCCGGCGCGCTCGCTGGTGGATGCCAATTGGATCGAGAGGGATTTCATCCCGACCGTGCAGCAGCGTGGCGCGGCCATCATCAAGGCACGCGGCGCCTCATCAGCCGCTTCCGCAGGTTCGGCGGCCATCGACCATATCCGCGATTGGTTCCGCGGTTCGGCAGCCGGCGATTGGGTCTCGATGGGTATCCCGTCCGATGGCAGCTATGGTATCCCCGAGGGCGTGATCTATTCGTATCCGGTGGTCTGCCGCAACGGTCAGTACGAGATCGTGCAGGGCCTCGCGATCGACGAATTCAGCCGTCAGCGCATGGATGCAACGCACAAGGAGTTGCTGGAAGAGCGCGACGGCGTGAAGGACCTGCTCGGCTGACACAGAAGGTCTGTCAGGATCTTCATCGGGAGGGGCCTAGCGGCCCCTCTTTTTTTGCCCGCGCTCTTGTAGGCTATCGCTATGACTAACGCGATCATCTCCCTCACTCTGGCCCTCCTCGCTGCCTGGGCGCTCACTGCGACCGGCGGCATCATCGCTCTGCTATTCGTGGCAGCTGTGCTGTATCTCGCCTACAAGCGACTGAGCCTGCTGGCGTTCACCGCCACGTTCTTCGTGCTGTTGACTGCCTACAGCGCTGCCGGCGACTCCGCAGGGATATGGAAGGGGATTCTTTGGCTTCTCTTTTTCGTATTGGTGGCGTTCAACATATACCCGCTACGAAAAGCCGTGATCACGCGGCCCTTCATGAAAATCTATCGACGTATGTTGCCGTCGATGTCATCCACCGAACGCGAAGCGCTCGAAGCCGGTACCGTTTGGTGGGACGGCGAACTATTCACCGGCAACCCGGACTGGTCAAAGTTGCTCGGCGCCAAAACACCGCGACTCACTGCCGAAGAACAAGCCTTTCTCGATGGTCCCTGCGAAAAGCTGTGTCGAATGATTGACGACTTCGATATTACGCATCGTCGTGGCGACATGCCGCCGGAAATCTGGAGCTTCCTGAAAAGCAAAGGCTTCTTCTCGATGATCATCCAGAAGAAATACGGCGGCCTCGAGTTTTCTGCTTACGCGCACTCCTGCGTGCTCGCCAAACTCTCGAGTCGTAGCGCCGTCGTCTCCTCGACGGTTGCAGTGCCCAACTCGCTCGGCCCGGGCGAACTACTGCAGCACTACGGAACCGAAGACCAGAAAAATCATTACCTACCACGTCTCGCCCGTGGAGAAGACATTCCCTGCTTCGCACTCACAGGCCCCCGTGCCGGTTCTGATGCAGCCTCGCTACCGGATACGGGCGTCATCTGTCGCGGGCAATGGCAGGGACAGGAGATCGTCGGTATCCGCCTGAATTTCTCCAAGCGCTACATCACTCTCGCCCCGGTCGCGACGGTCATCGGTCTTGCATTCCGATTATTCGACCCGGAACGGTTGCTCGGTGATCGCGAGGATATCGGCATCACCTGCGCACTCATTCCGCGCAACACGACAGGCGTCTCGATCGGACGGCGACACTTTCCGCTCAACGTGCCATTCCAAAATGGCCCCATCCACGGCGAGAACGTTTTCGTACCGCTCGAGTTCATTATCGGCGGCCCTAAAATGGCCGGCCAAGGCTGGCGTATGCTGGTTGAGCAGTTGTCGGTGGGGCGTTGTATTTCTTTGCCCTCGAGCGGAACCGGCGGCGGCAAAGCGGCCGTCTTCGCTACCGGCGCATATTCGCGTATCCGTCGGCAATTCAATATGCCGGTCGGTCAATTCGAAGGCATCGAAAGCGTGATCGCTCGAATGGTAGGACTCACCTACACCATGGACGCTGCACGTTCCGTGACGGCGGGCGCCATCGATGGTGGTGAAAAGCCGTCAGTACCATCCGCCATGTTGAAGTACCACGTGACCGAGATGAGTCGTATGGTCGCGAACGACGCCATGGATGTACACGGCGGTAAAGGCATCTGCCTCGGCCCGAAGAATTACCTCGGTCGCGGGTATCAAGTCGTACCGGTAGCGATCACGGTCGAGGGCGCAAATATTCTCACTCGCAGTTTGATCATCTTCGGACAAGGTGCGATTCGCTGTCATCCTTTCGTACTCAAGGAAATGGAAGCGGCTCGCAATCCGGATCGCAAGCGTGGAGTCGATGACTTCGACGCCGCACTTTTCGGTCACATCGGCTTCACATTGAGCAACGCGGTGAGATCTTTCGTGATGGCGCTGACCAGCGCGCGCTTCACGGCAGCGCCCGAGGTTGGTCCGGCGACGCGCTACTACCAACACATCGTGCGTTTTTCCGCGAGCTTCGCCTTCGCCGTCGATGTCGCGATGCTGTCGTTGGGCGGCTATCTCAAGAAGAAGGAAAATCTCTCGGCGAGACTCGGCGACGTACTGTCATACATGTACCTCGCCTCGATGGTGCTTAAGCACTACGAGAATCAGGGCCGTCGCCAAGAAGATCTGCCCATCGTCGAGTGGGCGTGTCGTCACTTGCTCTATCAGGCGCAGGAACAACTGCACGGTTTTCTTCGAAACTTCCCAAATCGATTCCTGGCTGCCGCGATGCGCTTTTTGATTTTCCCACGCGGCTTGCAGTATTCGGCTCCTGATGATCGGCTCGGCCGCAAACTTGCTGCGCTCGTAACGTCACCGACCGAAACTCGGGATCGCCTCTGCTATCCGGTTTACCGACGAATCGAGTCAGGCAATGCTCTCGGTCTACTGCAAGAGGTTCTCGAAATGGCTGAGCGTGCCGAGAGTCTCGAAAAGCGAATTCGCGTCGAAGGCGTGAAGACGGGTCGAATTCACGCCTTGGACCTGCCCGGACAAATTGTCGAAGCGCAGGCGATCGGCATCATCAACGCCGATGAAGCCGTTTGGTTGCGCGCCTACGATCGCAAAGTCATGGATCTTATCCATGTCGATGATTTCGCACCGGATGAACTCGGCACCCAATCTCAACCGCGCATGCGAGTATCGCTGACTATGGACGAGCGCGACGTCGTTTCGTGAACTGTCTGAACTGCGATGCCCCGCTGACTGGCGCGTTCTGCGCCAGTTGCGGTCAGCGGCATGTATCGAGACCACCGACCGTTGCGCGCTTAATCGAGGATACACTCGAGACTCTGACGCATGCCGATTCACGTTTATGGGTCACCTTGCGTTACCTGATGACAAAACCAGGCGTGCTAACCCGCGATTACTTCGCCGGTCGCCGCAACTCTTATCTACCGCCAATCAGGCTTTATCTGATTATCAGCGTTGTGTTTTTTCTGCTGGCGTCGTTACCAAATACCGACAAGAGCGCAGAGAAACCGATTGAGATCGATTCCGATAGTCAGATTTGCGAAGTAGATTACACAGGACCCTTTGCAGAGTTTGTGGGGCCTCGATTTCGTGCGGCATGCAAGCAATTGAAAGCTGACAACGGTGCAAAATTGGTTGAAAGCTTTCAACGTAATGTGCCGAAAGCTATGTTCATTCTTTTGCCTGCATTTGCCGCGCTGATGATGCTTTTCTTTTGGCGCCCGCGTCGTCTGTACGTCGAGCACCTGCTCTTTCTGGTACATAACCACAGCGCCGTCTTTGCAGCCCTTATACTCGATACCATATCGGGCTTTTTTTTGCCCGCAAGCGTCGGCGGGTTTTTCAGTACGGCTCTCGTCCTCTATCTCGCTTGGTACTGCTGGCATGCGCTGCGAGTTTTCTATGAGAAGCGTACCGGAAAAGCTTGGGCACTCTTCATCGGCCTCGGGTTTCTATATAGCGTCCTCGCGACGATAACTCTGATATTGACCGGCTTCGCCTCGTTCCTGGCAAGTTAACCGATGCCTCATCCGCTTCGGGTCATCCTGCATGTCGATATGGATGCGTTTTATGCATCGGTCGAGCAGCGGGATCATCCGGAGCTGCGTGGAAAGCCCTTAATTGTTGGCGGCACTAGCGGTCGAGGAGTAGTCGCCGCTGCCAGCTACGAAGTTCGGGCATTCGGCGTGCGCTCTGCCATGCCGGTGAGTCGCGCTCTCCAGCTATGCCCCAACGCGGTTTGTGTGCGGCCACGTATGACGAGATATGCAGAAGTTTCGGCACAGATATTCGAGGTTTTCCACGAATTCACGCCTTTGGTCGAAGGGCTATCGCTGGATGAGGCATATCTGGATGTCACGGCGAGTCTTGCACTTAAGGGCGATGCCGTTTCGATTGCCCGAGAGATCAAACGGTTGATACGCGAGCGAACCGGACTCAATGCGTCGGTTGGCGTCGCGCCCAATAAGCTGGTGGCAAAAATCGCTTCCGATCTCGAAAAGCCTGATGGGCTGACGGTTGTCGCGCCAGATCGAGTTGTCGAAACGCTCGCGCCACTCTCGATCAAACGGCTGCCTGGACTTGGACGCAAGAAGGGGGACGAACTACTCGCGGTCGGCGTCAAGACCATCAGCGATCTGCAAAACGCACAAGATGGCCAAATGGAGCGATGGTTCGGACGGCACGCGCTGCATTGGCGAGCCCGCGCTTGCGGCATCGACGAGCGTGCGGTCGAGCCGGATCATGACGAAAAGTCAGTGAGCAACGAACAGACCTACGCCACTGATCTGACAGACGAGCGACAAATGTTGGCGGAAATCAGCACGCTCAGCGACAAGGTGAGCAGCCGACTGCGCCGAAAGGGACTTCGAGCCAGGTGTGTCGGCATCAAGATTCGGCGCGCAGACTTCGTCACCTTCAGTCGCCAAAAGACGTTGGCGATACACACCGATGAAACCCGCGTCGTCCAGACGACAGCCGATGAACTACTGCGCGCCTTCTTGCGCGAGAAACCGCGGACGAAGGTGCGACTACTTGGCGTCACCACATCGGAGTTCGGCTCCGATGATCAAGCTGACCTATTCTCGCAGGCGAGTGCGACTACCACTGCGATCGACAGTACAGTCGATGCCATCCGGCAAAAGTTTGGTGGTACCGCCGTCGCCCGCGCAAGCGGCCTGCTAAGAAAAGGTGACGGAGCGCGATCGACACCATCCCGTCGACGCGAAGACTGATCCGCAAAGCACACCAGCGACGGCACCGAACACGTGTGCATCGCCTGCCACTGTTGCACCACCAACTAATGCAACTGGCATAGCGAATTGTTCGGATGTCAGCTTCAACACGCCAAAGAAAGCGGCCCAACGGGACAATCGGTCACCGTCGAATATTTTCATGGTGATGCCGGCGGCTGCCAAAGCATGAGTCAGTGCCGAAGCGCCGACATACCATTCGAAGCTGGTCAGCGACCATAAGCCGATATCGATCGACACGATCGCCGATGCGGTAACAATGATCCAGCCTCGCACACTGAGAGATGTCGACAGCCAAGCGGCGACCAACAGAAAGCCAGCCGCATTCAGTAAGGCGTGGTTTAGATCGAGATGCACCCAGTGAGCACACCAACTACGCCATAGCCACTCGATGGTAGGTGCCTCTCGGGACCAGCGCAACATCTCCCGAGTTGACTCGGATAGGAGGCCACCCGCGAGAAATACGAGAGAGATCAAACCTGCTGTGATCAGATGGTATCGTCGCGACACAGTCGATAACGCCGGATGTGATTGATCGGTGCTGCGCTCGCCAGCGCGGCATATCCGGGAGATGGTAGGTCAAGACTTAGGATCTCCAGACCATCCAATTGTAACGAGCCGTCGAGCCCAACGCCGTAATCACGTGCGGGCGTGGTAAATCCATCGCCGCGGCACTTGAGATAAGCCTCCTTGCGCGTCCATATCCGCAGGAACATTTCGTCACGTGCTGCCTCGGATATCTCGCTTGCTTGCCTGAGCAGTAACCGCTCGTCTGCGGTGAAAACTCGGTTTGAAAGTTGCTGAGCTCTGGGTATAGATCGTGGAACTTCGATATCCACACCGACGCGCGCGCTCATACTCGTGCCTACGAGCAAGGCGCTATCGCTGTGACTCAAATTGAAGTGACAATGCTGATGAGGAGTCGCCAAGGTCGGCTTGCCATGCTCATCGATCTCGAAACGCAGGTTCGCCGGTTGCACGCAAAGCAGCGCGCCCAATATGCGCCGCAATACGATGCGGGAACTGATGAAACGCTCCCGGACCCGTCCCTCCGGCTTGCGCATCGCCCTATCCCGATCGAATCGGTCCAGCCAGTCTTCCTGATCTCGACCGGAAACAGCCCATTGGTCAAGGTCAGTGAACCACAAATCACAACCGCCAGTCGGAATTACCGCTGAAAGAAAGTGCAGGGAAGCGGGAGAGACCGCGAGCCAGGATGATTCGTCGGTAGGCACGATGCGCGCGACTATGCCGCGCGGCCTCGGACCATGCAATACTCGCATCTGGAAAGGGGGACACCGCAGATTGCTGCGGCCGTATATGCATGTCTTTCATTCTTGATGCGCTGAAAAAATCTGAAGAAGAGCGGCTCCGTCAACAAAATCCGTCGACGCCGCCAACCGCTTTGCGGCGCTCGAACGGTAGAACTCCGACGTGGGTCTGGGCGCTGCTCGGTCTGTTGGCCGTCAATCTCGTGGCTCTGGCAGTCGTCTTGTTGAAGCCGTCAGCAGAAGTTCCGGTGATGGCAGAGACCCCTGTCGTTGTCGCCTCGCCGTCGGAAACGATTACGAAGGCCACTGCCTCGGCGCCAGACTCGAATAGCGCGGACCTCGCGCGAGCACCGAGCACGGCCGTACCAAGCGTGGCAGAAAAAAGTGCAACATCGACGGCACCGCCTCCGTCGCTCTCTACCGTACCCACTCGAGATCAACAGCTCGCGGCTGGTGCGAGCTTGCCGCCCGCAACGCTAAACCTGCATGTATTCGACGCAGATCGGACGAAGCGCTTCGTGCTGCTGAACGGCGAACGCTTGCGCGAAGGCGATACGAGTCGTGACGGGCTCGATGTAATCTCCATCACACCCGAAGGCGTCGTCTTGTCTTACGGTAACGCCTCATTTGCTTTATCGATCGAGGGTCGATAATGACTCAAGCCATCGCGATCGATGAACTCGATGGGCTACAACTGGCGAACGCACTGCGCGCCGGAATATATCGCCTGTTCGAGCGCACCGACCACATCAACAAGATCAATGTATTCCCCGTGCCGGATGGTGACACGGGTACGAATATGTCGATGACGTTGAGTGCCGTACTAGCGGCGATCGATCGAGCACCCGAACCCCATGCTGGCACCTTGCTTGTCCGAGCTGCCGATGCCGCGCTCGATGGCGCCCGCGGAAACTCCGGAGCCATCCTTGCGCAATTTTTGCTCGGTCTTGGTGACGGCGCCGGTCATCTCGCTCGACTCGGTCGTCGCGAGTTTGTCGCTGCCGTCAGTAAGGGGTCGGTCTACGCACGCGATGCGCTGAGTCAGCCACGCGAGGGAACGATTCTGACGGTATTGCGCGAATTTGCTCAAGCGTCCGAGGCCACTCTCGGCCAGTCACAGAACTTCGGCGAACTGTTTTCGGAGGCGTTGATTCGTGTTCGCATGAGTCTGGAAGCCACGCGATCTCAATTGGATGAGCTGCGCATCGCCAACGTTGTCGATGCAGGTGCACTCGGCTTTGTCGAAGTGCTGGAAGGCATGCGTCGATTCCTGGAGACGGGTGAGGTAGGTCCTGCTGTCGCGCCTCTACACGTCGGCGACGAGTCGATGGCTGATGCTGGCAATGTGTCGGTCGATCAGGATTTTCGTTATTGCACTGAGTGCCTGATCACGGCGAGTGACGATGGCCAACTCGATCTCCGTCAACTTCGAGAACAGTTTGCCGAAAGGGGTGCTAGCCTCGTCATTAGCGGCAACAAGAAAAAAGCGCGGATCCATATTCATACCAACACGCCCGATGACGTGTTTCGTCTGGCTGCAAACTACGGTGTTATATCGGCTCAGAAGGCCGATGATATGCAACTGCAACAATCAGCTGCACATCACAAACGGACCCAAAAAATCGCCATCGTGACTGATTCGGGTGCTGATATCCCCGATTCGTTCGTCGATCGACTCGGTATCATGATGGTACCGGTACGCATTCAGTTTGGCGCTCGTTCGTATCTCGATAAAGTCAGCATGACGCCGAGCGAATTCTATCGAGAGCTCGTTGCGAACCCGGAGCACCCCAAAACGTCACAGCCGCCGCCGGGCGATTTTCGCCGAATGTTTGAATTTTTGGCGTCCCACTATGAAGGCGTGGTATCCGTGAACCTGACCGCTCGCCATAGCGGAACCTGGGATGCTGCAAAAAAAGCGGCTGATCGCGTGTCACCGGAAGGAAAGCCGATTCGAGCGATCGACAGTCGCAATGCTTCTGTGGGTCAAGGACTCGTCACCATCGCTGCAGCAGAGGCGGCCGCGATTGGCGGCGATCTTGAAGCCGTTTCGGCAGCGGCTCGCGATGCACTAGAACGCACTCGGACGTTTGCGCTACTCAAAGATATCAAGTTCGCGGTTCGTGGCGGTCGCATTCCCGCCATCGTTGGCACTGTTGCCAAATGGCTACGTCTCAACGTGATCCTGCATACGCATCCCGATGGACGCATCGCCGCCGGCAGTGGTCTTATCGGCAGGCTCAATTTGCGACAACGCTTCGCCAAGCACGTGGCAAAGCAGGTGGGCCCACTCGCAGTCGGCGATAGGCTGTGCATTTTGGTGGGACATGGTGACCTACCGACCGAAGCACGATTGCTGCAGGAAGACCTACTACGACTGATCGATCCGGATCACATCGAGTGGCTGGAAGTAACCGACATGAGTCCCGCCGTCGGTGTGCACGGCGGACCGGGGACCCTGATCGTTGCAGTTCAACGCAAGGCCGCGATGACCTCGGGCGGCGCCTGAACGAGTTCGATCAACACGCCTTCACCGGCGATCGGGAACTCCTCATTCGACTTCGGATGTAGAAAGCAAATGTCATGACCGGCGGCCCCCTTGCGGATACCGCCGGGTGCAAAACGCACGCCTCGAGC
>Ga0315904_10004149_pt1 | contig 20874 bp, 41 predicted proteins | sample LakEriMetagenome_6_FD_203529 | JGI IMG/M metagenome (GOLD analysis project Ga0315904, IMG submission 203529) | Freshwater fungal communities from buoy surface, Lake Erie, Ohio, United States - Buoy 12 MA120 | ecosystem: Environmental > Aquatic > Freshwater > Lake | place: USA: Lake Erie, Ohio...
AAATTCAATGAACGGTGTGTACTTTTCAATTCTTCTTTTCCATGATGGCCAAACAACATCATCTGTTATTTTTTTAGACCACATAGGCAAGAAATTCATAATGTTATTAAGTATACACACCGTTTCAAAATTTATGGTGTTGTAAGTCAACTCTTTTAAGAGTAACGGATACTGACCATCTTCTACCACCAACATTTCATTTGGTGTTTGTGTTGCGTTGAGAAGACCTATTATATCTTGTTCGAATCTATAAGTCAAGCTCTGATTTCTTTTTTGCCATTGTTTGTATGTTTCTTCACCTTCCAGATTGGCAATCTCACCAATCCAATTAGATTCGGTAACAAGAAAGTTGGAGACATAAAAGTTCTTCAAGTCATCCAGTTTGTATTTACGGGATAACTTGTAGAATGTGTACTTATCTTTCCTGATGGCAAAGTTATCTCTGGTAACGTTGGTCTTACCGTGATACTTAAAATAATCGTAGCTATCAGTAGTAAAATGAAGTTTAATGGCATTATATAAAGCAAAGGCTGAGAATCCAGAACCTTCTTCAAGCGAAAAAATCATAACGGCAAAGATGCACTTCTTTTCAATAGGTTTAATTCTTGGGCTTCTTCACGAATCTTGGCCTTCAAAGCATTGGAGACCAATGATGATGCAACATCGACCTCCATGCCTGTTTGCTCACAATGGTGAATGATAGCATCCATGTGTGTGCCTCCCAAGGTGTATGACAACTTGGTAATCATTTCACTAAAATCATTAATCTCTGTTTTCGTAGGCACGATTATCCTTTTGTATAAAAAATGTGGTTGCCAATCTTCTTAACCATTCTGATATTGGTCCAACCGGGGTTTACATAGACTGCATGGTAGAACATTGCCTTGGCCTTGGCAAGCTCTCGGTGTAGTACCGATTCCGTTATTGCCCTTTTAGCAATGTATAGGCATTCTTCCCATGCATAGGTGTCTCTCACTGGACCTACATTCTCACAAGTCCATGAGAATTGGCAGGTTGAACCAGTTTTCTGGTAAACAACACCGCAAAAATCAGATGGATATTTCTTGCTGTTTGCACGATTGATGGTGACCTGTGCAACGGCCAATTTTCCTTCATGTGATTCTCTTGCTGCTTCATAGTAAATATTTTTTGCAATACAAAGAACCTGTTTGTTAATATCTGCACCAACTTGTTGATTGACTGAAGGTTCATATTGCTTGGCAGAAATGGGTATGCATAACGAGGTAAATACAATCAATAAAGTTTTTGACAACTTCATTTGTTCTCCTTGTGTGTGTTTGGGGTTAGACCCCAACCCTCAGGCCGATTTCTTGGTAACTTTTGGAGTTTCCATAGGAAGATTAGACACGAAACCATTCAAGGTTTGGGCCTTGCTAATAATTTCTATCTCTGAGGGAGTTTGTGGTAAAGCCGGATGTAGGGGTGGTGGTTCACCTTTGGCTTTTGCTGCGTCACATTGAGTGTTCCATTCTTGCGAAATTTTATCTCTTTGTGCGTTATACTCATCATATATCATATCTCTAGCCATTTTTAAAAGCTCAAGACGAATTTCAAAGGGTGTCATTGACATGGTTTTCTCCTGTGTGTAAAGTGTGGGGGTTTTTATTGGGAACCCATAACCCATTGACTATTTAGAATCCTACGGATACTGTAAGTCCTACTGCACGTTCTTGAATGTCTTGATAGCTTTGGCTAACACCCAAACCAACAGATACTTTGCTGATAACTGGCATGTCGTAAGTAGCAAATACTACAGATTGTTTTGGATTTGCGCTGTCCCAGTTTACACGGGTCTTAGCACCAGCCATGGCATAACCAGGACCAACCTTAACGCCAGCGTTTGCACCAACTAGACCATACTCATATGGTTTTGCACCGTTACCACCATTATCGAATCCAACACCAACAAATGGGTTGATACCGAAAACTGTCTTACCTGCGGTAAGTTCCAAACTATTGAACATAGATTGGTTATCATTGGTACGTGCATTACGATTTTGTAATCCAAGATTCAAACCACCTAATGTAGTACCAGCACGAACATATTGTGCGATACTTTGTTGGTTGCTTACTCGGTTAGTAACTTGGTCAACACCATACGAAACAAAACCACCGGCCTGTGCGGCTGCGGCGACTGCAATTAAACTTGCGATTGCGATTTTCTTCATTAAAACTCCTTAGTTAAAAAAATGGTTGGTTATTCTGTTACGAGGAAACCAACCGAAACCCTAAGTAAATGCGAACTTGAAAGTTTGCTTTTACTAAATACATTATATATCTTGGAGGATAATAATGCAATACTTTTTATACATCTGGTACGACAATTGCCGAAAAATGTTCTATGTTGGTATGCATGAAGGACAAATAACCGATGGTTATGTATCTTCATCCCGTTGGTTTAACGGAGAATATCAATATAGACCAAATGATTTCAAACGTAAAATTATCAAAACCTTTAATGATAGGAAGTCAGCCAGAAAAGAAGAGGTAAGACTACTTCGTATGATTAAAGAATCTGAGTTTGGTAAAAAATACTACAATCTCAAAAATGGTCGTAAGAAAGGTTCTATTCCTATAAACAAAGGTAAACCAATGTCAATTGAACAACGACAAAAACTTAGTTTAATTAAACTTGGAAAACCTTCTGCAAGAAAAGGCATTCCAAATAAAGTTAAAGTAGATTGTTTGGTTAATAAGGAACAACCTACAAATCCCCATTCGATTACCGTTTAAGCGGCAAGAGCGAAGCGGCTATCATTAGCTGCGTTTACTTTGATTTAGTTTTAACATCTTCTCTGATGAGCTGTCCACTTCTGTACTTGTTGCCCTGTCGAAACTATGCAGCCCCATCAAAAGTATACTGGTTTGGATTATTTGGATGTCCGTGATACCTTAGTCATCTTCATTATCGCACGGCGCAGACCTTTATACTTTTGGTGGAGCTGGGGGGATTTGCACCCCCGTCCAGAACACTTTTCTAGTTGCTTCATACAACCATAACTTCACATTATAACACAATAAAATTAGTTTGTCAATTTTTTTTCAGTAACTTCACCAATTAGTTGGTTAGTATTTGCTGAGGTCACTATTTTTTCAAATCCAATTTTAAGTGGATCATTACTTCCAACCAACATAAACGATTGTTCTGGAATTAATCCAATTTGTTGCAATGCTTTCCATGTATGAGGATTTGACATTGCATTACGAAGTTTTGCAGGTGATGGATGTCCGAATGTCATAACCTCCGCATAAATTTCTTTACCAATCATTGCAGTAAATTCATTAGCCGCATTAGCCTCAAACATTTCTTCATCAGTATATGGTGTACCATCTGGATGTTTTATTCTGGTTGGTTCAGCAATCTCATAACATTCTGCCAATAATTTTTCTAAAATTTTAATCTCTTGTCTATTCAATTCAAATGCTTCATTCTGAATCTGTAAACTAGATTCAAATTCTAAAATGTCCGCTTCCATGCTAAGTATAACATGTGGTAATGCATTAGTATCTTTTAAATTTTGCAATTCCATTAGTTTTGCTCGATGTTTCATTTCTGAAACTTTTTCCAATTCGGCCGAGCGAAGCCTACCTTCCAAAAACCCTTTTAGAGTTTTAATCTTTTCCCAAACCGTTTCACCAATTACTTGATAACGATAGTTAAATTCAGAATTTAATTTTGCTGGCATCAAACCACTCCATAAAAAAATAAAAAAATATTAAACGAAATTTGAATATGCAACACCAGCTACAGCTGTTTTGGTTGTGCCGAGATTAGTGCCACTGGTGATGAATGATCCTAAACTATTCAATCTTAAAGCTCCAGTTAAACCGTTGAAAACACCAGAGCTAGTACCCCATGCAAATGTTGCATTAGTGACATTATATGTACAACCAGTATGATATGAACGACCTGTCACTGTGGTTGTATACTGAGCAAGTGTAACACCACCTTCCATCAAACTTAATCCATTTGTCCAACCACCAAGTGCAGTTGTTTGACCACCAAAAAAAGCTGCTTTAGTGTCGCCATAACCAGCTGCAGCTAAGAAGTGTCTAGCTGTAGTACCTGTGGCGATTGTATCACTACCAATAACGCCAGTATTTGTTACTTGATTAAAGGAGTTTAAGAATGTTAGTGTACTATTGCTATTAAGAATAGCTCCAAAAGCAAATACAGCTTTATCATAACTATGTGGCGCACATGCAGCACCCCATCTATATGCGGCGGAAGTGTTGTTATCACTACCAAGAACGCCAGTATTTGTTATCAAATTAAATACATTTATTACACCATTTACAGGTGTTGCAGGTCCATTATTTCCAGCAAAACCAAAACCAACAATTGCTTTGTCGTAACCATATTTGCTACCAGAAGATTCTGTTCTAGGTGTACCAACTATTGAAGTGTCGCTAGCTACTACACCAGTGTTTGAAATTAAGTTGCTTAAGTTTTTATAAGCTGGTGATTGACCTCTGTATATACCATATACAACAATGCCTTTATCAAGTCCATATGATGTGCCAACAGCACTTTCTCTACCTGGGCCAGCTGTTGTAACATCAGCAGCAATCGAACCCGAATTCGACAATTTATTACTTACATTGATAGGTATAACACTACCGCCTTGAGTTCCAAAAACAAAGATTCCGTATATGGTCGCACCTCTGTATTTTGAAAACAAATTAAACATTTGAAATGGCGGAGCATTTACTCTAGACAACTGACGAACATCTAGCTGACCCAAACCAATCGTGTCAGTTTCATTTTTTCCCAATTCAACATTTATATCAGATAAACTGATTGGACCTGTTCCTGCTGCCCTTGTTACCATTTATTTTTCCTTGTTTTTATTATCTATTTATTTCATCAGCTATTTTTGTGGTAAAAATCAATAGCTTTTACAAGCCCTTCAATGTGGTCTTGTGTTTTTTCTTTGAAAATCATTGGTTGTTCATTGTCCACGGCCATGATAATTACCAAATCATCAATAGGTTGACCAATCAATTCCTCATACATCAATGCATATGCAGTACATTGCCAAAAATAATCTAAAATATCTTCACGATTTTTGATCTTTTTTGAAGTCTTGAAATCGATAACTGATAACTGTCCTTCATATTCACCAATACAGTCCACACGGCCAGCCAATCCAAGTTGTGATGACCATAGGCCAACCTCTTGATAGTGTATATTATTTATCTTGTTTAGGTATGGTTTGATTGATATGAACATTTCCTTCGCATCCGGCATCACAACACCTGGTGGCTTTGGCTCATTATTCAAATAATGTTCACACAAAGTATGCATATTTGTACCACGGGATGTAGCGTGTTTGGAGATTTTGTTAGCAACTTCTTCACCAACTCTGTGCCGCCATTCCATGATGGACTGTTTCTTTTGAGCACCCACCACCGTGGTCACCGATGGTAATTTCTTACCTTCTGGTGTTACATAATATCTTTTTCCGTCAGGAAAAGTTTGAGATTCGATTTTTGGAATCTCTTTTGGTGGGCAATAATTAAACATATCAATAACCTAGTTGTTCACATGCTACAATCCATTGTTTCACTAAGCTACTACGGACAATATCATCTGGTGTAAAATAAATCTCCTGAAAGGATGGCATCTTACGAGCCACTTCTAAGAAACTATGAAAAGCTGTTTGGTCTTTATTACTCTTAATTAGGTCAGTTTGTTTGAAGTCACCTGAAAATATAATCTTAGACCTGTGGCCAACCCTAGTAATAATTGTGTTAACTTCCGACCAATTCAAATTTTGATTTTCATCAACTAGAATAATAGCATCATCAATAGAAATACCACGAATTGCCGTAGTTGAAATAAATCGAACATGGCCTTGTTCCTTCAATCTGTCCCATGCATCTGTGCGACCAAACAATGTGGCAGAAATTTCTTTGTATGGCAATTCATAGATTTCTTGTTTTTCGTTCAAGTCACCTGGTAAAAAACCAACATCACGCAATTGAACAAGTGATCGTACAACCACCACTTGTTTGAAAGAATTGGATTTATCCAATACTTCTTCTAGTGCTTTATATAGTGCCAAAAAAGTTTTGCCTACCCCAGGACTACCGAATAGTCCCATGAAGTAGGCACCGCCTTTATACATTTCAAAGAATAATCTCTGATTCTCTGTTAATGGTTCAAATGTTTTTAAATGGTCTGGTTTTATTTTCAATGAATTGGTTGATACTGGCTGATGTTTAGTCTTATGTTCATCATCCTGCAATTGCTCCGCTGCATATCTGGCTGTCGTTTTTTTTGTAACCATCATTTCTCCCTTGGACTAGTGCTGAAACTTTTTTGGAGTTATCGGATTCTTTTTTCTTCCGATTTTTATTTAAATTTTTTGACTGAGTATTTTCCTCAGTTTTCTTTTTAGGTAGAAATAAAGCAGGGATTTGAGGCATTACCATTCTCTCTGCATTTTGGTTTTATGGCCGCCCATTGTGTTTCCTGGAATGGTTTCTTTCATGCGATTAATGACATACTTTTCAAATGCGGAGTCGGCCTTACCAACTCCTGGTGTGTCCATACGCATACCGTCCCCAAGACCAGGCAGGCCTTCAGGACCAAAGTATCTTTCGAGGTGTGGGTTGTTTACTTTAAACTCATCATACTCTGCAAGGCGCATTGTATGTTCTTCAACTTCATTTGTGTTTTTATTCAGAAATGTATAAATCATGTAGTTTGAAACCAGTTTGGCACTGGTCGTGAGTTAATCTTACCTTGCCATGAGGCTAGGTGCTGTTTATTATTTATATAGTAATTCTTGTAGGACGCAATCGAATCATTTGCCACTTTAACATCATCAGGCATTGCAGGTGTTGGCTCAGTGAACGGTGCATGTGCAGGAATATTCATTGGTGGATACATCAATTCTTCTTCAAGACCAGATGCTTCCACTTTATGAACTTTACCATAACGATAGGTGTATTCTTTGCACAATTCAGTCAACAGTTTAGACAACCAGACATAATTTGCATAAGACTGCCTGCACCAAATTGCTGAAGGATGGTTGATATGAGTAGCAGAATAAAGCACAGATTCACGGCTGTCAGGAAGAACATATCGAGTTTGTTTTCGACCAGTTTCAGAGAGGTCAACAGATTCAGTACCATCAAGAAAACGATGAGCAGTAGAAAGAAGTTGAGCATATTCAAGGATCATTTTAATACAATGTTTGTCATTGTGCATCTGAGCACACACTTTTGGATCGTTGTCAAGATAAAAGATATTCATGTTAACATCCTTATTAACCCAAAGGTATCAATAGATGTGAGCAGGATGTAGTTAGCCAACATGCCAAAAGATTTCCTAGACCAAGCAGCCCAAGCATACAAGGCACAACCAGTAATCCAAATAGGATAAAGAGTGAGAAGCGGAGGGTTTGGGACTGTGAGTGCCATAATAACAGCGCAACCGATGCTGATAGCCCAAGCAAGCAACTCAATAGCAAACCGAATTCGGTTAGACTTAAAATCATCTCTAATCCATTCAAAAGTTGGTCTAAACAACTCTAACATTAACAACGTCCATCATCATCTTCTGGATCATCCCGAAATGTTTTACGAACCAATTCAATCGTTTTAGTATCAGTATCATTAACAATTTCAAGTTGGCCATCAATATGAAAACCAAGGCCATGCAAAAAATCCTGAAATTCAGAAAGTATTGCTTCAAGGCCTTCGGCTTCAAATTCCATAGTCAGTTTTGTTCCACGGTGTTTACTGTTGATTAGACTGTACAGAGGTGCTTCATGCTCTGCCGTGAATACGAACTTCATAGCTTAGGAATTTCCAATTCTAATGATTTATCTTTTTTGCTTGCTTTGGTTGGGAATCGTTTTTCGATATCTTCAACCGATACAGGTTGCATAGCAAATTGCTTGAATTCACTGTAATCGTTGGTTACCTTCATAGAATTTTTAGAATTCATGCCTGCACCATCTAATGTGAACAATGCACAACCGCCTGCGGCCAATGGTGCAATTTCGATAATGTGTTCCAAATTAATAATAACTGGACAACCTTTTTCAACAGAATTAACTTCAACAAATAAACTCATACTAACTCCTTATTTTTTATCACAATCAACAACACGAATCAAATACACGGTAACATCGGTATCTGGCCTAACAAAAAAACATTCACCTTTGATTGACCAGACAAGATGGTTTTGGATGCCATCTTTAAACTCTTTCAATGGTTCTGGTGGTTTGCTCTTATGTGTCAGATTAATATATATGAAGCAAAGTAAAGCAGCAATTGCAAGAGCTGCGAGTGCCCATTCTTTAATAAATTCCCAAATTTTACGCATAAATTTTCCAATAAAAACCATAAGCTACTAAACTTAAAAAACAAATGATGAATGTATAGAAACCAAGTGCCTCACACCTATCTCTGTAGTATTTGATTTCTCGCTTGACCATATCACGCTGAGCAACCAGAGTAACTGGTACATCATTATCGTGATGCCTTGAACCACCCATCATTAGAATGGTTTTCTCAATTTCTTCTAAACGGCGAACCGCTGAAACATAATGTATAACTGATAACATATTACCAATGCCTTATAACGCCTGCAACAATGAAAATGTTTGTGATGATGTATGATAACACAATTAGAGTTCTAAGGCAAGCGATAATGTTTGCCTCACGGTCGGAGGATCCTGCCTTCTCACCCAAGGCTTTTGCCCACAGTCTCCACATCACTCAATGAAACCTTCTTCCGTCTGCGGAGGTGTTCTAGGTTCTGCATCCGACCAACGGTATTCGTAGATGGGTTTATCCCGTGGTGTATACGGAAAGGTTACCGGTAATTGACATCCAGCACTGGTATAATATGATTTATATGTATGGCCTTTTTCGTCACGGTACCATTCCCAATAGACTTTGCCGTCAATGTCATAGCATTCACCATTCGAATCTTTGAATACTGATGAACATCGTTTGTTTTGAAACCGTGGTTCACCTTTATAATCACTAATGTCTATCCATTCATCATCTTCACCGGTCAGTGGTGATATAGGTTTGAAATCCAACAATTTAGCCAAAATGTTTAGTGCGTATCTACCAGAAAATCCAGAATGACCTTCTTCAGCAAACACCTCGACCATTTTTAGAATGTGTCCACGCATCGCACCGTTGTATTCATCTTCGTGGGTTAAACCAATACGATCTAACTCAGATTCTGCATAAGATACTAAATTACTCATAATTAATCCCACAATCCTTGGTAGTATTTGCCAAACAAACGGAATCCGTTGGCCATTCTTTCTTCAACTTTCTTGATACCATCATAATCACATACGTAGGTATCATTTGGGCCACGCCTCATTTCGGTGTACTTGTGTTCACCTTTAGGCACTTCGTTGCCCTTAACATCCACAGGCACCCACAGTATATCATGTTCACCTGAACGGTATGCATCTTGCCAAGAATCATCTACCTTGTGTTCAAATGCAAAAATGATTTCATCAAGAACATATACCCAACGCTTGTGGTGATTAAGATCGGTGTCCCATTCGTTTTCTTTAGGCCAACAAGCCCAAGACTTCAATTCGGTAGGAACATCATCATCATCAACAAACGGACTACCGTGTTGATTTGCTTTCAACTGCTTCAACATTGGCAGAATGATATTGGATAATGTATGATCCATATTCCAAGTGTCCCACTTATCAATCTTCACATAATTGATTTGTGGGTGAATAAAGTCCAATACACGTTGAATTGCACGGCTGATAGGTGTCAAACGGTCAGCCCACTTTTCAACCCATTCTGGATGGTCAACATACGGAAGTTGTTTATCAAAAAAACTAATACTTTTATCACGGCTGCACTTAGACCAGTCAGTCCAAAAGAACATATAGTCCAAAACGGTGTATGGGCTAATCCAGTGATTGCGGTAGTTTGATTTGTAAATCTTCATTGTGGAACTCTTAACATTTCTTCTATTGTAAAGGATTTTTGCATGTATGGCGAGACATTTTTAAGTACCGATTTGGCCATATCACCATATCTACGTGGCAAATAATTTACCTTGAAGTCACAACCATTTACCAGTTTAAATTTGTCCACAATTTGTTGTACAGTGTGGCCTGTGCCAGTGCCTAGGTTCTCAACCAATAAATTGGATGGTCTTTGGACTGCCATTTTGATAGCATTGCACACTTCAAGTACATGAACATAATCACGCTCGGCGGTACCATCAATTGTATCATAATCATTCCCGTAAAGATTGAACTCACCTGTTTCCCTTGCTTTCATTAAATTGTAAAACAAACCATCCCAGTTTGTTGGACCATAACCAGCACTACCCGTTACATTGTAAAAACGGAAGATGGTATAATCCTTGTTGTTCATTATACAGTATTGGCGAATCATAGATTCCACACTTGCTTTCGACAAAGCATATGGGCTGCAAGGATTTTCTGCGGCACCAGTAGATGCAAAAATGAAATTATCAAAGCTGATGTTTTCCAACAACTTCAAAGTACCTGTAACATTGTTGCGGTAGTATTCCATCGGCGCAATCATAGATTGACCAACATTGACCAATGCAGCCAAATGAACGACTGCATCATAGTGGTCATAGTGGTCAAATCCGGATGTAATGTCCTGCATGACAAATTTCTCTGCCATTACAGGTGTGAATACACGATCCAAACCAACCACATATTCTTTTTCCAAGACCTTACATAGGTGCTGGCCAATATAACCAGAACAACCTGTTACGAGAATCTTTCTCATTTTAAACCAAAACTTTCATCTTGATATTCAACAGAGTTGATTGATTCCATCTTCTTGGAAATATCCCAAGACTTGCAATAGTCATTGTCTTTATCAAACAATTCCAAATAGTCTTGAGCAGACAATTGACGGGTAGAAACAATCACTTCATCCATGTGGTGTTGTGAAAACTCTTTGAAAGATTCTTTGCCAATTTCCATGACGAATTCATCCGTTGCATGACCTTCTTCACGAGCTTCAATCACATAACGCATACGAAACATTGATACAGTTTCAACCAAATACAATTTCTTATCCACGTTCAAATCTCCACAAATTTAAGTTTAAAACTATCAGCACGGTTTTCATAACCATCATAACCACGGGGATTACAAACGATGCGTGTAGAACCAATCATATAATCGAAATCTTCATGTGTGTGACCATGAGTCCACAATTTGATTTGTGGATGGTCCATGATAAATTCGGATAAGTCGGAACTATACCCACCATTCATAATTTCTTCTTTTTGGTATCGAGGATGTGTAGATTGTTTGCTTGGTGCATGGTGACCAACAACAACAAACTTTTGATCCCATTTACCTTCAACCATCATACGAATATAAGACAACATTTCTTTATGGTCTTCTACCGCATCTTCTGGTGTGAAACGGCTTTCACGTTTATGGAATTTACCATCCTCATCTTTGAAGATTGTTACCCGATTACCATTTTTAACACAACGGAAGTCATTCATCATACCCTTCATGTGTAGCAATGTGATTGGATCTTCCTTGTTCATATCTGTCCACAAGGTACCACCAATAAAGATCGTATCTCTAATTGCAATTTGTTCTTTATCTAAGATATGAAGATTGCGGAGATAATTAAGGCGACTACGCAAATCTCCAATAGTGTTAGCGTAATCACCGTGATAGTGTTCATGGTTCCCCATAACATAAAGGACATGCGGAAATCTGTCAGAGCATTCTTGAAAGAATGTGTGCCATGCTTCAGAACGGCCAAAGCGGTCGAGAATGTCATTATTGTCCTTGTTCATCAAATCTTTAACCACACAAATATCACCAGAGAGAATAAGAACATCAGCGTTCTCGGTATTCTCTAGTGAAATTGTACCAAATTCTAGGTGTAAGTCTGAGCAGATTGCGATTTTCATAATAGTATTATAACAGAAACCGGTATATATGTCAAGTGGTTGTGTTGTTTTTTTGCGACACTCTCAGGAGCCATTAATGTAGTCCTTCAGACTTCAATTTTCTTTCAATGTGTGGCAACAAACCAAGTACAGTTTTGCTGTGGCCAGATTCTTGTGCAAGACCAACCATCTGAGCCATAATGATTCCACACAATGCGGGATATGACACCTCATAATTGCGGACAACCTTCATCAGAAAGTCATGGAAATCATCCGTTATTGCTTGTAAATCCTCATCAATCATTTTTTATCCAGTTTAGGTTCTACAAATTCTTGATTCACTGCTTGCACTTCTTGTTGGTGAAACCGCATATTGAAACTAAATGCACTAACTATTGCGGTGAATAGTGCATACAGAGGGAAGAAAACGATGGCCAGACCAACCGTCATCAGAATTCCAAATGCAACAAATGATTTCACATATAGAATGTAAACAATTTCAAGCAACAGATTCCAAAAACCTGCACTACCAAAACTCTGTTCATCACCACCGCCATTGAAGGTTCTAATGTGTGTAATGAATTCTTTATTCAAAGATTCACATTGACTTGTCAATATATCAATCAAACCACGGTATAGTTTAATCATCATGTTTATTTCCTATCTTGCAAAGTGTAATGAGTAACAAATGCGCCAGGCTTCTTCAATGCTTCTGCACGGCGTTTCTTGTATGCAACATTGTCAACATCAAGCAATTTTTGGTCAGCAGTCTCACGCTTGTCCCAAATGGCTTCACATTGTTTCTTGTTGTAGTCCGTGTATGACAGGCAATCTTCAACAAAATACTTCCGGTCATCTTCGGGTTTTGACAACAGTTCTTCCTTAGGTGGTTTCACCTCGGTAGGCTTCACTGTTTTGGATTCAAGTGGCTTCAGTGGTTCGACAATCTTTTCCACAATCACCTGTTTTTCAACAATGACCTCGACTGGTTTTTCCACAATCTTTTCAACCTCTACGATTTTTTCCATCACAGGAGTTGGTGCAGGCTCTGGTTTCTTGGCAGGCTGGTGGTTTGCAAAGACAACAACACCAAACAGAGCCAAACAGCCAAAGATAATTTGTTTCCAGTACAAATAGAAAATTGCACCGAAAATTAAGATACCAAGAGAACCCAGCACCATCAATTCTAATGTGTGCTGAGAGAGACCCGAATTATTGACAACCTCGGAATACATTTAAATCACCTTATGTGGATTATGGACGAGCAACGTAAGTTTCACAATTAACAGCAACGGGGTACATGATAGTACCATGATCCGTTTTCTGCGGCAGTGTTTGAATCACTGGTTTCATTTTTGCATCAATACAATCTTTTTGTGCTCGAATGACCTCAGCACGTTCAATCATCTTTGGCTCTTTGAAGCCTGCCAATTTTGGAGTTGAGCAAGCAGCAATCACCAAAAACAAAACAGTAAACATACCATACCTCAAACTTTTATTAAACACTTTTAATCCTTTCAATTAACAAATTTGCTTCCGTAAAATTGGAAACACTGTCGGTCATTTCCATTTCTTGGACCATCAACTCAGCTCGAGCCATGCGAATCAATTCCAATGCATAATTAATGTCATTGTCATCGGCTTGCTCGAGCCATTCATCAAATGCACCGTCATCTGTTTCCATAATAAATTTCAGATTATCTCTGTCCCAGTCATTCATTTGTATGATGCCGAAAAGCCGTTATCTTTGAACAGGATGCCACAAAGACCGGTGATACCAAGCGCTTGAATGAAATCAATTTCATTGAAACCTGTAATTGCAGGAACAAGAAACAAATTCCAACACAACATCACCAAAATGGCATTAAGACATGCCAAGAAAATGGTGAATGCTACCACAGCAGCGAACTTTGGCCAATCAATCGTTCGATTAGCCCATTTGAGATTAAACATATTAGGCCTCAACGGCAACAGGTTGTGCAACAGGTGCAGGTGTTGCAACAGGTTTGCCAACATAACGGCCATTGGCATCAAACTCGGTAAAGTTAACCAATTGATATGCGGAAACTCTACGACCTTCTTTGTGTACCTTCACAATACCACCATCTTTGCGGATATTGTAAATGTTGGTGGACAAGCGATAGAGAACCGCTTCTTGATCCGTGCCTTTGAAGCAGGATTTAATTTCATCGGGAGATACCGGTTTGCCAGATAGCAAAGTAACGGTGATTTTTTCGTGGCGATTTTGTTTGCCGGTGCGTACAGTGTTTGACATTTAAGTCCTTTCAAAATTACATGATTAAAGAACCAACATAGTGATTGTAACACATGGGTGGCATGTTGGCAACCATCCATGTGTTGTTTTTTTTACATCAGAATGGAATCTCATCCAGAATTGTTGCCTTCACGGCTGCTGATGTAGGTGCATCGACCTTTGCATCCACCTTGGAATAGAGGTCCAAGAACGCCAGTTTGGTTTCAGTATCAAACCTTGCCACACACAGCTCGATGGCCTTCATGCGGTTGCCAAAGATTTTGAATGCTCTAGCAATGTGGACCAAGCGGCGGGTGGAAATGATTTCATCCGTAGCACCTTGGTCAAATGATTGACGAACAACATCAGCCCATTGTGTCAGCTTCTCAACAAAATCCTGGTCATCAATCAATGGTGATAGGATTTTCTTTTCAGTCTTGATATCAGGATATTCCTGTTCCACTGTAATGGGGAATCGTTCAAGAAATGCATCATCAAGAATCTGTGACAGATAGCGACCTTCTTCACTACCACGACCTTTGGTGTTTGCAGTAGCAATGATGGAGAATCCATTCTTTGGATAAACCATCTCACCGTTTTTCTTGTTGTAGTATGGTTTGCCTTCTAAGATGCCTTGTAAACACATCAACTTATTGGAACCACGATCAACTTCATCAATCAATAGAATGGCGCCACGCTTCATGGCCGTAATAACAGGACCATCACGATTAACCACATTACCATCAACAAGAGTAGGACCACCAAGTAAATCCGATTCGTCAGTTTCGATTGAGATATTGACACGAATACATTCACGTTGGAGTGTGGCGCAAACCTGTTCAACCATGAGTGTCTTACCATTTCCTGATAGGCCAGTGATGAAAACAGGATAAAATTGACCAGACTTAACAATATTGCTAAGGTCTTTATAAAAACCAAAAGGGACATAATCTGGATATTTTACAGGAATTGATACATCAGAATCATCAACCATTCTAGGTTGTTTGAATTCTAGCACTTGTGCAGCCAGTGCAACTTCCATTTCAGGTTCAGGTTGTTTCATTTGTTTTTTGGTACCAATAGATGGCAACTTGTAACGACCACGATCAACTCGGTATTCCGATTTAGTTACAAACCAGTATGGGAAAGAAATATCTGCTTCTTCAACAACGTGCTGAATACCATCCCGTGTCAGTATAGAACCAACACCGAAAATATCTTCAGCAGCTTTAACAAAGGCAGCCTGGTTACGATTCAAACTCATCATTTACTCCAATTAATAGAACCAACCCATATTATACGCCAAAATCACTTGCGTGGCAAGTAACACAATAGTTATCATTCTTCATTCCACTTTCCGGTTTGTTCAAAGGACTTTTCCTGTATGGTTTTCTCATTGTATAATTTCCTTGGGCTACTACACAAAGGACACCTAGGATTGCCACAATCCATTGCATGATGTTTGGCAAACTTGTGAGGTTCTTTAACATTCATGCCATGAGACTTGGCAATCTTGGTTTGCTTCTTGATAGCATTTTCATCCTTTAACAGGCGTTTCGAATGCTTCAGCTTGTCATCAGGATTGGACATATCAAACAGCAGAGTTTGCGTTATCTTGCACAGGTGCGGTGAATTCCACAGTATCTTCTGGATTAACACCAACTTCGCCAATCACTTCATAACGGCAGGCACGACCTTTTGAATTGTCGTAGTCAGTTGGAATGGACACCACATCCCGTGGATTGATTTTCACAATCACGGTGCGGTCACCACCAAACGATCTCAAATAGTTTTCACTACAGAAATGCAAACCAGAAGAACAGGTGTTGTTTTGGTTGTCATCGACTTTGTTGCGTTCCATTTCAACAATCTTGCCAACAGAATTGTCCATAGTGCCGGTGTGGCAGTCGGTGTAATTCTCACGAACACGCTTGTATGCCAAGAAATGGCCATCAGGTGTAATTGGCAGGCGATTCTTTTCCAAGAAACCATACAACTCATTCACGGCACGGAATGATGGGTTAGTCATCATGTTCTCCATGAAGGCAACCAATGGGTCAACAGGGAAACCATCTTGCAACATTTGCACCATGCGGTCAACGATGGCACCATGCATTTCTTCATCTTTCCAAAATAATTTCTCGCCTTGGACTGCAATGTTACCTGCACCATAGTTGAGCACAACCTTTTTGGGATCAATAATATCCCGCACGGTGTCCCAATCACTGGCCTTAATGGCATCAACTACCTTTTGGTAGGTGATATGAGTTTTGGAAATTGTATGTGGTGTGTTATTGATAACAACCACAACATTGGAACCTTGAATCAAATACGGAAACATTTTAGACACCTTTCACTGTATCAACTAAATTAACATACTCACACACATCGTCCTCATTTGCATAAGAACCAAACTTGTTTATCAATGGATATCTATTTGAGAATTCCATCAATTTGCTTTTAAACTGTGCAGTCACAGCTTTAACATCAATATTATTTTGAATATTCATATTTTGCATCAATCGATTCAGCCAATGAATACCAGTCATCTTTGGTAGGCCAACAAAACTGTCCAAGAACATTTTTGCGGGACTCTTTGCATCGACACCATCAGACACTTTTTGGTAATTATAACCGAAAATCGGATGTTTGTCAAGCCCTTCCAACACGGAAGCCATGCCGATTTTGGTATTTAACCCAGTCAAAACGGTAGTAATATGGTCTTCGATGTTAATCCAGTTGGACATTTTCTTAATGGCCTCAATATCACCTTTACGCACACCATATAGGTCGATGGCAAATTCTGGCATACCAGTTCTACGCAGCAAATCTGCCAATTCGGTTACACCGTAATGTGTATTCAATTTTTTGAATTGTGGCACAAAACCAGTCATTGGTACATAGTACATCTTTAGATTTTTATTAAATGTGTCCAAAGTACCTGCAGCACGCCACACCATGTCATTTGATGATGAGCTTCTAGATGGACCACCACGCTTTTCAAGTTTGAGAATGGTTACGTTTTTACCGAAACCATTACCAACACCAGCCTTACGTGGTTTCTCAGTCAAACTTGATGCAGCCATACGCTGTGCAGCAGGTGGATTGTGCAACATTGCATAGAATGAAACCAAGTCCATTGGATGTTCTTTATCCAACCTATCTAACACAAACACAGATTCACGATAAGAGTTTTTCTTCTCTTTGTTACGGAAATGGTGCTTAGCACGTTCAAATGAACCTGTCTTACAATCATTCTCAACAAACATTGAGTTGTCGTTAACCTCGATATTGAAATACTCAATACGCTTTTGGTCTTTGTCATAGGATACACAAGGACTACAATTCTTGCAACGGCTAATACCACGCTCAGTTTCGAACTTCTTGATATGAATGTTCATAGCTTTCAAATCAAGCAAATTGGCCTTGATATCAAATGAATGATTCCATGCACTTACATCAAACAAAGGGAAATTGGTGGCGGTTACATAATCAAACACCGCAACTTGCCACAAATCTTGGCGTTTCTTGTCATACAAAAACTTTGATCGTTCCCATTCACCTTCAACCGCATCAGCTTCAGTAGCAAGAACCTTGGTCAATGCAGAGTTAACTGCAACCAATTTTTTGCGAATAGAATCAATCGTCAGCGGAATGTAGGACAAACCTTCACGACTTGCTTGAAAGTCCAACTCGCCGATGCCAAACTCCATAACAAGGCCACATTTTAACAATTTGTGTAGGCCTTCAAGTGCTTGTTCTGCTTGTGGTACATCAATTGGATATGCAATATTACCCATCACAGCAATGGATGAAGAATTACGACCATAACCATCATATTTGCGTGAATGAACACCAGGAATAATATTCTTGGTTTCATATTCAACACGTTCGATGGCGATTGTGTTACCTGTGATTGTAGGCAATACAGGGAACCAACGATACACGCTACGTGATTCATCGGTGAATTTACTAAAATCGTACCTGTCATTGACGGAGAATTTTACCTCAACGCCATTATGTTCTGTTACCTGCTCTTCACCCATCAGAGCAATGGATGGCACACCAACATCATTAATGAAGGCAGAATAAATGCCTTTGCGGCCATTTTGAATGGCAGTAACGGTGAAGTTATCAGTGTAGGAGAATGGAGATTTTGAACCAAGACCAAGAGCACCAATGAAGTCGTTGGATTCTGTTTTGGTTGATTCGAAATATGTGGTGTAAATTTTGGTCACTTGGTCATGCGACAAACCAGTACCAAAATCACGGATAGAAAACCACGGTTCAAGCGTGGTTGGAAGATGCACCTCAAACGGCTGTGTGGTGCCGGCGGCGGTGTGAGAATCAATCGCATTGCACGAAAGCTCACGGATGATCGCCTTAATTTTATTGGCGTATAAGCCAGAGCTAAGGATATTGAAGGCCTTAGCAGAATTGCGTATACGGAATTCACCGATTTCGCCTACATTAGATAACACGGCTTCCGCCTGAGGTGCGTTATTCAAAATCATTACAAACCTTTTTCATTCAAAGTAAGACTCTATTATACCAGATCCAAGGTAAATGGCAACAACTATTTGCTGTGGTTGCACAAATACAACACTAAGAAAATAGATACAAAAGTACTACAGATAAATTGAATGAGAAAACCAGGCCGTCCAACAGGTAATACCAAGTTGGATGTTTTTGGTAGTCCACATTGACCAACCTCCAACCTGACCAGACTGTGAAAAATAAAGCAAAGAATACATTCATTCTTCAACTCCAAAATGGCCTTTAGTCTTATCAATCATTCTGCGAAAATGCACAATCTTACCTTCATGCCATCTGCGGTCATAATCATTGCATGATGTAGTTTTATATTTCTCCAACATAGCAATTTCATATTCAAGTAAGCCGATGAATTCATCCGTCAGCACTTCAGCAAACTCTTGCAGTCGAACATGGCTGATACAATGTTCCACTTTTGCTTTTGTAGCAAGTTCTTTCAATCGGTCATTCATTCTGTAACCTCCCAAGCCCAATGCACAACAATCCAATCTGTCAAACAATCTTCAAAACAATAATTGGCATCCACAATTTCTTTTCCATATTTCTCACACATTTTTCCATACCAATGTGGCCAATATTCTTTGCGAATATCATCTTCTGATTTTGTTTCAATAAAATCACCACCGTCAATTGGGTATGCAAAGGAATAATATCTCATTTTTATTCAATCAATGTAACATCTTGCATTTGCCAAAAGAGTTCAACGGCATTTTTTGCAAAGGCGCATGATATGTACTGACCAAGAAAAGATTCATCATTGTGGTTGTGTATGATTTTTGCAATGAAAACTTTGGTGAATGCTATTTTATTTACTTGGCCAACGATTCTACCATCCTCTTTACTGTAATAATAATGGCAATCATCGTTCACATCCTTCCATTCTTTTTCTTTTATATTAGTTAACATATCAATCTTCCAATTTCTCTACCACAATTTTGTTCTCCATATCCGGACCAAAGGACATATTCTCACGATAGATTTTGACCAAACCTTTGCGAGCCAATTGTTCACAGGTCAACAACATTATAAATTGTGACATTCGATTCTGAATTTCTTCAAGGTCAAATGTATTCTCAAGCCCTTCAGCAGAGCAAAGCATTTGTGTAATCAAAATCAAATCTTCATATTTTGGACTATCCTGGTCATCAGCAACACCAGTCAATGTAATCAGGTCACCATTGGGCAAGTCACGCATGAAATCACCAACGGTCATATATGGATTCCGCATTAGGTCGGCTGCAAGCAACCTGGTTACAGCAAGGCAATCTTTTGACTTGACAACCATATCATAGTTGATATTGTAACCATTGAATTCATCTTCGTTATATTCCATATCCATATTATTCCTTTGAATTTGTTTTTTGCGCCACATTATTCTTTCCAATCACCATAAAGGTCTTCAACTTCTTTGATAAGACGGTCAGCAAATTTTTGACAGAATACATTGAACCATAATTCGTCCAACATTTCAACAGGCGCACCTACCTCAATCACCAATTTTTTAAGTTCTTCATTCATATCAATCACCCGAATCTATGTTATGCATATCACCACAATGCACACAGGTGTACTTAGTGTAACAATGACCTGCACTCTGCGAATTGTAAAGGTGGACACAAGGTGTACCATCAGGCCTCAATTTAACCTGACCTGTCGGTCGACCCATCATATACTGAGCACCACAATTGGTACAGTCCACCGTATCATCTTCAGCACGGTAACCATACCAATTGTAATCTTTACCATAACGCCTCAAATGGTCTGGACAAGGCATATGCCCTGAGCCATTACAAGTTGGACAAACTCCTAATTCCATTATTCAACTCCGAAATGTTCCTTTGATTGCACTCCAACAGCCAAGCGCAGAGTTATCTTTTTTCATAACATCTTCACAGATTTTCATACATTCCCATACAAGCAAATCGGCAAACTTTGCTTTATCAAACAAAGGTTCAAACTCAGAAGTCATTGGATTACCACGACATTGTTCAGCCAGTAGTTTAATTCGGTCGTTCATTTTGTTACCTTATCAACCGCAAATGGTGTACTCTGCCAAATTAGCCCAGTTTTTACCTGCGCTTTGGCGAATCTTTGTTACCTGAATCAAGGTACGGAGCGACAACTCTAACTGAAT
>Ga0315904_10004152_pt1 | contig 20863 bp, 14 predicted proteins | sample LakEriMetagenome_6_FD_203529 | JGI IMG/M metagenome (GOLD analysis project Ga0315904, IMG submission 203529) | Freshwater fungal communities from buoy surface, Lake Erie, Ohio, United States - Buoy 12 MA120 | ecosystem: Environmental > Aquatic > Freshwater > Lake | place: USA: Lake Erie, Ohio...
GTCGGATCAGTCGGATCAGTCGGATCGGTCGGATCAGTCGGATCGGTCGGATCGGGTGCATGCTTTCGTTTGCATAGGTTTTGCTTATCGGACGGCGGACCGTGGAAATTGGAAAAAATGGAACGGGCCTGGAATCATTCGCCTGGAAAGATATCCAAAAGGTGCACGTTTTCCCGCAATCGAATCGAAACCCATACCCGATAAGAGCTTACTAACGCACCGCTTAACCGCCAGAGTTTTCCCAATCGTTCAGCCAACCGCAATCCTGACTCTAGACCCCTGACCCCCAGATTGACGCAATGAGCCGAAGTATTCGAGCCGAAAAACGCAATCGCCCCAAGGTGCCCTCGCGTCGTAAGCTTGCCATGGAATGCTTGGAGGACCGTCGCGTCATGGCGGTTTTGCCCTTTGGCGCCACTTCCCAAGACACCGGGGAGTTCATGCTCGGCCGCATCGCAGTAACCCCCGTCTTTTTGGAAAGCACTGGAGCGGTTAGCACCGAGGACTGGACGCCGGCTTATGTCGAGGCCGTCATGGGGAACATCCAGAGTGGTTTGCAGTGGTGGAATCAACTTCTGGCTACCAAAAGCTCCGTTCACACTCTCGAGTGGGTAATCGATCGGACCTACGTCGATAATCGTATGCCGATTACGTTTGAACCGATCAATATGACCTCTGAGGGTTACCTGCAGTGGGGCCCTCAGTTCCTTCAGGGCGTTGGGTTCAACAATACCACCAGTTTTGAGACCAACATCCGCGCGTTCAACCATGCCCAGCGCGACAAGCTCGATACCGACTGGTCTTTTACGATTTTCGTCGTCAATGCGATGAAGGATCTCGATGGGAGCTTTGCTCCTGGTGGGTCGTTCTCCCGTGCTTTTGCATTCGCCGGTGGGCTCTTTGAGGTGATTCCTTCTAGCCGTCCAAACTCGACGTATACGCATGAGACGGGTCACATCTTCTGGGCGCGGGATGAGTACAGCGGGGGTGGGAATTACTTTGACAGGCGGGGGTACTACAACGCTCAAAACACCAATGCGATCGACTTGAACCCCACCCCGAATTTTGCGCAGTCACCGAGCATCATGTCTTCGGGCTCGTCGTTGACGACTGCATTCAATCGAATCGTATCGCCCGAAGCGACTCTTGCGCAGATCGGTTGGAAAGACTCGGACAACGACGGCATCTTCGACGTACTGGACGTTCCGCTCAAGCTTGAAGGTACCGGTCGTTTCAACCCCCAGTTCAATTCGTATTCCTTCAGCGGTCGGGCTTCGGTTCAAACACTCCCGAATCGAAACTCTTCGGGGACGCAAAACGACATTACTCTCAACAAGGTTCGGCGCATCGAATACCGCATCGATGCGGGGCCTTGGACCTCGATCCAATCGACCGATGCTTACTCAGTCGATCTGAACCTTCAGATTCCGATCTTGGCTTCCCAAGTAGGAAAGTCGATTGAGATCCGAGCGATGGAGACCAAGCTTGGGCTTTCGAGCAATGTCTTCTCAGGTTTAATTGGCAATGCCCCAGACGTCACGGCTAAGCATGGGATTCAGGGTTTTGTCTGGAGAGACAGCAATCAAAACGGCCAATGGGATCCCTTCGAGAGCGGTATTCCCAACGCCACGGTGACCTTGGTCAACGCCGACAACCAACCGCTGGCTCTGCAAACATGGATCGATCCGGACAATTATGTCACTGGAAATCTATCTGGAAAGCTGGGAGCATCACCCAATCAAGTTTTGATCGATACGATCGGCAATGACTCGCAAGGCCTCATCGGGGTCTATCCGAAGAACAATCTCAGTGGACCGAAGTTCTTCAAGCCTTACTCGTTCTGGGCTCGGCGCTACGTCGACTCATTTTACGACGAAGACCTACAGCTTCGCGCTCGGTTCGATCAGTCTCAATCGTACGTGTCGATCGAAGCGGTTGCTCAATCCGACAACTCGAACGTTCGACTCGATGCGTTTGATGCCAGTGGGAACCTAGTCGCTCGCTTCGAACGCAAGGGGTTGCTCAAGGACCAGCGAATCACGATGGAGGTCGCTACTGGAGCCGCAACGATCAGGACGGTGGTGGCACGCGGGTTTCAGAACTCATTTGTGATGCTAGACCATTTGAGGTTCGGTCCTAGGGTCCAAGCCACCACGGCTAGCGATGGAAGCTATTTTCTTTCCAATCTGCCGCAAGGTAACTACCGTTTGTTGTTGAATTCAAATCTCGCTGGATTCCAGAATTCCAACACGCCCGACGGTCTGCTACAGGTCGCTTACGGATCTGCATCGACGGTCCAGCATGTGGACTTTGGGGGGTACCTACCTCCGAGCCCATGGCAAAATGAAATTCTTCCCGAGGATGTCACTGGGAATCAAAATGTAAGTCCTCTGGACGTGTTGACTCTCATCAACGATATCAATACCAATTCATCGAGATCGCTCGATGGGAGTCCGGTTGGCGTTTCACCTTTTTTGGATGTCAACGGCGACCGATTTTTGAGTCCGCTCGATGTTTTGATGGTAATCAACTTCATCAATCGTTTTGGTGGTGGTGAAGGCGAAGCATCGCCGTCGATCGAGCAGGAGGAATCGGTCCCGAGCGGTCCATCGAGGCTCATGTCGTATGTGTTTGATCGGGACGCGACTGCTACGAGTCGCATTCTGTACCGATCGGATGCGTTTAGGGTGGCGGACCAAGGTCCGGATCGTTGCGGATGCCAGGGTTGCATGAGTTTCTTGGCCGCCGAGGGCGAATCGTCGGATGCCGACGGATCGATTGGCAAGCCCCGCCGTGTACCGGACCATTGGGTCAAGGACGATCTTTTTGCGCAGTGGGAATAGAGACAGCGGCAATCGAGACAGCGGGAATGGCTACAGATCCGCAAGAAATGGCGTTTGGTTATCGATGGCTTGACGAAGTGCATCGCAACGCATTTGAAGGTCCTCGGAGGCGAGTTCTTTAGCGGCCTGGATCTGTTCGATCGCTTCGTCTTTTTTCTTAGCCGAATGCAAAGCTACGGCAAGCACGTAATGGGAAAACCAAGTCGCTGGAGTTTCGTCTTGGTGAGCTTCTTGGGCCAGCGCCACGGCTCTTCCCGCATTGCTTGGGGTTTTGGAAACACGTTGAGCGTAGAGCAAAGCCAGTGCGCGTTTGGCATCCTGTTGCATCGTGGGCATGGTGGTCAGGGCTTTCCATTCGGTTTCTGCGATATTGAGTTGGTCTTGTTTGCAAGCCAATCTGGCGCGTAGCCAACGGCAGTAGGGGTTTGCTCGATCGATCTTGATGGAATTCTGCATGGCGAGTTTGGAGTCTCGATCTTTGTCCATTCCATCGAGTACGAGCGCTTTGCACATCAGTGCGATGGATTGGAGGGGGCTTGGGGATTCGATGATCGGATCGAGCAGCGGCTTGGCTTGCGAGTAGTCCCCTTTCCGTGTCAAGAGCAGGGCTTGGGCGAGTTGGGCGGGTGGATTGTCTTTTCCGTCGGTATCGAGGGCCTGTAGGACGGTTTGGATTTCTTGTTCGGAGAATGCTTTTTGGGGATCGGTGAAGTTCCAATACTTCTCGAAGAATCGGTTTCCTCCGAGTTGCCATTTGCGGTAATCCTCTTCGACTTTCATGACTTTTTGGATGGTGGCAAAGCGTGCTTGGATGGCGCGTTGCGCTTCGACTCCGAGTTGCTGGAGTTCTTGGCTTCGCATGAATGTATTCATGTTTTCCATCATGCGGTTGGCCATCAACTGCTGTTGCAACTGCTGTCGCATTGCGAAGTCGTTTGGGGAGTTGTTTCCACCTGGTGCCGATCCGATGCTACCGATGGTATTGGAGATTTGGAGCGAGTTGAGCGATGACTGGATCGCAGCAAACTGCTTGATCACGCCTTCGTTTTGAATTCGGTTCCACTCGGCCTCGGTCTGTTGGAGGGAGGTCTGAAGTGTTTGGAACGTTTCTACGAGTGTTTGTTTTTGCTTGAGGTACTCTTGGTAATCTTCATGGACTTTCTCGATGGCTTCGACGCGTTTATCCGTCGTTGCAGAGGCTTTGTCTTGTGGGTAGGCCATGGCTTTGGCCTGCAGGAGACTTGGATGGACCAAGAGAATTGCAATGGCCAGAAGGGACGTAGCATGGAAACGTCTGGTCACCAATCGCTCTCCCATTGGTGCTGGAATTTGCGATGCAATGCGGAAGGACGCTAGAATCGTGTCGAGCCACCGAGAGGTCGTGTTCGAAGCCATTGCAAAGGCTCCTTGATCGATAGAGAACCACCTAACAAACCAAGTATCGTAACTGCGGATACCAGTATAGTAGTTTGGGGGTTTGAAGTCGTTATTTTTTGATCTCGAATTCGGACTTCGAGGTACCGAATTTGTTTCCGGTCAGATCTTCCATGCTCAGTACCAGTTCGTATTTGCCAGAATCGATGTTTGGCGGCATGTAGATCATGTAGACGAGGAAATAATCACGACGTGGGCTAGAGCAGATATCGGGCTCCATGGGGAGGATTTGCTCGACGATGCGTTTGCCTTGGGAATCGCGGATTTCGTAAGTCCCTCGGATCCTCGATTCGAAGCCTTCTCGAACCCGCTGGCTCGTGACGTGCTCGAGTTCGCAGTAGAGGAGTACTTGCTGCTCGGGTTTGAAGCAATTCTTATCGAATTTATGGGTTGCGCCGAATCCATCGACTTGGGTGCAGAAGACCGGTGGGCTGACTAGAAGGTTGCTCAGGGCCGAGAGTTGTCGATCGGCGAGTTTTTGTTCGGCGGCGACTTGTGCCCAGTGGCGAGGTCGGCTTGGGTTTGCATCGGGGTGGGTGGCTTGGAACAGGGCCGTCAGTTGGTGATCGAGGTACTCTTGTTCGCGTGGATTGGCTCCTTGGATTGGGCGTTTGGCCGATTCAAGATTCCGCTGAGCCAAGTAGAGCAGTCGGAGGGTCATTTCGTGGTGTTGGCGGATAGACGGTTCGATGTCCGAGCTGGCTTCGAGGTATTTTTCAAGAGCGACGACCGATTGGTTCAATTCATGGGACCATCGCGAGGGGTCTGTAGGATCTTGAGGTGTCGATTTTCCGAGCCCTTTTATTTCGTTGGATATCGATTCGGTGGTTTTTAGGTCGCCGTCGGTTTGTCCGGATATCTTCTTTCGTAGGACCGATTGGTAATCGGCCGGAAGCAGCGCCAGGGCACCCTCGATGTCGACTTCGGATAGTCCCGAATCGGGTATGGAATTGGGGGATGCAGAGAGTGGAGTTATGGGAATCGTCGTGGTTGCGGAGGCTAGGGACACGGCGTTGTTTTTGTCTGAGTTTTTGTCTGAGGCGGTTGGTCCCGATTTCGTATCGTTGGTTTGAGCCGTTGTGACCTCTGTGGTCAACTCCGAAGGGGTTACGGTCGAGACTTGGGCTGGGGAGACTTGGGCTGGGGGCTTGGGGGTTACCGTTGGTGGTGCATCGAGTGCAGCGGTTTTTGGGTTTGGAAGATCCGCCAGATCTGGATTCTTAGTGTTGGCTTGTGCGAGTTCTTTTTGTCGATCTCTGGGAAGGGTGACGCGATAGGGAATATCGTCCAATCCGGCGTTTTCGAGAATGGAGGGTTTTGTGAGCGAATGGTAGTTTGGAGCGCCTTTTGAATCCCGATCGCTCGGAGCGTTTGGGTGTTCCCAGTCGTCGGTTTCCTGCGGTTCTTTGGTGAAACCCAGGAGAGATTGGGTTTTGGAGCGGTTCCACCAACCTTGGCATCCTGCGGTGCTCGCTAGGAGCAGTATCGATCCGAGAGCACATAGATACAGGGTTTGACGATGGATCAAAGGGGTTCGCATCATGGACCTTATGGGGTGGGCATAGGGATCGAAGCGGGGCTGGTATGGTTCACGGTTGGATTAGGCAGATCGCAACTGGGGGCTTTCCCGCCGGGTAGGGCTGCTTTGGGACTTTGGGCCGCAGGGTTCATTTTCCCGACGACGTCGCGAGCCAGGGCAAGGTAATCCTCGGCGCCGTTGCTTGTCGGAGCATAATCGAAGATGGACTGTCCGAAACTGGGTGCTTCGGCAAGGCGGATATTGCGTCGGATTTTGGTTGGGAAGAATTTTGCCGAGGCCCATACGGGGTTTTGCGACGCGCTGGCTTTGAGGAAATCCTCGATATCGTTGCTGACTTCGGCAGCCAAACGGGTTCCCGACTCGTACATGCACAGGACGATGCCTTCGAGTCGCAGGGATGGGTTGAGTCGTTTCGAGACGATTTCGATGGTACGAAGCAATTTGCTCAGACCGTGTAGGGCTAAAAAATGGGGCTGCATTGGCAGGATTACTTCGTCGACTGCCGTCAGTGCGTTGAGGGTCAATACTCCGAGCGAAGGAGGGCAATCTAGGATAAGAAAGTCAAAGGGGGCGGAGTCTTGCTCGAGCCGATCTCTGAGGATGACTTCGCGGCCGACCTCTGAGGCGAGTTCCATTTCGGCGGCTGCAAGGTCCAGGTGCGAGGGCAATACCGAAAGATGATCCGAGAGGTCGCGACGGACTTCCGAGAGTGCCATTTCGTTGCAAAGGACGTCATAAAGGCTCGGTTCGCCTTGGTGCAGGGTGACACCTAGATGCAAGGACGCGTGCGCTTGTGGGTCTAGGTCCAGGAGGCAGACTCGATGGCCGCAGGAAGCGATTCCTGCTGCGAGGTTCACGGCGGTGGTTGTTTTGCCCACGCCTCCTTTCTGATTGATGACTGCTATTTTTCTCATACAAATCCAATGCTCAAAAACCGACGACTCAAAAAAACTCAAACGCCGTTTTTCCAGCCGATTCCCAGTCGAAATGCCACCGCGAATCCACCGAGGTGGCCCATCGGAGGCCTTCTAGCAGACCTGCCAGTCTGGGCGACACTAGCAAGTCTCCCCTAGTTATTTCCAGACCAATCTTGATAATCTTGCCATCGCGTCTAGAGAATTTCGGTCGTTTGAGCAAAGGATCCCTGTTTGTGAGAAGGTTATTCATCGCTGGCAATTGGAAAATGAATCTCAATCGCGGTCAGTCGCTGAGCTTGGTTCAAAGCTTGGCCGAGTCCCTGCGAGGTGTCTCGGAAGTGGACATCGCGGTATGTCCACCGGCTGTTTATTTGGGGGAGTTGGGCAAGGCCCTGCATGCGACCAACATCGGCTTGGGCGCCCAAAACGTGAACAGCAAAGCCGAGGGGGCTTATACGGGCGAGATCAGTTGCTCGATGCTTAAGGATGTCGGATGTCGCTACGTGATTTTGGGCCACAGCGAGCGCCGGGCGATCTATGGTGAAACCGATTCAATGGTCAACGAGAAGCTCCATGCGGTCTTGGCCGCCGGCTTAACACCGATCGTCTGCGTTGGCGAGACACTCGAGCAACGAGAGGCTGGACAGACCCAGCAAGTGGTCCGTTCGCAGTGCCTTGGATCGCTTGCGGGGCTGACCGAGGATCAAATGCTCAAAACCGTATTGGCCTATGAGCCGGTTTGGGCGATTGGAACGGGCAAGACTGCCTCACCAGCCCAGGCCGAAGAGGTACACAAGGACATTCGATCCCTGTTGGAGGCGCAATTCTCCGTGGGCACCGCCCAAAAAGTGATTGTATTGTATGGAGGTAGCGTTAAAGCCGACAACGCTCTGGAGTTGCTCTCGGAGCCCAACATCGACGGCGCGCTGGTCGGCGGGGCGTCGCTCAAACAGGATTCCTTTGAAGGGATCATTAAGGCGGCCACGTCGGTCCGCAAGTAATTTGTTTTTTGTCCTCTATTCCCAAGGCCCTTCCCGATGCGAGCCAGCGAGTCGACGAATCTGTATTTCAATCAAGCAGCCGATCAACTGGAACTTCCAGATTGGACGCGCAAACTGCTGATCACACCGAAGCGAGAGGTGACCGTCCAGGTTGCCTTTGAGCGAGACGATGGAAAAATCGATACGGTTCTTGGGTATCGAGTCCAGCACGACAATGCGCGTGGGCCGATGAAAGGTGGGCTTCGGTATCATCCTGCGGTGGATCTTGACGAGGTCCGAGCGTTGGCCTCATTGATGACATGGAAAACGGCCGTTGTGGATCTTCCGTATGGAGGAGCTAAAGGTGGCATTGGGATCGATCCTCGCACCCTCTCGAAACGGGAGCTTGAGCGCATCACCCGGGCTTTCGTCGACCAAATTCATGAGATTGTCGGGCCAGACTCGGACATCCCTGCGCCCGATATGGGGACCAACCACGAAGTCATGGCCTGGTTTAGAAATCAATGGGAGAAATACCATGGATTCAATCCTGCTGTGATCACTGGCAAACCGGTCGAAGAGTACGGTTCACGCGGTCGTGAGGAAGCGACAGGAAGGGGCGTCGGGACCCTGGCGATCAAGATGCTCAAGCGACTCAATCGCAAACCCGAAAAGACCCGCACGGCCATCCAAGGCTTTGGAAACGTTGGCTCCCATGCGGCCAAGTACTTATACGAATCGGCCTTTCCGATCGTGGCCGTCAGCGATGTCTCGGGTGCTTATGTGAATCCCAAGGGGCTCAATGTTCCTGAGTTGCTTTCTTATGTTTTGAAGAACAAAGGTTTGCTTGCAGGTTACCAAGGGGCCGAGAGGATCGAACCGGATCAGCTTTTGGCTTTGGACGTTGATCTCTTGATTCCAGCGGCGCTCGGGGATGTCATCACGGCCAAGAATGTCGATCAAATCAAGGCCAATTTGATCATCGAGGGGGCCAATGGTCCGATCGACCCCGAAGCAGATGCAAAACTCAACGAACGGAACATTCTGGTACTTCCAGATATCCTTGCTAATGCCGGCGGGGTCACCGTCAGCTACTTCGAATGGGCTCAGAACCGACAGCATTACAAATGGACTCTCGATCGTGTTCGCCAGGAACTTGATCGAACATTGTCCGAGGCCTTTGAAAGTGTTTGGCAAGAGTCAATCAGCAAGAAAGTATCGCTGAGGACCTCCGCATTCATGCTTGCGATTCAACGTGTGCAGCGAGCTTCCGAATTGGCAGGTTGGTTTGTCTAAGAGCCCTGAGCCCTGAGCCCTTAGGCTCGATGCGATGACGCAGAGCAAGCTACCGAGCCGAGAACATCATCATGTCCAGACTTCCCGATTCCCATTCTCATCACGATTCTGATTCCGAGGGCCTTCGGTCTGAAGGTCCAGGCACTCGTTTAGGGAATCCGGGGGTCTGCATTGGGCCGGTCCGCATTGGGGCAATCGAGTGTGGGAGATCCGACTCGATGACCCTCATCGCCGGGCCGTGTGTCATCGAGTCGCTCGATTTGTGTCTTCGGATCGCCGAAGCGGTTTCGGATGCGTGCCAGAGGCTCAAGATCGGGTATATCTTCAAGGCCTCGTTCGATAAAGCCAACAGAACGAGCGGTTCGAGTTTCCGTGGACCGGGCTTGGACGATGGGCTCGAGGTGTTGTCCAAGATCAAGGATCGGCTTGGTCTGCCGGTGACGACCGACGTGCATTTGCCCGAGCAGGCGCGATCGGTGGCTCAAGTATGTGACTTGCTACAGATCCCAGCGTTTTTAGCGCGTCAAACCGATCTTCTGGTCGCTTGTGCGGCGACTGGCAGGCCATTGAATGTCAAGAAGGGGCAGTTTATGGCACCGGGCGATATGAAATTCGTGGTCGATAAGACCCGAAGTTCCGGTCAAGGTGGAGTCCTTTTGTGCGAGCGGGGTACTTTTTTCGGGTATGGTCGATTGGTCAACGACATGGCTGGCTTACCCCAAATGCGGAGTCTAGGGGTTCCTGTGATTTTCGATGCGACCCATTCGGTTCAGCAACCCGGAGGGCTCGGTGGAGCGACGGGTGGGAATCGCGCGATGGTCGAACCGCTGGCTCGTGCTGCAGCGGCCGTCGGCGTGGACGGTTTTTTCTTTGAGACCCATCCGGATCCGGATCGCAGTCCGAGTGACGGCCCGAACATGGTCCCATTGTCGGATTTTCCAGGGGTTTTGGAACGAGTCCACACTCTGTGGCGAACCACCTTGGCTTGGCGTGCGTAGACCACGTATTCCTTTTCGGTCCTGACGCCGTCTTTTGTCCATGACGAATCCAACCTGCGCACGCATCACCAAAAGTCTGTTCTCCTTGCGCTTTGGCGCTTGGCAGTATCTTGGAGTCTGTGCTTGGCTAACCGTTGGCCTGAGCGGGTGCGTCGACCCTACCCAGAGGGCCATTGAGAGCATCCAAAACGAATCGATAGAGCAAAAAGAGAAGCGGGACTCGCTCAAGGACGCCTTTCAGTACTTGCCACAACTGATCCGGATGGATCGGACGGTGGCCATGCAGGAGATCAACTACCAGCTCAATTCGTGGTCTTCGAGCGTGGTGAGTCCTCCGGAGTGGAAAGCCTCTTCGCTTTTGGAGTCGATCCCTGCGTCCTTGAGAACCATCGACTTTGCCCAGCGGATGACCAAGTTAGAGTTTGGCGAGCCCGAGTGCGAGTACATGATGCAATGTCAGATGCTCAAGCAGGTCTCAAGCTGGGTTGTCGACAAACCTTATCGCGATCGGCTTTTTAGCAATTGGTTAGCTTCGCGCAAGGGCGATTTAACGGCCACGGAATGGTCTCGACTCGAGACCACACTGAAGCTTTTCGATTGGACGGTCTGCAACATCGCTCTCGAGGGCGATCCAAAGCAAGTCGAAAGCTTGGTGGTCAATCCGGACATGCCACCGAGCGATCAGGCCCCCATTTATCGTCAGTTGCCTTGGCAAACCCTGATGTTTGCAAGGGGGGATGCTTGGCAGCGGTCTCGAGTCTTTACGCAGATGTGTTTTGCGCAGGGGATCGATGCGGTGGTCTTGGCCGTACCGAGCATTACCGGTGCGACCGAGAATGCGGCGATCCGACTCTGGTGCATCGGCATCCCGATCGGCAACGAGATTTACTTGTTCGAGCCCAATTGGGGGCTTCCGATTCCGGCAGCCAAGGGTGACGGGATCGCGACGCTTGCCGAGGCCAAGTCCGATCCGACGGTTCTTCGGCGCGCTAAGCTTCCTGGCCGGTTCGATTATCCGATCGAGTCGAAGGATCTCAATGAGCTTATTGCGTTGGTCGATGTCGAACCTTTTGCCGCTGGTCTGTCGATGCATGTGCTGGAGCGATCGCTCACGGGCGAGAACCGTCAAAGGCTCAGTTTCGATGCTGACGCCTTTGAAAAAAGGCTTTTGCAGATCGATCCGAGGCTTTCGATTCGGTTGTGGAATGTGCCATGGTTGTCCCACGTGTACAACCTTTCGGTTCGAACTCGGCTCGACGATATGTCCCCATTTGCGATGGCATATCTAGAGCGGTTTGGCAGTTATGTCACCGATACACCTATCAGCCGGGCACGGGTCTTGCACTTCAAAGGGCAACTCGAGAGCACCATAGAAGCCCCTGGAGCTTTGCGGATGTATATGGACTGCCGGATCGATGAGGAAACGATCCGCGAGATGGAATACGATGGCGAGTTGCAAAAGTCGTTCGGTCTGATCAAGCGGCCCACCGAGCCATTGGAAAACTATCAGATGCGGCTCAAGATCATGGGCAACTATCTGCGTCAATCCAAGTACGACATTGTCGCATTTCTTGCCATGGCCAACACCGATCTAGGGAAACCAGAAACCGCTGCCGACTGGCTATCGAAGCGATTGCTGGCCGTCCGGGGAACCGATCGATGGCATGCACAGGCCCACTATTTGCTGGGGCGCAGTCTTGAGACGACCGGCGATACGCCCGGGGCAATCGAGCAGTATAAATTCGATGCAACCCCACAGGCTGCCGGTAATCGCATACGGATCCGCAGGCTCGAAGCGAACTCAAATCCATCGGCGGCGGCGGAAGTAGATCAGTAGTCCGCCGGCGACTGTGCCCATGATGGCCAGGGACAAGGGGTATCCGTAAATCCATTTGAGTTCTGGCATATTCCAGGCCGAGACCTCGGGATCGAAATTCATCCCGTACACTCCGGCAACGAACGACAGCGGGATGAAGATCGTCGAGATGATCGTCAGGAGTTTCATCACCTCGTTCATGCTGTTGCTGACGCTCGAGAGGTAGAAATCTCGAAGGTCCGAAGTGACTTCGCGATAGGTATCGACCGCATCGACGACTTGGATCACATGGTCGTAGCAATCGCGCAAGTGGACCCGTGTTTCGGGGTGAATTTGAGCGATGGAATCGCGCACCAGTTCGTTGATCATTTCGCGATGGGGACGGATCGAACGCCTGAGCGAGAGCAGTTGGCCACGGAGTTCATGGATACGTGACATCTGCTCGGAGCTGACCTGCTCGGTGATGTCCTGTTCCAAGAGATCGACCTGTTCGACAAGCCTTTCCAAGACGGGAAAGTAGCTATCGACGACCGCGTCGAGCATGCTGTAGAGCAGATAATCCAGGTCGTTGATAGCGACTTTGCCTCTCCGTTGGCGCAAGCGTTGCCGGAGCGGGTCCCAGCAATCCCCTGGGCGTTCCTGGAACGAGATCAGGACGTTTCCTTTGAGATACATCGATAGTTGCTCAGTAATCGAGGGGTCATCTCCGTCGACCATCCTGGCCACGACGAATAAACCGTCTTCGAATTCCTCCACTTTGGCCCGTTGGTGGACGTTGACGACATCTTCGATCACCAGAGGGTGGAGATGGAACATGTTGGCAAGGGTTCTCAGGGTCGACTCGCTCCCGAGTCCCACCACATCGATCCAAACTCTTTGGTATGAGGCGGTGATCGAGTCGAGTTCGTGGATATCCTGGATTTGTCGTTCGAGGAACTGATCCCCGGTGGCGATGACCCGCACAACGGTTGGCGACGCGGCCGGATCGACCAGGATCAGCCCTGGGGCGTCTCCTGGCTTGGACCGCCGTTTCCAGCTCTTTTTCGATTTGCTGTATTTCTTTTTCGCCATAGCAGAATAACCTGTCTGGACCGATTCGACCCAATTCGTAGCATCTTACGTTACGCCGAAGATTTTAACGAGTTAAACGAGCCACAGGAGGATCGGCAGTCGGTTGCATTTGCTCGAGCTAGGCTGCCAGCAGTCGAGAGTGGACACATACGCAATAGGGCTTTCCTTGGGCAAGTGATTCGATTTCAATTTCCTAACCAAGATTCCATCTGGAGAAACGAAGAAATCCTTATGCAACTGACCATAGAAAATTTGAGCAAAACCTACCCCGGGGGGGTTCGAGCCCTCGACCAAGTTTCCTTGACGATTCCCTCGGGGATGTTCGGATTGCTCGGGCCCAATGGTGCGGGTAAATCCACTCTGATGCGAACGTTGGCCACGCTTCAGGAAGCCGACTCAGGCCAGGCGACGCTTGAAGGGACACCCCGGGCGGCTCGTATCGACATGCTGAAGGAGAAAAACACCGTCCGAAAATTGCTCGGGTACTTACCCCAAGAATTTGGGGTTTATCCTCGTACCAGCGCTGTGAAACTCTTGAGCCATTTGGCTGCCCTAAAAGGGGTCGGCGCTCATAGCAAGGAGCGGCTCGAAATCGTCGAAGCGTTGCTCGAACGAGTCAACCTTTCGGAGCATCGTCATAAAGCGGTCAGCAACTACTCTGGGGGGATGCGGCAACGGTTCGGGATAGCACAAGCTCTTCTCGGGGACCCACAGTTGTTGATCGTCGACGAACCGACAGCGGGTTTGGACCCCGGTGAGCGGAATCGCTTCTACAATTTGCTGGCCGAAGTGGGTGAAAACATCATCGTCATCCTTTCGACCCACATTGTTCAGGATGTCAAGGAGTTATGCACCAACATGGCGATCATCGACAAGGGTCGACTCTTGGCCAACGGGGCTCCGGCTCAGGCGGAATCCCAACTTGCGGGTAAAGTTTGGTCGATGTCGATGAGCAAGCCGCAGTTGGAGCATCGAAGTTGGAGCTATCCGATACTTTCGACCAAGCTTGTCGGTGGTTTACCCTCGGTCCGCATCTACAGCGATCAGAGGCCCGAAGGGGATTGGAGGCCGGTCGAACCAGACCTTGAGGATGTCTTTTTCGCCAAGTTATCCGGTATGAAAGCCGGTTGAGCGACGCTGTCCTTGTCGATTCGACTATCCATCTGAAGCTGTTCATTAAAGCGAATTTCCATGTTTAGAGAATTTTTTCGGTTTGAGGTTTCCTACTGGCTCCGTGGTTGGATGGTCTATATCTTCTTGGCTGTCATCGCGTTGCTTTTTGGGGTCGCGGCTGGGTCCGATGCGATCAGCGTTGCGGGGGTTGGCGGGAATATGCTCCGCAACTCGCCTTATTCGGTAGCCATGTGGTATGCCGGAGCGAGTCTGATCACGGCGTTTATGGCCGCTGCGATTTATGACTCGTCGGCCTCTCGCGATTTCGCGAACAAGATGTCCGATATTCTTTTCAGTAAGCCGCTGAGCAAATGGGGCTTTCTGCTTGGCAGGTTCAGCGGGGCAACCTTGATCGCTCTGTTGCCTGCCATGGGAATTGGGATAGGGATCCTTTTGGCCCAACTGTTCAACGGATCCGACGCTGAGCGTTGGGGACCGAGCCGATTTTGGCATCATTGGCAGCCGTTTCTTGTTTTTGTGATTCCCAACACCCTATTGTTTGGGGCCTTGGTCTTTGCCGTCGCTAGCGTCACGCGAAACACGCTTTATTCTTTTTTGTCTTTGTTGGTCGTTCTGGTTCTCTATGGGGCCACCCAAGGGATTGCTGGGCAACTCGATTACGAATCCGTTGCAGCTTGGACCGATCCTTTCGGCTCGGCTCCCTTTGAGCAGGCCACGAAGTACTGGACGGTCAACGACAAGAATACACGCTCGATCCCGTTGACCCCGCTTTTGATCGGCAATCGCATTTTGTGGCTGGGCATTGCGGCATTGATTTTTTGGGTTGCGGGTAAGCGTTTTCGGTTCGAAGCCACCGCGGGAGCAACCAAGCAGGAAAAACGGACTGTTGCGATGGTCGAATCGGGGGTTCCTGCGGTTGTGCGCTCGCAGCCATCGGCATCGGATGGAGTTGTCTGGCCCACGGCCCAAGAGACGCGTTGGTGGACCCAGTTCCGTTCTACCCTTGCTTCGGATCTCTCGTCGGTGATCTTCAGCAAGACCTTCATCGTCATCCTGGGTTTTACGCTGATCAATGTCGGGTTTAGTTTGGCATTAGGTTCTGCGGCGCTCTTTGGAAGCTCTTCGTTTCCTGTGACTTACAACGTTGTGGAGCAGGTTTCGGGAAGCTTGCTGATTCTACCACTGGCATTGATCACTTACTTTACTGGGGTGTTGGTTTGGCGAGATCGCGATAGCCGCTTCCATGAGATCCTTGGAGCGACCCCTACGCCCAACAGCGTATTTGCGGCATCGCGTTGGATATCGATGTTGATTTTGCTCTTTTCTGTCCTGCTCCTTGGGGTCGGCATCGGAGTATTTTACCAATGGACACAAGGCTTTTATCGATTTCAACTCGGCGTATATTTCCAGGAGCTCATCGGTATTACAGGCATGGGGCTAGTGTTTTTGATGGTCGTAAGCTTTTTAGCTCACACCTTTGCGCCCAACAAATACGTCGGCTATGCGTTGTTTGTTTTATTCGTCATCCTCAACGGGCGTATTTGGTCCTTGCTCCGATGGGAAACCCTTTTGTTTCGTTTTGGTTCGTTGCCTTCGCACACGTATTCGGACATGTTTGGAATCGCTCCGTTTCGACCTGGACTATTGGCTTTTGGGGCGTATTGGGGACTTGTATCGGTGGTGCTGATTTGGTTTTCGAGTGCGATCATGCATCGAGGGGTACCGAAGCGACTCAGAGAGCGAGTTGGGATATTTTTCAATGAGATGTCACTCAAGAACGTTGCGGTACCTGCGATGTTCGCTTGCGCTGCGCTAGGTATGGCTGGTTGGTTGGCTTACAACACCATGATTTTGAACCGACTCGTCGGCTCAGGGACTCGGGAGCTTCTCCAGGCAGACTACGAAAAGACCTATTCGAGCCTCAATCGAATCTCGCAACCGAAGATCCAATCCATCCAGTACAAGATCGACATCTTTCCAGAGACTCGCAATGTCACGATGCACGCAGTCCAGAGCATTGCCAATAAGAGCGATCAGCCCATCGAGCGTTTCTATCTGAATGTCACACCAGATCTTGATACGCAAATCACGATACCTCGGGCCAAGCTCGAAAAAGACGATGAGCGTCTGATGATGCGCACCTACGTGATCGATCCTCCGATGCACCCTGGCGAGACGATCGAAATGGAGTACACGCTCAAGACCAAGACAAGGGGAATCGAAAACCAGGTCAGCAACACGCAAGTGGTCCAAAACGGAACCTTTTTCAACAACGCGATTGCCCCTTCGTTCGGTTACGATGAATCCAGGAGGATCGCTTTGCCAAGACGTCGCAAGTCTTATGGTCTCGAGCCGGTCGATCCACTGCCCGAATTGCAGCGAGATTGCGATGCGAACTGCAAGATCCACTACATCTCAAATGATGCTGACTGGGTCAGTGTTGAGACGGTCATCAGTACCTCCGACGATCAAATTGCCGTGGCACCCGGATCGCTCGTCGAAGAATGGAAGGAAGGGAATCGCAACTATTATCGCTACCGAGTCGATCATCCATCGTTGAATTTCTACTCGTTTATCTCCGCGCGTTACGAGGTCGAACGGGGAAAAGTCGGCGACGTCGATACGGAGGTCTATTATCACAAGGATCACGCTTGGAACGTCCCGAAAATGTCCAAAGCGATCGCCGATACGATTGAATACTGCAGTCGCGAATTCGGGCCTTACAAGCACAAGCAGGCCCGTATCATCGAGTTCCCACGCGTAGGCACCTTCGCACAGGCCTTTCCAGGCACGATGCCTTATTCTGAGTCGATCGGCTTTATCGCCAATTTGGAGAAACCTGATGACATCGATATGGTGACATACATCGTCGCCCACGAAATGGGACACCAGTGGTGGGCCCACCAGGTCATCGGAGCCAAGGTCCAAGGCGCAACGCTCTTGTCGGAAACGCTGGCGCAGTACACCGCTTTGATGGTCATGCGCAAGACCTATGGCGACGACATGATGCACAAGTTCTTCCGTTACGAAATGGACCGATATCTACGATCCCGGGGTTCAGAGCAACTCAAGGAGCGGCCGCTGATGAATGTGGAATTGAACCAAGGTTACATCCATTATCAAAAAGGTGGTCTAGCCCTGTACTACCTTGCTGAGATGATCGGTGAGCAAAGGATCAATGCCGCGTTGAAGCAGATCATCGAACAGTACGCTTACCAAGGCCCACCGTACCCGAACGCTTACGCATTGGTCGATCGATTGCGCGAGCAGACCCCCGAGGAGTTGCGATACCTTATTACCGATCTCTTTGAGGAAATCACGCTCTTTGAGAATCGAACCGTCGAGGCGGTCGCAGAAAAACAGGCAGATGGCAAGTATTTAGTCAGGCTGATGGTCGAGTGCGAAAAAAAGAAAGCCGATGCCAAGGGAGTAGAAGAGGTCGTGCCTATGAACGACTTTCTGGAGATTGGGGCTTATGCCAAGCCCGAGTCAGGCAAAAGATATGGGAAATTGCTGCATCGAGAGCGTGTGCAGCTTGTTGGCGGAAAGCATGAATTGACGTTCGTCGTCGACGAATTGCCTTATCAAGCGGGTATCGATCCGAGGAATTTGCTGATCGATTTGGTCCCGGCCGACAACCTCAAGAAAGTGACTTTCCAATAGTCGGCGATGTCGTTAGCGATGAGTGCAGTACACCCCAACTTCCTTCATGAAAAAGCAACTGTACCTTAATAGAAGCCGCCCGATTTTTTAAGATTGGTTTAGCTTACGCGAAGCTCTGATGAAGAGAAGTCGGCACGCGTGGACGCCAGCAAGAACATTGCTAAAACGGCTATCAACGCTGTCTTTGCGGGCTCGGTCCCGTATTTTTTCTTCTTACAGGAGTGGATGCTGTGGTCAAACGTTTCGGATATCAGTCGGGCTTCGGACGACGGTCCAAGCCCAGAGGCTTTACGCTTGTTGAACTTTTGGTGGTCATCGCCATCATCGGAATCCTGGTTGGTTTGTTGTTGCCTGCAGTCCAAGCTGCCCGTGAGGCTGCAAGGCGCATGTCCTGTTCGAGCAACGTCCGTCAGATTGGACTTGCGTTCATGAACCATGAGTCTGCCTACAAGTACTTGCCACAAGGCCCTTACGATGGCGACCCAAGCCTCCCAGGAATGGTCTACAACGAACCGGTCGGGGCCTACGAAAGTGGCACGACTTGCTGCAATGCCGCTTCGCCAAAGGGCTGGAGTCATTGGTTTAAGATCCTTCCATTCATCGAAGCTCAGTCGGTCTATAGTTTGGCCAACTTCGGTTTGCCGCCGATTCACTCCGGGCGTCCGGCGAACTACAACGGCGAAGATGATGTAGCCCGAGCGATCATCCCGATTTACTACTGTCCATCCCGAAGAACAGGTGCCGTATACGGTTCAGGGCTTTTCGCTCGCTGCGATTACGCTGGGAATGCAGGTTTCTATCAAGGTGAACAGCACGAAAACTGGGGAGATATCCCAGCCGCTCCGTTGGGAATGGAACCTCGACGCAACGAAAGGACGCCGGAGAATTTCGGTAACACGGTCGGTCGCAGAGGGGTGATCGTCTGGTCGGCCCAAGGTGCGAAGCGCCGTCTCCAGGATATCACGGATGGAACTTCGAATTCCATTATGGCGGCCGAAAAGTGTTTGCCTCCTGCTCGCTGGGGAGCCGACGGGGGTGACAACGAGCGCTGGAACAATGCTGGCTGGGACGAATGTGTCTTGCGTTGGCACTTCGCACCACGCTCGGACTTTGACAAGTCTGTGATTGTTACCGGATCGCCTTCGGATCCAGCCAACGGAAGCAATGTTTGGCGACGCTACTTCGGGTCGAGTCACGCAGGTGGTTTGAATGCTACCTATGCCGACGGTTCGGTCCGATTTCAATCATTCAACGTCGACCCATTGGTTTGGATGTACAGTTGCATCATCGACGACGGTCAGATTATTAAATCCGACGAATAATTGAAAGGTTCGATCAACATCAATCGACTCGTGGGGAATGGACCCCATGAGTCGTTTTTTATTGCAATAGTTTTTAATTCCGAATCAATGAATCGTTCTTAAAAGTGAGTGACATGAAAACAAAGAATTGGTTTTTGGTACTAATCGCTCTTGCGTTTAGCATTTCGCTGGTTGGTTGCTCCAATGCAGGCGGTCCCATTTTGCCCAAGGACGCATTGACTGCAGAGCAGTTGGAGAAAATCAAAAAAGAAGATCGTGCGATAGAAAATGAAGAAAGCCAAGGGAGCATAAAGAACTAGAAAATGGAAAACATACAGGGAATAGGCGTCGTCCGACAATTTACCGTCCGACAGTTTACCGTCCGAAGAACTGGGTTATTGCTCGCCGGCTTTGCGATTGGTCTGGCAATCATCGGTTGCGAATCTTCCAACAAGCCGATTCTTCCGAGCAATGTTCAGAAATCCGAAAAAGGTTCGGGCGACGCCGGTCCAGCAGTTGTGCATCCTGAATATGCGAACTGGAACCGTTTCCCGGTGGGCACCCAAGTGACCCGTTTTCGAGTGGTCTCGAATGAATCCGGAGAGGTAAAAGTCACAACGGTACTAACGTTGTCCGAGAAATCGGATCAGCACGTTGACGTGGTTTCGCAAGTCAATGTCATCCGAACAGGGGAATCGCTCCAAGTGAATCCCTCGGAGACAACACGCTTTCCAGCAAGCTTTGCGCTTCCCAAGGGATTAACCGAGGAGTACTTCCAACTCCCAAGTATGAAAGCGACGAAAACGGGAGAGGAATCGATGGATGTCCATGGTAAGACTGTCCAGGCAGAGTTGTTCGAGTGGACCGAGAGCAATGAAACTGGGCCGATGACTGTCAAGCTTTGGAGGAGCGATCAGGTGCCGGGACGGATCGTTCGTCAAGAAATGCTCATCGAAGCGAGTCAAACCAAGACCATCGAAGAGTTAACGTCGGTCAAATGGTAGAGCAGCAGATCAAGCAGATCGGACGGATCGGACGGATCGGACGGATCGGTCAAATCTGCGGAATGTCGGCAACCGAACTGACTACGACATGGGCACCTTGGGCTAGGAAGCTCTCGGCGATGCGATCGAGTCTGATTTTCAAATCTGCAGGATCTAACGACTCGCACTCCGATTGGCTCAGACCCAACGCGTTGCCCGTTTGGGCCACGGCGATGGTCCAGCATCCTGCGTGCAAGCCTGATTGAATTCCTGCGATCGAATCGTCGACGACCGCAAGCTTGGACATCGGATAGATCCCTAGCTTCTCGGCGGCTCGGTAGATCTGCCAAGGTGCTGGTCGTCCGGCGGCGACTTCGTCGGAACATACCGTCACTTGCGGTGTATAGCCCTGGGCATTGGCCAAGGGTTCGACCACATCCATCAATTCGCGAGTGTAGCCTGTCGTCGAACCGATCCTAAGCCCGCGCTGGCTCAATTGGAGAATCGCTTTGGCCACCCCAGGAATCACCTCGGAGTGTTTGCTCAAGACGCTCTTTTGCAGAGGTAAGAAACTCGCGTACAAATCCTCGACATCTTCTTGGCTCGATGGCCTTCCAAACCGCTTTTGCCACAAACCTTGGATGCGATCGATGCTGAGCATCGCGCGAATATGATCGATCTTGGCCTGACCCATCGGCCCTCTGGCCTCAGCTTCGCTCACCTCGATGCCTAATTGCTCGAATACCGCGCGAAATACTTGCACCGGTGCGAGACTTCCGTAGTCGATCGTCGTGCCAGCCCAGTCGAGGATTATCCCTTGGAGATTCTCGATGGCAAAGGATGCCGCTGGGGATCGCCAGATGTGGTTCATTGGATTTTTCTTTTGT
>Ga0315904_10004155_pt1 | contig 20850 bp, 12 predicted proteins | sample LakEriMetagenome_6_FD_203529 | JGI IMG/M metagenome (GOLD analysis project Ga0315904, IMG submission 203529) | Freshwater fungal communities from buoy surface, Lake Erie, Ohio, United States - Buoy 12 MA120 | ecosystem: Environmental > Aquatic > Freshwater > Lake | place: USA: Lake Erie, Ohio...
ACCCCCGATGGAAGCGTGGCTTTAATCGTCGCTCCCAGCTTCTGGCGCTCCGCATCCGAGCTGACCAGACCTGCCAGAGTGACCACATCACCGCCCGCGGAAAGCTCTAGGTTACGAACACCCTTCAAAGCTGCGAGAGTCTTAAGAGGTTGCTCAGGCCAGCCGAACTCGCCCCCACTGCCGCTCAGAGTGGTCTCATCTTTGACCGTCCCCCCGAAGGCTGCCTGAACCGCTCGCACTGCCGCCTGACGGCTGGCATCGTCGGGATAGACCCCACGGACATAGTGAATGCCCTCGTAGCTGAGCACCTGAGCCAGTCCGGTCACATTCCCGGCAGTCGCGACTGTCGCAGGCTTGGGCGAAGCGCTAGGCGCAGGTGAGGCTGAGGCTACTGGCGAAGCGCTGGGTGTAGGTGAGGGCGTTGCACCGCTCTGCCCCAAGAGATTGACGTCAAAGAACCAGGGTACATGCGCCGATAGCTCGTTCTGGACGATGGACTGAGCGCGGGTTGCGGTGTCGGTGGGGCCAAAGAGGTTGACATCAAGCCCATCCACCCCGACACTCCAGTCTGTCTTGCCAGGCTGTCCAATGAGCCCATCGCGCGTTAAGGCCGCCTCCGCTTTGCCTTTTAAGTACGTCTCAATGGGCACGCGACGGCAGGTAGGGCAAAAGACAGCCAGTGCCAGCAGGCCCAGTGCTCCTAAACATCCTGCGGAATTATGGTTCATAGTTCTTGTGAGAATGTATCTTTCCTGAAGCAAACTGGCAAGTGTTTTAGAATAAACCCGTAAGCTTCTCAGTGAGAAAAAACGGTACACTGGGCACATGGTTGAAAATGTCTCTCGGACAGTTCTGTCCAATGGGGTTCGCGTTGTTACGGAAAGCATTCCGACGGTTCAGTCGGTCTCCGTCGGTCTCTGGGCGAGTGCGGGCTCGCGCGATGAGGAGCCGCGCCTGCGGGGCATCTCGCACTTTTTAGAGCACATGTTTTTTAAGGGCACCGAGCGCCGCCCGAGCGCGAAACAAATCGCCGATGAGATGGACGCGCTGGGCGGCTATCTCAATGCGTTTACGGATAAAGAGTTCACGTGCTACTACGCCCGCGTCCTCTCGGAGCACCTGCCGGTTGGCCTCGACATTCTCACCGACATGCTCACCGGCTCGCTCTTTGACCCGGAGGAGACGGCAAAAGAGCGCAAGGTGGTGCTGGAGGAGATCAAGCGGCGCGATGATGACCCCGAGGACATGGTGCATGATCTTTTTGGGGAGACGATCTACCCGGACCATGTGCTGGGCCTGCCGGTGATCGGGAGTGTGGAGACGGTTTCGGCTTTCACCCCCGACGACCTGCGTGGCTATGTCGCACGGCGCTACGGCCCGCAGAGCCTCGTCGTGGCGGCGGCAGGGAACTTGGAGCACGCTGCTGTGGTCGCGCTCGCGGAGCAGATGCTGGGCAGCCTTCCCGCAGGCGAGCCCAATGCCCCCCTAATACGCCCGATCGCCGCTCCAGGCCATCTTCTCTACAGCCGCCCGACCGAGCAGGTGAACTTCTGCGTCGGTGTGGGAGGCTACGGCCAGAACGATGAAGAAAAGTACCCGCTGGCGATCTTGGACAGCATCCTAGGTGGCTCGATGGGCGCACGGCTCTTTCAGGAGATTCGCGAGAAGCGTGGTCTGGCCTACTCCGTCGGCTCGTACGCCGCCACCCACCGTGAGGGCGGCTACTTTGCGGCCTACGGGGGGACGTCGCCGGAGAACTTTGAGGAGTGTCTGGACTTGGTACGTGCGGAGTTTGCCAAAGTCCGCAAAGAGGGTGTCAGTGAGGCCGAGCTTCAGCGCTCGAAGAACCAGTTCCGTGGTGCACTCATCATGGCCCAAGAGTCCATGAGCAGCCGCATGACCCGTCTGGGCAAGTCCGAGCTGTACTACAACCGCGTCCCGCTCCTGGCCGAGGCGCTGGCCAAGATTGACGCCGTGACGGTCGCCGATGTCCACGCGATCGCTGAGGCCATCTTGCCCGACGATGCTGCAAAGCTCACTATCGCCGCCATCGGGCCGTTTGAAGAAGCCGACAAAGAAGCGCTCGCGGAGATAGAAGAGTAGCCCTCCTACCCCGGTTTTCCCTCCTACCCCCCGGCCCCCTTCCTCCCAATAACGAGCCCTTCGGGTGGGAGGAAGGGGGAGGGGAAGCCTAGCGCTTCTGGTACACTACCGGCATGATTAGAGTTGCTGTCTCCGGTGCACTAGGCCGGATGGGAAGTGAAGTGGTGCGTGCGGTGACTGCCGCCGACGGGATGGAAGTGGTCGCGCAGATTGAGTTCGGCGATGACATGGGCGCGGTTCTAAAAGCCAGCCAGCCGCAGGTGATGGTGGACTTCACCGTGCCGTCGTCGGCGATGAGCAATATCCGCACGGCACTGGAGAGTAACGTCATCCCGATCGTGGGAACCACGGGCCTCTCGCCTGCGGACTTAGACGAGCTACGCCAGCTCTGCGAGACGCACAACACAGCGTGCTTGATCGCGCCCAACTTTGCCATCGGCGCGATTTTAATGATGCAGTTCTCAGCGCAAGCGGCAAAATATCTGCCCGATGTGGAGATTATCGAGATGCACCACGAGCAGAAAGTGGATGCTCCCTCAGGAACTGCCGTCAAGACCGCCCAGATGATCGCCGAGGCCCGCACAGGAACCCCGACCGCCAAACCCGAGAACGCTTTCGAGAGCCACGCGGGGGCCACCGGAGCCGATGTAGACGAGATTCCCGTGCACTCGGTGCGCCTGCCCGGCTTTGTGGCCAGCCAGGAGGTGATCTTTGGGGCGCAGGGCCAGCGCCTCTCAATCCGCCACGACTCACTGGATCGCACCAGCTTCATGCCCGGCGTCGTGCTGGCCATCCGAAAGTCCGCGAGCATGACAGGACTGGTTTACGGGCTAGAGAAGCTTCTCTAGCCATGATGCCTCGGGGTATTGCGCGCCAGATCTTCTTAGGCTATGTCCTGCCGCTGATTGTTTTACTGGTGGCGGGACTGCTCATTCCGGTGTTGCTCTGGGGCTTTGCAGGGCGCTATCGGGGCGAGTTTGCGGCGCGCAAGGAGCTGGCCAGTCGGATGGAAGTGCTGGCCCACGCGGCGATGGATGTCGCTGAGGCGGAGGCGAACCTCAAGCGCTTCAAAGACCCCGCCTTTCGGAGCTCACAGAACCAGGCACGGAGTATCTACCGGGATCGCTATCAGGAGATTATGTCTTGGTTTGAAGACCATCCTGCTCCTGCGCTGGAGAAAGAGTTTCGCGGGGTACACGCCCAGTTTCAGGTATGGGATCGCAAGGGGAGCCGTGCTACGGCGGCGTTTGAGCCCATTGAAGCCGCGCTGATGCGGCTGATCAACCAGACCGCCCAGGCCCGTGATCGCTACGAGCCTCTCTACCTGACAGCGGACTCTTTGCGTATCGCTGCCATCATTATCTTCCCGCTGGGAGCCTTAGTCAGTGCGCTGATGATTGGGCGCTCCATTGCCCGCTCGATCACCGAGCCTTTGGAGGCACTGGTCTCGGCGGTAGAGCGGCTGGAACGCAAAGAGATCACGCCTGCGGAGCTACCTGATGAGAGCGGGCGCGACGATGAGGTGGGGGAGCTGTGGCAGGCACTGCGGCGCATGGCCGAGACCGTCGCGGAGCGAGAGAGTGCACTGGAGGCCCGGAGTGAGGCACTTGCCGTCACCGGGCGACGGCTGGAGTCCGTGCTAGATGCCACCAACGATGGCGTGGCGCTACTCAGCCAAGAGGGGCGCTTTTTACTGGCAAACCCACGCTTTGCTGCGTTCTTTGGATTGGAGTCGGCGGACTTGCAAGACCATAGCTTTGCGCGGATCGGCCCACGGCTCCTCTCGCTCTTTAAGGGATCCGATCAGGAACCTGCCCGGCTGCGCCTGCGGGAAGTCTTGCGTGACACGGAGCGCGTGACGGATGAGACATTCGCTCTGGCACGTCCTCTCCCTCGGGTTCTGCGCTTTTATTCGTCGCCGGTTCGCACCGAGGGGACACTGATTGGGCGGATCGTGATCTTGCGTGATGTCACGCGCGAGACCGAGGCAGATCGGCTCAAGAGTGAGTTTGCCTCGACGGTCTCGCACGAGCTACGCACCCCGCTGACGGCCATCAATGGTAATGTTGCACTCTTGCTCTCCGAGAAACCCGGCCCTCTCACCGAGAACCAGCGCGAGTTTTTGGCTCTAACCCAGACCAGCGTGCTGCGCCTCACGGGGCTGATCACGGAGATGCTGGATCTCTCCAAGCTGGAGTCTGCCGGGCTTCAGATGGAGCACAAGCCGCTTGACTGTAGCGCTTTGGCGCGTCAAGTGGTGCGTACTATGGAGGAGCAAGCGCGCACGCGTGGGCTGAGCTTGACCCTGAATATGCCCGAGAGTATCCCCTTGATTCGGGGAGACAGCGACCGGATCGCGCAAGTGCTGATGAACCTGATCTCTAATGCGCTAAAGTACACCCCGCCAGGGGGGAAAGTGATCGTACGCCTCGCCGCAGATGATACCCAGCTCACGGTGCGGGTTGCGGATACGGGAATTGGAATCACGGCAGACGATCGCACTCGGCTCTTTGATAAGTTCTTCCGCGCGGACAACTCGACAACCCGCAGTGTCGGAGGAACCGGTCTGGGGCTTGCGATTTCCAAGACCATTGTGGAGGCTCTGGGGGGGATGATCTGGGTGGAGAGCACGCCGGGGATCGGGAGCACGTTTGCCTTCACTCTTCCTCTGGCAAGTGCAGAACCCGAGCAAGAGGCTCCTGATGTGCTGATGTCTCCTCCTGCTCCCCGCCGCCTCTTGCTCCTCGTGCACGACCAGACCCCGGTTCTTCACCGTCTCAATCATACGTTCTCCAACCAGGGCATGATTGTCAGCGCCGCAGCTGTCCCTGATGAAGCGCTACGAAGGGCGCGTGGTCTGCACCCCGATGCTCTCTTACTACCGCCACTAACGGCGACTTTCGATGCGTTTCAGCTTTTGCGCAGCCTCCGCTCTGACCCCAAGACAGAGCGTGTCACGGTGTTGATCTATGCGTTGCGAGCCGTGGGAAACACCTACGAGCTACGCGATAGCTTGTTTCTATCTTCGCAAGAAAAGCTGGCCAGTGCGCTCACAAAACTTAAGACAGACGAGCATGCTCGCAATCGGCCTGTGGTGATCGTGGGGGACGAAGTCCTCTTTCAGGCAGCCCGTGAGCTCTGGCCCCGTCAGAGTACTTCTCCTCTGCTCTGGTGCCCAAAAAGCGAGGAGCTAGTGGGCAAAGTGGGGCCACTCTGTCCTCTCGCAGTTGTCTGTGACACCACGACCCAGGACATGCGTCCTGTGGGCGCATTTTCGCGGGGGGCTCTGGAGCGCCACAGTAACCAGCACGTTGCCTGGCTCTACTTGGGTGACTTCGGCTCCCGCACACGTCTGCTTGTCCCTCATGGCGCGGGCTCTATTTTGCTGGAGCGCTCCGCCAGCGTGGTACAAGAGGCTATCTCCGCAGCGATCTAGCAGGATCTTTTAAGTTCACGTGGGGTGTGCCGCTGGACATGGCTTGTTTTTTTACGTAAAATCGAAAGTTAAGATGAAGCACCAATTGCTCTCGTTTTCGTTACTGACCAGCGTGGGCTTATGGGCTGTGGCCTTTGCCGCCCCCGAGCCGGTGGACTACCGCCGGGATGTTCGTCCTCTCTTGGCTGCCAACTGTCTGCGCTGCCATGGAGCCGATGAGCAGAGCCGCTCCGCAAACCTGCGCCTGGATGAGCCCAACCGTGCCGTGATCCCCGGCGATATTCTAGCCAGCAAGCTCATTGCTCGCGTCACCCTGCCCGTGGGCGATGCGCTTAAGATGCCACCCCAAGAGACGGGACATCGCTTGACGGAGCCGCAGATCAACACGCTGCGACGCTGGATTGGGCAGGGCGCAAAATACGAAGGGCACTGGGCATTTAATCGCCCCCTAGCCCCCGCTCGCGGGGGAATAGATACGCTTGTGATGGCTCGGCTGGCAAAAGAGAAGCTTGCTCTTTCCCCCGAGGCGGATCGGTGGGCTCTGGCGCGGCGGGTGGCGCTGGACCTGACAGGACTGCCGCCAAGCCTCAAAGATGCCGAGGCATTTGTGAGCGACAAAGCGCCCAATGCCTACGAGAAATTTGTGGACTCCCAGCTCGCCTCGCCGCACTTTGGAGAGAAGTGGGCGCGTCTCTGGCTGGACTTGGGGCGCTACGCCGACTCAGCGGGTTATGGCTCCGACCCGCTCAGGCCCAATCTCTGGCCCTGGCGCGACTGGCTGATCGCTGCGTTTAATGCCAACAAGCCTTTTGATGAGTTCACGCAGGAGCTGCTTGCGGGGGACTTATTGCCCAACGCCACTGAGGATCAGAAGATTGCGACAGCCTTTCACCGCAATACCATGACCAACACCGAGGGAGGCACGAGTGATGAAGAGTTTCGCACTGCCGCTGTCAAAGACCGAACCGTTGTCACCATGCAGGCGTGGATGGGGCTGACCTACCAGTGCGCCCAGTGCCATACGCATAAGTTCGATCCGATCTCTAAGACTGATTTCTATCGAACCATGGCGATCTTCAATCAGACTGAGGACAGTGATCGAGGCGATGAGTTCCCCACCATGCCGGTGCTGACCGCGGCGCAACGCACGAAAAAGCAAGCCCTCGAAAAAGAGCTAGCGGAGCTGGAGACGCAGCGTGCTGCCGAGCCCGCAGGTAAGGTGCCGAGTGCGCGTTTTGTGCGTGTGACACTTCCAGGCACGGCATTTCTCATGCTCGCTGAGGTGCAGGCGCTGAGCGGTAGCGAGAATGTGGCACGCAAGGGGAAGGCGAGCCAGTCCAGCACGGACTTTAGCGGCGAGGCGGCGCGGGCCATTGACGGTAACACGAGCGGTAAGTTCCCCGATAACACCGTCACGCACACGAAGCAGGAGAAAGACCCCTGGTGGGAAGTAGACCTAGGCGCAACCTATCCACTCCAGAGTATCGCCATCTGGCCGCGCACCGATGCCCACTCCGGCATGCTCGCCCATGTTCGCATCACGCTCTACGACGAAAATCGGAAAGTGGTAGCGGAGCAGGGGATTCCCGGCGCGATTATGGCAGCGAAGACCGCGCTTCTCACCGACTCGCCCACGGCCCAAAGAATTGCCCAGAAGCAGTCCGAGCTAGCCGCTCTCAAGTCGATCCCACTGCCCGTGATGCGTGAGCTCCCCGAGGTCAAGCGCCGTGTGACACGCTCACTCACTCTGGCGAACTTCCTAACTCCCGAAGAAGTCGTCACGCCCGCAGGCCCCGCCGCCTTTACGAAAAAGCCGCTCACCAACCGCTTAGAGCTGGCCAAGTGGCTCGTTGCACGGGAGAACCCACTAACCGCGCGTGTCCAGGTGAACCGTTTCTGGGCGCAGCTCTTTGGAACAGGGCTTGTGGAGACAGAGGAGGACTTCGGGACGCAGGGCGCGTCTCCCACGCATCCCGAGCTTCTCGACTATCTGGCACTAGACTTTCAGCGCGACTGGAATGTCAAGCGCTTTCTCAAGAGCATTGCGATGAGCCGTACCTACCGGCAGAGTAGCAAAGTGACCCCTGAAAAGCTCGCTCGTGACCCAAAGGTGCGCCTGCTCTCGCGCTACCCCCGTCGCCGTTTGGATGCCGAAGGAATCCGTGACCAGGCGCTCTTGGTCAGTGGCCTGCTCGCGCCCAAGCTCGGCGGGCCCAGCGTCTATCCGCCCCAGCCCGATGGGCTCTGGAAAGCGGCGTTTAACGGCGAGCGCTCGTACCCCACTAGCACGGGCGAAGATCGCTACCGGCGTGGCCTCTACACCTTCTGGCGGCGCACGGTTCCGTATCCGAGTATGCAGACCTTCGATGCCCCCAGCCGCGAGTTCTGCACGGTTCGTCGTATCCCCACCAACACGCCCCTCCAAGCGCTCGTCACGCTCAACGATCCTGCCTACTTGGAGATGGCGGTCGGCTTGGCCAAACGCCTGGAAGGCAAAACGCCCGCTGAGAAAGCCCGCCACGGCCTGCGCCTCGCTCTCTGTCGCCCTGCACTGGACAGCCAAATCCCACCGCTCGTCGCACTGTTTGAGAGCGAGAAAGTGCACTACACCGCAAATTTGATGGAGGCGAAAAAGCTCACGGGGACTGAGGATGCAGAGCTGGCCGCGTGGACAGTGGTCGCCAATGTCCTGCTCAACCTAGACGGCGTGCTGACAAAGGGGTGAGTTCCACCGAATTTTTGGATTTATGGCCGGAACGGCCTTTGTAGCGGAGGAACGACGCTCTCCAGCTCCGCCGTTCCAATCGGCGGGGAAGAAAAAACGAAGATGACTGAACTTGAACTAATGCAAGCCCGTGCGATGTCGCGGCGGACGTTTTTTGGCAAGACGGGCCTTGGTCTGGGCGCACTGGCGCTGGCCGCAACCCACCCAGAACCCTCCTTTGCAAAAGGGAGGGGGGATGCGAGTGGTGCGAGCAGCCGGGGGGGGGCGAAAGCCAAGGCGGTGATCTACCTGCACATGTCTGGCGCGCCACCGTCGCTGGACTTGCTCGACTACAAACCCAAGCTCAACGAGCTGCACATGCAGGACTGCCCGGATTCGTACTTGAAAGGGGAGCGCTTCGCCTTTATCCAGGGCAAGCCAAAGCTACTCGGCTCGCCACACAAGTTCAAGCAGTACGGCCAGAGTGGTGCATGGATGTGTGATCTCCTGCCACACACATCCAGTATCGCCGATGAGCTGGCGATCATTCATTCCATGTCTACGGAGCAGTTCAACCACGCCCCCGCTGAGCTATTTCTCTATACCGGCAACGCCTTCCCTGGCGGTGCGGCGATGGGCTCGTGGATGACCTATGGGATTGGGACGGCAAATAAAGACCTGCCTGGCTTTGTGGTGTTGCTCTCTGGTGGCACCGACCCGACGGGGGGCAAGAGTCTCTGGTCGAGTGGGTTTCTGCCCAGCATTCATCAAGGCGTTCAGTGTCGCTCAGCAGGTGACCCGATTCTTTATCTGTCTGATCCGCCGGGAATAGACCGCCAGACGCGGCGGCGGAGCCTGGATGCACTGGAAAAACTCAACCGGCAGGAGGCAGCGGCACTGGGCGATCCGGAGACCGTGACACGCATCGCGCAGTACGAGCTTGCCTACCGGATGCAGCTCTCGGTGCCGGAGCTAACGGATATCAAGAAAGAGTCCCAGGCGACCCTGGACCTCTACGGGGCTAAGCCCGGCGAGGCAAGTTTTGCCAATAACTGTCTTTTAGCGCGAAGACTTGTGGAAAAAGGCGTCCGCTTCGTCCAGCTCTATGACTGGGGCTGGGACATTCACGGCACCGGCTCGGGCGACGACTTAGTGACTGCACTTCCCGCCAAGTGCCGAGAGACTGACAAAGCCTGCGCGGCACTCATCAAAGACCTCAAGCAGCGTGGGATGCTCGATGATGTCTTAGTGGTCTGGGGCGGCGAGTTTGGCCGAACCCCCATGAACGAGGCGCGTGGCGGTAGTAAATTTCTAGGCCGCGACCACCATCCCCACGCCTTCACGATCTGGATGGCAGGCGGTGGCACCAAGCCCGGAGCCTACGGCAAGACCGATGAGCTTGGCTACAAGATCGTCGAGAATAAAATGACCATTCGCGATCTCCAAGCCACGATTCTTGACCGAGTTGGCCTTGATCCCTACAAGCTCCACTACGACTACCAGGGCCTTGGAAATCGTCTGATTGGCCCCACCGATGAGGGCCGTGTGATCAAGGAACTCAAGCGCTAATGCGAATTATAGATACACATCAGCATCTTTGGGATCGAAATCGGTTTGATCTTCCCTGGCTCAAAGAGGCCACGGAGCCGCTGAGTAAGAGCCATACTCCCGAGACCTATGCCCAGGACACGGTGGGGCTGGGAATCTCGGCGACGATCTACATGGAGGTGGATGTGCGCTTGGATCAACGCGAGGCAGAGGCGCAGTATGTGTACAGCCTCTGTGACGATCCCCAGAACCCGATGGTGGGTGCGGTTGTGGGCGGCGATCCGGCGGCGCGAGAGTTTAAGGCGTATCTGGACAAGATCTCCAGCCCGCATCTCAAAGGCGTCCGGCAAGTGCTCCATGGGGGGCTCCCACAGGGCTACTGCCTGAAGCCCGAGTTCGTGGCAGGGGCTCAGGAGCTTGGCAAGCGCGGGCTATGCTTTGATCTTTGTCTGCGCTCTGGGGAGCTTGCCGATGGAGCCTCGCTGGCAAAAAAATGTCCGGAGACGCGCTTTGTGCTGGATCACTGCGGCAATGCGCCCGTCACCGGGACACCTGCGCAGCTGGGGGCATGGAAGCGCGGGCTAGAGCAGGTCGCTGCCTGTCCCAATACCATCGTCAAGATCTCCGGTATTATCGCGGGAACCAAGCCCGGAGTACCTGCCATCGAGCAGCTTGCGCCCTGTATCAACCAGACCCTCGATACCTTTGGCCCCGAGCGCGTGATCTTTGCCAGTGACTGGCCTGTCTGCACACTGCGAGCCAGCCTGAAAGAGTGGATCACCACCCTCAAAGCCCTTGTCGCCACCCGTTCTGAAACCGATCAGCGCAAGCTCTTTTACGAGAATGCCACTCGGTTCTATGAGCTCCGCTAGGAAAGATACGGGATCTACGTATTTTGATACTGTTGAATGATTAACTCGGATCGCTGTGTAAAGCGCTGAAGAAGCTCCGCGATTTGAAGGCGCTGGTTCCGCTCGACAGCATCTTCTCCCGGATAGCCACCCTCTTGCAGCCGCTGCTGTAGGGTGGCACAGGCATTGCGGAAGAGCTGAGCTTCTTGGGGCGCGTTTCTTTGTGCTGATTCCGCTGCATGATGGGCGAGCGACATGCCGAGTCTTAAAAAGAGTATTCCCGGGGCTAGTGAGGCTTTGGGATCCCTTAAGAGGGCATTTGCGATTCCTAGTTTTTCACGGGGAAGCGATGTCAGAAGCTCCAAGGCTGCAATAGGGTGATTTTCATCCAGAAGTTTTAGAACCTCTTCATAGCGCTCATAATCGCTCCGTTGGGTGGCCAGTGCACTCAGCTTGGGTTCTTGTGGCAGGCCCTTTTGATAGAGGGTTGTCGCGATCAAGATCAGTACCATGCCACTGACCTGAAAAAAAACGGTTCCCTTTGGGGTTTGCATGAAAGTTTCTCCTTATCCATGTCTGCGGCCTCATGGGCAGCTACTTAAGAATCAACGTTCAGGAGGGAGATCTTACGATGAAATCAGGCGATATAATGGATTTGTGAGAATTATCCCTTGTGCCTTGTCTTGTATCCTAATTTTTTTGCCCGGTTGTATTAAGCCAGGGACGATCGTTTCTTCGACAACTCCTGCACCCACCCCCGCTCCACAACCTCCTAAGTTTGATCCTGACAAAATACGACCCGATGAGCTGGGGCGGATCCCGGTGATCATGTACCATGACATTGGCAAGAGCGGGAAAAATACGCCGCTGGATCGGTCGGTTGCCTCGTTTGAGAAAGACCTTCAGCTTCTCTACGACAAGGGGTTCTATCTGGTCAATGCCGCCGATATTGTGGCCAATCGCCTAGATGTGCCGCTCGGTCGAACGCCTGTTGCCATTACCTTCGATGATGCCCGCCGGACGCAGTTTAACTTGCTCACCACAGATCAAGGCCCTCAGGTAGACCCGAACTGTGGACTGGGCATCATCGAGCGCTTTGTGAAAGCACACCCGGATTGGAAAGTGCGTGCGACGTTCTTTATTCTCCCCAAGTCAAAAGCAACCAATGAATCTTTTGGGCAAACAGGTTTGGGTAAGGACAAGATTGACTATCTCTTGAAAAGTGGGTGTGAGATTGCGAACCACTCGATCGTGCACAAGAGCTTTGCCAACTACACAGCGGCGCAAGTGCAGCAGGAGGTAGGAGGAGCCGATAAGCTTATTACAAGCCTCAACCCTAAAGTCAAGATAGAGACGATAGCACTTCCCATGGGAAAGTTTCCTAAGGACAAGACTCTCTGGCCGCTTTTGATCAAAGGGGAGGATAAAGGGCATCGTTATGAGTATCAGGCCGCTTTTGATGCCGCATGGCGCCCCATTCCCTCACCGGCCTCCAAAAAATTTAATAGCCTCCGACTAGAGAGAATCAACTCGATTGATGGGCTTAATGGAGTTCGGTTCTGGGTGGATAAACTAATGGCACCAGGGGGGGAACGCTATATCTCAGACGGTGACCCGAAGTGGGTAAGCTTTCCTAAGTCCAAAGAATCTGAGCTGGCTCAGGATCGTGTGCTAGGTCAGGGAAACCAGATCAATGCCTACGGCACCTCCACCATCCAGTCCGCAGGTCAGCCCATTCAGCCTGCGTCGCAGTAGTGGAAAATTACACCTGAACCTGAGAATCTGTTTATACGTCTTAACCCCCAGACTACCGAAGATGGAGGGTAAGGAAAGACGTTATGAGCAACTCAAGAGATGTAGCGCTGTGTTCCGGTCGTGAGGTTGTTACCTCGCGCCGTGAGTTTTTAAGCCGAACCGGGCTGGGAATAGGAGGGCTCGCGCTCTCTGCGATGTTTGCGGCGGAAGCCAAAGCGGAAGGCAACGGAAACGCGATCACGGCGGCGAAGAAAGCCCCGCTGCCTGCGAAGGCCAAGCATGTTATTCATATCTTTGCCTCCGGGGCACCCTCACACCTAGACACGTTTGATCCCAAGCCCGGTATGGAAAAGTTCCGTGGCCAGAGTGTCTCAGGGGCCAGCGGCGTGATCTTCCCCTCGCCCTTCAAGTTCACTAAGTGTGGCCAGAGCGGGCTAGAGATCAGTGATGTCTTCCCCAACTTGCAGAAGCTCGCCGATGACTTGTGTGTGATTCGCTCCATGAAGACCGATATACCAGCGCATCCCGTGGCAGCCAAGATGATGAACACAGGCTCTGCGCAGCTGGTGAAGCCAAGCCTCGGGAGCTGGGTGCTCTACGGCCTAGGCACTGACAACCAAGACCTACCCGGTTTTGTGACCCTGGGTGGTAGCCCCGAGTGGCGGCAGTCGGCGTTTCTCCCCAGCCCGTTTCAGGGAACCCGCGCGGACTTTGCGCCTGGTAAACCTGTAGATAAAGTCCTACTCAATCTCAAGAACGAGTTCAGCTCGTCGTCGGCGCAGCGGGCGCAGCTGGATCTGGCCCGGCAGCTCAATGGCAACCACAGCGCTAAGTTTCAGCACGATGAGCAGCTCGAAGCGCGTATTGACTCCTTCGAGCTGGCCTTTAAGATGCAGACCGCCGCGACCGATGCCTTTGATATTAGTAAAGAGCCTGCCGCTGTCCGTGCGAAGTACGGCTCGTCGGACTTTGGTGGCAAGCTTCTCTGCGCCCGGCGCTTAGTCGAGCGCGGCGTGCGCTTCGTGCAGGTGGACATCGGCGGCTGGGATCATCACCAGGCACTGGCGCAAAATATTGGCAAGAAGGCCAATGAGATGGATCAGCCCGTTGCGGCGCTGATTGCGGACTTGAAAGAGCGGGGCTTGCTAGAGTCTACGCTCGTGATCTGGGGAGGTGAGTTTGGACGCACGCCGACCACAGCAGGCAGCATCAACGACCAGTCGGGCCGGGATCACCACTCCCGCTGCTTCTGCTCGTTCATGGCAGGGGGCGGCGTAAAAGGTGGGATGCACTACGGCGAGACCGATGAACTGGGAATGAACATCGCCAGCAACCCCGTGCATGTCCATGACTTTCATGCGACGATTCTTCGCGTGCTGGGCTTTGATCATACCAAGCTGACCTACCGCTACAATGGGCGAGATTTTCGCTTGACCGACAACTATGGGAATATCGTCAATGAAATCCTGGCTTAAGCTCTCCGCCCCTGCGGCGGTACTGGGGATTGCGCTGACGGCGGGGGCACAGAAGCCCGCGCCCAAGCCACAGGCCCTTACTCCCGAGCAGATACAGTTCTTCGAGAGCAAGATCCGGCCTATTCTGACGGGCAAGTGTGCGCCATGTCACGTAGATGGTGTCTCACGAGGCGGGCTCTCGCTGGACTTTCGCGAGTCGTGGCAACACGGTGGCTCCAGTGGGCCTGTTGTGGTGCCGGGGAGCCCAGAGAAGAGCCTGCTGATCGAGCGTGTCAAGAGCGCCGGTGCGCCGATGCCGCCCGGGGGGAAGCTCTCGGCGACGGATATCGCGGCACTGGAAGCCTGGGTGAAGATGGGCGCTCCCGATCCGCGTGGGGCGGCTGATGTCAAGACGACCTCCAAGCTCACCGGGATCACGGACAAGGCAAAGTCGCACTGGGCCTTCCAGCCGGTGGAGAAGCCTGCAATTCCAAAAGTGAAGAACGCGGCTTGGGTGAAAAACCCCATTGATAGTTTTACTCTTGCCAAGCTTGAAGCCAATAACATGGTTCCCAATGCCCCCGCAAGCCGTGCGGCACTGATCCGCCGCGCCTACTACGATCTGATCGGGATGCCGCCCACGGTTGAGGAAGTCCGGGCATTTTTAGCCGATAAAAGCCCCAATGCCTGGGAAAAAGTGGTAGACAGTCTCCTGGCAAATCCCCACTACGGCGAGCGCTGGGGCCGTCACTGGCTCGACACCGCCCGCTACTCCGACACGACGGGCAACCCGCAGAATGGACAGAACCGCCTTGCGGACTTTCGCTATGCCAATGCTTGGACCTACCGCGACTGGGTGATCGGGGCGATCAATAAAGACCTGCCCTACAACGAGTTTCTGATGGCACAGATCGCCGCCGACCAGATCCCGACCATGAAAGACGATCCCGCGCAGCTCGCTGCCTTGGGGTTTATGACGGTGGGCAAGCGCTTTCAAGATAAGAACGACTTGATTGACGAGCGCATTGACACCGTGACGAAAGCCACGATGGGAATTACGGTCGCCTGTGCCCGCTGTCATGACCACAAGTTCGACCCGATCCCCACGGCGGACTACTACTCCCTCTATGGCATCTTCAGCTCCATTGATGAGCCTGAGGTCGGTCCCGAGATCCCTGGCAGTGGCGATCCCACACAGCGTGGCGACTACGAGAAGCAGGAGAAAGTGCTGCTGGACAAAGGCCGCGTTGCCTACTACGAGTACGTCGGTGAGAAGCTAGAGGCGTTCCAGAAAAAAGCAGCGGGCTATCTGATGCTCTCTACGGCGAACCCGCGCTCCAAAGAAGGCGCGGAGCTGGCGCAGAAATACGGCATCAACCCGTCTAATATCCGTGAGCGCGATACGATTCGCATCCTCCAGCAAGCGGTTCGAACCAATAAAACTGCTGCCGAGGTGATGGGCCCCTTCAATGTTCTCCAGAGGATGCCCGAGGGAAGCTTTGCCTCGCAGTACGCTGTCGCGATGGGACGAATGCTGGGCACTGCTTCCGCACCCGCAGCTCCGGTGGGACGCTTTGGCAAGCAGAGAGCGCAGCAGCAACAGCGCACACCAGGGGCCAATATCCCCGTCATGAAGATCAACCCGCTGATTGCACGCGAGCTTTCCAGCCTCAAGCCGCGCTCGATGGCGGATGTCGCGGAAGCCTACGGGCGGGTTTTTGCCAAAGTGGCCGATCAGCGTGATGCCTACATTGAGGCGCGTCAGAAAAACCAGGTGCTCAGCGTAGACAGTGCGACCGCGCAGCTCATTGAGTTTCCTCTGGGGCTCCCACCCGCGTCGGAGTTTAACTCCGCGACCCACCTTCGCCAGCTGGCCAGCCGCTTCAACGCAGACAATCGGGCAGCGGCTCGCTTTCCGTTTGATGAGCTGAACCGCCTGCAGCTCACGCACCCTGGCGCACCGGGCCATGCGATGGTGGTCGAGGACATCGAGGAGCCCAAAGACGCTCGTATTCTAATCCGTGGTGAGAAGCAGAGGCCAGGGGACGTAGTTCCCCGCCAGGTCTTTGCACTCTGCATGCCCGGAAGTACGCCGCAGCCCGTCAAAGAGGGCTCGGGGCGACTGGAGCTGGCGCGGGCCATTGCAGCGCCCTCAAATCCGCTGACAGCTCGCACCCTAGTGAACCGTGCCTGGATGCATCACTTTGGGGACGGCTTTATCCGCACCCCCGATGACCTAGGCAATATGAGCGAGAAGCCTTCTCACCCGGAGCTGCTCGACTGGCTGGCGGGGCGCTTTATGGAGACAGGCTGGAGCCTCAAGAAGCTGCACAAGTGGGTGCTTACCAGCAATACCTACCAGCAGAGCACCGATACCAACGCTGCCTACGAGAAGAAAGACCCGGCCAACCGGTTGCTCTGGCGAGCCAATCTTCGCCGTCTAGACTTTGAGTCTATCCGAGACACCATGGTAGCGCTGACCGGCAAGCTCGATCCAGTGCTGGGGGGAAAGCCCGTCAATATCACCGACGAGCCCTACATCTACCGCCGCTCGGTCTATGGCTACATTGATCGGCTCTTTCTCTCAGACTTGCTGACCCAGTTCGATGTGAGCGACCCGACCATGGCCAACACAGGACGTATCTCGACCATTGTGCCGCAACAGGCTTTATTCTTTATGAATAGTGCGATGGCTGTGGACGTGGCCCGGCAGGTGGTGAGACGCGACGAAGTGGAGAAAGCACAGACCGATGAGGAGCGCATCAAGGCGATCTATCTCGTTCTCTACCAGCGCTCTCCCAAGCCTGAGGAGATCCAGGTGGGTCTCGGTTTCCTGACAAAGATCGGAAGTGTGGCAGCCGGAGTGGAGACAGAAGCCACTGCCGCCGCGACGGGTACGGGTAAAGGCCGCGCTGCTCGCAAGCCTGTCGCCAAGACCCCACAGAAGAAAGGGATGGGAGTGGGCAAGTTCGCCCCGATCCGAAATAACACGGAGATGGTCGAGCGCAAGCCACTGGATAGCTGGGAGCTCTACACGCAGGCACTGCTCTGCTCCAATGAGTTCGTCTACGTGAGCTAACCCGCAATACACTCAAAAAATGGCGGAGCATTTTTGATGCTCCGCCATTTCTTTTATTAAAGAGTATAGAGCAACTTGCCATAATCAAACCATGACCAAAACGATCCCTGTTCTCCACGAGATTGAGGTCAATATCACACGATTGCTTGGAGCAGCTCTGACCTTACTGGCGGGGACTCCACTCTTTATGAAGCAATCCCTCCCCGAGGTAACCCCCGAAGCATTTTTTGAGGCTGTCTATCTTGTGGAGGGGCAGAATCGCGCTCTGATCTTAAACAGCGCACTTCCTGAGGGAGCGATGCTGGTGATGCAGCGAAACACTCAGCGAGTCATGCAGCTTGCTGTTTTGGGGCGTGTGGCGCAGCACCTAGAGCGTAGTAGCGATCTCTTAGCCCCGGAGGAGTGTGCCATTGTGGCACAGTTTCTTGGTCCTGTCGCCGACTCCGTCTTTCTGTTAGGTACCCGGATTTTAGAGTATCTCCTCAATCCTGAAAAGACAGAATCGCTGACTTTGGCACAGCTTCCCTGGGAGCAGGTGATGGTCGAGGGGGGGCTTCAGGCAGCGCGGGCCGAGATTGCGGCGACCCGCACTCTCAGCCCGCTTGCACGACGCTACTCCCGCTCCACTCTCTGGGCATTCCAGGTAGCCTGTGACGCTATGCTGACGGTCGGTAGCCGCTAGAAGCGCAGGCCTACCCCAAGGCTGAGATGGCTGGCATTGATGGAGCTGGTTCCCAGCTTTGCGCTTCCCATGAGCGTGTAGCTTAGCTCACCGAAGTAGCGCTTGCCAAAGTCCTGACCAAGAAAGACACGCCCACCAAAGGTCATCTTCTCCGTGGTGGTAGTGACGGTTGTATCGCCCGTCTTTACCGCTGAGGAGGTTGTGAGGCCATAGCCGCCGATCCCCGCGCCGTAATAGAGCGCTTTGTTAGATAGCGAGTGCATCCGATACTGAACCCCAAAGCCACTGGCTCCCTGGCTCGTCGTGGTGTTACCATTTTCCCGGCTCCGCATGAGGCTATTGCTGTAGAGTCCCCAAGTTCCGCCACCGACGCGTCCCAAGTCGTAGCTGATGGCTCCGCTGCTGGTGCTCTGCCCAACGAAGTTCTTGCCACTCTGGGTGCTGGGAAGCCCAACCCCAATCTGGGCACGCCAGCGCTTCTCTCTGGGCTCTTGTGCTTGTGCGCCTGCTGCCAGCAGAGCAAAGACTGTTGCGAACAAAACTATCTTTTGCATATTTTTTTTCCTTAAGCTCCTTAAAGCTTTTTTGTATTGTCATCGAGTGTTCGATCAATGTAGAGATGCTTTGTGTCTATCTCCACTTTATCGGGCTCGGCACTCTCGGATTCTAAAACGATGCGACCTGGCTCGGATGTGACAATGCGGCTTTTCAAGCGCTCTTTCTCTTTCCAGAGTCCAAAATCAAATCCTTTGACAGGCCCCGCGTCGGTTTCGTTACCTTTTCCATCGGCGTATTTTTTCAGCGCTTTATAGGCAACCGTGACGCGCCACTTGCCGCCGCTCTGCTCTTTCTTTGCCTCGATGATCCGCAGATCATAGAGCGTGATTTTCTCGAAGTGATCGCTCAGAAAAGTCTGATCGGCGGTGGGCGTGGCGGCTCGGAGCATTTCCATGAGCTCCAGAGATGTTGTGTAGGGCGGCTCTTGAAAGGCCGTTTTCTTCACAAAGCCCGCTAGCGTCGCGTTGAGTTTCTCTTCCCCAATGCGATCTGCAAGAGCGCAGAAGGCAATCGCGCCTTTGGAGTAGTGGATGTACTGCTGGTTCTGGACGGCGACCAAGGGATTTTCATCCTCACGCTCGCTGCCACGACCTTGCAGGTAGCGGTCCATGTCTACCTTGAGAAAACGTGCCAGTGCCGCCTCTCCATAAGCCTTCTTGAGGGTCTGGAGAGCGCTGTACTCGGCGAGGGACTCGGAGAGCATCTCGCTACCCGCGACATTTCCCCCAAGCACCTGGTGTGCCCACCACTGGTGCGCGACTTCATGCGCCGTGACATAGAACGGGATATCTAGCGCGTCTTTCTCGCTTCCCACTTTCAGGATAAAACCCAGTCCTTCGGAGTAGGGCACGGTGTTGGGAAACGACTGCGCGAACCCCTGGTAGGCGGGAAACTCCAGAATGCGCATCTGGCGGAACTGATAGGGGCTGAAGCTCTCGGAGCAGTAAGACAGTGCCGCTTTTGCACCCGCCATCATGCGCTCTAAGTTATACTCATGGCCAGGATGGTAGTAGATCTCCAGCGCCACTTTCTTGCTACCATCTTTGCTGACCCACTGGTCTTTCTTGACGGTGTAGCGGGCGGAGACAAACGTGAAGAACTGGCGGATGGGAGCGTCCATTTTGTAGCGAAAACAGCGCCGACCGTTCTCCTGCCACTCGCGCTCTAAGTAGCCCGGCGCGATAGCAATCTGATCGGGAGCAGTACGCACGGTCGCGGCAAAGTTTACCCAGTCCGCGTCTACCCCGAGGTAGGTGTTCCGACGCGCGGCTACGTCTGTGGCGGGAGCCATGCGCGGCTTGGGAGGAAGACCCTGCTTACGCCGCTCAGACTCATCGCCAATCTCGCCATCTTCCTGGTAGCCAATCTGGGGGCAGGGCATGGTGATAAACGTCCCGTTGGCGGCAATATCGGTGTTGGGGCTCCCGTTGGCAAAGCCCGTCTTGTCGTAGGCCAGCGTAAAAGTCAGCGTCGTGGTCGCGCCGGGAGCCAGTGGCTGCGCGAGCTTTAGCGTCCGAAAGCCTCGGTCTTTATCTGTGATCTCGGGGCTTGCGGCAGCTCCAAGAGTCAGCGCCTTGATCGTCAATTCCGGGTCGGTCTGGATGACTAGCTCCGTGACGGGCTTGTCGGTCTTGTTTTTTAGGGTGAAGATGCCCTTGGACTCCCACTGCCCGCGCTCCGGCCAGAGCGTGACATCCATGTCGACGTCCGTGATGCGCGGCTGAGGGATTTTCCCGTAGCGGGCCTTGTACTTCTGCTCAAACTCCACCTGAAGCTTGATCTGCGCTTTCTCAGGACGGTAGGTGTGCTTGAGATTGGTGTTGACAAAGATCCAGCCACCGACCGCCACAAAGCCCGCCGCGCACGCCACGGCAAGGGCCTTTGCCATCGCCGGAAGCTGCCCGATCTTCCAGCGGACACTTAGCTTGTCGTCCTTGCCCCGCACCCAGAGCTTGATTGCCGCGAGAACCAAGAGCACCGAGGCCAATAGCCAGTAGGTCGAAAACCAGAAAATAGGGAGTGTAAACGGCCCAAAGCCATTCATGTCCGAGAGCCTGGCGGTGGGAATATCCCCGAAGAGATAGAGCCTGTGGTCGAGGCCCATGCTGGGAAGTGCCTGCGTGGCGATAAAGCTCACCAGCACCAGCGTGTGCCCCAAAAACTTCTGGTTGACCACGGTGTGAATCATAAACGCCAGCGCGGTGAGGCAGATCAGGATCGGGTAGACCGTCCCAAAAAGATAGCTAAAGTACAGTCCCAGCTCAAAGTGAAAGTAGCCCTTTGCTGCCTGCACCCCGACCCCGGCTACGATCAGTCCTAGAGTCAGCAGTGCCAGCACTAAAAGCAGCGCCACAAACTTTGCCAGCGCGACTCGGTAGGTTGGGACGGGCAGGGCATCGGCGATCTGATCCAGCTTGACGGTGCGCTCGCGCCAGGCAAGCTCACCTGCATAGAATGTGATCAGGATCAAGAAAAACAGCATGAATGAGCCGCTCACTTGCTCGACCATAACTCGTGTGACGGGGTAGATGGTGTTGTTGTTATCGAGGAGTCTGTCCGCCATCCAGGCGTTGGTGACGAGGAGCAGTGTTCCGGCAGCGGCGATCACCAGAAACGGGACACTGCGGACGATGTCGCGGAAGTAGAAGCGCAGAAGTGGCATCCATCCCCCCAGCCCCCT